>ERZ1292640.2154-Hain-H43-02um-R1-2154-length-15958-cov-4_pt2 | contig 11339 bp, 13 predicted proteins | sample MGYA00564404_ERZ1292640 | MGnify/ENA primary metagenome ERZ1292640 (study PRJEB36523, sample SAMEA6512636) | groundwater metagenome | collected 2019-01-08 | study: AquaDiva: Metagenomics assemblies of 32 groundwater samples | reverse complement strand
CCCCAGGAGGGGGTTGCCCCATCATCTACTCTTCAAGTTATCTTCTTGCTTTTTCCTCTGTTTTTGTGAGTATGATTTACTTTTTTAAGATTCTATGATAATGGAGTATACCTCTTCTTTAAAGTCCTCAAATTTCTCTTTGAGGTCATTTATTTTCTTCTTTAATTTTTCCAAGGACTCATTTTCTAAAGTAACTTTTGTGTCCTCTAATCTAATTACCGCCTTATACCTTGTTTTACCATTTGGTACGGTGTGTCGCTTAAAAGATTCTTTTTCTTTATCTAATCTTTCTAAACCTTCCAAGGTATTAGTCGGGCACGCCCAATAATTCATACTTGTCTCCATAGAAAATAGATGTGATGATACTATAAATAATTTCCTGTTATATAAAACAGGATAAAGACAAGGTTTTTTAAGAGGCAATCCTTAGATTTTTTATAGAATGGCAGAGCAAATTAAGAAGAAAAACTGGTTTAGAAGGCATTGGGTTATAAGCACAATCTTGGGACTGATAATTCTTTTTTCCCTTATTGGAATATTTAATGATTCTTCTGATACAAATGAAACAAACCTTGAAACAACAAACCGAGAAGCGAATACGCAAAATTCTGAAATTACAGAACAAGCCAAGATAAATTATTTTGATTTAATTCAGGTCACTGATAACAAAGCTATCCAATCCGACCCAGATGTTTACGACAATGTTGTAGTTTGGATTGATGAACGTAACGGAAATAAAGATATCTTTATGAAAGATTTAAGCACAAATGAAGAGAAACAGGTGACCTCTGGTGAAGAAGACGAATTTAGTCCATTAATATATCAAGATAAGATTTTTTACATAAAGAGTAATGGGAAGCTTGAAACAGAAAAAGTTAAGGAGGACAGCTACCATGGTTTCGAATTAAATGATATTTTTCTTTTTGATATTACAACTGGCGAGACAAAACAAATAACTTGCGATGGTTTAGATAAAGAGATAAACGATTTCTATAATGGTATTTTGTTATTCACTTCAAAAGAATTTTCTGGTCGTAAATATTTAATAGAAATAGAGAATACCCCTGAATGTGATCAAGAACAGGAAGTTGTTTGGGAAGATTATCCAAATGAAGGTGAAACAACTGAATTGCCTTTTAAGTATCTTCCTGGGAGGAGTAGAGAAGGATACCCCTCACAATCTTCAAGTCCAAAGATAATCGGAGCAGAAAAATTTCCTAAGAAATTTTTGATTTGCGATGATTACCAAGGGATAGTTGATGATGGTTACTCCTGTTCTAGTCAAGATTTTGAGAAAATCTCTGACAGATATATATTCACGCCTGCAAACACTCAAGCCCAATCAGATAAAGTTTGCCACCTGTTAAATTATGCCGAACTTAACTTGTTTGATGAAGATATAAGTTATTATGTTGAAAAAATTTCTGATGTCAGAAAAGATGTAGAATATCCTTGTACAACTATTACAGAAAACAATTTAATTTACTTTAAATGGACTGATACCTACAAGGGGAGCGGATATTCTGATGGAGTAAATCTTGAGATTTATTCACTTGATGTTACGAAAAACAATGCGTTTTATGAAGAAGTAACAAATCCTGAGATGCTCAATAAAATCCAAGATATACAAGTTCGTGAATGGATTAAGTGTTACAACTGGAAGAATAAGGGAGGAATTTACGAAGATTGCGAAGAATCACAAAAAATATTAAGTATATACTGGCTGCAAACAAACAAGGTTTATGAAATTAAAGGAAATAGATACCAATATGGTGGCGGATGGACAGACTCTTGGAAAAAATTAGTTGAAGAAGGAGATACGGAAGAACTTCCCAAACTAGACCAAGTTAAGATTAGTCAAAATAAAATTGTCTGGGCAGACAAGAGAAATGAAAAGTGTATAGATGAAATTGGTTGCGACGGGAATACAGATATTTATCTATTGGAAATAAAATCAGAATAAAACATCATTTGTTTATCTTTTTATGAAACACTTTATTATAAATTCCACTCAAATTTTCATTCTTTTTTATTGTTTCTAATGAGAGGAGGTTTTTGTTTATTCCATCCTTTATATTTTGAAGTTTTTTAATTTGATTATTATATCTAACTGAGGTTAAAACAAAATCGGCGAGAAATATCCAGGAGATTAAATTGAAAAGGATAATCTTCCAATATGGTTCAGATTGATAATTCAATAAAGATTCAAAAAATAAAAAGAATGAACCAGAAAGCAAGGCGATGTCTAGTCCCCATCTGATATTTATCTTGACCAAGTTTAAGTCCTTAACCAAACTTCCTAGGCTTTTGATTGATTCATTTGCCTCTTTGATATCATCATCTATTGTCATTTTCTTATAATGGGGTGTAATGAAAATTAACTTGTTTATTGATTTTTATAACTTTCTTTAATGTATTTCTTTCTGACAGCAACCCCCTTGCTGGGATTCGAACTTGTTGATGTCAATGCACCGCACGGGGGTGGTGGGGGATTAGTGCTATGCTCCGCATGGGGGTTGGCTAAATTATGTGTTAATGCTCCTGCCGGGATTTGAACCCGGGTTACCGCCGTTCTCCGTACGCAAAGAATATCTCTGCGCACTTAATAAAAAGTACCTGTCCATCTAAGGGCTGAAGTTATCATCTGTGTTCGAATTAAACCTCGGCAGTCGAGAGGGCGGTGTCCTTGACCACTAGACTACAAGAGCATAAATTATACAAAATAGCATGATTTAAAAGAGTTTTGATTTTAGTTAGAAGGAAAATAAATGTCTTTAAATTTTACCCCTAATGAAAATAAAGAATATTTTTTTATTTTTTTATTAAAAAACCTATTTACTCTTCCTTTTTCTTCTTGAGAAAATTGAAACAAGAAGGTCATCGATTTTCTCAGCGGAAGGTAATTTTTTATTTTTAGCATTGACTGCTGATCTTCTTATTATATCTATAATCTGCTCTTCTAGTGAGAGAAGGTTTTTCTTTGCCCTTTTTTGAACAATTTTGACTATGCTTTCTGGAAGATCAATTTCTATTGGAATTATATTTTCTTCTTTAAGAGAACTAAAACCTTTTTCAATGTCTTTTTCAAGCCAGCCTTTTTCTAAAAGAGGAGTTTTTATTTCCTTGTCAGAGAAACCTCTTTTTCTGGCTTCTATAATAAACTTTATGAGTTTAGCATCTACAGACATTTTATTTTTTACCTTTCAGCGGAGCTATGTACACTTTTTGAACTGAGAAAGATTTGTATATTCCTTCTATTATATCTGTGCCTGCGTATCCTGCTAAAAGAGCGAACCTAGGATCAAAGTTAAATATTACTCCGACAAAAACCCCTATAATTATTGCAATAAGAACAGTAATGGAATAGTATCCCCAGAGAATTTTTCTTCTTAAGGATAATGCTTTGAGAAGACCCACTACTCCTCTAGTTAGCCCGCCTATACCTCCAAGAAGTCCTGCCAGAACTATATCTTTCATTTAATCGCCTCTTTGATATTAATATGGTGCAAAATTAATATTTAAGCTTTTCCGCACTTGTTGAGGATTTATAAATTATTAATTATGCCTCTTTAAAGTAGTTACAAATAGAAAGATTTAAATACCATTAATTATTTTAATTTTTATGAAAAGAAAAATATCGCCCATATTGTTTGGAATAGGTGTTGGAATAGTTGGAGCTTTTGGAATACCTTGCTCAGAATATCAGGACTTTCCTGGGTTTAGTAATAAATCTCCTGAAGCAGGAAGAACAAAAAATAGTATTGCTGCTGTTGTCTCTGGTATTGTTGGACAGAAAATCTATGGATCAAGTGATGTAGATATGGAGATAGAAAAAACATTCTTTCCTAATGCTAGAGTAACTGGAAACACTACTCCTTCTTCAGTAAACACATATGTTGGTCTTTCTTTCACAAGCGCTGCATTTAATGCAAAAAATAATTCTGAAGGAATGCTTGAAGGAGAAGTAGATAAATCAGAATTTAATTGGGGAGTTAAACAAAGTTCGTCAACTATTTATGATATAGCACGATTTGGACCTAAATTCGATGGTTTTTTAGATATACATGTTGAGAATGGAAAGATAAACGGCAATTATGTAAGGGGCGGGCCTCATTTTGACTGGCCAATAGAGGGCACATATGATGCTGAAGGAAATGTTAAATGTACTATTGATGGTCCTCTTACCCTTGGAATAACTCTTAAAGGAAAGATTACGCCTAAATAAAAATTCTAAAAATGAAACCTACAACAGACCAGGTAATTGCATTCGAAGAAGGAAGATTATATGCTTCATCGAAAAATATTTTTCTTGAAGCAATCCGTAATCTAGATGATAAAGACAGTCGAGTGAGTAAAACTTTTAGAAATATTGTAGAAGGCAGCTACAGAGATATACAAAGATTAGCACAAAAATATAGTGTTAATGATACAGATTTGATCAATTACAAGAACTTATATGAGGCTATAACAAAAAAATAATTATTTGACTGCAATTACTGAAATTGTTTTTCTTTGAAGAAGTGTGTTGCTTTTTATAGGAGTTGAAACTTGAGTTTTTATTTTTATAGATTTAAATTGCTTCAAAAGATCTTTAATTTCTTCTTCCTCAAAAAAATGACAAATAATTCCGTTTTTATTTTGGATTGTGTTAGATTCTATTTGACTGTTTGATCCTCTTTGTCTGAAATCTCCTACACTGAAATCTTGAAATAATAAAACGCCTTTATTTTTTAAAACTCTATAGATTTCTTTTATTGCTAAGACTCTATCTTTTTTTAGCAAATTATTTAAGGTAAAATAGCACATTACAACATCAAAATGATTATCTTCTAGAGGAATGGATGTAATATTTGAATTTATTGTTCGTATATTTGGATATTCTTTATTAATAATTTTTAAAGATTCCGAAGAAAAATCTAATGCTATAATTCTTTTTGGTTTTTGAGATAATATGGATTTAAGGGTTTTACCATTTCCTACACCTAACTCAAGGACTGTTTTTCTTGATAGAATTTTTGGAATGTCTTTAGTCTCGCGATTCCATCTAAGATTGTTTTTGTATAATTTGTTCCATTGATCTTGCTGGTTTAACATAAATATATAATCTAAGTAACCTTTAAAAAGCATCTTTTCTAAGCAACTGCATGAAAGGAATAGTAGTACAATTTAGAAGAAGCAGAAAAGTAATAAAAGAAAAGCATTTCTTATTAGACTTTGGAGCTACTACTAGGGAAGAAGCTAAGAAAATGGCTGGAAAAACTGTTGAATGGCGTTCTCCTGCAGGTAAAATAATTGCTGGAAAAATTAGTGATGCTCATGGAAATAAGGGTCTTGTTAGGGCTATTTTCGAAAAAGGCTTGCCTGGACAGGCAGTTACAACTGATGTTGAGATTAAAGATAGTCACGGGGGAAAGAAGTAAATGGCACTAAGAAAAGCAAGCGCATATTCTAAGAAAAGAGCAAGACCATTCACAAGAAAATCTGGAGTAAAAGCTAAAGCATATATAAAGGCCGTTCCATTTAGTAAAATTGTAAAATTCAATATGGGAGATATGAGAGGTTTTAATGATGGAAAACATACTTTTATTGTTAGTTTAAAATCTGAAGAGAAAGTTCAGATAAGAGATAATTCACTTGAGGCATGTAGAATGTTTATTCATAAAGATATGGAAAGAACTGTCCCTGGAGCATATTATCTAGCTGTAAAACCTTTCCCGCATCATATTTTAAGGGAAAATAAGACAGCCGCAGGAGCAGGAGCAGACAGATTATCTAGCGGAATGAAACATTCGTATGGAATTACAATGGGAAGAGCTGCAATTGTTAATCCAGGAAAAGATATTTTTGTAGTTTCCTGTTTAAATGAAAAAGCTGCAAGAGCTGCTAAGGATAGCTTGCAGAAAATAAAATCAAAAATACCTTGCAGGAATAGAATCGTTTTTGAGAAATTAGACGTTAAATAATTTTCTTAATTAATCCGCTCCCACTAAGACATATCTTACACTATTTCCTTTGACCGTTGAACCAGATTTAAGATTTCCACCAAAACTATCATGATATTCAACAGGATTTATGCTATTTGGGAAAGTTATATTCTTTTTATATGATAAAACTTTTACTTCGTCTTTAACTAAACTTTTTAGTGCATTAACATATCTTTCATCAACTGTCCCCACTGCTACTTCGTGGTTTATTTCTTTACTCATTAAAGCAGCTTTTTCGAGTACACTAATTAATACTGCTTTTGAATAATCTTCGGACCAGGCATTAGCATATGGTCTTTCAAGAAATAACATTGGAGTTTCTTCATCAAGGGGAGTTAATCTTAATATACTTCTTCCTACTATATTATAATTAGAATCCTTAACCTGAATTAATTTTTTGTTAGCGTCGCCAACATATGCTAACAAACAATTATTATGCCCTGTTTTTTCAGTCCATCTCTGACAGCTAAGAATTGGAATTCTACCAACCTCAAACAAATCAACATTGTTATCTGTTTCGCAAACTGTAACTTTATTTAGTCGAGTTAATTCTTTAGATGAAAGTATGCTTACTGCTTGTGTATAAATATTACGTAGTTCTTCACTTTTTACATCACGAGATCTTTCTTCAAATAACTTCTTATTGCTTTCTAAATTCGTTAATTTGGTATCAACAAAAAGTTCTAATGATCTTAAGATACTGTATTGTTTTCTTAATTCGCTTGCTTCTATTCCTAATGATTTTTTTTCAATATCTAAAGTAGATGGTTCTCTTAATCTTTTTTCTTTTTCGAGAATTATTGCCTCTAATTCTTCAACAGACTTTTTATCTACTTTTTTTGCAAAAAAATGTTCATATAATTGTTTAGCCGAGGCCCCCACTATTTTTACTGCGTTAACTCTAGGTTCAAGTCCACTTGTATCTCCTAGAATTCTTATATCTATTTTATTCTCTTTCCAAGAATTAATTTGGTTATTTAATAATGCCAATTGTTCAGCTGCTATAGGATTTGTGTATTTCCATTCATTGAATCTGCCATCAATTATTGCTTCTGTTATGGATCTTAAAACAGGAATTTCTTCTGAATAATATGCCGAGTAAATACCGCTAAGTGTAGAAATTATCTTAAAAAGTTCGGGCCTAATATCTTGTGCTTTTTCTAATAACTTTGATTTGTATTCAGTTGATAATCCTAATAAAGAGAAAGCTCTTTGTGAACTATTATTTTTTAGTCTAGTTTCTAATTCTTCAAAATTTTTTGCAGTGAAATCATAAGAAAAATCCCCCGTATATGAAAGCAAATTAATATATGAAAATACTTTTGCTAATTGACTGGAATTTTCAAGAATGCTAGCTAGATGTTTCAAAAATTCTGGTCCATCCTTTGCACTGTCTAATGTTGAAAAACCTCTTTGTAATGTTCTTTTAATATCTTTGCTTCTTTGGAAATGTTTATCATTGCAGAAATTTGCAATTTTTTCTAAGACTCCATTATCATCAATATTAGATTGTATAAATGCCAATAAGGGCAAGGGAATGCTATAATTGCTTAAAATCTCTTTTAAATTGTTTCTTGCTAATAAATTTCTAAAAACTTTTGAAGGATTTACGTCAGTAATATTTCCATTCATTTGATTATGCTGAATTAAACCTTCTAAACCTAAATTAAATACTTCAAAGTCGATTTTATTTGGTAAACTTTCAAAAAGAACATCTGATAGATATTTTACTGAATCATTTTCTTCATGAACAATTCTTTCTATTCTATCAAATGCTTGAATAAATATATCTCTATCTTTTGTCCTGGAATCTTTACTTAATTCATCTAATAACGAATATAAATTATTTTCTGTTTTTGTTTGCTGGTAGTTTTTTAACCCTAGATCTATCACTCTAAATTTTTCATTATCTTGAAAAGGAGATTTACGCATAATGTCACACGCTTGTCCTAGTTCAACACTTGGAGGAGTTGATGATTTTTCATAGGCAGTAATTCCTAGTTTCACAATTTGTTTAACTTGTTCTAAACTTGGTTTAGATTCATCAATAACACTTCTTAAAACCCCCACAATCTCTTTGATATCTTGAGTTCTTTCTTCTTTTTTTATTCGTTTCATAACTCTTTCATAGAAATTTGGTGTATCTGTATAAATGCCCTTGTCCAAATCATTAGAAATTTTTTTAAGTCTTTGATATTGTTCTTCTGCATCGACCCCACCTTTAGTATCTAATTCTTGAAGCTGACTAAGAATAAGTATTTGTTCTAGACGCAATTCTTGTCTTTGATACATTCTCATACCTTGATGCATTCCAAATCCAGGCATATTATTTTTCTCCCATATATCAGCATAGAAAAGTTGTATTTAAACTTTTCCTTCTGTGTTACTATTTAGTTATAACATATCTGCTTAGTAAGTTTTAAAAGGTTACTAGATTCTTTGGACAAATGAAAAATTACAATTTTGGACGAGGAATTACAGTTATAAGTGCAGGATTATTATCAATTCTGTTATCTAGTAATCAAACTAAAAGCAAAGATCCAATTGAACATATCAATGAAATCCCGAGTATCGAATATGTTGGTGTTCATTTAGATCATGTTGAAATTGGAGTAAAAGATAATGATCCTAACGAAATGAGGGTTTATTTAGAGAATGTTTTTTCAGGTAACCGAATAGAATTAAAAAGAAAAACAATAAGAAAAGAATTTACTATTTACGAGGCTCCTTCATCTGAAATACAACCTCAAATACCATTAAAAGAAGAAAATAAAAGAGACTTCAGAGTATATGCAATTGATAGAAAGGGCAATAGGGGAAGTTTGGTAATTGATGTATCATACCTTAGAGATTATAGAGATAAATTAAAAGAATTAGATACTATAAGAAAGCAATATGAAGAAAATAATAATCAAAACAGAGTAAAATCTAAGACATTAAGAACCTAATTTGTATTTGTTCAGCATTGCGATGCTTCACAAGGAAGGAGAGCTATGAATGTCAAGAACTGTGGTTCTTGAGCACAACAAAAATCAAGGATTTTTGTGCCTTCAAAATAGGAGATATTTTGAGGTGATCAAGATGCAATGTAAAAATAAAAATATCTTGACATTTTGAAGTGAATTCAAAATTCATAGAAGATAAATGCTTATATGCATAAAGAACCTAAACAAATACCTTAATTTAATTATTCTTTATTCTTAAATGAATTATCCAGGGAATAAACTCCGGATCCTTTTGAGATGATAATTAAAAAGCATACTAAATATAATAATGCTAATTCTCCTCCGTTTAATATTGGTACCCAACCATTCTTAACATGTACAATAAACCATGCGCCAATCATATTAATGCCAGAGAAAAAAGCAGCCATTCTTGTATAAAGACCAAGAATTAGTAAAACTCCTCCGATACACTCTATAATCCCGGCAACTCCAAATAAGGATGCCAGAGCAGTAACTTTGGGACCTCCAAAAACAGGAAATAGTTTTTGAAGACCATGACTTAAGAATAAAAATCCAACTACTACTCTAAATATCACATAAAAAGCCGGGAAATTTTTCCCGAAGAGACTCTTTGACATTGTTGAATGAGGAATTTAAAGTATTTATATTTTATTGTAGTTGACAGTAAATTAACATTTGTAATTTTTTCTATTGAAAAAATCAGATTTTGTTGAAAATAAAATTTCAGGGTTCAATTTTATTTTCTTACTTTACACCGTTAGCATAAACAAACTTTAGAGAAGTTTGCAAAAATCAATAAAAATCTAAAATGCTGCAAATTTCTCTAATAAGAAGTTTGAAAACGACTCAAAAATGCAATAATTCAAACTTCTCTTTATGAAAAGGGGCACAGGAACAAGAGTTTAATGGGCTCTTTTTAAAATATATTATCTTGAGTTTGCCACATTGCAAACTCAATGGTGTAACGCAGAAAAAGTATTTTTTTCAGAAGTAAATTCTTCAAAAAATAAACTCATAAAAAATTACATTCTTTTGACAGTTGAGAGAATTTTCTAACAAAAATTAACTATAATGGGTATTTTTATACAAATTTTAGATAAAAAACACTAAAAAAAGCTAGTTTTTTAGACTAAAATAGTCAGCTGTCAAATTCTCGTGAGTAAACCAAAAACTATTTTGAGCAAATTTACTTTGTCTCAAAATTGCTATTGCATTATGACGAGCCAAGTGGCGAAGTCAAGATATTATCTAGATGGGCTTATTTTACAAGGAAAAACTCAACTACTGAGTTGATCGATGATTTATAGAGAGTTTTGGGGTTTTTCAAAACTCTCTAAGAAGTCCTTTGAAAACCCTCACGAATAATACTAAATTAGAGGGTTATTCAAAGTCCTCTATAGTGAATAACATTAATTTTCGTATCTTTTAATGTTATTCCCTAAATAGTAAATCACTAACGATTGTATCTGCTTAGCATTATGAAGCTAAGCAGGGAAATATAGCTATAAATTTTGAAGTGAATTCAAAATTTATAGAAGCTGATTGGATATTGACTTCATAAACCTAAGTAATTACTAACGATTGTACGATTATTAAAGCGATTTTCTATAACTAAAGTAATATTTATTAACCTTGTTTATTATTAAATGATATGCATAAAAAAGAGAGTGAAAAAAAAGGAGAGTATTTTGTAAAATGGTTCAGCGAACTAAGCAATAAAGATATTGCAATTGCCGGCGGTAAAGGAGCAAGCCTTGCTGAAATGTATAATATTAAAATGCCGATTCCTCCAGGATTTGTAGTGACTGCACAAGCTTATGATTATTTCTTGAAGAAAACAAAAGTTGATGAAAAAATAAGAGATATTTTGAAAGATTTGGATATAAATAATACTGAAAAATTAAATAAAGTTTCTATAAAGATTAGGGGACTTATTGAATCGGCGGAATTGCCTGAAGAAATGAAGGATGAAATAGTTGAGGCATATGATATTTTAGGCGCTGAAGTTGGAAATTCCAAAGAAAAAAATGCTCTAGGTGTTTTGGATAATTCAAAAGAACCTTTCGTAGCGGTAAGAAGTTCTGCGACTACTGAAGATTTAGTAGATGCAAGTTTTGCAGGACAGCAAGACACATATTTAAATACGAAAGGAAAACATGATCTGCTAATTAATGCTAAAAAATGTATGTCTTCTTTATTTACTGCAAGAGCAATTTATTATAGAACTAGAAATAATTTTCCTCATGATAAGGTTTTGATTGCAGTTGTTATTCAAAAAATGGTTAATAGTGATAAATCTGGAGTAATGTTTACTATAAATCCTGCAACAAATAATCAAAATGAAATTGTGATTGAAGCTGCATTTGGTTTAGGTGAAGTTGTTGTTGGT
>ERZ1292640.3996-Hain-H43-02um-R1-3996-length-11340-cov-4_pt1 | contig 11340 bp, 9 predicted proteins | sample MGYA00564404_ERZ1292640 | MGnify/ENA primary metagenome ERZ1292640 (study PRJEB36523, sample SAMEA6512636) | groundwater metagenome | collected 2019-01-08 | study: AquaDiva: Metagenomics assemblies of 32 groundwater samples | reverse complement strand
CTATACCTATGGGATGGAAACGGCTTATTTCCGTTTTGCCAAAGAAGCCCCTGAGAAATATTACCAACTCATCATGACGGCCATCATCGTCACGTCAGGATTCTTCACGCTATTTTTATTTCTTTTTGCTGATCCCATCATGGTCCAATTGGGCTATCCGGGCAAGGGAATATTTTTGAATTGGTTAGCCTTAATTTTAGCCATCGATGCCATCACAGCTATCCCTTTTGCGAAACTCCGATTAGAGAACAAAATCAAAACATTTGTCAAGGCAAAGATCGTTTCTATCTTAATCAACGTCGGCTTGAATCTTTTCTTTTTAATGCTATTAAAACCCTTACAAACTGGCGAATTACAATTAGAAGGACCTCGCTTCTTACGCGATTTGTATAGTCCAGGAATTGGGGCCGGCTATATCTTTTTGGCTAACTTAATTGCGAACGCGAGTTTATTCTATTGGCTTTCTGCAGAATTCAAGGCCTTTCGTTGGCGCTGGGATTGGACGGAATTCAAGGCACTTTGGATTTATGCCTATCCGATCATGTTTATGAGTTTGGCCGCCATGTTCAACTTGATGTTTGATCGGCTGCTATTGGAATCCTTCCTACCTGCTGGATTTTACCCAGGAAAAAGTTCTCAAGACGCATTAGGTATTTATGGCAACTGTTACAAGCTTTCCGTATTCATGAGCCTAGCCATTCAGGCATTTAAATATTCTGCAGAACCCTTCTTTTTAGGCAAAAAAACAGCCGAAAATAGCAAAGAAAATTTGGCACTAATTACGCATTGGTTTGTGATTGTATGCACCTTGTTATGGGTAGGAGTTTCGTGTAATTTGTTCTGGATCAAAACGCTATTTTTACGTCGGCCTATTTACTGGGAAGGCATGGGAATTGTTCCCATATTGTTATTGGCCAACCTATTTTTAGGCATTTACTATACACAATCCGTTTGGTTTAAGCAGACCAATAAAACCTATTTTGGAACGCTAATTACCTTAATCGGATTGGCTGTAACCTTAGTTGGGAACATCATATTCATCCCCATTTATGGCTATATGGCCTGCGCGTACGCCTTTTTAGCATCGAGCATCGTAATGGCAGGATTGTGTTACCTAGGCGGCCAAAAATATTCCCCAACACCCTACCGCTGGAAAAGTGATTTATTTTATATCTTGTTGGGAGCAACACTCATCTATGGTGCAAATGCCTTGACAACGGTGAGTCCACTCCCAGAATTAATCAACCAGAATGTTTCGGTAGTTGGCTTGCTAGTTTATTTAGCTGTCCGTGAATTTTCATGGAAAAAAGGGAGGCCTCAATTAATTAATTAACATGAAGCAAGAATTGAAAACACAATACCTTCATCTCAAACTAAAAGTTAGTTTGATGGTTGCGCGTTTACAAGAAAATGCAGGTAAAATCAATGAGCTAGAAAGAACTAATAAAGATTTACAAGATAAACTCGAGACCAAAACTCGGGAGTTACAAGAAGCACTTAGTCAATCAAAAGAATTGGAGAAAAGCTTTAAAAAATCAGATAAAATTGGTAAACTTGTAGTTAATACAGAAGATACAGAGGCAGCTAAAGCTGAACTGAAGAAAAAGTTAGACGAATATATAGTAAGTATAGATCATTGTATTGAGCAATTACGCAAACCATGAGTACTAAACTACCTTGCAATCTCCTTTTAGGCATACAAAATGTCGCGCTAAAGGTTAGTGAAGAGGAGGAGTCCTGTGTGCGGAAAGCGGCAAATTTGGTTAACCGCCTCGTAAAATATTACGAGAAAGAGACAAATAGTTCGGATCCAAGTAAAATTATGGCCTTAGTGGCATTGGATTTAGCTATGTGTGGATTAAAATTCGAGACGGAAACAAGATCATTTAGCAACAATGTTCAATCAGAGAACGAGCAATTATTAGCGCTCGTTGATGAATTCCAACTATAATCCTCTTTTCATTCAGTCGTTTTGGGAGCCGATGTTCATAAACTAACATTCTATGACCATTATATCCATTATTATTTCCATCGTTGCGGCAGCGGGTGGCTTGTTTATAGGGAAGTCTTTTTCTTCCAAATCAAACAAGAATCATGAAGAAGAAGCCCAACGAAAAGCAGCTGAAATCCTTAAAAATGCCGAATTCGCTGCAGAAAATCTAAAGAAAGACCGCATGCTCGAGGCAAAAGAAAACTTCTTGCGTTTGCGTGGCGAGTTTGAAGAAGAGTCCCAAGCAAAAAAGGGAATCTTATTAGAAAACGAACAGAAATTACGTGAGAAAGAGCGCGTATTGACCCAGCAACAAGAGCAACAACGCATTGCGGATCAAGAATTACAATCCCAAAAGCAAAGCATTCAGTCCAAGGAAGAAAACTACCGAAAGAAATTCGAAGAGGTAGAAAAGAAGCGCGAGGAAGCTGAAGCTATGCTTGCGACACAGATCAATCAATTAGAGAAAATTGCTAATCTTTCGGCGGAAGAGGCGCGCCAACAACTAATCGACGCCTTGAAAGCGGAGGCTGAGTCGAAGGCGAGTTCAATTGTTAAACAAGCCATTGAGGAAGCGAAATTAACGGCAACGAAGGAAGCCAAAAAGGTAGTTATTGAGACTATCCAACGGACCGCAGCAGAGAATGCAATTGAAAACTGTGTTTCTGTTTTCAACATTGAATCTGATGACATCAAAGGAAAGATTATCGGTCGGGAAGGTCGTAACATCCGTGCGCTGGAGGCAGCAACTGGTGTTGAGTTCATTGTAGACGACACTCCGGAAGCCATCATCATTTCAGGTTTCGACCCGGTTCGTCGGGAAATTGCTCGTTTATCCCTACACCGTTTAGTACAAGATGGCCGTATCCACCCGGCTCGTATTGAAGAAGTAGTAAACAAGACTAAGAAGAATATCGATGATGAAATCATTGAGATAGGCGAGAAAACGGTGATCGACTTAGGAATTCATGGTTTACATCCGGAATTAATCAAGATGGTCGGTCGCATGCGTTTCCGTTCCTCTTATGGCCAAAACCTTTTACAACACTCCCGTGAAGTTGCCAAATTATGTGCAACCATGGCGGCTGAATTAGGTTTAAATGCGAAGCTTGCGAAACGTGCTGGTTTACTCCATGACATCGGTAAAGTTTGGCATGAAGAACCTGAATTACCTCACGCATTGTTGGGCATGGAATTAGCTCAGAAATACAAGGAGCATCCAGAAGTTTGTAATGCAATCGGTGCTCACCACGATGAGTGTGAAATGACATCGATGATTTCTCCCATCATCCAAGTTTGCGATGCGATATCGGGCTCTCGTCCGGGCGCTCGTCGTGAGATGATGGAATCATACATGAAGCGTTTACGCGATTTGGAAGATTTGGCAACATCCTTCCAAGGAGTTCAAAAATGCTATGCCATCCAAGCCGGCCGCGAACTACGTATCCTCGTAGATTCAGAGCATGTAAGCGATGATAAAGCATCAAAGTTATCATTTGATATCTCACAAAAAATCGAGAAAGAAATGCAATATCCAGGCCAAATCAAAGTAACGGTTATCCGTGAAATGCGTGCCGTGAATTTTGCAAAATAAGGAACTTGATAATTTTCAATCAAGAACTGATTTTTTCGAGTATAACGATTACATTTGCTAACGCTGCCGGGGTCATGACCCCGGCAGCGTTTACTTTTTATGGAAATTAGCACACCACATTCTGACGCCAACTGGAAGGCCTATTACGCACTACGATACAAGGTATTGCGCGAACCCTGGAATCAGCCCCTAGGGTCCGAAATACTTGCTGATGAGCCGGATGCCATTCACCTGATGGCGACCGAAAATGGAAATACCATCGGCGTAGCGCGCATGCACGAATCAGCTCCTAAACAGGGACAAGTACGTTGTGTGGCGGTGGCAACAGACCAACAAGGCAAAGGGGTAGGAAAAGCATTGATGTGTGCCTTGGAAATAGAAGCACAGGAAAAAGGCTGGAAAGAAATTGTATTAGAAGCCCGGGAAAATGCGGTACCCTTTTATCAATGCCTAGGCTATCACATCGAACAAGAATCCTACTTGCTCTTTGGTCAGATCCAACATTACCGCATGAAAAAAGCGCTACCCCTTTCGGAATAGCGCTTCGATATTAGTGCTTGTGTTCAAGTCCCTGAGCACTCGGGATTTGATTAAAGTCAATCCCTGCATCTTTCTCATCTTTGAAAGCTTCCTTCGGCTTTAAATTTAGAATTTGGAATAACTCCTTGTCCGATTTCGCATCTGGATTTGGGGTAGTTAATAATACATCTCCAGAGAAAATCGAATTAGCTCCTGCCATGAAACAGAAGGCTTGTCCTTCGTAACTTAATTCCAATCGACCTGCCGATAAACGAACAGCCGATTTCGGCATCATAATACGTGCAGTTGCGATGACGCGAACCAAATCCCAAACCGAAGCTGTCGGCTGGTTTTCAAATGGCGTTCCATCTACAGGTACTAGATTATTTACAGGAACAGATCCGGGATGCTCCGGCAAATTTGCAAGTGTCAATAACATGCCCATGCGATCCGCTGCACTCTCCCCCATTCCAATAATCCCGCCAGAACACACTGACAATTTAGCCTTACGTATATTCCCTAAGGTTTCTAAACGATCATCATACGTACGCGTCGAAATCACATCCTCGTAATATTCTTCACTCGTATCGATGTTGTGGTTGTAAGCATATAAACCTGCGTCCTTCAATTTCTGGGCTTGATCTTCCGAGAGCATTCCCAGCGTACAACACACCTCCATGCCCAATGAATTCACACCCTTAACCATATCTAACACGCGATCAAAATCTTTGTTATCACGCACCTCGCGCCATGCAGCCCCCATGCAAAAACGGGAACTTCCATTATCCTTCGCTCGGACAGCTGCTTGAATGACTTCCTCATAAGGTAAAAGTTTCTGAACCTTTACATTGGTATGATAACGAGCCGCCTGTGAACAATACGAACAATCCTCAGGACATCCACCTGTTTTGATCGACAACAAGGTACTAATTTGTACTTCGTTCGGATCATGATAAGCACGGTGTACCGTCGCTGCTTGATAAACTAACTCTAAAAATGGTTGGTTGAATATTTGCTCAACCTCTTCGCGTGTCCAATTATTTCTAATCTCCATATCTATATTAACTATTCCAATTCCATCATAAACGGCATCAATGCCAAAAACCCTTCGCGCTTCTTCATGCGATCCAATTCCCAAATCGACTTTGTCCAAGGCATATTTATTTGCACAAATTTCGCTTCCATCGAAGATTCCGAAAATACACTCGAAAGTAATTCATCAAAAAATGATTTCGCTTTCGGATAAACAGCTACTTTGTATGTGGCTGGTGGCAATTTTGCTCGGTCAGCCGCAATCTCAATCGCACGATCCAAGCCTCCTAACTCATCAACTAATCCAATTTGCTTCGCCTGAACACCCGTCCAAACTCGACCACCCGCTAAAGCCTGCAATTTAGCCAAAGACATCTTACGCCCCTGAGCTGCCTTGGAAGTAAAGGATGCATATCCTTGATTAACCATATTTTGCACAACCGATTTCTCAAAGTCTGACAACGCACTCGCCGAATTCATAAAATTTGAATGCGCATGCGTATTCACGTGATCCTGCGTAATTCCCAATTTATTTTTAAAGAAATTATCCAAATTCAACCATTGAGCAAATATGCCAATAGAACCCGTAATTGTGGTAGGCTGCGCCACAATCACATCTGAACCCATCGCCATGTAATATCCTCCTGAAGCCGCATAATCCGACATAGAAGCAATGACAGGCTTAATTTTTTTGGTCAATTCAATCTCGCGCCACATGATATCCGAGGCAAGAGATGATCCTCCTGGAGAATCGATTCGTAACACAATCGCCTTGACCGATTTATTCTCTCTGAGTTTTTTCAACTCCTTGACAAATTCATCCGAACCGATGCTGCCATCACCCCCTTGAGTTCCAACAATTTCTCCCTCGGCAACCAACACCGCAATTTTATTATTCCCCTCTACTGTAGGAATTGGATTTTTAGCATGTAGGTAATTGCTTAATTTTACATATTTAACCTCTTCAGAAACTTTCTTATGTGTCAACGATTTTAATTTGGCTTCAAATTCATCAAAATACCCTAATTTAACCATGCCCAAACGCTCCGCATTTTGAGGATCAAATGCTTGCAGACTATCCGCAATTGTATTTAAACGACCGGCAGCAATGCCCCGACTCTCCGATATTTTCTGAAAAACTTCTTTGTTGATCGACTGAATAAATGACAAAGTCTGCATCCGATTTTCCGGGCTCATATCCTCCCGAATGAATGGCTCTACCGCAGATTTGAATTGACCCACTCGGAAAACCAACGGCTCAATCTCCAATTTTTCAAAAGCTTTTTTGAAAAACATATAATGAACACTCACCCCATTGAAATCCAACAAACCTGCCGGATTAAGATATACGACATCTGCAACGGAAGCAACATAATAACCTTTCTCCGAATACGAATTCGCATAAGCATACACGAATTTCCCCGATTTTTTAAATTTGGATAGTGCATTGCGGACTTCGGTCAATTTCGCATAACCCGCCATAGGAAAACTAACATCCAAGTAAACGCCCTTGATATTTGAATCGACACGTGCACGTTCTAAGGCCGATAAAACCTGAATGAGCCCTAATTTATCGGTATTCGAAAAGAAAGGATTTGGTATGTCATCCAAAGGATTATCATCCGTCGAAGCATTTTCTACGAATGGCCGATTTAAATCTAAATGAAGAACCGACTGTTCTTTTACCTCATACACCTTTTCCTCGCCACCCATGGCAGCACCTACGCCTACGAGTAATAGGAAAGCGAACACGAAAAACAAGCAAATGCCTACTAGGGTTGCCAGCGAATATTTAACAAATTGCCACATAGCTATTATTTAAGTCGATACGAAGATCGGTTCCTTTCATTCATTTAGGCAAGCAAATATGACCAACGGTCAAATGACTATCCAAAGTTTTTACGGTAATCCTCGCGTGACTGACGAATGACCTCATGGGCAACTTCACGTCCATATACATCATCGATGTCGACCGCAAGCGAAGTTGTCTCACCGGGCAACATCTTATATGTCCAGAAATAGTGACGTAAACGCTGAACGATGTCTTTAGGAGCATCTGAAATATCACGCCATTTGCCATAAATGGGATCATCCTTCAATACAGCAATGATTTTATCATCCGCCTCACCCTTATCAATCATTCGAATTCCACCGATCGGAATCGCTTGACATAAAATATCTCCATGCGTGATCGCACGCTCCGAAAGCACCAAAATATCCAAAGGATCTCCATCTCCTTGCATAATATCCTTCCCCGAATATTTACGCGCCAATTCTGCAATACCTTCAGCACAATAGGTTTGCGGCAAAAAGCCATACAAAGCTGGGACTATGTTGGAGAATTTTTGAGGACGATCAATCTTCAAATATCCAGTTTGTTTATCAATTTCATATTTTACCGTATCCGTAGGTACGATTTCAATAAATGCAGTTACTTGTTCGGGCATTTGGTCTCCAATTTGAATACCATGCCAAGGATGTGCTTTAAAAAAGTTCCGATTCATATTTTTATCTTGTATAAAAAAACAACTTAGGTTTCATAATCTTCGCAAATTACAAAAAAATAAGGAAACCAAGGAGCTCCATTCGCTTTTAAAAATTCCACATTTTCCCGTTTTTTCGTTAAATTTGCGGTTTGATTTTTTATAAACATGATATATCCCATCATCCCTTACGGTGACCCGGTCTTACGAAAAGTAGCAAAGCCTGTGAATTTCAGCTCCCTTGATTTAGTCAAGCTTTCTGAAGATATGTTCGAAACCATGTATGCCGCGAGCGGTGTTGGTTTAGCCGCACCACAAATCGGCATGGACATTCGCTTATTTGTTGTTGACGGGAGACCTATGAACGAGGGAGAAGAAGAGGAAGATATCGACCCTTCATTAATCGATTTCAAAAAGGTCTTTGTGAATGCAACGGTCTTAGATGAAACAGGAGAAGAATGGGGTTTTGAAGAAGGATGCTTGTCTATTCCTGGAATTCGCGGTGAGGTATTTCGACCCGAATACGTTAAAATCCATTATTGGACAGAAAAAGGAGAAGAAAGAACAGATGTATTCGAGGGTTTTGCAGCACGCATCATTCAACATGAATATGATCACATTGAGGGGATTTTATTTACGGATCATTTGAATGTTGTCAAAAAACGCATGATCAAAAACAAGTTAAGTGACATTACCCGCGGGAAGGTTTCTGTGGATTATAAAATGAAGTTATCCCGCTAATTCTGCAACATGAAGATTTCTATTAATTGGTTACGTGATTTTATCGATTTGGCTCGTTTACCCCAACAAGGTAAAGCAGAGGAACTCGATGTCTTATTAACAAATACAGGATTAGAAGTAGAAGGCATTGAATCGCACGAAAAAATTCCAGGAGGTTTGCGAGGTTTCGTCGTGGGCGAAGTTTTAACCTGTGAAAAATTTGAAGTAAAAGAAAAAACCCTAAGCCTAACAACAGTTGACGCGGGACTTGAAGAAATTCTTAGCATCGTTTGCGGAGCGGCTAACGTTGCTGCTGGCCAAAAAGTCATTGTCGCAACTCCTGGAACCGTGCTTTTTGACAACACAGGTAAGGCACTTTTTACCATCGAAAAACGTAAAGTTTACGGCCAACCATCTGAAGGCATGATCTGTGCCGAAGACGAAATCGGCATCGGAACTTCACACGATGGAATCTTAGTATTAGACACAACCTTACCTAATGGAACACCTGCGGCAGAATATTTCCAAATCGATTCCGACCTCGTGTTAGAAATTGGCTTAACGCCAAACCGAGCTGATGCGGCTTCCCACTGGGGCGTTGCACGTGACATTAAAGCTGTCAGTGGAATCGAAGTTAAATTGCCCGATATTTCAGGCTTTAAAGTGGCTCATAATTCTTTCCCCATCGAGGTCCAAATAAAAGACACGGGATGTAGCCGTTTTTGTGGCTTAAGCATCGATGGCGTACAAGTGGGCCCATCACCCACATGGTTGCAAGAGCGCCTTTCGGCCATCGGATTACGCCCCATCAACAACATCGTGGATGTGACCAATTACATCTGTCATGGTTTAGGCCAACCAATGCACGCGTATGACTGGAACCAATTACGTGGAGGGAAATTGATCGTAGAGCAAGCCAAAGCAGACACGAAATTTGTCACGTTAGATGGCGTGGAACGCACCTTATCGGGTGAAGAAATTATGATTTGTGACGCAGAAGGACCTATCGGTTTGGCGGGTGTCATGGGAGGCGCAGATTCGTCCATTCAAGATTCAACAACTCGAATCTTTTTAGAAGTAGCCTATTTCAAACCGGAACGCATCCGTAAAGCCGCACAAATTCACAGCCTAAAAACAGACGCATCTTTCCGTTTCGAGCGTGGAACGGACATTGAGGCAAAAGCGTTTGCCATCCAATATGCGGCCTTGTTAATCCAAGAAGTTGCCGGTGGTCAACTAAGTTCTGATCTAATCGACGTCTATTTAGACAAACCGGTATTTGCTGAAATCAACATGACCTATGCGCGCATCAAGCAGCTCATCGGAATTGAAATCGGGGCAGAAAGAATTCAGGAGATCATGATTGCCTTGGATTTTGAATTAAAGAACAAGACAGCTGACGGGTTTCTCGCGATTGCACCAGCATACCGCGTGGATGTAACCAGAGAAGCCGACATCATCGAAGAAATCCTACGTATTCACGGCTTGGACAATATCCCATTGTCGGAGAACTTAAGCGCAAAATTCATCTCTGAATTCCCTGCCTTAGACAAAGAGAAGGTTCAATTAAACATCGGACAAAGCCTCGCGGCCAAAGGTTTCCAAGAAATCATCAGCAATTCATTGACCAAAGGTGAATATCATGGATTAATTGCCAAAGACCTCACATTCGATACCGTTGAGATCTTAAATCGCTTGTCGGAAGACTTAGGCGCCATGCGTCAGCACTTGGTATTCCACGGTTTGGAGGTTTTGGCGCATAATATTAATCGCCGACAAAAGGACTTGAAGCTTTTCGAATTTGGAAAAACTTATCATAAAAAGGGAGAGAAATTCCTTGAGAAACGTCATTTAGTACTATACACTTCTGGACTTTCGGAGGGGGAAACGTGGTCACATGCGCCGCAAAAGAGTCAATTACATCAATTGTATGCACAGGTCATTGTGACGATGAAACAATTGGGTGTTTCTCAATTTGACACGACGGTCATCGAACAATCGCAGGTTTTTGCCTATGGTTTAAGCATCACGGTGAATAAGAAACCTTGCGTTTCCTTGGGCTTGATTCAACCCAAATTGGCACAAAAATTTGATGTTAAACAAGAAGTCTTCATGGCCGATTTCGACTGGGATTTCTGGGTGAAGCAGGAGAAAGGAGATTTTGTATATCAGGAAATTTCCAAGTTCCCTGAAGTTCGTCGGGACTTATCATTGGTATTAGACCAAACGGTTAGCTTGCAGGCTATTCAACGCGTGGCCGAGCAAACGGAGAAGAATCTATTGAAAAATGTATCGGTGTTTGATGTTTATGTAGGTAAGAACCTTGGCGAAGGCAAGAAAGCTTATTCTGTGTCATTCATCTTACAGGATGAATCCCAAACATTGACAGATAAAGTGATTGATGCGACGATGGATCGATTGATCACGCGCTTTGAGAAGGAATTGGGAGCCTTGATTCGTAAATAGAATCAAGGCTTTGCCAAAAATTATCGTTTGAACATGTTGCCCATGTTCGGCATTTTCATTTTACCATCTTGCACTTTGTTCATCATGCGCATCATTTTACGCATGTCTTCAAACTGTTTCAACAAGCCGTTGACTTGTTGGATAGATGTCCCCGAACCTGATGCGATACGGTTCTTGCGGGTAGGATTTAAAATATCTGGATTTTGACGCTCTTTTAATGTCATGGATTGAATGATTGCTTCGATCGGCTTGAATGAATCATTGGAAATATCCACATCCTTCACGGCTTGTCCCATGCCTGGAACCATGCCCATCAAATCCTTAATATTACCCATTTTCTTGATTTGCTGCAATTGCGCATAGAAATCTTCGAATGAGAAATTATTTTGACGAATCTTCTTATTTAAACGAGCCGCTTCATCCTCATCAAAGGCTTGCTGGGCACGTTCTACCAAAGAAAGTACATCACCCATGCCCAAGATACGATTCGCCATCCGGTCTGGATAGAACAACTCCAAGGCTTCCATTTTCTCACC
>ERZ1292640.3995-Hain-H43-02um-R1-3995-length-11344-cov-3_pt1 | contig 11344 bp, 9 predicted proteins | sample MGYA00564404_ERZ1292640 | MGnify/ENA primary metagenome ERZ1292640 (study PRJEB36523, sample SAMEA6512636) | groundwater metagenome | collected 2019-01-08 | study: AquaDiva: Metagenomics assemblies of 32 groundwater samples | reverse complement strand
GCGGCCCTGGTCGTGGATGCGGACGATGTGGGCGTGCTCGTGGTGCGCCAGCACCTCGGCCTCGCGGCGGAAGCGCGCCTCGACCTCGGGGGAGGCGAACAGACCCTGGTGCAGCAGCTTGATCAGGCCGTCGATCTGCCGGGCGGCGGTCTGCAGTTCGTCCACGGTGGTGGACTGTTCGACCTGCAGCGCGATCAGGTGTGAGTGGTTGGAAATGAAGCTCATCAGGTCGAGCTGGCTGAGCACGCCGACGATGCTGTCACCGTCGCGCACCAGCACGCGGTGCACCCGGTGGCGGATCATGATCAGCAGGGCCTCGAACAGTTCGGTCTCGGGCGTGACGCTGATGAGATCGAAGCGCGCCACCTCGCGCACCGCCAGCTGGGCCGGCGGCAGCGGCCGCAGCAAGGCGTCGCGCAGGTCGGTGGTGGTGAACATGCCCACGCGGGGCTGGCCGTCGGGGCCGGTGTCGCGCACCAGGGCGTTGGTCAGGCTGCGCTCGGCCAGCTGCGCACACAGGCTCACGATGTCGGTGCCACCGTCGACGAAGAAGGGTTTGCGGATGAAGGCGTCGCGCACCTTCACCATCATGAGCGACAGGAACTCGCGGCTCTGGTTGCCTTCGCTGGCGGCCGTCAGGCGCCGGGACAGGTCGGCGAACAGCAGGGCGCTGAAGCGGCTGTTGCCGGCGATCAGCGCCTGCAGCGTGGCCTGCGGCAGCAGGTAGGCGATGACCTCGTCCAGCGCGGTGAGCACGGCCGTGGTGCGGCCCGCCACCACCGCGCGTCCGCCATAAAAATCGTCCGGCCCGTACACCGCGACCACCTCACCGGCTTCCTCGTGCTGCACGTGGCCCTTGATGACGATGTGCACATGCGTGGGCTCCATGTCGGGGTGCAGCACCACGGTGCCGGGCGTGAAGTAGCCGATGTCCACCGTGTCCACCACCCGCTGGCGCTCGGCCGGGGTGAGGCAGTCGAACGGGGCGTGGCCGAAGTTGAAGCTGCTGGGCATGGGGAGATCATCTCCGATAGCAGGGCCATGAAAAAGGCCGCTGGCACTTGCGTGGCAGCGGCCTTGGTCAGCACCGGAAGGGGCTCAGTGACCGGATGCGCTGGAGGCGCCGATGCCGGTCTCCGAACGCACCTGCTGGGCCAGGAAGCCGGCCTTGTCGAGCTTGGCGCGCTCGCTGCCGTCCAGCACAGAGAACAGCCAGATGCCCACGAAGCCGATGGTCATGGAGAACAGGGCCGGCGAGGTGTACGGGAACGGCGCGCTGCCCTTGGCGTTGCCCAGCACGGCTTCCCACACCGAGGCCGACAACACGGTCAGCAACACCGACGAGATCAGGCCCAGGAAGCCGCCGATCACCGCGCCGCGCGTGGTGCAGCCCTTCCACAGCACGCTCATGAAGAGCACCGGGAAGTTGGCCGACGCGGCGATGGCGAAGGCCAGCGACACCATGAAGGCGATGTTCTGCTTCTCGAAGGCGATGCCCAGCGTCACGGCGATGATGCCCAGCGCGATGGTGGTGATGCGCGAGACCTTGAGTTCGGATGCGCTGTCGACCTTGCCCTTCTTGATCACGGTGGCGTAGATGTCGTGCGAGACGGCCGAGGCGCCCGAGAGCGTGAGGCCGGCCACCACGGCCAGGATGGTGGCAAACGCCACGGCCGAGATGAAGCCCAGGAACACGTTGCCGCCCACGGCGTTGGCCAGGTGGATGGCCGCCATGTTGCCGCCGCCGCGCAGGGCGCCCTTGGCGTCCAGGAACTCGGGGTTGGTCAGCACGAAGGTGATGGCGCCGAAACCGATGATGAAGGTCAGGATGTAGAAGTAGCCGATCCAGGTCGTGGCCCACAGCACCGACTTGCGCGCTTCCTTGGCGTTGGGCACGGTGAAGAAGCGCATCAGGATGTGGGGCAGGCCGGCGGTGCCGAACATCAGCGCCATGCCGAAACTGATGGCGGAGATCGGGTCCTTCACGAAGCTGCCCGGGCCCATGATGGAGAAGCCGGCGGTGGCCGCTTCTTCGGGCGTCTTGCCCGCCGTGACGGCCAGGCCGGTCTTGATCTCGACCGCTTTGGCGAACATGGCTTCGGGGCTGAAACCGAAGTTCCACAGCACCATCAGGGCCATGAAGGACGCACCGCCCAGCAGCAGGCAGGCCTTGATGATCTGCACCCAGGTGGTGGCGGTCATGCCGCCGAACAGCACGTAGACCATCATCAGCGCACCGACGATGACCACCGCGATCCAGTACTCCAGGCCGAACAGCAGCTTGATGAGCTGGCCAGCGCCGACCATCTGCGCGATCAGGTAGAACGCCACCACGACCAGCGTGCCCGAGGCTGCGAAGATGCGGATGGGGGTCTGGGCGAAGCGGAACGCGGCCACGTCGGCGAAGGTGAACTTGCCCAGGTTGCGCAGGCGCTCGGCCATCAGGAAGGTGACCACGGGCCAGCCGACCAGGAAGCCGATCGAGTAGATCAGGCCGTCGAAGCCGTTGGCCATCACGGCCGCCGAAATACCCAGGAAGGACGCGGCCGACATGTAGTCACCCGCGATGGCCAGGCCGTTCTGGAAACCGGTGATGCCGCCACCGCCGGTGTAGAAGTCGGCGGCCGACTTGGTCTTGGCCGCGGCCCACTTGGTGATGAACATGGTGCCGGCCACGAAGGCGGCGAACATGGTGATGGCGGTCCAGTTGGTGGCCTGTTTCTCGGCCTGGCCGAGGTCGGCGCCGGCCGCGATGGCGCCGGTGCAGGTCAGCAGCAGGGCCCAGAGCAGGGCCTGGATGGGGAACTTGGCTTTCATTTCGTCACCGCCTTCTTGATTTCTTCGGTCAGGTCGTCGAATTCGCTGTTGGCGCGGCGCACGTAGATGCCGGTGATGACGACGGTGAACAGGATCACGCCCAGGCCGATGGGCATGCCGATGGTCATGACGCCATCGCCCATGCGCTGGGTGAGAAATTCCTTGTTGAAGGCCACGAGCAGGATGAAGCCGTAGTACACGATCATCATCAGCGCCGTCAGCCACCAGCCGAAGCTCGAACGCTTGGCCTTGAGTTCCTGGTATTTGGGATGGCTCGCAATGCGATGTGCCAGGTCCATTTCCATGGTGTCTCCTTTGTCATGCCGCTCCCGTTCGGGTTGGCCTGTGGCAGGCGATGTCAGGCCGCTGTAAGCCCCGAAGAAGCTTGCAGTGATGCTATGACTATTGATTGACTCGGGTCTTACGCAGCGCAGCAAAACACTGTCGCCCGGGCGCGGTTTTGTCTGACGCGGTTCTGACGCCTGCGCCGTCAGCCGGCGCCCAGGAGGTAGTCGATTTCGGTCTGGCTGAAGCCCGCTGCGCGGCGCGCGTCGGTGTTGAACGGCGGCTTCAGGCGCGGCGCGGCGTGGGTGCGCGCCAGCACGCGGTAGTGCGCCACCGGTTCCAGGCCCTGTCGGTCACAGAGCCAGCCGTACCAGCGGTTGCCAATGGCCACGTGGCCGATCTCGTCGCGCAGGATCACGTCCAGGATCTCGACCGCGCGCAGGGCGGCCGGGGTGCCCACCTTGCGCAACCGGGCCTGGATCAGCGGCGTGGCGTCCAGCCCGCGCGCTTCAAGCGTGCGCGGCACCAGGGCCATGCGCGCGGTGATGTCGTGCTGCGTCTTCACGCACATCTCCCACAGGCCGTTGTGGGCTGGAAAGTCGCCGTAGTCGAAACCCAGGCTTTGCAGGTGCTCGCGCACCAGGCCGAAGTGCGTGGCCTCTTCGTCGGCCACGCGCAGCCAGTCGCGGTAGAAGTCCAGTGGCACGCCGTCAAAGCGCCAGACGGCGTCCAGCGCCAGGTTGATGGCGTTGAACTCGATGTGGCAGACCGCGTGCAGCAGCGCGGCCAGGCCATCGGAGGTGAAGGGTGAGCGGTGCGGCACCTCCATGGGCGGCACCAGCCGGGGTTGACCGGGGCGTCCGGGCAGAGGGGCATCCTCCGGCGGGGTCGGGATGGTCTGGGGCGCCAGGGCCTGTTCCAGCGCGGCGTCGTCGGGCAGCGCCGCCAGCGCCTGCCACAGGGCGTGTGCCGCCTGGGTTTTGGCGGTCGGGTCGTGCAGGCACAGCACGCCCAGCGCGCGCGCGCGCAGGCTCGGTTCGGGACGTTCGGGGGAGGGCATCCCTACAATTCTAGGTTTGCACTTTCCCCGCACTGGAGACAAACCGATGGCGATTTACGAACTCGATGGCGTGGCCCCGCGCGTGGCCGCCTCGGCCTGGGTGGCCGACAACGCGCAGGTGGTCGGCGACGTGGTGCTCGGCGAAGGCGCCAGCGTCTGGTTCGGCGCCGTCTTGCGCGGTGACACGGAGCCCATCACCGTGGGCGCGGGCAGCAATGTGCAGGACGGATCGGTGCTGCACACCGACCATGGCCTGCCACTGACGATCGGCAACAACGTCACCGTGGGGCATCAGGTGATGCTGCACGGCTGCACCATCGGTGACGAGTCGTTGATCGGCATCGGTGCCATCGTGCTCAACGGGGTGAAGATCGGCAAGAACTGCCTGGTGGGGGCCGGCTCGCTGGTGACCGAGGGCAAGGAGTTCCCCGATGGCTCCATGATCCTGGGCAGCCCGGCGCGCGTGGTCAAAAGCCTGAGTCCGGAGCAGATCGAAGGCCTGCGCCGCAGCGCCTTGCACTACACACAGAACGCCGAGCGTTACCGCCAGGGCTTGAAAAAGATCGGCTGACCCCGATCTTCGTGCGTTGATTTTTCCGAAAGCACAGATTGTCCGAACTCCACAAATTCCTGTTTGAAGGCCTGCCGGTGCGCGGCATGCTGGTGCGCCTGACCGACAGCTGGCAGGAAATCCTGCGCCGCCGCCAGCAGGCGGGCGGCTACCCGGCCGCCGTGACCGAGCTGCTGGGCGAGATGACCGCCGCCGCCACGCTGATGCAGTCCAACATCAAGTTCAACGGCGCGCTGATCCTGCAGGTGCAGGGCGACGGTCCGGTCAAGCTGGCCGTGGCCGAGGTGCAGCCCGACCTGAGCCTGCGCGCCACCGCCACGGTGACGGGCGAAGTGGCCGCGGACGCGCCGCTCTCGCACATGGTCAACGTGAACAACCAGGGCCGCTGCGCCATCACGCTGGACCCCAAGGACCGCAAGCCCGGTCAGCAGCCTTACCAGGGCGTGGTGCCGCTGTTCGGTGACCGCCACGAGAAGCTGGAAAAGCTCAGCGAAGTGATCGAGCACTACATGCTGCAGAGCGAGCAGCTGGACACGCGCCTGGTGCTGGCCGCCAACGACCAGGTGGCCGCGGGCCTGCTGATCCAGCGCCTGCCGCTGCAGGGCGAGGCCAACCTGGCCGGTGCCGGCGCGGTGGCCAAGGATGAGGACCAGATCGGCCTGAACGAGGACTACAACCGCATCGCCATCCTGGCCGCCAGCCTCAAGCGCGAGGAGCTGCTGACGCTGGACGCCGAGACCATCCTGCGCCGCCTGTTCTGGGAAGAAGACGTGCGCCGTTTCGAGCCGCAGATGGGCGCGGACGGTCCGCGTTTTGCGTGCACCTGCTCGCGCGAGCGCGTGAGCAACATGCTGCGCAGCCTGGGCCGTGAAGAGATCGAATCCATCATCGCCGATCAGGGCCAGGTGGAAGTGGGCTGCGACTTCTGCGGCGCCCAGTACCGCTTCGATCCGGTCGATGCGGCGACGGTGTTCCTGCAGGCCGCAGCGCAGCCCCCTGGCTCACCTGGCGTCCACTGACGCCTGCCCGGCGCGGCGTGCCTTCATCCAGAGACGCCGTGGAACTGGCTTTGCCGGGCCGCAGGCGTCCTCCTCCCTCCGGGGGGAGGCCGCACAGCGGCGCAGGGGGGTCACCTTCGGATCGCGTTGGGGAAATACATCGCCGTCAGGCTGCGGCTGTGCACGGGCGAGAAACCCTCGGCCGCCGCTCCACCGGCCTGGCCGTAGCGGCGCCAGTCGCGCACCCAGTGCAGCGCGTCGCAGATCTCCACCAGGCCGATGGTTTCGCGGTCACCGATCAGGATGCCGTGCACCCGCAAGCCCAGCCGCTCCTTGGCCTGGCGCAGCTGCGCCAGGGTGGCGGGCGTGAGGCCAAACTCGCCGTCGCTGACGATCAGCACGTCCGCGTCCTGCCAGCCCTGCTGCTGCACCTGTTCGACGGCGCGTTCGATCGGGGTTTGCACGTCGGTGCCGCCGTCGAAGGCCTGGCCCATCAGGTCCAGCAACGCGTCCAGCCCGGCGGCGGTGCGCGTGAGCGGGCGCTCCAGCAGTTCGCCCGGGCCGCCGAAGGCCAGCAACTGGCAGGCGCGGTCGCCCGCGTGGGCGCTGCGCAGGGCCTGCAGCACACAGGCCTTGGCCACGTTCTCCGGCGCGCCCTGCATGGAGCCGGAGGTGTCCAGGCAGACGATCAGCGGGCCAAGGCCCAGCGGCGCGTCGTGCACCCGGGCGGCGGCGCCGTCGGGCCGGGGGCGCGGGTTCGGGCGCGGGGTGCGCGCGCGGTCGTCGTAGGTCAGCAGCTGCGCTTCGGCAAAGCGCGCGCGCCACAGGCGGCGCAGCACCGGGTGCGTGAGGTTCAGGCTTTCGCTGCCGGTCATGCGCGCCAGCGTGCGCGAGCGGTGCACGCCGTCCACCGCGGTGGGCTCGGGGTGGCGTTCGTCGTCGTCGGTGGGCTGCGGCGCCGCGCGCTCGGGCGCCTGCGTTTCGGGCCGCACGGTGCGCGCCAGTGGCTGGTGCGCGGCCAGCTGGCGCCGGCCCACACCATCGATGAACTGGGCCAGCGCGGGCAGCCGTTCGAGCAGGCCACCGATGCGGCGCGCTTCTGTCCATTCACGCCGGCTGAGCTGGCCCTTGAGATCGTCCCAGTGCAGGTGCGCATGGTCGCCCAGCGACTTGAGCAGCGACAGCGCTTCCTCCCAGCCCTGGCGCTGCAGCGTCCAGTTCTCGCGGAATTCGGCGGCCATGCGCGCGATGGCCTGGGCGCGGGTTTCGGTGGCCGGCCGTTCGATCAGGCTGTCCAGGTGCCAGAGCAGGCTCTGCAGCATCTGGCGCGTGATCGAGGTGCTGCCCTGGGTGAGCGTGAGCAGGTCCAGTTCGGTCAGCAAGGTCCGCAGCGGCCGCACGGCGTCGGGGTCGCCGAAGTCGTGCGCCGCATCGGGCAGGCGGCCGGCCAGCAGCGCGTCGTGCCAGGGCTGGGCCTGCGCCAGCCGCGCCTCGGCCGTGCCGCCGCTGCAGACCACCGACCAGCGCCACAGCTCGCGAGCGATGCCGTCCAGGTGGTGGTAGGGGCGGTCGGCGGGCGCCGCGGACATGGCTCAGCCCTGCCAGCTGACGGGCGTGGGCACGAACGCGGAACGGTCTTCGTCGAGCCGTGGCAGCGTGGCAAAGCCGTCGTGCAGCTCGGCCAGGCGCGTGGCCAGCGCATCGACCTGGCCGCAGCGCTGCGCGTGCACGGTCTCGATGCGTTCGCGCCACGACGGCGGCAGCCAGCCGTGCGCGCGGGCCTGCGCGAGCACGGCCTCGGCGCTGGCGTGCACCTCGGTCTGCACCGCGCTCACGCGCTGCTGCACCTCGGCCACCTGCGCCACGCGCGCGCGAACGTGCAGTTCGCCATAGCGGCGGTGGGCGCGTTCGCTGGTGATGCGCACCAGTTCGCTTTCGGTGCTCGGCCCGGCGATGGCGCGCGCCAGGGCCAGCTTGCCGGCGCTGTCGTCCTGCGCGTCGGCGGGGGCGCGGCGTTCCACGTCCAGCTGCTGCTCGAAGGCGGTCGCGGCGCGTTCGAGCCCGTCGATCGCCAGCGGCGTGGCCTGGGCCACGGTCTGCAGGAACCAGTCGGTCCAGCCGGGCACCTGGTCGGGTTCGGCGGCCAGCGCCAGGGGCAGCAGCCAGGCGTCCCACACCGACACCTCGGTTGCGTCGCGGCTGGCGGCCTGCACTTGCAACAGTGCGGCGGTCTGGCGCCAGCGGCGGTCGGACACGCTTTGCTGCGTCGTCTTCGCGCGTTCGCGCGCCGCGGCCAGCAAGGCGATCACCGCGTCGCCCAGCCGCACCTGGCCGGCCTGCTGGCGCAAGACCCGCAGCGCGGCGGACGACAGCTGCGCATCCGGGTGTGCCTCGCCTTCGGGCAGGGCGGTCTGCAACAGCGCGGCGAAGTGCGCGTCGTCCACCGGCATCACCGGCACGCGCAGCAGGAAACGGTCGTAGAAGGCGTGCAGGCTCTCGTCCTGCGGCACCTCGTTGCTGGCGCCCACCAGGCAGACCAGGGGCACGTCCACGCGGTGCTGGCCGTTGTCGAAACAGCGCTCGTGCAGCAGGCCCAGCAAGGTGTTGAGGATGGCTGAGTTGGCCTTGAACACCTCGTCGAGAAACGCGACTTCGGCCGAGGGCAGGTAGCCCGCGGTCAGGCGTTCGTAGCGGTCGTCTTCCAGGGCCTTGAGCGAGAGCGGGCCGAACAGCTCTTCGGGCACCGAGAAACGGGTGAGCAGGCGTTCGAAATAGTGCGCACCGGGCAGCAGGCGCTGCAGGCGGCGCGCCAGCTCGCTCTTGGCCGTGCCGGGCGGGCCGAGCAGCAGCACGTGCTCGCCGGCCAGCGCCGCCAGCAGCAGCGCACGCGCGGCCACATCGCGCTGGAGCAGGCCACGTTCAAGTTCTTCAATGGCGGCTGTCCATCGCATCCGGCACTCCTGTAGGCTGGTCATCACGAAATTTTGCATCCGGAGAGGGGAAGCCCGCCAAGATGCGGTGGAACCGGCTTTGCCGGGCCACTCGCATCGCCCCCCCGGGGGGGTGACGCGAAGCGGTGCGGGGGGCGTCATTTGCCCGCGGGGGGCGGCTTACAGCCGCTCAAAAATCGCCGCGATGCCCTGGCCGCCGCCGATGCACATCGTGACGAGGGCATAACGACCGTAGACGCCTTGCAGCTCGTACAGCGCCTTCACGGTGATCAGCGCGCCGGTGGCGCCGATCGGGTGGCCCAGCGAAATGCCCGAGCCGTTGGGGTTGACCTTGGCCGGGTCCAGGCCCAGCTCTTTGGTCACGGCGCAGGCCTGGGCGGCGAAGGCTTCGTTGGCTTCGATCACGTCCAGGTCGTTGACCGACAGGCCGGTTTTCTTGAGCACGGCCTGCGTGGCCGAGATCGGGCCCGCGCCCATGAGCTTGGGGTCCAGCCCGGTGTGGGCGTAGCCGACCAGACGGGCCAGGGGCTTGGCACCGCGGGCCTGCGCGGTCTGGGCATCCATCAGCACCACCGCGGCGGCGGCGTCGTTGATGCCCGAGGCGTTGCCGGCCGTGACGGTGCCGTTTTCCTTGATGAACACTGGCTTGAGCTTGGCCATGTCTTCGGGCTTGCAGCCGGCGCGGAAGTGCTCGTCGGTGGCCCAGGCCACGTCGCCCTTCTTGCTCTTGAGCATGACGGGCACGATCTGGTCTTTGAAGCGGCCTTCGGTCGTGGCACGTTCGGCGCGGTTGTGGCTTTCCACCGCCAGCGCGTCCTGCATCTCGCGGGTGATGCCGTATTTGGCGGCCACATTCTCGGCCGTCACGCCCATGTGGATGTTGTGGAAGGGGTCGTGCAGTGCGCCGATCATCATGTCCACCATCTTGGTGTCGCCCATGCGGGCGCCCCAGCGCATGTTCAGGCTGGCAAACGGCGCGCGGCTCATGCACTCGGCACCGCCGCCGATGGCGATGTCGGTGTCGCCCAGCAGGATGGACTGCGAGGCCGACACGATGGCCTGCAGGCCCGAGCCGCACAGGCGGTTGACGTTGAATGCCGGCGTGCCTTCTGCGCAGCCGCCGTTGATGGCGGCGACGCGCGAGAGGTACATGTCTTTCGGCTCGGTGTTGACCACGTGGCCGAACACGACGTGGCCCACGTCCTGACCGGTGGTGTTGGCGCGGGCCAGGGCTTCGCGCACGACCAGCGCACCCAGTTCGGTGGGCGGGCTGTCCTTGAGACTGCCGCCAAAGGTACCGATGGCGGTACGGACAGCGCTGACGATCACGACTTCACGGCTCATGGAATGCTCCTCGTTGGGTGGGGTGTGGGGATCAACCGTGCATGGTAAGTCCGGCCGGCTTACATCGGCCTTGTGCCGAGTCAAGCGCAGGACAGGCGCGGTGGTTGTTCGGGTGGGGTGGAAATTGGAATCTGACCCCGTTTTTCCAGCACACGCCGTGGAACCGGCTTCGCCGGGCCACAGGCGTGGTCCCCCAGGGGGGCCGAGGGCCGCGGCTCCGAGCCTGCCTGCGCAGGCTTGGACAGCCCGAGGGAGCATCGGCTCTGACGATGCTGCGGCCTGCAAGGCGCGCGCAGCGGCGCAGGGGGGGACTTCTATTCCCTCACGTCGGCCACCGGCTGGTCGCCGAAATCGGGGCGCTGCAGCCAGCCCAGCACGCGGGCGGCGGCTTCTTCGGGGCTGGTGAGCTGGCCCTGGCGTTGCAGGTCGACAAAGCGCTCGCGGTCGGGGAAGGCGGCCGGGTCTCCGCCGCGCAGCTGCTCCTGCATCTCGGTGTCGATCACGCCCGGCGCCAGCGACACGAGCCTGGCGCCGTGCTCGCGCTGGGCCTCGTCCAGCGCGCTGCAGCGGGTGAAGTGGTCCAGACCGGCCTTGGCCGCGCAGTACGGCGCCTGGGCGGCCATGGCATGGCGACCCAGGCCGCTGGAGATGTTGAGCACCTTGCGCGGGCCGCGCCAGCCGGCGGTGATCCAGTGGCCGGTGGCGCGCAGGAAGGCCGCGGTCAGCTGCATGGGCGCTTCCAGGCCCACGCGCAGGGCGTCTTCCAGTTCGTTGCCCGGACACTGGTCGATGGGGCCGATGCGCGGGATCATGCCGGCGTTGTTGATCAGGGTGGCGCTGGCGATGTCGGCGGTGGGCTGCGCGTCCAGCCAGGCGTCCAGCCGCACGGCCACCTGGCTGGGCTGGCTCAGGTCCATGGACCACTGCACCAGCGTGGCCCCGCGCAGGCGGGCGAGTTCTTCCAGCTCGGGCGTGGTGCGGCGCGAGATGCACAGCAGGATGCGGTCGGGCGTGAGCAGGTGGCGGGCCATGGCCAGGCCCATGCCGCGCGAGGCGCCGGTGAGAACGGTGAGGTGTTGGGCGGCAAGGCTCATGGTGTGCGGTGTCGAATCGATGGGCAGGTTCGAGGGGATCAGAACGGGCAGGGGGCTTCAAAACGCATCATCGCACCCGTGACGGGGTGCTCGATGTCCAGGCGGCGCGCGTGCAGCAGCAGGCGGTCGGCCAGGGCTTCCTGTTCGGGGCTGGCGTACAGCGGGTCGCCCACGATGGGGTGGCCGATGGCCTGCAGGTGCACGCGCAGCTGGTGCGAGCGGCC
>ERZ1292640.3993-Hain-H43-02um-R1-3993-length-11345-cov-3_pt1 | contig 11345 bp, 11 predicted proteins | sample MGYA00564404_ERZ1292640 | MGnify/ENA primary metagenome ERZ1292640 (study PRJEB36523, sample SAMEA6512636) | groundwater metagenome | collected 2019-01-08 | study: AquaDiva: Metagenomics assemblies of 32 groundwater samples | reverse complement strand
CACCAATTCCCATTCCATTTCATCTTGCATCTCATCGGAGAACACACTGACGGCAAATCTGTCCCCGGGAAAACCCCAATCCCAGTCCTGATAAAGATTTATGGAAGGGATTCTTACATTAATATCTGGAACTTGCACATGGATTCCACCGCGAGGGAAACTATCGGGCACGACAACGATATTTCTCTGGATCCGTGTCTGCAGTTCTGCGAGGTCCTCAAGCGCATCGCCGCGATAACTGCTTTTTGGAAACTCTTTCAGAAATCTCTTGAGAGCATCGCCGGCTTTCTTTTCATCCTGGTATTTCAGCGCGTATGCATACCAGTAGTTTGCGTCATCATAGTACGAACTGTTCCGGTAGAGTTTGAGAACTTCCTCGAATTTCTTCTGGGCATCTCTCCAGTTCGATTGCAGGATGAGGTTGTAACCCTCTTTGTAGAGTTTGTATCCTGGATCTTCTTGTTGCTCGATAGCTATGTTATATGATAGTTGCTGGCCGAAACACTCTGAAGCGATCACGAAGAATAGAGCAGCAAGGCAAAGTGCGAGTTTTTTCATCGTTTGTCCTCCTCACTTAAAAAGATTCACTTTGATTCGATCCTTTTTGTGTCGCTTGCAGGAGACGTACTTCCTGCGCGAGCTCGTGGACCCGAATTCTCATGAGTAAATTATTACTCTCGATCCCCTCTTTTACGAGATCAAGCTTGAGACTATCGCTCTGATCCTTTACCTTTGAAAGCTGCACGAGAACGACGTCGAGCTCTGACAGCAACTGCTGCTCACGCGGATCGAGCGGCAACCGTTTTAGGTTGCGACATTCTGCGGCAAGTTTCTTCGACGTTTCTTGCTCAGCTGATAAATCTATCGCAGTTTCTTTGGATTCATCAAGATTCTTCACAGCGATCAGAAATGCTTTTGCCTTTTGGAAAAACTTGATAAGCGGCTCCGTGATCTCCCGCGTTGCGGAATCCAGAGAGGCTGATTCCGTTGCTTGGGATTGGACCTCGCCCTGTCCGGTCATTGGTTGAGCGACCTCGGGCTGACTTTTCTTGCTAAGGTACGGCGAGAGTATCCCGAGTGTCACGACTGCACCGAGAGCGAAGCCAATGACACCATAAGCGACTTTAGGCGTAAAGATTGTTTCTGGTTGGCGAGGCTTCAATAGCTCTAGGAATTCTCTTATTGCGGAAGAGGGAGACGGGCGTTGTTTCAAACGGAGCTCGAGAGCTTTCCAGTAGCTTTCCCAATATTGTTCAGGCAAATCTGGAAACCCAATCTTTTCTGCATTGAGCACCTTGACGGCCTGCTCAATGTTTGTTTGCTCCTCCGAGCATCGTTTACAACTTGCAAGGTGGTTCTCGACGTTTACCCTCTCAGCCTCTGGGAGGTTACCAGAGAGAAAGTCGTAGATCTTGTCGTCGATGTGTTTTTTCCTGAACATACTTTTTCCTTCGAGGTGCAGTCGATCTCAATCTCGCATGTAGTGAAGAAGCTTCTGCAATTTCGCCATGGCCCGATGAAGTTGCTGCTTAACTGTCCCTTCTGAGCACTTTAAGATCTCGCTTACCTCTCGCGTTGACATCCCTTCGTAGTGTCTTAAGACCAAGACAGCCTGCTGTCTCTTTGATAGTTGTTGGATAGCTCGCTGCAAATGATCTCCAACGTCTATGAGGTCGATTTTAGGATTCTCCGCGAATTCTCCGCTGTTTCGCTGTTCCGCGTCTGTTGCAGGATTCTCGCTAGTATTTTCTCTGCTCTTCCGTCTCAGCGTATTAAGAGACAGGTTAACGACGGTTCGGTAAAGATACGTTGAAAACTTCGCTTCATGCCGGAAGTTCCGTAGGCTCTGGTATACTCTTACAAACGCTTCTTGCGAGGCGTCCTCGGCATCATGATGACTCCGGAGTATCCTGAACGCAATCTGGTACGCATACTTCTGATAGCGCTCGACAAGACCCTGGAACGCATTGAGATCACCTTGACAGACCTGCTCGACCAGTAACTGGTCATCCGTACGGAGCATATGAGGGTTTCTGTTCATCTCATTTGACATTTCATACGGTGACTTGGTTGACAGGTTGCAGGATTCGAGGACAGAAAATGAGGGAGCGACACAAATGGCGGTGTGGCGAGGAATGAAGCGTCTGGGCAGCAGTGGAAACCTTCTTGATTTCTGCTTTTGCTCTTGATCCTGTTACTGCACAATGAGGACAGGAATGGACAGCCGGTGCCGTACCCTTGTGATCGATGCGCCGAAGAAGATATCTTTCAATCCCCGGTGTCTATGTCCTCCCATGACGAGGATGTCAATTTCTGTTTTGTTTGCAAATTCCACGAGTTGTTCAGGGACACGACCAAACCCAAGCGAGGGATACACCTCGATGCCAGATTTACGCAATTCGCTCGCAAGAGATTCCAGGTGGTCCAGGTCGCTCCGAGCTTCATCATCGTAAGCTTTCGTACCATAAAGCTGGCCACTGACACCTTCAACGACATGGAACAGGTATAGTGCAGCGCCGTGTTGTTTGGCCAATGTTTGTGCATGCGAGAGAACTTTTCCATCTAAAGCGCCGTAGTCGATTGCGGCGCCAACACGGGAATACTTCTGCGGCATAAGTTCCATTGTGACAGAAGGAGGTGGCACGATTCTTTTCCGCCGGAGCCATGACTTCGGAAGCGAGATATATATCAGTAATGCCATACATCCGATCACAAACGGAAGTGCGGTCACCCACAGCCAGATGGCATAAGTTCCAGCTCCTTCAATCCATTGCCCCAATGTATTAACGATTAATTTGGCGTTCAAACCTACGATGATGGCGGATGCGATCCAGGCAAGAACTTTAACCCATACCTTGCTTGCAAATCCTCCCATTTTCATCTTATCACTTGTGAATCGAACAAGAGGAATCACAGCGAACGGCAACTGCAGACTAAGGATAACCTGACTGAGGATAAGCAACCCAAACGATCCTTGCTCCCCCTGTATCGAGATAACGAGAACAGCTGGAATAATTGCAATCAAACGAGTGATGAGCCGTCGAAGTACCGGGCGGATCTTGAATCTGAGGAAGCCTTCCATGACAATCTGACCAGCAAGGGTACCAGTGAGTGTCGAGCTTTGTCCCGCCGAGATAAGTGCGATGGCGAAAAATGTACCTGCAACAGTTGTACCGAGCAGGGGCGTAAGAAGTTCGTGCGCCTGCTGGATCTCTGTGACGATCACGCCATTCTTATAGAAGACTGCGGCAGAAACTATGAGGATTGCAGAATTCACAAAGAACGCTGCGTTGAGAGCAACCGCAGTGTCGACAAGATTATACCTACAAGCTCGTGCTTTCCCTTCTTCTGTTTGGTCAACATCACGTGTTTGTACAAGGGCTGAATGGAGATAAAGATTGTGCGGCATTACTGTCGCACCGAGGATGCCTATTGCCACATAGAGACTTTCTGAGGTAAGGCGTGGCACAAATCCGGTCGCTACCTCACTCCAGACCGGTTGTGATAAAAATATCTCGATCCCGAAGCAGATGCCGATCGTTGAAACGAGCATTAGAATAAATGCTTCCATCTTCCTGATTCCGAAATGCTGGATCACGAGGAAAAGCATTGTGTCAAAGCCAGTAATAATGACGCCATAGAGGAGCGGGACCTTCAAAAGAAGGTTAAGTCCGATTGCTGTTCCGAGAACTTCGGCAAGGTCGCATGCTGCAATTGCGATCTCACACAAAACCCAGAGCACAAATGCCACTGGCTTAGGATAATTCTCACGACAGGCTTGTGCAAGATCTCGACCAGTCACAATTCCCAAACGTGCCGAGAGTGTTTGCATCAGGACAGCCATGAGATTCGACATTAAGAGAACCCAGATAAGCTGGTAACCGAACCGCGCTCCACCTTCGAGATCAGTTGCCCAGTTTCCAGGATCCATGTATCCTACACTCACAAGATATGCTGGTCCTGCAAACGCGAAGAGACGTTTAATCATGCCCACGTTTCTGGGTATTGAAACCGTCCGATGAACCTCAGAGAGCGATACCGTTGAATGGTTAGTTGATATTCTCATAAGAGTTGAACTAGAGTGGTTCTATTTTAGAAGAATGAAGACAACTCCAGCAGACAGCGTATACCGGGGAGAATCGTTATTCAGGCCGAACTCTACACCAAAGTCCCATGAGATCGCTCGGTGGGGCTGGTATGTCACGGCGCCAAGACAATAGAGGGGATTGAGATCACTCGTATGCACTCCACGCAGTTCAGCTGCCCACCGCCACGGCCCACGGAGAGCAGCATCAACTGAGGCTGCCACATGCTCCTGGGATTGCCACAATTCTTTTCCATATCGCAGGCAATTGCACACCAGGTTCATATCAAGGTGCGGATCACCAAGATCCGCACTGAAGAAGCCTGGGAGCGAAAACATATACATTAGAAATAACTTGCGATGCTGAAGTTGATTCCTACTGACCTCTCCAGTACATCCACCCTACTCCAGATCCAGTCGTAATGATAATCCAATTTGAAGACGGTGTCCTCCGTGGGACGGAAATTTAGTCCAAGCGACAGTCGCTGGTGTGCGTCCCCTCTCAGCTCCGTATCAAAGTCAACAAGCTCGTATCGCGCAACACCGGTCACATATGAGAGCGGCATTGTACGCACCGATCCTCGAGCGAAGTGGTAATTGAACTGTGCGTACACTCCCTGCTGCTTCTCGGCAAACAATCCGCGCAGCGATGGAGGAACATCGATTGATGCATGTGCGTACTCTCCGAGGAAACTGAACGGCCCGTTGCTATACCCCCAATCCAGCGCAGCTATTGTGAGATTACGCCGCTCGTCGACGACAAGCCCCTCGGCTTTGTAGCGGTTATATGGGCCGGTATGGAACGACGCACCAATTTCAAGGTTCACCGTAGGGGAGTAAGCTACTCTGCCGACAAAAGATGGGGCAAGGTTGTTATCTTCTCCAACATCGCCGCGACCCTCCCTGATACGTGTGCCAGTTCCTGAGAGGATAATCCCATCGTTGAAACCGTTCACGCCGTACAGTTCGTAGGTGATACGAGATTCCGAAGAAGGATACAGCGCACCATAAAAGCCCATCCCCGCTTCCGACAATGCCGTAGGGATAATCTGTGTGCTGACAAGGGGGCGATCAGCAAGTTCGTTCAACGGACTATCGTGAGCAAGATTGAATTTGCCGAGCGGCGAGAGAATGATGCCTCCACGAAATAGTAACGACGGGTGAATCTCGAAATCTAGTGATGCAAACTCAATCACGATTTCTTCTGTCCCATGCTCGAATTCAATTTCCGCAAAGAAGCGAACCCGATCGGAGACCACCGAATGCGTGAAGAGATTGAAGCGGCGTGCCTCGAACGACATCTCCTCTACCACACCCTCCACCCGTTCAAATTTCGATACCATCTCGACATACCCTCCCAAAACCGTTCGGCCGAATAGCCGCGTGAGGAACGGCTTGTCGTAGACCCCGCCGCGCACGAAGGGGCGTGCCTGCTGGAGTGTGTCTTTTTTTTCTTGGCCTACAGCAGGATAACTTCGAAAAAGTGTTGCGATTACAAGAAATAGAAAGGTGGACTTCATAGGTAAATGAGAAGCCTGTTATCGACACGTTCAGTCCGAAAGACTGTCAGACGCTGTTTCGCAGGACCGCGGACAACGGTTCCATCGAGCGCATAAGTGGAGCCGTGACACGGGCATCGGAAGAATGAAGGTTCTTTCCGCACTGTGCAGCCGAGATGGGTACACACCGGTGAGAGAGCGATAAAATCTCTTTCATTCAAGCGCACGACTACAACGGGCTCCACAAAATTCTCAACTTCAAGTTGAATAGCTCCGCCATCTTCGCTGAGTTCTGGAAATTCTGGAGGCATGAGTGACACAGTCCCCCGTGTCATCTTCCCTCGATAGTACGCTAGCCCGGTTGTTGCACACCCACCGAGAACGGAGACTAGGGGCACACTTCCAAAGAGCAGAGAAAAGACTTTAATTAAGAAACCTCGCCGTGTAGCGTTGTCGGCCATGATTTTAAAGTGAACGTAAGAACGCAAGCAACGCCTCAGAATCACCAAGAGGAAGTGCAAGGAAGCGGTTTCGTGCACTTGTAGCCTCGCCCCCGTGCGCTCGGATGGCTTCTCGCAAATCCGACGTCTGCCCGCCGTGCAGATAGAACGCTGTTCCACCGAGTTGCTTTTCGAAGAGTCTCAATCCCCAGAGCGGCGTTGTTCGCCATTCTTTCCCGTTAGCCTCACCCTCTACGAAATTATCCGCGAGCTCGTCACCCATATCATGCAAAAGCAAGTCTGAATACAAAGGAACTTCAACCCTATAGAGCGGAGCGATCGTTGGATGGGTGCCTGTAAACATCGTTGGCACATGACACTTATTACAACCGATCTGACCGAAGACCGATTTTCCTCGCTGAACTTGCTCAGTCATCGGACCTTGTTTTGGAGGTGCCAGCGTACGCAAATAGGAGACGACATCATTGACAGTTGCAGCAGAAACTTCAGGGTCGGGGACATCATCCCCCAGAATCCCGACCTGCGGATGGGGGTTTTCTTCCGGGAGAAACTCCGAAGTAATTCCCATATCTTGAGAATACGCCGTCGCCACTTGCTGCAGAAGGAATCCTACCCCAGCTTTCCTTCCAAACCGTCCCAGATACTTTCCATTGTAGGGCCCTGGCTTCTCTGTCACCCAATTCGGCGCCGTTACGAAATTTGGGCGGCCGGAAATTCCATCCCCGTCAGCATCATTCGGGTCAGCGCGTGCAAGGATGACGCTGTCGGGAATTGCCTCGATCAAGCCGACACCAAAGACCGGAGGTCCACTACGGACAGAAATCGCATTCGCATGAGCTGGGATCATTTCAGGTGGGACACCCGGGATACTCCGATCCTGAAGCTGCGGTCCACCAAACTCGATGAGCGGATCAAATACCCCACCAGCGTTTCTTCCGAAGCGGATGAGGTTTGTCTGAGGATGGCTCTTCCCGTCGGAAGGGTGGCAACTTTCGCAAGCGGGCTGATTAAAAATTGGGCCAAGACCCTCTTTGAAAGAGAATCGTTTTTCAAACGCCTCATCACCACGTGCAAAGGCAAGTTGCTGTTCTCGCGTCAAACCCGGAAGCGGCTTGTCAAAGGTCTCTCCCTCTTCAGGCGATGATGTAAGCAATGTATCACAGCTCGCGCTTATGAATACAACGCCTGCCACGAGGAGGACCCCAAAAGATTTTCTGACGCACAGAAATGACATCTTTTCATCATGGAAAAATTTCAGTTAACGAACTGCATTAGACTGGTAGACAAATTCTCAAATCCCCTTTCACCCAATCGGCTCGACGAAAATGTTGTGAGCTAATTTTTGGCTGACGTAACATTCCTGAGAACCGATACCAACCAAAAGCGATCCGTCGAATTCCACTCGCTCCTTGACGACAATTCTTTTCTTTAGTGATAATCCTAACTTTGCGACATACTTGAGAACTTCAGGACTCGCGTCGCTGACGCGCCTGATCCTGCAGGATTGCCCTAGTTCAATATCTGCGAGCGATTTGAGTGAAGCTTCCTTTAATTCTCCATCCTCAGTTGGAATTGGGTCGCCGTGCGGATCGGTCTTGGGATGGCCAAGAACCTCATCGATCTTCCGCTCTAGTTGCTCTGAGGTACTGTGCTCGAGCCTCTCTGCTTCTCTGTCGATTTCATCCCAGGGAAAGCCCAACAGTTCGACCAAAAGCACTTCCCAGAGACGATGACGACGGACGATCCGGAGGGCATGCTTCCTTCCTTTCTCTGTGAGTTCAACGCCGCGGTATGGCGTGTGTCGGAGAAATCCCTGCTCAGAAAGTTTCTTGACCATGTCCGTGACAGAGGCCGGCGCAATCGAAAGCCGCCCCGCAAGGGATGACGTCGACACTCTCTTTTCGGTTGACTGCAGTTTATATATTTGCTTTAGATAATCTTCTATGTTCGGAGTAGGCATAGGCGAGATTTTTTAGGCTTACCTAAAGTCTAATTTATATAAGTCTAATCAAATGTCAAGAGAAAAATCAATTGGATGCATTTTTCTGTGTCCCGGATAAGAAACCTCAAGGGAAAGTACTGCTGGCGGGTCTTACTTCACCGCGGGAGGTTTTCGGTTTGGGTCAGCAACAAAGGCCCTTTTCCCGTCGAGCACGAGCTGTTTATCGACAATGATCGCTCGTTTGAGCAGCAGGTATTGAAGGGCGTCCGAGATCTCGGAGGGTGAAAGAATTCCGGCGAAAGCATTGGAAATCCGTCTACGATTCGTTGCAACAGCTGTCTCCACAAATGTTCGAATAAGTTTCTCAGCGGCTTTTTCTCTTGACAATGATGATGCTTCCTTTGGGAGTGAAGGATCCCAGCGGTGGGGGACTTCCCAGAACGTGCCTTCTCTGCGAGTATATCCGACACGGAGGATCTTCAAAGCCTTCCACAACCTCGAGAGTGCCTTCTCCAACTTGCGGCTGGAGGATCTTCTCCAGAGATTAAGCGCCAGGCGTAGCTCTTTCTTAGAAAGGGGGCCCTTCTCCTGAATGACATCATGCACGGTGAGCTCGAACGGTGAGAATTTCCTCTTCACAGAGTGCTGGCCATTCCCTAGCCTTAGATTCGCCTCTCCGAGGATCGCGTAGAGTGCTGTCATCCATCCTCTCGAAACCACCCCGAGAGAATTCTGCACGATGTTTACCTCAAAAACTTTTTTTGAGGGGAGATATCGGTTTGAGAAATTCTCCATCAGCTCAGCGTAGGGACTATGTTGATGCCAGTGTGCCTGTGCATGCTGAGGCGATCCGTTGATTGCTTGAACAAGGGAGGGATAGAGAGGATTCTTTCTTGAGGAGAGAGTCGAAGCACCGATCTCGCGGATAAACCCGTAGAGCTCCTTTTCAGTATTGAGCGCAAACTCTGGTCGCAGCCGCCACTTCCGTGCGCGTTTGTCTTCAAACTCCTGGATGGTCATAGAGTTTTCAGGTGACTTTGCCGCATGCTGGGCCGTACTCGCATAAATAAATTGTAGAAAAAACTTTTCTGACTTTCAATCAGTGGTTATGAAGGTACATGTACATGTTGCTCTTTCTCAATTTCTTGACAAAGTGGATTATTCTCTTTAATTTCATCACACCCCATCGTTCAGAGATTGCTGCTCTAGATGAATCTAAGAATTGGAAACGGTGAAATCGAGGTAGTAAAAGGCGACATCACCGAGGCTACCACCGAAGCGATTGTTAATGCTGCAAACAACCATCTCTGGATGGGAGCGGGAGTTGCGGGCGCCATCAAGCGCAAGGGTGGCAGCGAGATCGAGCGGGAGGCTGTTTCGAAAGGACCGATCAAAGTCGGCGAAGCAGTCATCACTGGAGCGGGGAAGCTCAAGGCAAAGTATGTCATCCATGCTGCAGGTATGGGACAAGACCTCCGAACTGACGCTCATAAAGTGAAAGAAACTACTAGGAATAGCTTGAAGCTTGCTGAATCGCACGAGATTTCCTCCGTCGCCTTTCCTGCTATTGGGACCGGAGTTGGTGGCTTTCCACTCGAACGCTGTGCTGAAATCATGATCGGTGAAGCAGCGAGTTTTCTCGAGAAATCAAAGCATCTCCGAAAAGTGGTTTTCGTGCTCTTCGATGAACCCGCGGCAGACGCCTTCCAACTGGCACTAAAGGCTCGAGCGGAGTAACGAGAAGAATAAGCGTACGTGATTGAGCGATGCAGTGCACCGACCATATCAACCATTACAGGCTCGATGCGGAACTCTTTGATTATTTCGATGAAGGAACTGGGGCAACAAGAGATTTCGAACAGAGGTTGAGAGGCTACGTCCTTTCTCTCTGCGACGTAAAGCCAGGGTACAGAGTTCTTGATCTCGGGAGTGGCTCTGGCTGGGTTGCTAAGGATTTGACGTTGAAACACGCACGCGTTATCTCAGTTGATCTTTATCAAAAGAATCTCAAGAGGATTAAGCAAGGACTTCGGCACGAACAAGACGATTTTGTTATTGCGGATGCGTATAACATTCCTTTTGGGGAAAACTCCTTTGATCTTGTGGTTGCCTCGGAAGTTCTCGAACATCTCGATTCTCCGGGTGCTGTTCTCCAGGAACTCCAGCGTGTTCTCATTCCAAAGGGAAAGATGGTCGCCAGCACGCCATATAAAGAGAGGATTCAATATTACCTGTGCATTCACTGTAACAAGAAAACTCCAGCAAATGCCCATCTTCACAGTTTCGATGAGCACTCATTGATGTCGTTGTTCGAGTCCCAGAATTTCGGCAGAATCCATTTCAGGAAATTTGGGAACAAGTTCCTCCTTTTCGCTCGCGTGTACTACTTACTTCGTTTTCTCCCATTCGGTCTGTGGAAAGCCCTCGACCGAATGGTGAATTTGGTTCTCCCAAAACCCCTCCACATCGCTGCTGTTGCTGAGCGAAACTGATGGATGAGCTGCCAAAGTGGCGAAGTGAGTTTCCCATCCTTGCCGAGACCGTCTACCTGATCTCAAACTCACTCGGCGCCATGCCGCGCTCTGTGTACGAGAAAATGCGCGAGTATGCAGAGATGTGGGCTCGCCGGGGAGTGAGGGCATGGGAAGAGGAATGGTGGGAAATGCCTGTGAAAGTCGGTGATATCATTGCCCCGCTCATCGGCGCGAACCTGGGTGAAGTCTCAATGCACCAGAACGTTTCCTTGCTCCAGGCCATGCTCATCTCTTGCTTTCAGTTTACCGAGCGGAGGAACAAAGTGGTTTACAGTGACATGGAGTTTCCTTCCGTCGCGTATGTTTATCAACAGTTTGCTCGGGAGCGAGGGGCAAGAATTCACATTGTCAAATCCGAAGATAGCATTACCGTGCCCCTTGAGAAAATGCTGGTTGCCATCGATGAACGGACTCTCCTTGTCCCGATTTCACACGTTCTCTTTCGGAGCGCGTACATTCAGAATGCAAAGGCAATCATCGAGAAAGCTCATGCTGTCGGTGCGACTTTGATCCTCGATGCGTATCATTCCGTGGGGGTGATACCGGTGAATGTGAAGGAACTCAATGTCGATATTCTTGTCGGGGGAGTACTGAAGTGGCTCTGCGGAGGTCCGGGTGGAGCGTTTCTTTACGTCCGGCCTGACCTTCGAGAAAAACTGACTCCCGTGATAACGGGATGGATGGCTCATCCTCGCCCGTTCGATTTCGAAGTTGGCAGAATGGAGTATCGCAGGGATGCGTTTCGTTTCCTTAATGGCACTCCTTCAATCCCAGCTCTATACGCAGCACAAGAAGGGCCAAAGATCATCAACCAGATTGGCGTTG
>ERZ1292640.3992-Hain-H43-02um-R1-3992-length-11345-cov-6_pt1 | contig 11345 bp, 8 predicted proteins | sample MGYA00564404_ERZ1292640 | MGnify/ENA primary metagenome ERZ1292640 (study PRJEB36523, sample SAMEA6512636) | groundwater metagenome | collected 2019-01-08 | study: AquaDiva: Metagenomics assemblies of 32 groundwater samples | reverse complement strand
ACTTGTCGATGTTCTGGTCGATCGCCGTGTTCATGAACATGGCCAGGATGCTCGGTGCCGGACCGTTAATGGTCATGCTGACCGAGGTACTCGGATTGCACAGGTCAAAGCCGCCGTACAGCACCTTCATGTCGTCCAGCGTGGCGATGGACACGCCGGAGTTGCCAACCTTGCCGTAGATGTCGGGCCGCGGATCGGGATCGTTGCCGTACAGCGTAACGGAATCGAAGGCGGTGGACAGGCGTTTGGCCGGCATGCCCTCGCTCAGCAGCTTGAAGCGCCGGTTGGTGCGGAAAGGATCGCCCTCGCCGGCAAACATGCGCGTCGGATCCTCGTTCTCGCGCTTGAATGCAAAGGTGCCGGCGGTGTAGGGGTAGCTGCCCGGCACGTTGTCGAGCATCAGCCATTTGAGGATTTCGCCATGGTCCTCGTACCTGGGCAGCGCCACCTTGCGGATGGTGGTGCCCGACAGCGACTTGGTCGTCAGCGCCGTGCGGATCTCCTTGTCGCGGATTTTCACCACATACTCGTCGCCCGCATAGGCCTGCTGCATCTCCGGCCACTGGTCCAGCAGTTTGCGTTCGGCCAGTCCCATGCGCAGTTCGCGCTGCTGCGCCAGATCGATCGAGGCCTCGGCCGCCTTCGCCTTGCCGGGCTTGTCGATCTCCAGCATGCGCGCAGCCGCGCGCAGCTGCTGGATTTCCCGCGCCAAGCGGGCCTGCTCATGCGCGCGCCGCTTGTAGCCGCGCACGGTATCGGAAATCTCGGCCAGATAGCGGACTCGCCCTCCCGGCACGACCTGGATCTGGTTGCTGCTGTGCCGCACCTTGACCAGCGGCAACTGCCCCGCCTGCAACGGCAAGCCCAGTTCAGCGAGACGGGGCTTGAGGGCCTGAAACAACGCCGTCACGCCATCGTCGTTGAAACGCGAAGCCATGGTGCCGAACACCGGCATCTGCTCCGGGGGAACCCCCCAGGCCTCGCGGTTGCGCTGCACCTGCTTGGCCACGTCGCGCAGCGCGTCACTGGCGCCCTTGCGATCGAACTTGTTGATGGCCACGAACTCGGCGAAGTCGAGCATGTCGATCTTCTCAAGCTGGCTGGCAGCACCGAACTCCGGGGTCATCACGTACAGCGGCACGTTGACGTGCGGCACGATGGCGGCATCGCCCTGGCCGATACCGGAGGTCTCGACGATGATGAGGTCAAAACCGGCACACTTGGCCGCAGCCAGCACATCCGGCAGCGCGGCGCTGATCTCGCTGCCGGTGTCGCGCGTGGCCAGGCTGCGCATGAAGACGCGCGAACCCTGCTGCCATGGCGCAATAGCGTTCATGCGGATGCGGTCGCCCAGCAGGGCCCCGCCGCTCTTGCGGCGCGAGGGGTCGATGCTGATCAGCGCCACGCGCAAGGCATCACGCTGGTCCAGACGCAATCTGCGAATCAACTCGTCGGTCAGCGATGACTTGCCAGCGCCACCGGTACCGGTGATGCCCAGCACGGGCACCTTGCTGCCCACCGCCTGTTTTCTCACCGCATCGAGCAGGGCGGCATCGGCTTGGCCGTTCTCCAGCGCAGTCATCAGCTGCGCCAGCGCACGCCAGGCCATCTCGCCGTGGCCCTGGATGGCCTTCAGCGTCTTGGGTGCGTGAGCACTCAACGCCTTGTCGCAGCGCATCACCATCTCGCCGATCATGCCGGCCAACCCCATGCGCTGACCGTCTTCCGGGCTGTAGATACGGGCCACGCCATAGGCCTGCAGCTCGCGGATCTCTGCCGGCACGATGACACCACCGCCACCGCCGAACACCAGGACATGCTCGCCGCCGCGGGCTTTGAGCAGATCGACCATGTACTTGAAATACTCGACGTGCCCGCCCTGGTAGGAACTGATGGCGATGCCCTGCACGTCCTCCTGCAAGGCGGCCGTCACCACCTCGTCCACACTGCGGTTGTGGCCCAGGTGGATCACTTCGACACCCATGCTTTGCAGAATGCGGCGCATGATGTTGATGGCCGCATCGTGCCCGTCGAACAGACTGGCCGCGGTGACGAAGCGCACCTTGTGCTGGGGACGGTAGTTTGCGAGCGCCTTGTATTCGGCAGACAGATCGGTCATGGCACGCTTTCCTGATGGGCCCGATAGCGCAGGGCATCGGACAAATCTTGCAAGATATCGAATTGACGTTTACGTAAACGTCAATCTTACCGTTTTTACATGAAAAAAGGGGCGCTGACGCGCCCCTTTTCTGCATGCCCATGGGCACGTGTTTACTTGTACAGCACCTGCGGCAACCACATGCCGATGGCCGGGAACTGGTACAGCAGAATGATCGCCACCACCTGGATGCCCATGAACGGCAGCATGCCGGCGAAGATCTGGTTCAGCGTCACGTGCGGCGGGCTCACGCCCTTCAGATAGAAGGCAGCCATCGCCACCGGCGGGCTCAGGAAGGCGGTTTGCAGGTTCAGTGCGACCAGCAGGCCGAAGAACAGCGGATCGACGCCAAAGTTGTCCAGCAGCGGGATGAAGATCGGCATGAAGATGACGATGATCTCGGTCCACTCCAGGGGCCAGCCCAAGATGAAGATGATCACCTGGCTCAACACCAGAAACTGGGTTTTCGTCAGGTTCATCGACATGACCCAGTGCTCCACCAGCTCCTGGCCGCCCAGCAAGGCAAAGGCGGCGGAGAAGATTGCCGAGCCGACGAACAGCCAGCACACCATAGCCGAGGTCTTGGCCGTCAGGTAAACACTCTCCTTCACCACATCGAGCGTCAACTGCCGGTAAGCGGCCGCGAGCAGGAAACCGCCTAGCGCACCGACGGCCGCCGCCTCAGTCGGCGTGGCCAGGCCCATGACAATGGATCCCAGCACCGCCAGGATCAGGACCAGCAGCGGGAAGAAGCTGGTCAACAGCATCTTGAACACTTCCAGCCGCGTGAAGCTCAGCAGCGCGTAGTAAGCCACCAGCGCCAGCGCACCGACACCGACACCGATCCAATAGCCGATTGGCGCAGGCTTGGTTTGCGCTGCTTCAGCAGCGGCATTGCTTGGTGTTCCCGCCGGTGCTGGGGCAACAACAGCCGGCTCTTTCATATCACCGATGGCCTGCGGTTCCTTGGCTTCTTCGGCCCCCGGAGGCGCTTGAACACCGTCGTCCGCGCCGGGGGGTGCAGCCAAGCCGTCTTCCTCGTCGACTGCCTCGGTCGCATCGCCATTGCCCATGCTTTGCAGCGTGGTGACTTCCTCGACCGGCGGCAGCGTAGTCACACTGGAATAGCTCCCCAGCGCAACGAACACAAACAGGATGGCCGGCATCAGCACCACACCCAGTTGCTTGAGGATGTAGCTGGTCGGCACATCCTGGTTGCGTTTGCCTTTGAGTGCGCCCAGCAGCACCGGCAGGGCACGTGCCGCGTGCGACGGTGCGATCTTCTCGCTCAGGGGCGGCAGCGGAATGTAGCGCTCCTCCATCGATAGCGGCGGCGCCATCGCTGGTTTGAGCTTGGCCACGATGATCACATAACCGATGTACAGACCTGCCAGCATGAGGCCGGGGAAAAAAGCGCCGGCGTAGAGCTGCACCACCGACACGCCGGCGGTAGCACCGTAGACGATCAGCATGACAGAAGGCGGGATCAGAATACCCAGGCAGCCACCGGCCGTGATGGCACCTGCCGACAACTTGACGTCGTAGCCGGCACGCAGCATTTGCGGCAAGGCCAGCAGGCCCATGAGCGTAACCACGGCACCGACGATACCGGTCGCGGTGGCGAACACGGCGCAGGTCACCAGCGTGGCAACCGCGAGCGCGCCCGGCACGCGCACCAGGGCCAGATGCAAGCTCCTGAACAGCTTTTCAATCAGGTTGGCACGTTCGACCAGGTAACCCATGAACACGAACAACGGGATCGAGATCAGCACGTCATTGCTCATGACCTTGAAGGCCGAGGCCACCATGAGATCGAGCGTCTTGGTCGTGTTTTCCTCGTAGGCGATCCAGGTGAAGATCATGCCCATGCCCATGAGGGTAAAGGCGGTCGGGAAGCCGAGCATGATGGCCACCACCACCAGCGACAGCATGAGCAGGCCGATGTGGCCGTTGGTGATCTTGTCAGCGCCCAGCAGCATGCCCAGCGCGCCAAGAATGATCAGCCCCATGAGGCTGAAACCGAACCAGAGTTCTTTGCGAATTTTCATTTGTGGGCGCCTTCCTTCACGACATACTTGTCCAGCGCCTGGATGTCTTCGTCTTTCACGTGAACCATTTCCTTGAGTTTTTCAACGTCCACTTCCTCGACGTCCTCGTCACGCGCCGGCCATTCGCCATCGCGGATGCAGATGGTGCAGCGGATGATTTCAACAATCCCCTGCAGCAGCAGGATGCCACCCGACAAAGGAATGATGAACTTGAACGGGTACATCGGCAGCGGCTCGGCCGAAAAGGTCTGCTCACGAATAACCAGCGCCTCGTTGAAATAGTTCCAGCCGGCCCAGGTCAGTGCCGTGATACCCGGCAGAAAGAAAACAAAATAAAGAATCAGGTCCACCGTCGCTTGGGTACGCGGGCGGAAGAAACCGTAGAGCACGTCGCCGCGCACATGGCCATTTTTCGACAGCGTGTAGGCGCCGGCCGTCATGAACAGCGTGCCATACATCATGATCTGGAAATCCAGCATCCAAGCATGGGGATGATTCAGCACATAGCGCGAAAACACTTCCCAACTGATCATGAGCGTCAAGATCAATGCCGTCCAGGCGAAGACCTTGCCGATTAAGGTGGACAGACGATCCACCGAGAGCAGTAAATTCTGCATTTACTTTCCAGCTTGTAATAAGTAATCAATGAACTGAGGGCGCTGCAGCCTGCGCTGCAGCGCCCTCATGAGGGGCAACCTCGGATTTTAAAGGTTAAGCCTTTTTGCCCTTGGCAAAGTAGTGGTTGTAGGCCATCTTGAAGTCGACCGTGTAGTCGTTCTGCCATTGACCGGCACGCTCGGCATAGGCGCGCTGCGAGGCAATCACCTTCTTGAACAGCGCGTTCTCACCGCTCTTCTTGTCAACGATCTTGTCCCAAGAAGCAAGCTGGGCCTGCAGGATGGCATTGGGCGTCTTGTAGAACTTGACACCAGCCTTCTTGAGTTCGATGTAGTCCTTGGAATTGCGCTCGATCGCCTTCCAGCTCATGTCGGCGCTGGCGGCCTGCACCGCGTAGTCGATGATAGCTTTGAGTTCAGCCGGCAGCGCATTCAGCTTGCCCTTGTTGAACAGGATTTCGAACTGTTCGCCGGACTGGTGGAAGCTCTGCAGCATGCAGTTCTTCACCACGTCAGGGAAACCCAGCAGTCGGTCAGAAGATGCGTTGTTGAACTCGGCACCATCGATCAGGCCACGGTCCAGCGCCGGCACGATTTCGCCGCCCGGCAGCGGGTTCACGGCCGCACCCATGTCGGTGTACATGTCCACAGCCAGACCGACAGTACGGAACTTCGTACCCTTCACATCGGCCAGCTTCGCGATCGGCTTCTTGAACCAGCCGAAGGGCTGGGTGGGCATGGGGCCGTACAGGTAAGAAACCACGTCCATGTTGATGGATTTATAGATCTCTTCCAGGAGCGCCTTGCCGCCGCCATAGTTGTGCCAAGCCAGCAGCATGTTCGGGTCCATGCCGAAGGACGGGCCAGACCCCCACAGGGCCAGCGCAGAATTCTTGCCGTAGTGATAGGCCACCACGCCATGGCCGCCATCCAGCGTGCCTTTGTTCACCGCTTCCAGCAACTGGAATGCCGGCACCACGGAACCGGCCGGCAACACCTCGATCTTGAGCTTGCCGCTGGCCATGTCGTTGACCTTCTTGGCGAAGTCCAACGCATATTCATGGAAGATGTCCTTGGACGGCCAAGTGCTCTGGAAACGCAGGGTGGTCGCGGTTTGCGCGGTTGCCACCATGGGGGCGGACATGGCACCTGCAGCAAGTGCGGCACCCTTGAGCAGACTGCGACGGCGGGGAGTTTTGTTATCAGTCACGGTTATCTCCAGTTGTAGAAAAGATGAGTGTGCTTCCCATCTCGGCCGTGATTCTCTCCCCTTTGCCCAGCCGCCGGATCTAGGGGTTTTCACCAAGACCCCGGGCTATTCCCATAAAACAGTTTTCACTTTTCTGCACGCATTCACACCCAGGCTGAAGGCACCTGCCGAGTTGGCCAAAAACGGACACCATCCCGGCAGCGGAGCGCCAGATTCCGCCCTTGATTTCCACCACCCAAGAGGAGACATCGATGGACAGACGCAATTTCTTTCAGCGCTCGGCCTTGGCCGCCAGCGGCGCACTAGCGGGCTGGCGGGCTGTGCCCTGCCCGGTGTGGCCCAGCAGCAGGCCTCAACGCCGTTCACCGTGGCCGAGCACCCCTACCCGACACTGACGAAGAACTACCACTACGAAGCCGAACTGGTCGCCTGCCTGGGCAAGGGCGGACGACGTCCCGGTGGCCAAGGCGCTCGACCTGGTCGACGGCTACACCCTGGGTCTGGACATGACACGGCGCGACCTGCAGCGCGCCATGGGCGATCAGAAGCAACCCTGGGAAATCGGCAAGAGCTTCGACCATTCGGCCGTCATCGGCCCTGTCCACAAGTTGGCACAGGTCGGGCACTTCACCCAGGGCGCCATCTGGCTCAAGGTCAACGGTCAGATCAAGCAGAACGCCAACCTGAACCAGATGATCTGGTCGGTCGCAGAGCAGATCAGCAAGCTGTCCGAAGCCAACGAGCTCTTCCCAGGCGACATCATCTACTCGCCCCCCCCCGAGAACGTGGGGCCGGTGGTACGCGGCGACGTGATTGAGATGCACATCGACGGCCTGCCCAACCTCAGTGTAAAGATCGTCTAGTACCCAGCAGGCCCGCGGCCCGGCCGCGGGCAAAACAACCGGCGGCGGGCCCCTGCCGGCAGCGAGAACGTAGCCGCCACCAGCGATGATGACCGGCCGCATCGCCGCGCGTTTTGAATTCAAGCCATTTCGGCCATCACCCCATATATTTCCTGCGCCACACGCTACAAAAATAGTAGCAAATCAGATTGCCATGGAAACCGCGGCGGCCGGTACGCCAAGGCCAAAATCCTTTAGAGTCCTGTTTCCAGCAGAGCGTTTCTGCCCTATCCCCCTGCGCGCACCATGAAACCCATCCAGCTCTTCGACCCGGCGTCCAGCACCTACACCTACGTGCTGTTCGATGAATCTTCGCGGGAAGCCCTCATCATCGATCCGGTGGACGAGCAGCTTGAACGCGACCTGCAGGTGCTGCGCGAGTACGGCCTTAAACTGGTGTGGGCGTTAGAGACCCACGCCCATGCCGACCACATCACCAGCGCCGGACGATTGGCCGAGCACACCGGCGCCCAGACGGTGGCGCCCGAAGCTTGCGGCATTCGCACCGCCGCCATTCAGCTCGCTGATGGCAGTACGCTGAAATTCGGCCACCAGACCCTCCGCGCCTTGCACACCCCAGGCCACACCGCCGGCAGCATGAGCTACCTGTGGCAGGCGGGCGAGCAGCCCCATGTGTTCACGGGTGACACCCTGCTCATCAATGGCTGCGGTCGCACCGACTTCCAGTCCGGCAGTGCCGAGGCGCTGTACCACAGCCTGACCCAGGTCCTGTTTGCGCTACCTGACGACACGCTGGTCTGGCCGGGTCACGACTACCAAGGGCGTACCCACTCGACCATCGGTGCGGAAAAGGCCGGCAATGCGCGCGTAGCCGGCAAGACCCTGGCCGAGTTCAAGGCCATCATGGACACGCTGAATCTGCCCAAGCCGCGCCGCATCGACGAGGCCGTTCCCGCCAACCTGAGCTCCGGCCTGCGCCATGATGCAGATGGTGCCGCCCTTCTGAGTGTCCGTCCCGCAGTGGGCTATGCCGGCGATGTGTCACCACAACTCGCCTACGACTGGTGGAAGGCAGGCGCTGCGGTATTGGTTGATGTCCGTACCGATGCCGAGCGCGAATGGGTGGGCTTCGTCCCCGAAGCCGTGGGTTTGGCCTGGAAGCAGTGGCCGGGCATGGCCCTCAATCCCGGCTTCGATGACGGCATCCGTGCCGCCGTGCCGCCGGGCAAGAAGGCCGTGCTGCTGTGCCGCAGCGGCGTGCGTTCGATTGCCGCCGCCAAGCGCGCGACCGAACTCGGCATCGAGGCCTACAACATCCTTGAAGGTTTTGAAGGCGACCCCGACGAGCAGGCCCACCGCGGCGGCCGCGGTGGCTGGCGCTACCACGGACTGCCCTGGCGTCAAGGTTGAGACAGCGCGGGAAGCGCCACAGCGCCGATAATGCGGCAAACTTGAACAACAACCATGACATTTCTCGCCATTGACGTTGGGAACACCCGCTTGAAGTGGGCACTTTTTGAAGCGCCGAGCCCCGGCGCCAAGCTGCTGGCGCAGGGCGCCGAGTTCCTCGACAACATCGACAAACTGGCTGAGGGCGCCTGGGCCAAGCTGCCTGCGCCGAGCTGCATGCTGGGCTGTGTGGTCGCCAGCGATGCCGTCAAACACCGTGTCGAAGACCAGATGGAAATGTGGGACGTTGCCCCGCAATGGGTGGTCTCCAGCGTCCAGGAAGCCGGCCTGACCAACGGCTACGACCACCCGGCCCGGCTCGGCCCGGACCGCTGGGTCGCCATGATCGGTGCCTGGCACCGCATGCTGGCCATGGGGGCCGCGCGCCCCATCGTGGTGGCCATGGTCGGCACGGCGGTGACCGTCGAGGCGATTGATGCCGGCGGCAAGTTCCTCGGTGGTTATATCCTGCCCGGCCACGGCATCATGCTGCGCTCACTGGAGTCGGGTACCGCCGGCCTGCACGTCCCCACCGGCGAAGTCCGCCCTTTCCCCACCAACACCAGCGACGCCTTGACCAGCGGCGGCACCTATGCCATCGCCGGCGCCATGGAGCGCATGGTGCAGCATGTTCGCCAGCACTGTGGTTCTGAACCCTGGTGCGTCATGGCCGGCGGCGCCGGCTGGAAAATGGCGCCCAGCATGTCGGTGCCGTTCGAACTGGTCGACAGCCTGATCTTTGACGGCCTGTTGCAGATTGCCGCCAGCCGCGGCTTTTGCGACAAACGCTGATCAGTCGTCCGGCGCCAGCCAGGCTTCTGCGAGCTTTACCCAGTAAGTGGCGCCCAGCGGGATCAGCTCGTCATTGAAGTCGTAGCTCGGGTTGTGCAGTGTGCAGGGGCCGCCGCCGTGCCCCATCTCACGGTGCACCCCGTCGCCATTGCCGATGAAGCAGTAGGCTCCCGGCTTGGCCTGCAACATATAAGCAAAATCTTCCGCCCCCATGGTGGGCTCCTGGCTCTGCACCTGTGCTTCGCCCACGATGCCCGCCATCACCCGGCGGGCAAACTCCGCCTCGTGCGCCGAGTTGATGGTCGGTGGGTAGTTGCGTTCGAACTCGAATTCGCAGCCCACGCCAAACGCAGCACAGGTGTGTTCGGCGATCTGGCGCATGCGCTGTTCAATCAGGTCCAGCACGTCCAGGGTGAAGGTACGCACCGTGCCCTGCAATTCGCAGCTGTCGGGAATGACATTGGTCGCTTCGCCGGCATGGATCATGGTGACGGAGATGACGCCGGCATCGATCGGCTTCTTGTTGCGGCTGATGATGGTCTGAAAAGACTGCACCATCTGGCATGCCACCGGCACCGGATCAATCGCGTTGTGCGGCAAGGCGGCATGGCCGCCCTTGCCGCGAATGGTGATCTTGAATTCATTGCTGGAGGCCATGACCGGCCCCGGGCTGACGGCAAAGCTGCCGGCCGCCATACCCGGCCAGTTGTGCATGCCGAAGACCGCCTCCATCGGAAACTTTTCGAACAAGCCGTCGCGCATCATTTCGCGCGCACCGCCACCGCCTTCCTCGGCAGGCTGGAAGATCAGGTAAACCGTGCCGTCGAAATGGCGCTGCTTGGCAAGATACTGTGCAGCGGCCAGCAGCATGGCCGTGTGGCCATCATGACCGCAGGCGTGCATCTTGCCGGCGTTCCGACTGGCGTGTTCGAAGGTGTTGAACTCCTGCATCGGCAGTGCGTCCATATCGGCACGCAGCCCGATAGCACGTGCCGAGCTACCGTTCTTGACGATGCCAACCACCCCCGTACCGCCAAGGCCCCGCTGCAACGGAATACCCCACTCAGCGAGTTTCTCCGCCACCAGATCCGCAGTACGGATCTCCTCGAAGCACAGCTCGGGGTGGGCGTGGATGTCACGCCGGATCACAGCCATGCTTGCTGCCTGGGTGACGATGGAATCGATGACTTTCATGCGCTCTCCTGACACCCAAGTCTAGTCGGGTCTGGTGCAAGTTGCCAGCACAGGGGTTCTCAGGTTCAAACCTTGCCGCCGCCAGTTGGCAGGGGCTCTGCAGCGGACACAAAAAAGCCCTCATGAAGAGGGCTTTTGTGTTGGTTGCGCGAGGAGGATTTGAACCTCCGACCTTTGGGTTATGAGCCCAACGAGCTACCAGACTGCTCCATCGCGCGGTAAAAAAGAATTATAGCTTATTCTGCCTTCGCCGTCTCGGCAGCCGGCGCTTCGACCACATCGGGACGATCTACCAGCTCGACCAGCGCCATCGGGGCATTGTCACCCACGCGAAAGCCCATCTTCAGGATGCGGGTGTAGCCACCCGGACGCGTCTTGAAACGCGGGCCGAGTTCATTGAACAGCTTGGTGACGCTGTCGCGGTCACGCAGACGGTCGAAGGCCAGGCGGCGGTTGGCCAGCGTGGCTTCCTTGGCCAGGGTAATCATGGGTTCGACCACACGGCGCAGTTCTTTGGCCTTGGGCACAGTGGTCTTGATGACCTCATGCTCGATGAGCGAGTTCATCATGTTGCGCAGCATGGCGAGGCGGTGCTCGCTGGTGCGGTTGAGTTTACGGAGTCCATATCCGTGACGCATGGTGCTTTCCTTTCCTTTATTAAACGGGCAGCCGTATCAGGTACTGCCCGGAGCACTGGAGCCTGTTGCCAAGCTCCCTTTTAAATATCAACGCTTTTCGAGCGCCGCCGGCGGCCAGCTCTCGAGCTTCATGCCAAGGGTCAGACCGCGCGAAGCCAGAACTTCCTTGATCTCGTTGAGCGATTTGCGACCCAGGTTCGGGGTCTTGAGCAACTCGTTCTCGGTGCGCTGGATCAGGTCGCCGATGTAGTAGATGTTCTCGGCCTTCAGGCAGTTGGCCGAACGCACGGTCAGCTCCAGCTCGTCCACCGGACGCAGCAGTATCGGGTCGTGCGTCGGCGCGGCGCTGCCCAGACCGGTGACCGCGCAACCGGCG
>ERZ1292640.1779-Hain-H43-02um-R1-1779-length-17670-cov-7_pt2 | contig 11349 bp, 10 predicted proteins | sample MGYA00564404_ERZ1292640 | MGnify/ENA primary metagenome ERZ1292640 (study PRJEB36523, sample SAMEA6512636) | groundwater metagenome | collected 2019-01-08 | study: AquaDiva: Metagenomics assemblies of 32 groundwater samples | reverse complement strand
GTCATGCACTTGCATCCAATAATGTAGTTTGCTCTTCGTGCTCTTCCAGGTTCCCATTTGCAGCCGGGCGGCGATCCACTTGATGGGCAGGTTGTCTCCCGCCCCAATCGCGCGGCCATGGCGAACTTCGCCGGATCACTCTTGAGCCGGCAACCCAAGCAGACTTCTTTCCAGCCCGAGCGCTCCAGTTCGTCTCCAATCCAGGAGAATGTCCTCTCGCCGGTCGCCCCGACTCATCACGTGGTAAATGGCCCCGGGATACTCGACACGAATCTTGCGCGGCATGACAGCACCCTGGCAAAACGCCGAACCACTGCCGAGGCCAAAGCGATGGCGGACCCTTTTTTCTGAAGTTGCCGAAACTGCCAAGCACGAATTATCGGGAGGACCTGGCGCTGGTCATCCCAATGGCGCGGCGCCGGGTCACCTAGCTTCCCAGTAACCCGAAGTTACTTGCGCTTCCCGCCGCCAAAGGGGGCTGAATTGCTCACGGTTGACCTAGTTCGCTTTGGCCAGGAGTTCGTCTTCGATCTTTTTGGCCCAAGGCATCGATTCCCCTCTCCGCTCGCGCGCCTCACGAATGAGCCGCAAGTTGCGCGCGGTGGTTTCCGGTTCCCACTTCTCGCGAATAGACGCGAGCGCATCCGAGAGCGCCTCTGCCGCGCGGGACTCCTCCTTCGCCAGCACAGCCAGCTCCAGCCTCGTGGCATAATCCCAATAGTCCAGTTTGCCCGCGACTATTCTTCGTTCCACGGCATAGCTGACGATCGGAATGAGTTGGAGGCGCCGCGGGTCGGGCGGTTCCTTGAGTTCCATGAGTGTGACGGCATTGATGCCGGGATAAGCATCGCGCCAATCCGCTTCGAAGCCATGCACATAAGCCTCGATGGCGTAGTTGAGCAGCTTGGGCGCGAGATCGGCCGGGCCATTCTTAAGCACGGCTTCCCAGCGGTCCTTATAGACTCGGCCAAGGATGCCGTAGGTTTCACTGCTGGGACCGCGCGCTGCGATCAGGTCCAACAGCACCCGCACGGCTTCAGTGCCTTCTTGGTTGCGGTTCAGCGCCAGGGCAAGCTGTTCACGCACCAGCACCGTGTCGCGCAACGGCACGGGCATCCGCTGCGCCAGCGCGATCATCTTGGTCCACGCCTTCACTGCGCGGTAGGAAAGGAAGAGGTCCACCAGCACTCCCGCCTCTTCATCGGCCAGGTTGCCCAGGCTGGTCTCGACTTCGTACACGGCCTCGACACCCTCCTGACGTGCTTTGGCCAGTCGCTCTTTGATGTTAACCGAATAGGCGACCCGCTCGCGGAACACGTCGGTCTTCAGCCGTTGAATGTCCGGAAATTGGAACCCCTGCACCAGTTGGGCCAAAGGGCTGTCGGTTTTGCCAGCCTGAAGTGCGGCCCGGAGGCACTCGGTCAAAGCGTCTCGGTCGGCGGCCAAGTGGTTGAGCTTGCCCACCGCGTCCAATCCATAAGGCAGCGCACGCAGCAAACTCGCGTCAAACTGCGGCCACGTATTGCCGGCATAGACGACCACCGTGCCCAGAGGCCGCACCGCATGCCGGACACCGATTTGGTAAAACACGTTGGCGTCTGCCGACGTCAGATCAGCCAGGGCGACGTCGCACAAAATAAGCCGCTCGAACGTTGGCTTGTGGATGATGTCTTCGGGCAAATCTTCGTCGGCGCGCAACGGCTCCAAACCGGCCTGACGAATGGACGGCCCGATGAGGTCGCGATAAACCGCGTCGAAATCAACCGGCTTGCCGTACGCATCCGGTTTTTTGCCGAACGGCATGAGAACAAAACACAGCGGATTTGGCATGATGACTCCTTTCTGAACCGGACGGCTCAACTTAAATATTCATGCAAATGGCACACGAGAGAAAGCGAATTAACCTTGCGTAGAATCTCGCGCTTCTTTGGCTGCGGTTGCACTGCGGGGGATTTGGAATAAAGAAGGCTTTGGCAAAGGGCTCATAACTGAACCGAGAATAAGGTGAATGCCGGCTTTCTGAACAGCCAAATCCGGATGACAGATTTGTTGCTCGCATGAACGCGTGTGTGAGGACCCCTGCTACGGGGTGGTCCTGAGGGGTTTCTTGATCACATCTCGATAGGGTTTAGGCATTATGGCACGCAAAGTCCGAGTGGAATATCCGGGAGCGATTTGCCACCTGATCAATCGAGGGGACCCTCAAGAAGCCGTCTTTGCCGATGATCAGGATCGTCTTTGATTCGTCGAGACCTTGGGTGAAACCTGTGCCAAGGCCCAATGGGAGGTTCATGCCTATTGTCTGATGAGCAATCACTTTCATCTGGTGGTGGAGACGCCGCTGGGGAATTTGGTCTCCGGAATAGAAATGGTTCCTGGGCACTTACACCGGACGGTTCAACCGGAGGCACCGGAAGTCTGGGCATTGATTCAGCGGCCGCTACAAGGCTTTGATCGTGGACGGCGGTGGAACAGGATATCTGCGCACGGTCAGCGAATATGTTCATTTGAATCCGGCACGGGCCAAGTTGCTGAAACCGGCACAACCGCTGCGCGAGCATCCGCGAAGCAGTTTTGGGGAGTATTTGAAAGCGGCCGGACAACGAGTGGGCTGGCTGCGGGTGGATCGAGTGTTGGGCGAAATGGGCATTCCCAAGGACAGCCACGCCGGGCGGGAATGGTTTGAACGGATGATGGAGGAGCGGCGGAGTTTGGATGATCCGGAATCCTTCAGACAGATTCGGCGGGGATGGTGTTTTGGGGAGGAGTCGTTCCGGGAGGAATTGCAGCAGTCGATAACGGAGAAAGTGGGGCCGAATCACTCTGGTGAGGAGCGTCGAGAAACGGCGGAAGTCTGAAAGGGGGTACTGGACTTTTGACACTGCCGCCCTTTCAGGCGCCCCTTCCGGTCGAGATAAAGCCAGCGATACACGGAGCTCCGGCTTCCTTTTTCCAACCGGTTGTCGCGGTTCATCACGTGGCAAATCGCTTCTTCCTATTCGACGCGTAACTTGCGCGCCATGGTGAGGAGAGCGGAACCTGTGTGCGAAAAGTCAAGAACTGCCAGCTTGCGGCCTCAAACCGCGCCGGACTACAAATCCCTCGGTTGCAGACAAAACTCCAAAATGGCGTGCGGATCGTTGGTTTGAGGAATCAACTCCGGTTGTCGCGCCGTGCGTTTTGTTTGTTCCGCCAACTGAGCGGTGAACTGCGCCACCAATCGGGCGTGTTCCGGGCGCTGAGCCAGATTGGCGAGTTCTTCAGGGTCTTGCTCCAAATCAAACAGTTGGACGGTCCGTCCCGACAGCGGCCGTCCGGTGGCGTAGCCGTCTTCTCTCATTCGTTTGCCGGTGCTGTAAATAAACTTCCAGTGGTCCGTGCGAATGTAAGCCTCTTCGTTTTCGGAATACTCGATGAAAACCTGGGTTCGATGCGCTTTCGCTTTTCCCGTCAGCAGCGGAACCAGGCTTCGGCCTTGCACGTTGTCCGGCGCAGGCAAACCAATGAAGTCGAGCACGGTAGGAAAGAGGTCGATGAATTCGACCAGCGCCGGCGTGCTCTGGGCCGGCTTGAGGCGCGCCGGATACCGCAGCAGCAGGGGCACGCGCACCGAGGGTTCGTAACCGCAATGCTTTTCAAACCGGCCATGATGGCCCAGCATGTAACCGTTATCACCAGTGTAAATGACGAGGGTGTTTTCGGCCTGCCCTGACTTGGCCAATGCTTCGAGCACCCGGCCAACATTTTGGTCCAGGAATTCGGCCGAGGTGTAGTAAGCCGCGATGATCCCTTGTTTCTCGCGCTCGGTCAGGTGGCGAAAGATTTCCGGAACTTGCCAGTCGTCCTCGGGGCCGGCTTTGGGCACTTTGAATTCTTCCGGTTTGTGCCGGCCTTGGTATTCGACGGGAAAATGAAAAGGCGAATGCGGCTCGTAAAAGCTGACCATCAGGAAAAACGGCTTTTGACGTTGCTCCTGGATGTACTGCGCCGCTTGGCGAGCGAAATAGGTCCCCGCCATGTCGGCACCGACCGCTCCAAAAGGCAGGCAGGCGCTGTTGAGCCAGATATGGGCCGGGTCTTTGAAGGGTTTCCACGGCGGTTGCACAGCCATTTCCGGCGGCAACAGACTTCTCTCCTTCGCCTGCAGCCACTCTCGGTGTTGCGGTTGATCAATGCGCCGGTCGAAACCGTGCTTGAGACTGCTGTTGAAATGCATCTTGCCGATCGCGGCGGTGTCGTAGCCGGCGGCCTGGAGGATTTCTGCCAAAGTCACTTCCCGTTCCGGCAAGGCCGTCTTCAGTTGGGTGACCCCGATGGTGCGCGGATAACGGCCCGTGATGAACGATTGCCGCGAAGCCGTGCAGACCGGGGAATTACAGTAAGCCCGGTCGAAGCGCATGCCTTGGGCGGCCAGCTTGTCCAGGTTGGGCGTGCGCACCTGCCGGTTGCCATAGGCGCCCATGACGTAGGAAGCATGATCGTCACCGCAAATCCAAAGCACGTTTGGGTGTCGAGCTTCGGCGCTCAGTGCGGATTGAGGCGTGGCGATCAGCGCTATGATTCCAGAGAACAAAAGAAGTCGGCTCATATTCGTTACTTTCTCCTGATGGGAACAACCTGTTCAAGCCCGGAATAGCCCTTGCGCCATCCCGCCGCCGTCCGCAATCTGTCCTGAAAAGTGGACGACCATGAGCCGGATTCGCAAGGCGTATGAGGCCAAGTGTCGGGCCCTGCTCCGACACGTGCGAGCGCGCCGTCTGGAAGAGGGAGTGCAGTGGCTGGTTGGGTGCTCGCAGCGGATGAGCGAGCGGGAGGGCATCCCCTTCACTCAAGCCCTGGCCTCCATCCATGAATTGCTCCGGCAAAAAGTCGAACGCTGGAAAGACCGGACGGAGAAGCCCCAAGCACTCGATTCCGATTCGGCAGCCGCTTCGGCCCCGCGACGGTTTCTTTGCGATTCAGGACTGGGTGGCTTGGCTCGCTGGCTCCGGGCCGCCGGCTGCGAAGCTGTCTGGAAGCCGGCCTGGGATGACGATGAGTTGTTGCAGGAAGGGCGGAGAACCTCGGCCACCATTCTCACTACAGACAGCCTGCTCATGGAAAGGCGGGTGCTGCGCGATGGAATCCTTCCGGCTTTATGGGTGCCGCCCACCTTGACCAAGCTGGAGCAACTCAATCTGGTCTTTCGCGAATTGCGCCTCTCCGTTCGTGAGCCGCGCTGCATGCAATGCGGAGGCGAGCTTCGAGCGGCGGACAAAGAAAGCCTGCGGGACCGGATTCCACCCAAGACGTATCGCTGGCGTGATGAGTATTTCCTGTGCGCTCGATGCGACAAATTGTTTTGGCATGGCACGCATTGGCAGCGGATCAGCCAAAGTCTGAGCCAGGCAGCCGGGCCAAATCCGAACAGGACTTAGTGGTCCGTTTCGATGCGGTCCGCCCTGCGCGGCTTGGCCGGCGCGATGCGCGCGGCTCCCCTGATCACGTTGGCGGCGGTGATCATCACCGGACCGGCGAGGGGCCTGAAATACTGCGCGAAGATGGCGTCGAATTTGTCTTTCGCATCCACGCGCGCCAGGTGCGAGAGGACGAAGACCGCTTCCCACTGCAGAATCTTGTTCCCGTGGTCAAGCAACCGGACAAAGAAATCAAAATGCGGATAGAGCAACTCGGGCCGGCGCTCGCTGACGAGGCGGAGGACCTTCGCGCAGCCGTATTTGACCCGAGCCGTGTCGGCCTGGAGACCCGCGATCAGATCCGTCACCAGCGCGGGATTTCGAAGCGCCTTGTTGGCGCAGCTTGCGTGGTCCAAGCCTGGTCGGCCCATCTGTTCGAGCAACGTGGACAGGTCTCAACGATGTCACACCTGGGCCATAATTCAATCTGCCTGTTTCCGTTTGCCTCTGCCCCGCGCTTGCGTCAAAATCGAACCATGCACCTGTTTCTTAAATCATACTCCACTCTGGCTTTGCTCGCCTTGGCCTTTGCGCTCAATCAATCCAACGGCCAGCCCTTGAAACGACTCGAAGAACGTGAATTCGGCAAAATTGATGGCACCGCGGTTCAGCTCTTCACGCTCCGCAATGCCAAAGGCCTGTCGGCGAAAGTCATGAGCTACGGCGCCATCATCACCGAACTCCAGGCGCCGGACCGCCACGGCGCCCTGACGAACGTGCTGCTGGGCGCCGACAATCTTGATCAGTACCTCAAAGGCTTTGCAGGATCGGCGGCGGTTATCGGGCGCGTGGCCAACCGGATCGCCCAGGCCCGGTTCACGCTCGACGGTATCGAGTACCAACTCGCCGCCAACAGCGGCCCGAACCACATTCACGGCGGGCGCAAAGGATTCGCCCAGGTCGTCTGGGAGGCGAAGCCGCTGCCGGTTGGCCAGCATGACGCCGCGGTCCGGTTCACTTACCACAGCAAGGACGGAGAGGAAGGGTATCCGGGCCATCTCACCGTCAAGGTGACTTATACGCTCACCGATGACAATGAACTGCGGATTGATTACGAAGCCACCACCGACAGGGCCACGCCGGTCAATCTGACCAACCACGCCTACTTCAATCTCGCCGGCTTCGGCAACGTTCTCGATCACGAACTGTGGCTGGCCGCCGAGCGCTACACCGTGGCGGACGACCAATTGATTCCCACCGGCGAGATCGCCACTGTCAAAGGCACGCCGCTGGATTTCACCACGCTCACGCGCATCGGCGCGCGCATCGAACAGCTCAAGCCAAAGTTGAATGGCTATGACCACAATTATGTGCTGAACAACGACGGCCAGTCACTGGTTCTGGCCGCGCGGGCCAGCGAGCCGAAGAGTGGGCGCGTGATGGAAATGCGCACCACAGAGCCAGGCGTGCAGCTCTACACCGGCAATCACCTGAAACACGGCGGTTTCTGCCTGGAAACACAGCATTACCCCGACTCCGTCAATCAGCCGAATTTTCCGTCCACGATCCTGCGGCCCGGCAAAACCTTCCAGAGCACGACGGCCTTTGCGTTCTCGGCGAAGTGATCCGTCCTCCGCGTTCAGGAACCGGCAGCTCCGCCGACGGCGTGTGAATCGACCCGCCGCCCGCGCCGTTGCTCGAAGTGCCGAACAGTTCGAAGCCGATCCTGTACATGGCGGCGCGGCTGCGCCGGGAAACAACGCTGCCCATCAAGTGGATCGCCAACCGGCTGCATAGGGGAACCCGGAAGAGCGCGAAGGGCAGATTACATCATTGGATGCAAGTGCATGACAAAACGGCAATTACGCAGACGAAAGGTATGGTCTGACCCCTGCTTTGGCGAGCCGGGCGCGGAACTGGAACGTTCAATTGCCATTGACACCGTAGAGAACCGAGCTTAGAACGCTGGCATGAAGACGCTTACGGTTGCGGCAGCAAAGGACAAACTCACTACGCTCCTCAATCGCGCCAAAAAGGGGGAGGAAATTGGCATCATCTCCGGTGACCGGATTATCCAGTTGAAACTGGTCGATGTGGTCCCCTGGGACGAGACTTACCTGTGGAAGGAGTATGGTGTGACGAATGAGGAGGCCACGCGGTTTGCCGAACGGATGGACCGCCGAATCCGAGCCAGTGAAATGAACGGGCAGTACAAGATGTTCAGCGGGGACCTGGAGGAGGATTGCAGGGATTGAAGGCGGCTCGATTGGAAGCGTCATTTCGCGCTCAAGTGCGCACGCTGCCCAAAGCCGAGAAAAGGAAAGTGGGCGAGGCAATCCGCCAAGCGCAGGAAATTTTCGGATTTCCCCATATCCACTCCGGTGCGGGCTTGCGCAAGCTCATTCGTGATTATTACGAAGTCAGGGCGGGTCTGCATTGGCGGCTGGTCTTTAAAAACCTGGCGGACGTGCTGTCGTTTGAGTTCCTTGGAGACCATCGCGCCGTTCAAACGTTCTTGCGGAGTCGGAAATGAAGGCGGGTCGAATACGGGAGTGCGATTGCGCCAACGATTCGTCTGGGCAAGCGGGATCTCGCTTGGGCTGGAAAGAAGTTGAGTTGGGTGGCCGGCTCAAAAGTGATCCGGCGAAGTTCGCCAAGGCAGCGCGATTGAGAGCCTGTTTGAAAACCTGCCCGGTCAGGGGACTGGGCCTACAACAGAGGGCGGTTTCAGTTGTTTCCTGTAGGCCGCGTGCCCTCACGCGGCGTTTTGGTGGAGTTTTCAAACAGCCTCTGAGGCGGGAGACAACCCTGCCCATCAAGTGGATCGCCGCCCGGCTGCATAGGGGAACCGGGAAGAGCACGAAGAGCAAATTACATCATTGGATGCAAGTGCATGACAAAACGGCAATTACGCAGGCCAAGGCTATAGTTTTGACCCCTGCTACCTGGTATGTTTTATATGAGCAAACCGACATTGCAACCGCCATGCCAGACCATTGAGCCGTCTATTTCTTGATGGCGGGATTTCCATTGGACATTACCGTTGCCAATTCCATGATCGAAAACAAAAAAGAAATTCCGATTCTCACGCTGCCGCAGGCCCTCGCAAGACTTCAACAATTTCACGCGGATTTAGGTTGGATCTTCCGAGGCCAAACGAACAGTGATTGGACACTCATCCCCAGGGCGGGACGGCCTCCTCATTTTCGAGACCTGCCACCCAATCCGGATCGAGCGTATTGGTCTCATCCGAAACGCCGCGACTTAGGACGCTTCAGGCATTGGAGGGAGCTTGCTTCTGGATATTCGAACACCCTGCCCCAAAACGATTTCGAGTGCTTGGCATACGCACAACATTATGGCTTGCCGACTCGGTTACTTGACTGGACCGAAAACTCTCTGGTCGCTTTGTATTTTGCATGCGAGGGCTCTTTCGATTGCGACGGGGCTGTTTACGCATCTTTCCAAGAGACCTTCTTCGACATCGACGTTAAGAAAATGTTTGCCGAAAACGATAATCCCTATCACGTGAGCAGAGTCGCCCGAATAAAAATTCGGCCCTTCGACCGGCGGCTTTTGGCTCAGTACGCAACTTTCCTTTATTTCCCCGATCCCACAGAGCCCTTGGTACCGCTGCCGATCAGCCCTGAATATGCCGGAATGGGCTGTGGTCAGTTCAACTTAGTCAAAATCGTAATTCCAGCAGAGTCAAAGCTGATCATTCATCGAGAGCTGCGGGACGTCGGATTTACAAGGCGAGCTATGTTTCCGGACCTCGAAGGGCTATCCGAAAGTTTTGCGGCTGAGGACCACTACCTCGACGCTTTTAATCGTTCCCGCACCTCAACACGTGATTCAACACCGCCGTCAGATGAAGTTCCTGCCGAACGGTAACCATCACCCCGGATTTTGTGGAAGGACCGTGACGAGTTCCCTTCCTCCTTCGCGTCTCATGACGTCGCCCTCCCCTTCCCGCTTTGGCCAATCTGGCTGTGAGGCTTGTTTGGCCGGGTGTTAGCACTGAAATGCGCGTGGCTGGCGGCAGTTAATTGCCTTGATGGGTGTCAACGATCCGCAATCGCAACGAGCGCAAATGCGCAATGGATTCTTCGCACGTACATAGTGGGCAAACCAACTGGAGTCCCGCGATCATTAGCTGTCAAACTTCTCGACCGTGTCACCCATTTTTGTCCGATTTCTTCGCGTCAGGATAATTCTTTGGGACGCCGGGGGCTGTGACGGGTGAGTCATTTTCAATCTTCGCAGCGACCTCTTGGTTGAGGGCGAGGAGTGATAATGCGGGGGTGGGTGGGGCACGCGAGGTAGGGCGCTCAATGTTCGACCTCCTTTTGCAGTAGTTTGAGTTCATCGGCGGAGAGATCGAACAGGCGATAGACCCGGTCGTTCTCGTCCGCTTTCTCCCGCAAATACGGCTCCCATTCATCGCTACCGTCCAGTTGATTACCAGGTCGCTGAGTAACTGAGAGTGTTTACCAACTTTGGCGGGCACGCGGTATTCCGGCACCCACCAATCAGACGCGAGCAACTCGGGGCCGTTGTGCATCCGGTTTACTCGGTCTTCAGCACTTCCTTCATAGTGGGTACCATTTTCCATCTTTGTCGAAATTGATGGATGCTGCTCTTCCACAAGCCTGCCACAATTGGTTAAATATCGGCATCAATGTGGTGGTGGCATCCGCATCCAAAGTTTCAATCAGACGCGGTTGCAGCAACAACGGATCGTGACGGATTGGACGTAAATCGTCTATCCGATACCGTGGCGCTACGTATGGAAACCTGCCGCCCAGGCCCATGAAACTGAGCGCAACAAAAGCAGGTGGTTCCAGACGTGCGATACGCATGACTTCCAGCCAGTGGGGAAACTCATCCCAAAGATTACGCTCATACATGCGGCTCGAAAACGTCATGGGAGCATTCGACTGAGGCGGCGGCTCGGAGACGCTCGTGCAATCAACTACTTCCAAGACGCCGCTGCGGAAAAGCTTCACGTAGGAGTTACATTGGTTGCGGACGTGGTTCATCTTTAGCAGGCCATCGATGTCATAGGTAAGAGGCCACGGGTAGCGGGAATCCGGATTTAGGTAGCTTTGATTTTCTTTATCCGCTTGGGCCAATGAGGCTATATCGCATTCGTGGAACGCATCAAACGCCTTCACGGGGACAATGTGGAAGACCAGCGCCTGAAGGCTAATCAGCGCGAGCGGCAGATCGCCGCTGGAGATGGCCGACAAGCGGTCAAGCCTGAGTCGGCGCATTCGTTCGGGCAGCGTTTCCGGTGCGGAAAACGCCATACGAACTTCTCCCACGTCCATGATCCGCCTGCCGTTGCCGTCCCGGAGATAAAAACGGTTGTCCTGGTTGAATGTGACCATGTGCGCGCCAACCCATGTGCGCGGAATCCGCAAAATAAGGACATGGCCACCGGCGGCCACAGGTACTGGCTGCAAGTGGAAACCGTAGAGCTTGGGCTCGATGTGTGCGCGGATGAAGTCACGCAAACGAATACAGTCGGCGTCTGGGTTGAAGCCGAGCAACGGGCAGATGGCCGCCGCGACGCCTTGTTTGGCGTCCATGCCAAACACGATGTCGCCACCTTGGGTATTGGCGAACGAGGCGATGCTGGCCAGAAGCTTTCGTTTGGCCTCGGGCGTCGAGTCGTTGATTTCCCGTTTGAATTCGATGGTCTTGCCTTCACTCACGAACGCAGTAATGAGCGCGGTTAGGTCGGCCTCGATAATGTCGGCGAGTGGTCGGTCAATGGCCATAAAAGGTTTCCTTTGAATTCTGAGGTCGAACGCAGTCCTCAGTATTGAGCCGCGAGGAATCCGGATAATTCTTCGGCACGTCGGGGGCGGTGACGGGTTCGCTGTGCTCAATCTTCGCGGCGACTTCTTGGTTGAGGGCGAGGAATTGGGCGAGCTTCATAACGCGG
>ERZ1292640.3990-Hain-H43-02um-R1-3990-length-11355-cov-6_pt1 | contig 11355 bp, 8 predicted proteins | sample MGYA00564404_ERZ1292640 | MGnify/ENA primary metagenome ERZ1292640 (study PRJEB36523, sample SAMEA6512636) | groundwater metagenome | collected 2019-01-08 | study: AquaDiva: Metagenomics assemblies of 32 groundwater samples | reverse complement strand
GGTCGAGAATGGCGTGGCGCTGCGGTGCGCGGTGCTCAAGCGCTGCGCGGAGGCGGCGCGCGCGAAGGAGACCGTCTGATGCGCCCCATCACGCTCATCCGCAACGCGCGGCACTGGCAGACCGGCGCGCGCGTGGACGTCGGCTTCCGCGACGGCGTCATCGTCGCGGACGTCGCCGAGCGCGAGGCCGGCAGCGTCATCGAGGCCGACGGCCTCACGCTGGCGCCGGGGCTGGTGGACCTGCACGTCCACCTGCGCGAGCCCGGGCAGTCGGTCAAGGAGACCATCGCCACCGGCACGCGCGCGGCGGCGGCGGGCGGGTTCACCGCGGTCTGCTGCATGCCGAACACCATCCCGGTCCTGGACGAGGCGGTGCAGGTGGACTGGGTGCGCGAGCGCGCCGCCGCGGTGGGCTCATGCCGGGTGCACCCGCTTGGCGCGGTCACCATGGGCCAGCAGGGCGAGCAGCTCGCGCCGTACATGGCGCTGAAGAGCGCGGGCGCGGTGGCGCTCAGCGACGACGGGCACCCGGTGGTCTCGGCCGCGATCATGCGGCGCGCGCTCGAGTACGCGCGCCACGCGAACCTGCCGATCGCGTGCCACGAGGAGGACCCGACGCTCCGGGGCGAGGGCCAGATGAACGAGGGCTTCACCGCCACGCGCCTGGGGCTGCGCGGCATCCCCAACGCGGCCGAGAGCGTGATGGTGCGGCGCGACGTGGAGCTGGCCGAGCTGACCGGCGGGCGCGTCCATCTCGCGCACCTCTCGTGCTTCGAGTCCTTCGAGGCCCTGCGCGACGCGAAGCGGCGGAACCTGCGCGTGACCGGCGAGACCTGTCCGCACTACTGGACCCTCACCGACGAGGCAGTGGGCGAGTACGACACCAACGCCAGGATGAACCCGCCGCTGCGCTCGGAGCGCGACCGCGACGCCACGCTCCAGGCGATCGTGGACGGCACGGTGGACTGCCTGGCCACCGACCACGCGCCGCACACCGCCGACGAGAAGCGCCGCCCGTTCGACGAGGCCCCGTTCGGGATCGTCGGCCTCGAGACCGCGCTCGCGCTGACGATCACCACGCTGGTGCGGCCGGGGCACCTGTCGCTGGCGCGCGGGCTCGAGCTGTGGACCGACGCGCCGCGGCGCGTCTTCGGCCTGCCGGCGGTGCGGCTCGAGCCCGGGCACCCGGCGGACCTCGTGCTCCTCGACCCCGAGGCCGAGTGGACGGTGGAGCCCGAGCGCTTCCACTCGAAGGGGCGCAACACCCCGTTCGCGGGATGGAAGCTCCACGGCCGCGTGCTGGCGACGGTGTGTGGCGGACGCCTCACGCACCGCGACCCGTCGGTGGGCGTGGCGCGCGTGAGGCGGGAGCTGGCGGCCGCAGGAGAGGGGAATTGAAGCGTCCGCCCGCGCTGCTGGCGCTCGAGGACGGACGGGTCTTCGCCGGGGAATCGTTCGGGGCGCGCGCCGAGACCACCGGCGAGGTGGTGTTCAACACCGCCATGACCGGCTACCAGGAGGTGCTGTCCGACCCGTCGTACTGCGGGCAGATCGTCACCTTCACTTACCCGCTGCTCGGAAACTACGGCGTCAACGACGAAGATTGGGAAAGCGGGGCGCTGCGCGCTCAGGCGATGGTATGCCGCGACATCTGCGAGACGCCCAGCAACTGGCGCTCGCGCGGCCGGCTCGAGGACCTGCTCGAAGAGAAGGGCGTGCCCGGCATCGCGGGCGTGGACACCCGCGCGCTCACCCGCCACCTGCGCGACAAGGGTGTGATGCGCGGCTGCCTCTCGGCGGTGGACCTCGATCGCGATGCACTGGTCGAGAAGGCGCGCCGGAGCCCGAGCATGCTCGGCCTCGCGCTCGCCGACCTCGTCACCTGCGGCGATGCCTACTGGTGGACCTCGGCCGGGACGGCCGAGCAGGCGCCGGAGGGCGACGGCGCGCGACCGCTCGCGGTGGTGATGGACTACGGCGTCAAGTGGAACATCCTGCGGCGGCTCCGCGCCGAGGGCTTCCGCGTGCGCGTGATGCCCGCGCGCACGCCGGCGGCCGAGGTGCTGGCGCTGGAGCCGGACGGCGTGGTGCTCTCGAACGGCCCGGGCGATCCCGAGCCGCTCGGCTTCGCGATTCGCCAGGCGCGCGAGCTGGCCGAGAGCGTGCCGACGCTCGGCATCTGCCTCGGCCACCAGCTCCTCGGGCTTGCCTTTGGCGCGAAGACGCGCAAGCTCAAGTTCGGGCACCGCGGCGCCAACCACCCGGTGGTGGACCGGAGGAGCGGCGCGGTCGAGGTCACTTCGCAGAACCACGGCTTCATGGTGGACGCCGACACACTGCCCGCGGACGAGTTCGAGCTCACCCACTTCAGCGGTAACGACGGCACGCTCGAAGGCATGGTGCACCGGAAGCTCCCGATCCTGTCGTGCCAGTACCACCCCGAGGCGAGCCCCGGCCCGCACGACGCGCGCCCGTGGTTCCGCGCCTTCGCGGAGATGGTGGCGGCGCGGGCGGGGAACGGTATCCGGGTGGAGGCGCGCTGATGCCCGTCCGTCCCGATCTGAAGAAGGTCCTGGTCCTCGGCGCCGGGCCGATCGTCATCGGGCAGGCGTGCGAGTTCGACTACTCGGGCACCCAGGCGTGCCGCGCGCTGCGCTCGCTGGGGATCGAGGTGGTGCTGCTCAACTCGAACCCGGCGACCATCATGACCGACCCCGAGTTCGCCGACCGCACCTACGTCGAGCCGCTGACGCCCGAGATCGCCGAGCGGGTGATCGAGCGGGAGAAGCCCGACGCGGTGCTGCCGACGGTCGGGGGGCAGACCGCGCTGAACCTCGCCGTGGCGCTGGCGCGCCGCGGCGTGCTCGAGAAGCACGGCGTCCGGCTCATCGGCGCCTCGCTCGAGGCCATCGAGACCGCCGAGGACCGCGAGCGCTTCAAGCAGGCGATGCTCGTCGCCGGCCTCGAGCTGCCGCGCAGCTGCTACGCCACCAGCGTCGCCGAGGCGGTGGCGCTCGGCGAGCAGCTCGGCTACCCGCTGGTGATCCGCTCGTCGTTCACGCTGGGCGGCGCCGGCTCGGGGCTGGTCCACCACATGCGGCAGCTGCGCGAGGCGGCGCGCATCGGCATCGCCGCGAGCCCGGCGGGCTCGATCCTCATCGAGGAGTGCCTGGTCGGCTGGAAGGAGTTCGAGCTCGAGGTGATGCGCGACCGCCGCGACAACTGCGTGGTGGTGTGCTCGATCGAGAACTTCGACCCGATGGGCGTGCACACCGGCGACTCGATCACGGTGGCGCCGGCGCAGACCCTGACCGACCGCTGCTACCAGCGCATGCGCGACGCCGCGCTCAAGGTGATGCGCGCGATCAAGGTGGAGGCGGGCGGCTCGAACATCCAGTTCGCGGTGCACCCCGACACCGGCGAGATGCGCGTCATCGAGATGAACCCGCGGGTCTCGCGCTCCTCGGCGCTCGCCAGCAAGGCCACCGGCTTCCCGATCGCCAAGATCTCGGCGCTGCTGGCGGCCGGGCTGACGCTCGACGAGATCCCGAACGACATCACGAAGAAGACCCCGGCCTGCTTCGAGCCCACGCTCGACTACTGCGTGGTCAAGATCCCGCGCTGGGCGTTCGAGAAGTTCCGCGCCACCGAGCGGCGGCTCGGCACCCGCATGAAGTCGGTGGGCGAGGTGATGGCGATCGGGCGCACCTTCCCCGAGGCGCTGCTCAAGGGCTGGCGCTCGCTTGAGCGCGGCGGCACCGACGTGCTCCCGGACGCGGCGCGGCCGGACGAGCTCGAGGCGCTGCGGCGCTCGCTCCAGGAGCCCAGCCCCGAGCGGCTGCGTGACCTGTTCCGCGCGCTCGCCGCCGGCGAGGCGCCGGAGGCGCTGGCGCGGCTCACCGGCGTGGACCCGTGGTTCCTGCACCAGATGCGCCGCATCGTCGAGGCCGACCGCCAGCTCGCCGAGCGCGCCCTCCGCGACCCCGAGGCCCCGTGGCGCGAGGGGCTGGTCCGCGAGGCCAAGCGGCTCGGGCTCTCGGACCGCCACCTGGCGCACCGGCTCGGCCTCGCCGAGCCGGAGGTGCGGAAGCGCCGCCGCGCGCACGGCATCCTGCCGGTGATGAAGGCGGTGGACACCTGCGGCGCCGAGTTCGAGGCGGTCACGCCCTACTTCTACTCGACCTACGAGGAGGAGGACGAGGTGCCGGAGAGCGCGCGGCCGCGCGTCGTCATCCTCGGCAGCGGGCCCAACCGCATCGGGCAGGGGCTCGAGTTCGACTACTGCTGCGTGCAGGCGGCGCTCGAGCTGAAGGAGCGCGGCTTCGACGTGCTGCTGGTCAACTCGAACCCGGAGACGGTGAGCACCGACTACGACGTCTCGACTCGGCTCTACTTCGAGCCGCTCACGGTCGAGGACGTGATGAACGTGATCGAGCGCGAGCAGCCGGTGGGCGTGATCGTCCAGCTCGGCGGCCAGACCCCGCTCCAGCTCGCAAGAGCGCTGCACGACGCGGGCGTGCCGCTGTGGGGGACGCCCTGGGACGGGCTCGACCTGGCGGAGAACCGCGCGCGCTTCCGCGAGCTGCTCGAAGGGCTCGGCATCCGCCAGCCCGAGAGCCTCACCGCGACCTCGCACGAGCAGGCGCGGCAGTGCGCGCGTACGCTCGGCTTCCCGGTGCTGGTGCGGCCGTCGTACGTCCTGGGCGGGCGCGGCATGCGCGTGCTCTACGGGCCCGACGACCTCGAGGAGTGGCTGACCGCCGAGGCGCTGGTCACCGCCGGCGAGCCGGTGCTGATGGACCGGTTCCTGGAGGGCGCGCTCGAGCTGGACGTGGACGCGGTCGCCGACGGCGAGACGGTGCTGGTGGGCGCGGTGATGGAGCACATCGAGGAGGCCGGCATCCACTCGGGCGACTCGACCTGCGTGATCCCACCGTTCACGCTCGGCGACGAGACGCTGCGCGCGATCCGCTCGATCACGGCGGAGCTGGCGCGCGCGCTGGGGGTGCGCGGGCTCTTGAACGTCCAGTTCGCGGTGCGCAACGACCAGATCTACGTGCTCGAGGCGAACCCGCGCGCCTCGCGCACGGTGCCGTTCGTGAGCAAGGCGGTGGGGCTGCCGCTGGCGCGGCTGGCGGCGCGCGTCATGGCCGGCGAGCGGCTCGCCGACATCGCGCCCGCCGAGGCGCCGCAGGCCCGGCTCGTCAGCGTCAAGAAGCCCGTGCTACCCTTCGGCCGGTTCCCGGGCGAGGACACGGTGCTGGGCCCGGAGATGAAGTCCACGGGCGAAGTCATGGGTCGCGACCTCGACTTCGGCCGGGCGCTCGCCAAGGCGCACCTGGGCTCGGGCGACCCGCTGCCGGCCTCGGGCACGGTGTTCCTGAGCATCCGCGACTCGGACAAGCGCGCCATCACGTTCATGGCGAAGAAGCTGGTGGAGCTGGGGTATGGACTGGTGGCGACCCGGGGGACGGCGCGCTTCCTGCGCCTGAACGGGGTGCCGTGCCGCGAGGTGTTCAAGGTGCACGAAGGGCGGCCGAACGCCGTGGACCTGATCGAGAACGGGGAGATCCAGCTGGTGCTCAACACCCCGCTGGGGCGCGCGTCCGAGTACGACGAGCGGGCGATCCGCGAGCGCGCGGTCGCGCTCGGCGTGCCGGTGATCACGACGGTCGCCGGGGCGCTCGCGGCGGTCTCGGGGCTCGAGGCGCTGGCGCGCGGGCCGCTCGACGTGACGACCCTCCAGGAGACGCTGTGAGGCGGTTCCCCTCCCTGTGCATCGCGGCCCTCGCGCTGCTCGGACTGCTCGCCTCGTCGTGCGCCTACTACAACACCTTCTACCTGGCGAAGAAGTACTACTTCAAGGCGACCGAGGGGCTGCCGTACCCGGTCGAGAAGACCAGCGCGTCGTCGGCGGTCAACTACAACAAGTCCATTGACTACTCGAAGAAGGTGCTGGCCAACTACCCGAAGTCGAAGTGGGTGGACGACGCCTACCTGCTGTGGGCCTGCGGGCTGCTCGGCAAGGACGACCCGCTCCAGGCCATCACCATGCTCCAGGATTACGCTCTGCGCTTCCCGCAGAGCCCGAAGAAGACGGAGGCGCTGTTCTTCCTGGGCGTGGCCTACCGCCAGGCGCGCAAGCACCGGGATGCCGAGCAGGCGCTCGCGCAGTTCCTGCAGCTCGCGCCGAAGAACGACCTCGCGCCGTACGCGTACCTCGAGCGCGCGCGCGCGCTGACCGCGGCGCATCGCGACTCCGAGGCGGCGGTCGCGGCGGGGCAGGTGTTCGAGCGCTTCCCGAAGAGCAAGCTGGTGAGCCGGGCGCGGTCGGCGCGCGCGGACGCGCTGTATGCGGCGGGCGACTACGCGGAGGCGCGCGCGGACTTCAACGCGCTCGGCCTGCAGGCCCGCACCGACGAGGAACGGCTCGGCTTCCTGCTGCGCGAGGCCGACTGCCTGGAGGCGGCGCGCGAGCACGACCAGGAGCTGGCGCTCCTCAAGGACGCGCTGTCGCACGAGACCCCGCCGCCCGCGGGCAGCACGGGCGGCGCGGGTGCGCCGGCCGGCGGCTACCAGCTCGCGGGGGGCGCCGACCGCTACGGGCGGCTCATGCTTCGCATCGGCACCGCCCAGCTGCTGGCGGGGCGGCAGGCCGAGGCGCTCGCGGTGTACCAGTCGGTGCTCAAGGACTACCCGAAGACCCCGCTCGGCGCCGAGGCGCAGTATCGCATCGCCTACACGTACGAGATCGCGGCGGAGGACTTCGAGCGGGCCCGCGCCGAGTACGCGCTGGTCAAGGACCAGTTCCCCGCCTCGGCGTTCACCACCCAGGCGTCGCAGCGGCTGGCGAACATCGACCGCATCATGCAGTTCCGCACCGCGGGCGGCGACACGCTGGCCAAGCGGGCCGAGGCGGGGTTCCTGCTCGCCGAACTGTACCTGTTCCAGCACCAGAAGCCCGAGCGCGCGCTCGAGGAGTACCGCAAGGTGGCGGAGCAGTACGCGGGCACGCCGTGGGCGGGCAAGGCGCTGAACGCCGAGGCCTGGGTGCTGTCGCGCAAGCTCGACCGCAGGGCCGAGGCCGACTCGCTGTTCTGGGTGGTGGTGAAGCAGTACCCGGCGACCGAGGCGCAGCTCGCGGCCCGCGATTACCTGGAGATGGACGGCATCGCGGTGCCTGCCGAGCTCATCAAGCTGCCGGAGCGAAAGCTCGCGCCGCCCGACACGACGACGCTCACGCCGCCGCCGGGCGGCCCGACCCCGCTCGGACCTCCTGCCGACTCGTTGCGCGCGGGTGGCAGGCTCGCGGGCAGTGCGCCGCCGCGGCGCGGGTTCATGGTGCCCGCGACGCGGTCCGGGCCGCGCTGGGATCCGCGCTACGCCTCGAGCACCACCGGCGCGCCCGGCCTCGCGGGTGACAGCCCGTTCACGCCGGCTGGCGGCGACAGCGCGCAGGTGGTGGCGCCCGAGCCGCCCGGCGCGGCGCCCGACACCAGCCTTACGCACGGCCCGGGCGCGCCGCCCGATTCGAGCCGCGCGCCGCACCGTCCGGGGGCGCGCGACTCGGTCTTCACGCCGCCGCGCCCGAAGGTGGAGAAGTGATCGCAGCGCCGCGCGCGTGGCGGCAGACCGCAGGCATCATCGCCCGCCAGGCGCCCCACGGCGCCGGCCACTGGTGGCTCGACCTCGACGTGCCCGCGCCGTTCGCGCCGCCCGCACCCGGGCAGTTCGTCCAGATTCTGCTGCCGCCCGCGGCGAGTCCGGTGCTGCTGCCGCGGCCGATGAGCGTGGCGGCGGTGACGCGGCGCCGCGGCGGGCTGCGGCTGGGCTTCCTCTACGCGCCGGTCGGCACGGGCACCCGCGCGCTCGCCGCGCTCTCGGCGGGCGACCGGGTCGAGGTGCTGGGGCCGCTCGGTCACGGCTACCCGCTCGAGCGCCCCGGCACGCCCGTGCTGGTCGCGGGCGGACGCGGCATCGCGCCGCTGCTGTTCGCCGCCGACGCGCTGGCGCGCCGGGGCCGTCGCTGCGAGCTCATCTTCGGCGCGCGCAGCCGCGACCTGCTGGTGGGGCTCGACGACGCCCGCCGCCGTCTCGCCGCGATGGGCGGAAGGCTCCACCTCTCGACCGACGACGGCAGCCGCGGCACGCGCGGCAACGTGCTGGACGCGCTCGACCGCCTCTCGCCCCGGCTCGCGTTCCCGCTGGCGCTCCACGCCTGCGGCCCGCACGCCATGCTCAAGGCGGTCGCGCGCTGGGGCATGCGGCACGGCGCGTCGTGCTGGCTCGCGATGGAGTCGGTGATGGCCTGCGGCACCGGCGTGTGCCGCGGCTGCCCGCTGCCGCGCAGCGCGCGCGCCATCGCGGAGTTCGACGGCGCGAAGACGCCGTCGCTCTACGGCAACCGCGAGTGGGCGATGTGCTGCACCGAGGGCCCGGTCTTCGAAGCCGGCGAGCTGGACTGGGAGAGGATCGAATGAAGGGCCGGAGGAGGTTCGTGCGCCGTGCGCCTCCCCCCGCGGCTCCTTTCTCTCCCCGCAAGCTCCCCTCGCGCTCGGCACGAGAGGAGCCCCGCGGGGAAAGCCGCTCGCGGGCGCCCGCGTCGCACGCCGTGGACCTCGCGATCGCCATCGGCCCGATGCGGCTGCGCAATCCTGTGCTCACCGCCTCGGGCACCTTCGGCTACGGCGACGAGGTCGCGCACGTCGTGGACCTCGCGGCGCTGGGCGGCGTCATCACCAAGACCGTCACCCTCGAGCCGCGCGCCGGCAATCCGCCCGGGCGCATCGCCGAGACGCCGTCGGGCATGCTCAACTCGATCGGCCTCGAGAACGTCGGGCTCGCCAGGTTCGTGAGCGAGAAGCTCCCGCGCCTGCGCGCGCTGAAGGCCACGGTGGTCGCCTCGATCGGCGGCGAGACCCCGCGCGAGCTGGAGGAGCTGCTCGGGACGCTCGGCGCCGAGCCCGGCATCGCCGGCTTCGAGATCAACTTCTCGTGCCCCAACGTGGCCGCGGGCGGCGCGCGCTACTGGGCGGTGCCGCGCCGGCTCGAGCGCACGCTCGCGCGCCTGCGCCCGCTCACGAGGCGCGCCCTGATCGCCAAGCTCTCGCCCGACGTCACCGCGATCGGCGATCTGGCGATCGCCTGCGAGCAGGGCGGCGCCGACGCCGTGACCGCCGCCAACACCTTCGTCGGCATGGCCGTGGACCTCCTCGCCATGCGCTCGCGCCTCGGCCGCGCCACCGGCGGGCTCTCGGGGCCCGCCATCAAGCCGCTGGCGCTCGCGCGGTGCCACGAATGCGCGCGCGCCGTGCGCATCCCGGTGCTCGGCTCGGGCGGCATCATGGACGCGCGCGACGCGCTCGAGTTCATCGCGGTCGGGGCGACCGCGGTGCAGGTCGGCACGGCGAACTTCATCCGCCCCGACGCGGCGGTGCGGATCGTCGAGGGCATGCGCACGTTCCTCGCCGAGCGCGGAGTGAAGAGCATCGCCCGGTGGCGCGGCGCGCTGCTCGAGGCGCCGGACGCGCAGGCCTGCGCGCCGCCCCGCGCGCGGCGCCGGAGCGCCAGGCCATGAGCGCGTTCGCCATCGCCTTCGACGTCGGGACGCTCGAGCAGGCGCTGGCGCTCGACGAGCGGCTCGGTCCCGGACCCGAGGTCGCCAAGGTCGGCCTCCAGCTCTTCGCGAGCGCCGGTCCCGCCGCGGTGCGCGCGCTGAAGGAGCGCGGGCGGCGCGTGTTCCTCGACCTCAAGCTCCACGACATCCCGAACACCGTCAGGGGCGCGGCCGCCGCGGCCGGCGCGCTCGGCGCCGACCTCATCACCGTGCACGCCACCGGCGGCGAGGAGATGGTGCGCGCCGCGGTCGAGGGCGCGGCCTCGGCCGGCCAGGGCACCCGCGTCGTGGCGGTCACCATCCTCACCAGCCTCGACCCCGCGAGCCTGCCGCCCGGGTTCGCGCGACCCTTCGACCTGGAAGCCACCGTGGCCGCGCTGCTCGAGCTGTCGGAGCGGGCCGGAGCGCTCGGCATCGTGTGCTCGGCCGCCGACCTGACCGGGCTCAGGGCGCGTCGCCACGGCCGGCCGTTCTTCTCGGTCACCCCCGGCATCCGCCCGGGCGGCGCTCCGGCCCACGACCAGAAGCGGGTCGCCACCGTGGCCGAGGCGGTGGCGCTCGGCGCCGACCTGCTGGTGCTGGGGCGGGCCATCACCGCCGCCGCCGACCCGCGCGCCGCACTCGCAGCCGCCCGCGCCGAGCGCGACGCGGCGCTGGCGTCTCTCCAACGCTAACCGGGGCAAGTCCTTGACTTCGGCCTCCGGCGGGCGTAGCGGTCACGGGAATGGAAACCGCCCCACGGCGTAGTCCGATACTGGAACCCGGCGACGAGGCGCGGCTGGTCCGCGCGGCTCAGTCCGGCGACGAGAACGCCTTCGCCGAGATCGTGCGCCACTTCCAGCGCGCGGTGTACCGCGTGGCCTACGCGCTCACGCGCAACGCCAGCGACGCCGACGATCTGGCGCAGGAGACGTTCGTGCGAGCCTACCAGGCGATCGGCCGCTTCCGCGCCGGCGAGCCGCTCTATCCCTGGCTCGCGCGCATCGCGGTGAACCAGGCGTACTCGCTGCACCGCCGCCGCAGGCGGCGGCCCGAGACCTCGATCGAGCCGCTGGTGGAGGCCGGGAGGCAGTGGGCGGGCGAGGACGACCCGGCCGAGAACGCCGCCGAGAGCGAGCGGAACGAGATGATCCAGGCCGCCTTCGCCGGGCTCTCGCCCGAGCACCAGGCGGTGCTGGCGCTGCGGGTGGTGGAAGGGTTGTCGTACGATGAGATCGCCGAGACGGTGGGGGTGCCGGTGGGCACCGTGATGTCGCGCCTGTCGCGCGCCCGCGCCGAGCTCAAGGCGCGCCTGAAGGCGCGGACCGGGGAGAAGCCATGAACCACCTGACGACCGAGCAGCTGAACGCGCTGGCCGACGACGCGCTCGCCGGAGGCGCGCGCGCGGAGGCCGAGCGGCATCTGGCGGACTGCGCCGGCTGCCGCGAGGCGCTCGCCGGGGTGCTGGCGCAGGACGAGGCGCTGCGCTCGGCGCTCGCGCACGAGCCGGGCGACGCGTACTTCGAGGACTTCGGCCCGCGTGTCGAAGGCCGCATCCGCGCCGAAGGCCTGAAGGGTGCGCAGGCACGGCTCGAGGGCCCGCGCGGGCTGGCCGACTGGTTCCGCTCGCCGCGCAAGCTCGCCTGGGTGGGTGCCGTCGCGGCGGTGGTCGTGGTGGCCGGCATCGTCATGATCACCAGCCGCGAGGTGAAGGGCCCGCTCATCCGGTCGTCCGAGATCGCGCAGCGCAGCGATCAGGT
>ERZ1292640.2650-Hain-H43-02um-R1-2650-length-14205-cov-10_pt1 | contig 11358 bp, 11 predicted proteins | sample MGYA00564404_ERZ1292640 | MGnify/ENA primary metagenome ERZ1292640 (study PRJEB36523, sample SAMEA6512636) | groundwater metagenome | collected 2019-01-08 | study: AquaDiva: Metagenomics assemblies of 32 groundwater samples | reverse complement strand
CCGGACACGCCGTGGCAGGGGACGCAGAAGATTCCGTACAGTTCCTTTCCCTTGAGCAGCGCCCCCTCCGTGGGTTGAACGGGATTCACGAGCTTTGCGGCCTCCCGCGGCGGGGGAACGCGCTCCTTCCCCTTCGTGGGGACCGAGTCCTTCGGCGGGAGGCGCACCGGCTCCTCCTGGGGTTTGTAGGCCGGGTTGTCCCACATGTTCCGGTCGATCCGCTCGCAGGCCGGGAGGATGCCCGCGGTGAGCGCCAACGCGGCCAGGAGGGCGAACAGGCGGCCTCTCACAGTTCCCCCTCCTCGACCCGGACCTCGGTCCCGCCGGCTTCCGTGAGCGCGCCGGCCGCCCGCCGGGCCTGGTCCCCGGGTTCCACCAGGGCGCACACCGCGATCTTCCCCTCGTGGATCCGGGGGTCGTGGACTTTCCGCGCCTTGAACCGGCCAAGCCCCATCTCCAGCGCACCCGCGATGAGCGTGGCCATGAGGGCGAAGAGCATCGCGATTTCGTAAGTGACGATGAGGGTCGGGGGGATGCTGACGATCGCCTTTCCCGCCGTGATCAGCGGGTAGAGCAGGTAGGTGGCCAGCGCCAGGCCAAGCCCCGCAAGGGCTCCCACGAACCAGGCGGCGATGACTACCCTGGGGAAGCGGATGGGACGGGGGTCCTCGCAGACCGCCCCGTCGGGGAGGGGAACCCCGGAGATGGTCGTGATGTTCCCTGCAGGGAGCGGGAGGGATCGCAGGGCCTTCCCGGCCCTCGCCGCCTTCTCCACCCCGTCGAACAGCCCGATGACGACGACCCCGCTCACTTCACTTCTCCTTCCCCGTGTTCTTCCACGCGTGCGATCGCCTCCGCCGTGGCGTTTCCGATTGCGCGCTCGGTGGTGTGGAAGAGCCGCTCCTTGATCTCGCTGATCGCCATGATCGGGAAGATCTTCGAAAATACCATGTAGAGCATGGTGAACATCGCGAAGGAGGCGGCGGTGATCGACAGCTCCACCCACGTCGGGAAGTAGTTGTGCCAGATGAACGGGTCGTTGCGCCGCGCCAGGGAGGCCACCACGATCAGGACCCGCTCGCTGTACATCCCCACGATGACGAGCAGGGAGACGCCGAAGATCGCCGGGACCGAGCGCCTCACCCTCCTCAGGCACAGGAGCGGGAACGGGACGATGAAGTTGCAGGTGATCATCAGGAGGAAGACGGGCAGAAAGGACTTCCCGTAGGAGCGGAACACCTCCCACTCCTCGGGGTTTCGGTTGTACCAGACCGTCAGGAACTCGGTGAAGTAGAAGTACCCCCAAAGGAGCGACATCGTGCAGAGCAGCTTCCCGAGGTTGTCGAAGTGCAGAGGGGTGAGCGCCTTCTCCAGGCGGAACACCCTGCGGAGCACGGCCATCACCAAGATGACCCCGGCGATGCCGGAGAAGATCGCCCCGACCACGAAGTAGGGGGCGAAAATGGTGCTGTGCCACCCCGGGACCTTGGCCATGGCGAAGTCCCACGACACGATGGAGTGGACCGAAACGGCGACCGGGATGATGAGGATCGCGAAAAAGGTCGAGGCGACGTGGTAGCGGCGCCACTCGGCGTGCGTCCCGCGGAACCCCAGCGAAAGGATCGAGTAGAGCTTTCTGCGCCAGCCCGTGGAGTTGTCCCGCAGGAGGGCCAGGTCCGGGATCATCCCGACGTAGAGGAAGGTAAGGCTCCCCAGGAGGTACGTGTTGATCGCCACCGCGTCCCACATCAGCGGCGAGCGCATGTTCGGCCACAGCCCCCGCTCGTTCGGGTACGGGATCGTGTAGTAGAAACGCCAGTTGCGGCCCAGGTGGATGAGGGGGAAGAGGGCGCCCACCAGGAGCGAGAAGGCGGTCATCGCCTCGGCGGCGCGCAGGATGGGGGCCCGCCATGTGGCGTGCGTGAGCCGCAGGATCGCCGAGATGAGGGTGCCGGAGTGGGAGAGCCCGATCCAGAAGACGAAATTGACGATCAGGACGCCCCAGAAGACGGGCCGGTTGAGCCCGGTGACCCCCATTCCCGTCGTCATCATGTACACGAAGACGCCGATCCCCCACAGCAGCACGAGGGCGAGGATCCCCATCCCCGCGAACCATCTCCAGGTGGTCACCTGGTTGGAGCGCGAGAGGTCCCGGAAAAGCTGCGCCTCGTCCGTGCGGGCCAGGAGGTGCTCGCCGCTCATACTCCCGCCCCCTTCCTGCGCTTCAGGTACACGACGTGCGGCTCGGTCCCCAGGTGCTCGAAAAGCCGGAATCGCCGGGGGTCCCGGAACATCCGGGAGATCTCGCTGTCGGGGTCCTCGAGGTCGCCGAAGACGAGCGCCCCCGGGGGGCAGGTCTGGACACACGCGGGCTGGACCTCGCCGTCCCGGATCTTCCGGCCCTCCTCGGCCGCCTTGTCCTTGACGCGGCGGATCCGCTGGACGCAGAAGGAGCACTTCTCCATCACCCCCCGGGAGCGGACGGAGAGGTCGGGGGAGAGTTGCTCGTCCAGGGGCTTTTCCCACTTGTAGTCGTACCAGTTGAAGACGCGCACCGAGTAGGGGCAGTTGTTCGCGCAGTACCGCGTGCCGATGCACCGGTTGTACACCATTGCGTTCAGCCCGTCCTCGTTGTGGTAGGTCGCGTAGACGGGGCACACGATCTCGCACGGGGCGCGCTCGCAGTGCATGCAGGGGACGGGCAGGTAGACGGCCCGCGCCGAAGGGCTGTCCTCCTCCCAGTAGCGGTTCACCCGGATCCAGTGCATCAGGCGCCCCTTCGCCGCCTCCTCCTCGCCGACGACGGGAATGTTGTTTTCCGCGCTGCAGGCGACCACGCACGCCCCGCAGCCGGTGCAGCGGTCCAGGTCGATCGCCATCGCCCACCGGTGCTTCATGCGATGCGGCCCTCCTGCGTGCTCACATCACGTTGCCGATCTTCCACTGGCCCTCCGGGTGCGCGGTCCGCACCAGCCGACCCCCGATCTTCGCCCGGGTCAGGGATACCCGCGTGCTCTGCCAGGCGGGGCCCCTCGCGACGCTCTCCTCCCGCGCGGGCAGGATCGAAAACGGGTTCCCGCCTCGGTCCCTCGCGTCCTTTCCGTAGTGGCTGTGCCCCTGGCCCAGCGGCATCGCGGCCACGCCGGGAGCGACGCCGGGATGAAGGGAGACAAAGGCCTCCAGGCTGCCCGAGGGCGAGGCGACGATCACGCCGTCACCGTCGGAAAGCCCCAGCTCTTTCGCGGTTCCCGGGCTGATCTCCACCCAGTTCCGCCAGACGGCGGTGGAGACGGGGTCCGGAAGCTCCTGCAGCCAGGGGAGGTTCGCCCCGCGGCCGTCGTAGTGGGAGGTGGAGGGGTAGACGTGGAAAACCAGCGGGTATTTTGCCGCCTCTCCCTCGAACGAAGCCTCGGCCACCTTCGGGAGGGCGGGTCCGGATGCCCTGGCCGTGGCGCGGGAGGGTCCGGGCGCGAGGGAGAAGAAACCTCCTTCCCTCAATGCGTCCTCCCACGGCTTGCCGGTTCCGCGGTAGGCCTCCTCCAGGCACTCGCGGAAGCTCTCCCACGGGAGCGCCCGCCGCATCTCTCCGCCCAGTTCCTTCGCGGCCGCGAGGAGGATGTCGGCCATCGACCGGGTGTCGTGGAACGCGTTCACGACAGGCTGGGACAGCGTGACGGCTTCCCCGGAATGGCCCGCGGGCGCGATATCGTCCCCCCAGTCCTCGAGGAAGGTGGGAACGGGAAGAACCAGGTCGGAAAGGAAGGAGGTTTCGTCCAGGAAGGAGGCGAAGGACACGATGAACGGCACGGCAAGAAGCGCTTCCCGGAATTTCAGGGCGGCGGGAAGCGTGAAGGCTGGGTTGGTCGACCCCGACAGGAGCGCCATCCGGAACCCCCCTGACCGCATCTTCCCGACGGCCCCCCGGACAGCCGGATACCCGCTTTCGGGAGGCGGCGCGAGAAGCCCCGCTTCGGCCCCGTACCGCGTGAAGGCTGCGACCCGGTTCGGGAAGGAGAGGCCACCCGGCATCCCGGCGTTTCCCGCGAGGACGTTTAAAAGAGCGACGCAGGCCAGGTTGAACGTTCCGTTGGTGCACCCGGCCGCACCGTTCCCCGCCATCGCCAGTCCCGGCTGGTTCCCCGCGAACTCGCGCGCAACGTAGGCAAGGACCCGGGGCGAAGCCCCGGTTTTCTTCGCCACGACTTCCGGCGTGAACTCCTTCAGCCCCTCGTTCCAGAGTGCGGACGCCCCGATTGCCTGCGCGGTCAGCTTCTCCTTGACCAGAACGTGGGCGATCCCCAGCGCGGCTACCCCATCGGTGCCGGGGGCGATCGGCAGGAAGAGGTCCGCGCTTGCGGCGGTCATCGACAGCCGGGGGCCCAGGTGGACGAACTTCCCGCGGACTGTGGCCCGGTCCTGGCGCATCGCCCCGTAGGCCCGGGCGTAGTGGACCGGGGAGCCCCACGTCTCGAGAAAATCGCCGCTGAAAGAAAGCAGGTACCGGGTCCGGGCGATGTCGATCTCCGGCACGTCGCGCACCCCGAAAACCGCCTCGTTGGCGGCCAGGAACGCGTCCTGGCCGAACGGGTCCCAGGCGACACGGTCCGGCGAGCCGAAGGCCCGCATGAAACGTGCAGCGACAAGGTTCCGGTGCCCCCGCATCGGCTCGGTGAGCATGAGAAGGGGAGTCGGGGCCTTCCCCCTGATTTTTTTCATCTCGCCCAGGAGCAGGGAGAGAGCCTCTTCCCAGGAGATCTCCCGGAACCTGCCCGATCCCCGCGGTCCGGTAAGCGCAAACGGGCGGGCAAGGCGCTCGGGATGGTAGAGGGACTGGAGGGCCGCCTGTCCCCGGGCGCACAGCTTCCCCCGGTTGACGGGGTGGAGCGGATTCCCCTCGATCTTCTTCGCCCGCCCCTCGGAGACGCGGACGACGATGCCGCACCCCGCCGGGCACTGCCGGCACTCCGACGCGTACCAGAGCGCCTCTCCCAAGGTGTGGTTTTCCGGGGGAATGACGAAGGGGATGATTTTCTTCGGGATCTTATCGCAGCCGCCGAACAGGGCGGCGAAGGCCGTCGCCCCGCCAAGCTTCAGGAAGTTTCTCCGGTCGAGCATCCCCTTATCCTTTCAGACGTGGCACGTCCAGCAGTCGATGGAGACCCCGCGCTTCCGGTGACAGTCCATGCACCAGCCCATCGTGAATTCGCGCTGCTGGACCGCCACGTCCATCTTGTCGATCCCGGGGTGGCAGGTGAGGCACGGGACCCCCGCGTTGACCATCCGCTTGTGCGGGAAGTAGGTGTGGTCCGGCAGCTCCGTCACCCGGTTCCAGGGGATCGGTTTCTTCTCCTTCCAGTACTGCGCGATCTTCTTGATTTCCGGGTGGTCCACGGCGATTACCCGGTGGCAGATCATGCACTTCTCAACGGAAGGGATCCCGGCGGAGGCGGATTTTGTCGCTTCGGTGTGGCAGAAGCGACAGTCGATCTTGTAGGACGACACGTGGACCTTGTGGCTGTAAAGGATCGGCTGGGAGGTCCGGGCGCGCGCGGCGACGGAAGCGCCGAACAGAAGGAGGACGAGCAGGGAAGCGACGATGGTGGCCTTCGGACCCGGACGTAGCATCGGCCCTCTTTCCGTTCCCGGGGATTTGCTGCCGCCGCGATTTTTTATTTTATCCCGGAAGATACTTTCTGCACGCCTCAATATTTACCACGTGCGCCTCCCGCATGTCGGCGAAAAACGCCTTCTCCTCCCCTGTCATCTCCGCCTGCGGGATTTCGTCGATCTTCCGGACGACCCACGACTGCCCCTTGACGAGGAGCGCCAGGCGCTCGCCTTCTCCCGCGAGGGCGAGGACCTTGTCGGCGAATGCCCCGACCTGCTTGCCGGGAGTGGCCCCGCGCGCCGCGATGAGCCGGAAGAGCCCCGCGCAGAACCGTCCCTCGTCGCTGCACAGCCTCGCGAGGAAGTCCTTCTTTTCCCCCTCGGCCGTTCCCTCCACCATCGCCAGCAGGCACTTCACGCCGGCGCGCTCGGCCTCCAGCAGCTCCTGCATCCGCTCGATCATGACGCCCTCCCTCAGAACCCCGCGGCGCGGTTAAGCTCCGCGAGGATCGCCTTCTCGTTCACGTTGTGCATCATCGCGCTCTGCCTGATGTTCTCGGTCGCCTGCCCCGGGCAGGAGAAGCACCCCTCCCCGTAATACCTCTTGAACACCTTCACCGTCTCGGGATAGACCGCCAGGATGTCGCCGAGGATGTTCTCGGACCGGATCGGCTCCCCCCGGGAGAGGCTCCCCTTCTTACCGCGCGCTGCCGCTCCCCCGGCCGCGGCCGGGGGCGCTTCACCACCCCCCGCCGCGATCAGGCGCAGGACCATCGGCTCGAGGTCGACGTTGTGCCGCTGGCACGCCATCCGCAGGGTGATGGGGATCTGCTTGACCTGCTCCCGGTGCTCCGGGTTGGCGAGGGAGGCGAACCCGTTGGCGACGAACACCTCCACCGTCTCCGGCCAGCGCGTGAGGATCTCCCCCACCCGCATGTCCGGGTGGATGTCCATGCGCTCCGCGGGGGGCCGTTGCCCCTCGCGGATCCCCGCCGGGGAGGGCTTCTCCTCCTCCGTCTCCTCCTCCCGGGGCGGCGCGATCAGCATCGTCGCCCCCAGGTTGACGGCGAACATCGCGGCGGAGATCACCGAGAGCCCCGCGAACAGGACGAACCCGGTCGATGGGAGCGAAGGGGAGGTGGCCACCATGCCGATCAGCCCGATGTTGGCCAGGTAGAAGTGGATGGGAACCCACGACGGCCAGCGCAGCGTCCGGCCGTTGAACCGGGGGAGGATGAAGTACCCCACCCCGTAGATCATCATCGACATGAAGCCGAGCAGGTTGAAGTGGACGTGGGCGAACCTCGCCCAGGGCGCCGTGTCGGTCGAACCCATCCAGATTCCCAGCACCGAGGCCAGGAGGAAGTAGAAAAGCGCCGCGACGACAAAACCCTTGGTGTGGCGATCCATGTTACACCCTCGCCTTCGCCGGCCGTATGGTCAGCAGGTCCGTTACGGTGGTGAGTACCCCCGCGAGGAAGGCGAGCCCCATGAAGAACACGGCCCCCATCCACAGCCGCATGTAGGACTGGGCCGTCATGAAACCCATGCCCATCGCCCGCTCGATGTAGGATTGCAGGACGCCCGCCACGCCGAAGAACAGCCCCATCAACATCATCGCGACGGACATGATCCAGAACCCGTACTTCCCGCGGCTGTCGTCGTAGACCTCGATCCCCTTGAGCTTCGGCATCGCGTAGTAGAAGGTCATGAGGTTCAAAAGCGCGTACGCGCCGAAGAACGCCAGGTGCCCGTGGGACACGGTGACCTGCGACCCGTGCGTGTAGTAGTTGATCTGCGGCAGCGTGTGCAGGAACCCGAACACCCCCGCCCCGATCATGTGGTAGATCGCACAGCCCACAGCGTAGGTCCAGGTGAGCGGGTTGACGATCTTCGTTTGTCGCTTTTTGACGTGCATCATCGTGTCGATGAGCATCAGGAGGATCGGCAACGGCTCGAGGGCGGAGAAGATCCCGCCGATCCAGAGCCAGTACCGCGGGGCGCCGATCCAGTAGTAGTGGTGCCCGGTGCCCGCGAGCCCCGTGAACATGAAGAGGCCGATCTCCACGTAGAGCCACTTCTCCACGACCTGCCGCTCGACCCCGGTGAGCTTCATGAGGATGAACGCGAAGATGGCCGCCGTGACGAGCTCCCAGGCCCCTTCCACCCAGAGGTGGATCACCCACCACCAGTAGTACCAGTCGATCACCAGGTTCTTGTAGAAAGGCATTCCGAACAGGTAGAGGAGGGCAAGGAAGACGAGCCCCCCCAGGAGCGTCCCCTGGATGGCGGTCCACCGGTTCGCCTTGATCATCGTCATCGCGACGTTGAACAGGAAGAGCAGCGCCCCGACCACCACGACGAAGTCGAGGGGCTGCGGGATCTCCAGGAGCGGCCGCCCCTGGGTCCAGCCGAAGAAGAAGCCGACCAGCGCGACCACGCCGGTCACCAGGAGGGCGATCAGCTGGAACCAGGCGATCTTTTCGGAGTAGATCTCCGATTTCGTCTCCTCCGGGACGATGTAGTACGTCCCGCCCATGAACCCCAGGAGCATCCACAGAACGAGGAGGTTGGTGTGCATCGCCCGCGCCGTGGCGAAGGAGAAAACGTTGACGATCGACTGGGGTACCGTCCATGTATAACTGAAGGCGAGGTACAGCCCCAGGAATATCTGGAGCACGAACAGCGGGAGCGCGGCGGCGAAGTACCAGTACGCTATCTTCTGGGATCGGTATTCCATCGGTCCCTCCTTATTTCAGGCTCGAGAGGAATTTGGCGACTTCTTCGAGCTCCCGGGCGGTGAGCTCCTTCTGCGGCGGCATCATCGCTTTCGGGTTGGCGCCCTTGGGATCCTGGACGTAGTGCTCGATCCGCTCCAACGAGAGCTTGCGGCCGACCGTGTCCAGGGCCGGGCCGAACGTCCCCCCCGTCCCGTGCAGCGAGTGGCAGTTCATGCACCCCTTCGTCTGGAAGACCGCGGCTCCCGGCGTCACGCCCACCGATGCGACCATGGCCTGCTCCCCGCGGCTCAGGCGTTTCCTGCTGTCCTGCGGCGGCCAGTCGTTGTTGTTGATCTCCCCGACCCACCGGAAGAAGGCGATCATGTCCGCGGTCTCGGCGTCCGTTACGTGCAGGTTCGGCATCTTCCTCCACGAGTTGGCGAACGCCTTCTCCGGGTCCTTGATCCGGAAGCGTATTCCGTCCTCCCCGATCCGCCGCACCACCCGGGTCAGGTCGGGTCCGTAGTAGGCGCCGAACCCCAGGATCGTGTGGCAGTCGTTGCAGTTGTATTTCTGAAAGGCGCGTTTCCCCGCCACGACGCTTTCGGACAGCTTGTCCGCGTTCGACAGGACGGCCACCTGCCTGTGGGTGTCCCACGTGGCCCACAGGAACACGGCCGCCGAGGAGATCGTTCCCAGCAGGAAAATCCAGAAGGCGATCTTTTTCGTCATCCCTCAAGCCTCCTTTTCATGTCGGGTTTGTGTCGACCGGTCCATCGTTTCCCCCTTCCCTTCGGGGCGGGTTCCCCGGAGAGTGGAGTCAGGGTAGGACGGTTCGTGGCGTTCGCGCCTTGATGTACGTCAAGCGCAGGAAAAGACCCGCAAATCCCTTTGAGAGTGGCGGGATCACGGATATTATGCCGTATATCGCCTCGGAGGGGACCCATGCAGAAGCTGATCGCGGGCATCCACAGGTTCCGGAAGCGGTACAGGAGCGAGCACTGGGAGCTCTTCGAGCGGCTGGCCTTGCACGGGCAGCAGCCCGAAGCGCTGTTCATCACATGCTGCGACTCGCGGGTGGACCCGGTGGTGATCGTCCACGGACAGCCGGGAGACCTCTTCATCGTCAAGAACGTGGGGAACTTCGTCCCGCCATACTCGGAGGATCCCCTCGACGGCACGGGGGTGGCGGCCGCGGTGGAGTACGCCGTGGAGCATCTCCACGTGCGCGACATCGTCATCTGCGGACATTCGGACTGCGGGGCGATGAAGGCGCTGTACAAGGACCGGTCGCACTTCGCCGACACGCCGCACATCGTGGAGTGGCTCAAGCACGGCGACAGGACGATCGAGGTGGTCGGGAAGAATTACCCCGAGCGGTCCCGGGAGGAGCGGCTGATGATCACCTCCGAGGAGAACGTCCTCGTGCAGACGGAGAACCTGCGCACCTATCCCGTAGTCCAGAAGGCGGCAAAGGACGGGAAGCTGCACGTCCACGCGTGGTTCTTCGAGATCGGGGAGGGGCAGGTCTACACCTATAACCCGGAAAGGGAGCAGTTCGAGCCGATCCTCTCGGAGGGAGCGTAGCCGCCGCGGCGAGGGGCATCTCCGGGAAACCGCCCCTGTTTGCAGGGAATCTCATGTTTCGGCGAAACGGATCTGCCGGGGAGGCAAGCGATGGCTGAGTTCCGCGTGGAGAAGGACTCGATGGGGGAGGTGAGAGTCCCTGCGGAGGCGTATTACGGGGCGCAGACGCGTCGGGCAATCGAGAACTTCCCCGTGAGCGGGGTCCCGATGCCCCTGCCGGTGGTGTACGCCGCGGCGATGATCAAGGGGCTGGGCGCGGAGGTCAACGCGGGGCTGGGGCTCCTCCCCGCGCCCCTGGCGGAGGCGATCTCGCGCGCCGCCCGGGAGGTCTTGGAGGGGAAGTTCGACGGGGAGTTCGTGGTCGACGTCTTCCAGACGGGGTCGGGGACCTCGACGAACATGAACGTCAACGAGGTGCTCGCCAACCGCGCCAACGAGCTGCTGGGGCGGCCGAAGGGGAGCAACTCCCCGGTCCACCCCAACGACCACGTCAACCGGTGCCAGTCCAGCAACGACGTGATCCCGTCGGCCATCCGGATCGCGGCGCGCCGCCGGCTCTCCGAGGCCCTGCTCCCGGCCCTCGAGGGGCTTCGGGACGCCCTGGCCGCGAAGGCCGGGGAGTCCTCCGACATAATGAAAATCGGCAGGACCCACCTTCAGGACGCCGTACCGGTGACCCTGGGGCAGGAGTTCTCGGGGTACGCCTCCCAGGTGGACCACGGGATCCGCCGGGTGCGGGCGACGTTCCGCGACCTCGAGGAGCTCCCGCTGGGCGGGACCGCAGTCGGGACGGGCCTTTCCGCCCACCCGGAATTCGGCGCGCGGACCATCGCGGAGATCGACACGCTCACCGGGATCCCGTTCCGGCCGGCGGAGAACCGGTTCGAGGCGATGGGGGCGCAGGACCCCCTCGTCTCGGCGAGCGGCGCGCTCAAGGGGCTCGCGGCCTCCCTGATGAAGATCTGCCACGACCTTCGGCTCCTGTCCTCCGGGCCGCGCTGCGGGATCGGAGAGATCGACCTGCCGCCGCTCCAGCCGGGATCCTCCATCATGCCGGGGAAGGTCAACCCCGTCATCCTCGAGGTGGGGATCCAGGTGTCGGCGCAGGTGATCGGCAACGACGCGGCGGTGACCCTGGGCGGCTCCCTCGGCGTGCTGGAGCTCAACGTGACGCTCCCCTTGATGGCGCGCAACCTCCTGGAGTCGATCGGGCTCCTCTCGGCCGCCGCGGGGCTTCTGGCGGACCGGTGCGTCGCCGGGATCACTCCGAACCGGAAGCGGTGCGGGGAGCTGATCGAGCAGAGCCTCGCGATGGTGACCCCGCTGGCGGTTTCGATCGGGTACGACCGGGCGGCGGAGCTTGCCCACGAGGCGTACCACACCGGAAAGACGATCCGGGCGATCCTCCTGGAGAGGAAGATCCTCCCGGAGGAGGAGATCCGGA
>ERZ1292640.3987-Hain-H43-02um-R1-3987-length-11359-cov-11_pt1 | contig 11359 bp, 10 predicted proteins | sample MGYA00564404_ERZ1292640 | MGnify/ENA primary metagenome ERZ1292640 (study PRJEB36523, sample SAMEA6512636) | groundwater metagenome | collected 2019-01-08 | study: AquaDiva: Metagenomics assemblies of 32 groundwater samples | reverse complement strand
CAGAACTGGGAAGTCGTCGATCCGGAGAAATGGGTGCCCGACGGATACGCGTGCGTGCGCGTGGACTCGCGGGGCTGCGGCTGTTCGCCCGGTTACATCGACCACTTCTCGCCGCGCGAGACCCGGGACCTGTACCACTGTATCGAGTGGGCAGCCGCCCAGCCGTGGTGTAGCGGGAAAGTGGGCCTCAGCGGGATCTCCTACTACGCCATCAACCAGTGGCACGTGGCGTCCCTCGAGCCCCCGCACCTGGCGGCCATGTGCGTCTGGGAGGGCGCGGCCGACTGGTTCCGCGACATGACGCGCCACGGCGGCATCCTTTGTACGTTCTGGGCCAACTGGTACGACATGCAGGTGAAGACCGTCCAGTACGGCCTCGGGGCGCGCGGGGCGCGCAGCCGCGTGACTGGCGATCTGGCCTGCGGCCCGGAGATGCTGCCGGAGGAGGAGATCGCCACGCGTCGGGGCGACCTCGGGAACGAGATCGTCGCCCACCCGCTGGACGACGACTACTACAAGGCCCGCTCGCCGGTGTGGGCGCGGGTGAGGGTGCCCTTTCTGACCGCGGGGAATTGGGGCGGCCACGGCCTCCACTTGCGTGGCAACGTCGAGGGCTTCGTGCGCGCCGCCTCGACGCGGAAGTGGCTGGAGATTCATGGGCTCGAGCACTGGACCCACTTTTACACGGATTACGGCCGGCGGCTCCAGAAGCGCTTCTTCGACCACTTCCTGAAGGGCCAGGGCGACGACTGGCTGACCCAGCCGCGCGTGCAGCTCCAGATTCGCCGCCTGGATGGCTTCCTCATGCGCTTCGAGGACGAGTGGCCCATCGCCCGCACCCGGTGGACGAAGCTCTACCTCAGCCCCGCCGATGTGAGCCTCCGCGGGACGCCGACGAGCGCCACCGGGACCATCGTGTACGAGGCCCTGGGGGAGGGGGTCACCTTCCTCTCGCCGCCGCTGGATCAGGAGACGGAGATCACCGGACCGTCGGCGGCGAAGCTCCACGTGTCCTCCTCGACGACGGACGCCGACATCTTCTTGGTGCTCCGGGTCTTCGCGCCGGACGGGAAAGAGGTGGTGTTCCAGGGCGCGATCGATCCCCACACGCCCGTCGGCCAGGGCTGGCTGCGGGCGTCGCACAGGAAGCTGGACCCCGGCCTCAGCACCCCTTACCGTCCCTCTCACGCCCATGACGAGCCATGGCCGCTGACGCCGGGCGAGGTGGCCGAGCTTGAGATCGAGATCTGGCCCACATGCGTCGTTGTTCCACCGGGCTACCGGATCGGCCTGACCGTGCGCGGCAGGGACTACGAGTACCCTGGGCCGAGCGGCGGGCGGCTGTCGAGCTTCAAGAACGAGCTCCGTGGGTGCGGGCCGTTCCTCCACGATGACCCCCGCGACCGACCGGCCGATATCTTCGGGGGAAAAGTGACCCTGCACTTCGGTTCCGATCAGGCGGCGTACCTCCTCCTCCCTGTCATCCCGCCGAGGGTCCCCTCAGACGCTCCAGTGCTGTGATCACGACGGCGAGGTCTTCCGCGCCGTGCCCCGCGGCCTGGGCGGCCCCGTAGAGTTGCCGCGCCACGCGGGTGAGGGGCAGGGGCGCGCCCGCCTGCTCCCCCGCCTCGGTGATGAGGGCCAGGTCCTTCATGAACAGATCGAGCTTCATCTGCGGCGGGAACTCGCGCCGGCTGATCATGGGGCCGCGCACCTCCAGCATGCGTGAGCTGGCGGCGCTGCCCGTGAGGGCGGCGAGCACTAGCGCCAGGTCGAGCCCCGCCCTCTCGGCCATGAGGAGGGCTTCCGCCGCCGCGGCCGTGTGGAGGGCGACGAGGAGGTTGGCCACGAGCTTCAGAACCATGGCCTGTCCCGCGGCGCCCACGTAGACGACCTTCGGGAGAATTGCTTCGAGCAGTGGACGCCAACGCTCGCAGAGGGAGTGGTCGCCGCCGACGAAGATGAGCCCGTCCCCCCGGGCCACCATGGCGCTGGTCCCGCTGATGGGGCAGTCGAGGAACGACAGACCACGGCCGCCGACCTCTTGTGCGAGGCGCCGGGTGAGCGCCGGCGAGATGGTACTCATCTGGATGATCGTGAGACCGGCCGGCGCGCCGGCCACGATCCCGCTGTCGCCGAGAATCGCCTCCTCGACGCTGGCCAGAGTGGGGAGGAGGGTGCAGACCACCTCGGCGCCGCGCGCCACCGCCTCGGCGGAGGGCGCGCCCTTCCCCCCCAGCGCCACCAGCTCCTGGATCTTCTCGGGGAGCACATCGTGCCCCACGACCTCGTGCCCCTGCGCGCGGAGGCGGGACGCCACGGCCGCGCCCAGGAGCCCGAGGCCGACGAGCCCGACGGTCGCCATCAATCCCTACAGCCCCAGATAGCGGGCTTTGATTTCCTCATTCGCCCAGAGGGCCTGGGGCGCCGAGGAATGCACGATCCGGCCCCTCGAGAGGATGTGGACGTAGTCGGCGACCTTGAGCGCCAGGGGAAGGTTCTGCTCGACCAGGAGAATCGACAGTCCTCGCGTTTTCAGGTCCGCGATGACTCGGCCCATCTCCCGCACCAGAAGCGGCGCCAGGCCCTCGGTCGGCTCGTCCATCAGTAGGAAATCGGGGTTGGTCATGAGGGCGCGGGCGATGGCCAGCATCTGCTGCTCGCCGCCGGAGAGTTTGCTCGCCCGATGCTCGGCGCGCTCCCGGAGGCGAGGGAAGAGATCCAGCACGCGCTCGATGGTCCACGAGCCACCGGCCCCCCTGGCGGCCACCGTGAGGTTTTCTATCACCGTGAGCGAGGCGAACACCCGGCGGCCCTGAGGCACCAGCCCCATTCCGAGATCCACCGAGCGGTAGGAGGGCCACCCCGTGATGTCTCTTCCCTTGAAAAGCACTTGTCCCCGCCGGGGCGGGGTGAAGCCGATGATGGAGCGGATCAACGTGGTCTTCCCCATGCCGTTCCGCCCCAGGATGCCCACCACCTGGCTCTTCTCCACGCGGAGCGAGACCCCCTGGAGGACGTAGCTTTCGCCGTAGTAGGTGTGAAGGTCCCGAACCTCTAACATCGGGTGCCCCGATCTGCTATTCCTGGATGAGCGCAGCCCGGCCGACGAGCGCGTTCTGGCGGTGAAGCTGGTGGGCCTCCTCGGCGCCCTCCAGCGGGAAGGTCCTCGTGACGACCGCGCGGATCCGCTTCTGGCGGAGCAGCTCCAGCGTCTGGGCGATCTCGGCCAGCGAGACGTAGCGCGAGCCGTGGATCTCGAGCCCCCGGTAGAGCATCCACTGGGCGTCCACGCGGAAGACGGGATCGGCCTTGAACACCTCGCGGGGGCGGGAGCCGATGATGACCAGCCGTCCGGCGCGGGCGAGGGAGCGGAGGCACGCCTCGAGGGTCTCGGGCGAGGCGACGCAGTCGATCGCGGCGTCCACGCCCCGGCCGTCGGTCTTGGCGAGCACCTGTTTCGACAGCTCCTCCCGTCGGACGTCGATCAGCTCATCCGCGCCCATGGTCTGCGCCATCTCCAGCTTGGCGTCGGTGAGATCGGCGGCCAGGACATACCCGCCGCAGAGTCTGGCCATCTGGACCGCGTGGATCCCCACGCCGCCGCCGGCGCCCACGATCAGCACCCGGTCGCCCGGGCCGATCTGGGCCTCCTCGCGGCAGGCGTGCAACGGGGTGCAGATCGCATCGGCGCCGATCGCGGCCTCGAGGCCCGTCACCCCTTGAGGGATCGGACACACGTTCACGGCTGGAATCGCCATGTACTCGGCGTAGCCGCCGTCACAGGCCATCCCGACGTAGCCCTTGAAGTCGGAACAGAGGGTCTCACGGCCGCTCCGGCAGAACGGGCACACCTTGCACGTCAGGTAGAAATGGCAGGTCACCCGATCCCCTACCTTGATCGTGGTGACCTCCGAGCCCACCTCGGCCACCTCACCGGCGACCTCGTGGCCCGGGATCCTCGGGTACGCGGTGACGCGGCCCGGCGTCGCGGTCATGATGACGACCGTCAGCCCGACCCCTGTCGCCCGCACCCGGATGAGGACATCGTTGGGGCCGATCTTCGGGATGGGGACCTCCTCGAGCCGAACGGGGCCACCCAGCTCGCGGAGGACCATGGCCTTCATCGTCACACCTCTCCCGCCTACTCCCTGCCCAGGTAGATCTCTTGCACGAGCGGGTTGGCCTTCACCTCGTCCCCCAGGCCGTCGGCGATCACCTTCCCGAAGTGCAGCACCGTGACCCGCTTGGTGAGCTCGAAGGCGACGTCCATGTCGTGCTCGATGACCAGGATCGTGATGGTCGGATCGAGCTTCTTCAGGAGTCCCGTCATCAGGTGGGACTCGGCCGGAGATAGGCCCGCAGTGGGTTCGTCCAGGAGCAGCAGCTTCGGGGCCCCCGCCAGGGCCAGCGCGATCTCGAGCTGGCGCTGCTCGCCGTGGGAGAGGTTCCGGACGGTCTCCGCGTCCTTGCCGGCCAGCCCGACGGCCTCAAGCGCCGAGCGCGCGCGCTCGAAGAGGCCCGGGTAGCGGCTGAGAGCGCGGTGGAGGTGGAATTTGGTGGGTTTCAGCGCTTGGACCGCCAAGAGGCAATTTTCCAAGACCGTGAGTCGAGGGAACAGATTGGTGATCTGATAGGTCCGGGCCATCCCGAGGGCGGCGCGGCGGTGGGGGGGGAGCCGCGTGACGTCCCGACCGAAGAGCGTGATCCGCCCGTCGGTCGGGGACTGCTCGCCGCTGATCAGGCTGAAGAGCGTGGTCTTGCCCGCGCCGTTGGGGCCGATGATCGCGCGCCGCTCCCCGGGCGTGACGTCAAGGCTGACGCCGTCCACGGCGCAGAGCCCCCCGAACGCTTTGGACACGTCCGAGAGACTCAGCGCCAGGGATGCCGAATCCGCCATGACCGTGCCCCTCACCCCAACCCTCTCCCCACTGGGGAGAGGGGATCGGCTAGCAGAATTTGCACGGCGGGAAGTCCCGGCTGTACACGGGCTGCTTCAGAAACTCGTCCGGCTTGTACTTCCAGAACTGGGAGACCGCCGGGAAGGTCTGGATGACCGTGTTCCAGAGCTCCCCATCCTTCTTCTCGACCTTCCGGATATAGATGTTCTGGATCGGATTGCCGTAGGCGTCGAGCTTGATGGGCCCTCGCGGGGCGTCGGAGATCTCCACCTTCCTGAGCGCGGCGAGGAACCTCTCATTGTCCTCGACGTTCCCGCCGATGGCTTTGGCCGCCTCGTTGATCCAGCGCCCGGCCGTGTAGTAGGTTTCGGAGTAGTAGGAGGGGACCTTGCCGAATTTCGCCCGATACTCCTTGACGAAGCGCTTGTTCACCGGTGTGTCCAGCGCGGCGCTGTAGATGAGAGGGCTGATCCCCCCGATGGCCTCGTCTCCGAGCGAGGGGAGGACGAACTCGTCGAAGGTCGTGCCGCCCCCGATGAGCGGGAGGCGGGCCTTCAGCCCGGCATCCTGGTACTGCTTGGGGAACCTCAGGGAGGACACGGCCACCATCAGGGCGAAAACGGCGTCGGCGTCCTTGCGGATCTGGGCCAGGTAGGGGGCGAAGTCGGTGGTGTTGAGAGGGGGCCAGAGCTTCTGGATGACCTGGCCGCCCGCCTCCTCGAAGCTCTTCTGGAACCCTCCGACGACCTCCCAGCCGAACGCATAGTCCATGCCGACGACGACGACCTTCTTGTAGCCGAGGGTCTTAAAGACCCACTCCCCGAAGGGGTGGGAAGGCTGGCTTCCCGTCCACCCGGTCCGGACGACCCACTTGGCGGGCTTTCGCTGGGTGAGGTCGTCGGCCGCCATGACGGGGTAGAGCATCGGGACCTTGTACTCGTCCACCTTCGGCGCCAGCGCGTAGCCGATGTGGGCGAAGAGGCCGCCGGCCATGACGTGGACCTTGTCGCTCTCCACAAGCTTGCGGAGCTTGGTCAGCGCCAGATCGGGCTGACCCTGGTTGTCCTCGACGATCAGTTCCACCTTCCGGCCGGCGATCTGGTGGCCGACCTCATCGAGGTACATTTTGAGCCCGTTGGCCATGTCCTTTCCAACCGCCGCGGCGGGTCCTGTCATCGGGCCCTGATAGCCGATCTTGATCGGCCCCTTCTGGGCCCACGCCGGGCCCGACCACGCGGCCGCCACCAGTACCAGAACGCCCAGTGCGACCAACAGCTTCTTGCCCATCGCTCTTCCCTCCTCAATGCTCTCCCGGTTCACGTTAGACCTTGGAACGTAGCGGTTCAGGTTTCACCCCTTTCGTGAGCTGCGTGAGGGCCCCCGCGATCCCCTCGGGGGCATAGACGATCGTGCCGATATAAACGGCGCCCAGGATCAGGACCCACCGGTGAGTATAGACGCTCACGAGGTTCTTCAGGAAGACGATCGCGGCGGCCCCGACGGCCGGGCCGAGCAGGGTGGCCCGGCCCCCGAGGGCAACCATGAGCAGCGCTTCCACAGACGTGGCCAGCTCCATGTTCGCCGGGCTCACGAAGCCGTTGTAGTAGGCCCAGAGCACGCCGGAAAATCCGCCCACTGTGCCGGCGATGATAAACCCGATGTACTTGTGAAGCCACACATTATAGCCGAGCGTGCGCATGCGGGACTCGCTCTCTCGGATCCCCACCAGGCTCTGACCGAAGGGGGAGTGCACGATGACCCAGAGCACCCAGAGGGCGAGGAGAAACCCGACCAAGGACAAGTAGTAGAAGGGGATCGCCTTCGCGAAGGACCACGGCAGCCCCAGGTCGGGGCGAGGGACCCCGGAGATGCCGTTGTCCCCCTGGGTCATGGACACCCAGCGGTGGGCGAGCCCCCAGATGACCATGCCGAGGGCCAGCGTGATCATCAAGAAGTAGACTCCAGTCGCGCGGAGCGCCACGAGGCCGAAGACGGCCGCCACCGCCATGGCCAGGAGAAGCCCGACCGACAGCGCGATCCAGGAATTCGCCCCGTAGCGCGTCGTCAGCACCCCCACACTGTAGGCGCCGAGACCGAGATAGGCGGCGTGGCCCAGAGACGGGAGCCCGAGGTATCCGACGAGGAGGTCCAGGCTCATGGCCAGGACGCCGTAGATCAACGCCTGGGTCAGAAGCGACAGCAGGAAGGAGGAGAGGAAGGGCGGGGAGACGATGAGTATGAGTAGCATGATCCCCAGGCCGATCTGTCGATGGCGGGGCAGCAGGGGCAGCCTCATCACGCTCGTCCGAAGAGGCCCGTGGGCCGGATCGCCAGAATGGCCGCCATCGGGGCGAAGAGGGTGAAGTACGAGAGCTCCGGGAAAAACGCCTTGCCGAAGTTGTCGAGGAGGCCGACCATCAGGCTGCCGATCAGGGCCCCTTTGAGGCTTCCCATCCCGCCGACGATCACGACGACGAAGGCGTAGGGGAGGATCTCGAAGTCGGCTCCCGGGTAGACCCCCACGAACCCTCCCGCGACAACTCCGGCCACGGCGGCCAGGAAGGCGCCGAGGGCGAAGACGCCCATGGAAATGCGAGGCACATTGATTCCCACGCCCCTCGCCATTTCCGCATCGTCCACGGTGGCGCGGATCATCGCCCCGACGCGAGTCCGTTCCAGAACCACCCAAAGGACCACGGCCACCGCCGCCGCGACCATGACGATGAAGACGCGGTAGACCGGGAAGTAGAGCTGACCGAGCTGGTAGGAGCCGGACAGCGCCGCCGGAGTCCGGATCGTGTGCGGCTCACCACCCCAGATCACCAGCCCCAGGTCCTGGAAGATCAGTGCGAACCCCATGGTGGTGAGCACCTGACCCAGTTCCTGCCCGCCGAGCCTCTTGAGGAACGTGTTGTATTCACCCAGGCCCACGAGGGCGATGACCAGGGCACCCGCGAGAATGGCGAGGACGAAACTTCCGGTCCCCCAGATGACCGTGAGGCCGACGTAGCCTCCAAGCAGGTAGTAGGACCCGTGCGTCATGTTGACGATGCGCATCATCCCGAAGATCAGGGAGAGCCCGCCGGCAAGCAAGAAGAGCAGGGCCCCGTAGGAGACCCCGTTAAAGGTCTGGATGATCCAGAATTCCATTTACCCGCTGCGGCGCAGTGTGTCCACGAGATCGAGGACCCGGAGGATCTCGGCCCCGTCGCGGATCATGTGCCGGTCACCCGCTTGCCCCCATCGAAGCCGGCCGTCCCTGTCCACGATGAAGGTGGAGCGGTAGGCCACGTTCCGCGCGGAAACCCTCTTGCCCTGGCGAACTCGGCCTGGCAGAAGGAGCTGTCGCCGCTGATCGCCAGCAGCGCGGCCCCGCGCTCGCCCAGCTTGATCGCGACCTGACCCAGGTCGGCGAGTTCCGGCGTTCAGATTCCTCCCCACGCGTAGCAGAAGAAGGCCAACACGAGGTCGGCCTGTCCCTTGAATTCCCCGAGCGTCACCTCGCGGCCTAGGCTCGAGGGGAGCGAAAAATCTGGGGCCGCCTGACCGTATCGGAGTGTCATCTCCATCAGCTCCTCAGAGCAAGCGCTCGTCGAACCCGCGCGAGTCACGCGTAGATCTCGGGGTTGTAGAGGTTCGGCGGCCGCTGGCCTCGGATGACGGCCAGGACGTTATCGGCGACGATGTCGGCGATCCGGATGCGCGTGTCCAGGGCCGCGCTGCCGATGTGGGGCGTCAGCACGACGTTGGCGAGGGTGCCGAGCCGGGGCTCGACCAGGGGCTCGTGCTCGTAGACGTCCAGGGCCGCGCCGGCGATCCGCCGCTCCTCGAGGGCGTCCACCAGGGCCTTCTCGTCCACCACCGGACCTCGGGACGTGTTCACCAGGTACGCCGACGGGCGCATCAGCCCGAGCTCCCGGCGGCCGATGAGGTGGACCGTTTCCGGGGTCAGGGTCACGTTGACGGACACGAAGTCCGACTCTCGGAGGAGGTCGTCCAGCGGGCGGTACGTCACGCCCAGGGCGGACTCGCGCGCGGCATCCAGCCGATGGCGCTGGCAGTAGAGGATCCGCATCCCGAATCCCCGCGCCCGCCGGGCGACGGCCTCGCCGATCCGTCCAAGGCCGATGATCCCGAGGATCTTGCCGTGCACCTCCCCGCCCACGAAGTGCATGGACTGGCCGCCCGGGAAGAGGCCGGCGCGGACGGCCCGATCCGCTTCCACGATTCGCCGGGCCACGGCCAGGAGCAGCGCCCACTGCAGGTCGGCGGTGGCCTCGGTGACGAGGGGGGGAATCGTGGTCACGGGGATGCCCCGTGCCGTGGCGGCGGCGACATCCACGCCGGCGGGCACGATGGCCATCGAGGCGATCAGCCGGAGCCGCGGGCTGGCCTCGATCACCTCCGCGTCCACGACGTCGTGGAGGAGACAGACCAGGTACTCGTTCCGCGCGAGCGCCGCGATCAGCTCGGGCTTGGTGACGATCTGCAGGGGGTCGGGATTCATCTCCACGTTGCCCGCTTCCCGGAGCCGCGCCAGAGCGGGTTCAGGGATCGGCTGGGTGACGAAGATTCCGGGAGGCATGGGCGGCGTCCTTAGACGAGCCGCAGTAGGCGCTGGGCGTTGCCCCGGAGGATCCGCGCGTGATCCGCCTGGCGGAATCCGCGGAGGCCGGTGACGACCTGGACGGGGCGCTCGTACCCCATGTCGAAGCAGAAGTCGCTGCCGAGCATCACGCGGTCGGCACCCACCGTGTCGATGAGGTAGCGGAGGGCGCGGGGATTGTGGCTGATCGTGTCGTAGCTGAAGCGCCGGAGGTAGGCAGTGAGCGGGCGGTGGGCCGCCTTCTGGGCCTCAGGCCGTACCCGCTGGCCGCGCTGGAGGCGGCCGGCCAGGTAGGGAAGCGCGCCGCCGGCGTGGGGGAGGCAGACTTGGAGCCGCGGCAGGCGGTCGAGCACGCCCCCGAACACGAGGTGGGCGGCGGCCACCGCCGTGTCAAACGGGTTGCCGAGCAAGTTATGGAGGTAGAAGGGCTGGAGCCGCTCCGCGCCGATGACACTGATGGGGTGCAGCAGTACCGGCAGTTTCAGCGCCTGGCAGCGCTCGAAGATGGGGAAGAACGCCGGGTCTGACAGCTCGCGCCCGTTCACGTTGGTGCCGAGGTACACGGCCCGGTTGCCTGGGAGCCCCGACGCGCGCTCCAGCTCCTGCGCGGCGCGGGGGGGATCCTGCATCGGCAGCGTGGCGCAGCCGACGAAGCGGTCGGGGTGCGCGGTGTGAGCCTCGCTGGCCGCGTCGTTGAATGCCCGCGCGAGCCGGTGGCCCGCCTCGCCGTCGGCCCAGTAGACCATGGGGATGGTGAGTGAGAGCGCCTGGACCTCGACTCCCTGGCGGTCCATGGAGCGGAGGCGGGCGGGGAGATCGAAGAAGCGGGGCTCGAGGGGTGGCGTCCGGGCGCCGCGCACCACCAGGACGGGTCCGCGGGGGTCGGAGCGATCGACGCCCGCTCCGAACGGCGCGCCCCACGCCTCCACGGCCGCCAGGAAGCGCTCGGGGTAGAAATGCGCGTGGACGTCGATCGCCCGCGGCCGGCTCACGGGTCGAGATTCTACTATAGGCCCGAGATGGCGTATAGTGGGGGCCGGTTGGCCGAGGAGGGGCCCGTGAGACTGCCACGCGAACGCTTTGACTACGCGCCGATCGTCGATCGCCGCCCGTGGAAGCTCCCCAAGGGGGCGCGGATCGCGGTCTGGACCATCGTCAACGTCGAGGAGTGGGACATCGAGAAGCCGATGGCGCGCCAGTATCTGACCGCGCCCCAGGGAGTCGTGACGATCCCGGATGTGCCGAACTGGGCGTGGCACGACTACGGCATGCGTGTCGGGTTCTGGCGCCTGTTCGACGCGCTGGCGAAGCGGAAGATTCGCGCGACCACTGCGATCAACGCGCAGGTGTGCCAGTCGTACGCGCCCGTGGCCCGCGCGATGCTCGACGCGGGCTGGGAATTCATGGGGCACGGCGTCGTGCAGGGGGCGATGCACAACCTGCCCGATCAGCGCGCGGCCATCCGCAAGGCGGTCCAGATCTTGCGGGACTTCACCGGCCGGAAGCCGAAAGGGTGGCTCGGTCCCGGGCTCACCGAGACGTGGGAGACCCTGGATTTCCTCGCCGAGGAGGGGATCGAGTACGTGTCGGACTGGGTGAACGACGACCAGCCGTACGAGATCCGGACCCGGGCGGGGACGCTCGTCTCGGTCCCTTACACGCTCGAGCTGAACGACATCCCGATGATGGTGATCCGGCACCGCCCGTCGGGCGAGTGGTTCCAGCGGGCGCGCGACCAGTTCGACCGCCTCTATGCCGAAGGGGCGAAGAACCCGCGAGTGATGGCGCTGGCCGTGCATCCCTACATCTCGGGCGTCCCGCACCGCATCAAGTACTTCGAGGCGGTGTACGA
>ERZ1292640.3985-Hain-H43-02um-R1-3985-length-11360-cov-7_pt1 | contig 11360 bp, 11 predicted proteins | sample MGYA00564404_ERZ1292640 | MGnify/ENA primary metagenome ERZ1292640 (study PRJEB36523, sample SAMEA6512636) | groundwater metagenome | collected 2019-01-08 | study: AquaDiva: Metagenomics assemblies of 32 groundwater samples | reverse complement strand
GCGGGAAAATTCGGATTATGATAAACATGAAAACAAACAACTTGGGAATTATCAGTTCGAGCTTTGGTATTGGTGATTCTAACGACGAATATTTCATCTCGATAACTCCATCTTCAAATATACATTTTGAAGAAACATTAGAAACTATATGTACAAAGTATGAAGAAACGATGAAAAAAGATGGTCTGAGTGGTAAAACTCAAATATTCTGCCGCCTTTATCTGAGCGATATTGCAAATCAAAAAAATATCTTACTTTCTTCACGGCTTTTCTCTATTGTGCGATTGTCCGCCTACTCTATCGTGGAACAATGTCCTCTCTATGGAGGAAAGGCGGCACTCCTTTGTTATCATATAAAAAATACAATGATAAAGAAGACTGTCTCATCACTGGATGATCAAATCTGGAAAAACTCTGCGGAAATTACCGGTAAAAACTATAATATGCTTTATGTTTCTAATTATTCAGAAGCATATCCCTTTGATTCCGAAGAACAAACAAAAGAAATATTTTTGTCTTATAATTCCTTCCTGAAAAAACACGATTGTTCGCTTCTTAAGAATAGTTTGCGAACATGGATTTATGTTCGAGATATAGATAACCATTATCAAGGAATGGTTAAAGCTCGGAAGGATTTTTTCAAGAAAGAAGGCTTGATACCAGAGACTAGATATATCGCCAGTACCGGCATAGAAGGCAAATCAAAAGAAACAAGCACATTGGTGTCAATGGATGCCCTAGCGATATCGAATATTGACCCAAAACAGATTGTCCGTATGGAAGCACGGGACCATCTAAACCCAACTCATGAATATGGAGTCACATTCGAGCGCGGTACACGCATTGATTTTGGTGACCGTTCACATTTGTATATTTCAGGCACGGCAAGCATTGATATGTATGGCCATACGATCTATGAGCGTGATATTAAGAAACAAACAGAAAGGACTATTGAAAATATTGAGGCGTTATTGAGGAATCAAAAAAGTAATCTGACGGATTTGGTGTATATAATCATCTATTTGCGTAATTCAACAGATCATAAAACTGTCAAGGATATTCTAAAAGAGAAGAAATTGGATCAAATACCGCAAATTATGGTTGAAGGCGCCGTTTGTAGACCAGAATGGTTGGTGGAGATAGAAGGTGTAGCTATAATCCAGTCTTCTTCTCCATGGCCATCCTTCGTATAGAACAAATCAGATGAATATAATAAATACAATAAAAACAATGCGTCAGGAGTTTAGAAATCAAATAAATGACTTGAAGGCCAATAATCCTGTTAAGCTTGATAAAAAAGAAAAGCAAATCCTGGAAGAGATAAAAGATAAAGGTTTTTATGTAATCCCAAACTTCTATAATAATGAAATATGTTTAGCTATGCGTCAGGAAATTAACCATCTAATGGAAAAGTATAAAGCCGGACTGTTTATTGATAAAGAGGATTCTGACCATAGGGCATTTGGCGCAAATCGTCTATCTGATTTGATAGATAAATTCTATAATCACCCTTTTATAAACAAAATAGTCAAAGCACATGAAAAAACTAATAACATTTCCGGACTAACTATGGCGGCAAAAATAGAATGCAAGCCTAGTAATAAAGGTTCTGGTGGAGGTTGGCACCGCGACTGGGCCATGAATAAGCAAATCAAGGCTATACTCTATCTTTCAGATGTTAATAGTACAAGTGGTCCTTTTCAGTATTTAGAAGGCAGTCAGAAACATTATAATGTTATAAGAGACTGCTATTTAGAAAAACTAGATTTCAATCAAAACCGATTTGCCGATTCTGAAATAGAACATCTCATCGCAAAAAAATATCCTTCGGAACTTCATACTTTTACGGGAAAGGCTGGCACGCTTATTTTGGTCAACACACGCGGTATTCATCGCGGCATGCCGCTCGAACAAGGTGTAAGATATGCTTTAACAAACTATTATTGGAGTAATATGCCTATACCAGAACATATTACAAAAACGATAATTAAACCGTAAACCAGATTATATTCTATATTTCGAGAGAGAGGCTACCTTTTACCAACAAGTCCTACCCCCATCAATATTGACCGTCGCTCCAGTCATATAAGAAGACGCATCTGAACAAAGGAATAATACTATCCCCTTGTATTCATCTTTCTTTGCCATTCTACCCAGAGGAGACATCTTGTTCAACTTTTCTAGAAATTCTTTTGGTTGGTCATTGAATACCCCACCGAAAGCAACAGCATTGGATCTAACCTTGCCACCTAACCAATAAGTAGCCAAATATTTGGTAAGACCGATAATGCCATGCTTTACCACAGAATATGTCACAGGTTTGACAGGTTGCTCATCATCTTTTAGACCATCTTTTTTATAAAGTCTCTGGTCAGGAGCGACTAGACCGAGTTCTGAAGCGATGTTCAATATCACCCCTTTATTCCTCTTGGCCATTTCTGGAGCTATATGCTTGGCCATTAGGAAAGCACCAGTTAGCCCTACCGCCATGTCATTTTCCCAACTTTGCAGTGGAAAATTCTCCAATCGGCTGGAATGCATATTTCCTTTTGAATCCACATGGGGATTATTTGCGGCGTTGTTTATTAAAATACCGATAGGACCAACTTCTTTCTGAATCTTTCTGACTACTTTCTTTATTTCCTCTTCTTTGGTTATATCGAGTTTATAGCCGTATACATTCTTATCTCTGTAGTTCTTTTTGAGGGTTTTGACTTTTTCCTCCAATCTTTTCGAATCTATATCAACAAGCACGGCTACACCATTACCATCGAGAATAGCTTCGGCATGTTTTTCTCCCAATAACCCCGCACCTCCTGTAATAACAGCTATTTCACCACTCAAGTCAAACTTATTCAATGTCTCATTTTTCGTCATATTATTTGTTTAAATATTTATTAATATATCCAATTATAAATTCTTTCTGCTTTTTAATAGTTCCCTTCTCTTCGCCATCTTTTTCTCTAGCCACTTGCAATATAAAACTACCTTTATAATTGATTTTATTCAAGCCCTCGAATAAATCATCGAAGCGAGTATCACCGGTTCCCAATGGCATGGTTGTCCCACCTAATACACGATCTTTGATATGGACATTTGAAATATGTTTTCCGTATGTTTTTATCTCTTCTTTTGGGTCATATCCCAAACCAGAGCTATTACCAGAATCATATGTGATTCCTATCGAATCTTTTCCGAATTTATCAATGAATGACTTAAGTTTCTTGGGGACAAGATCCGCTTCAATATTTATAGAAATATTCTTTTCCTTAGCCAAAGACATGGTTATCTTCAAAACATTTATAGCTATGATCTCTTCTTCTTCTGTTTTTATAGATGAATTATCCAAAAATGGTATTTCTATGCGTTTAGCTCCGATAAGACCGGCCTGTTTGATAATTGTTTCTAAAATTGAAATATTATTATTTTGAATTTCCTTTGTGGTTCTGAAAAAAGGACTTATCATGAAATAATCGGCGCATATGGTATTTATGCTTACCTTATATTTTGATATCAGATTGTTTATCTCCCTAACTCCATTAGCTGTCCAAAGGGGATTAGATTTATAATTATAAAAATCGAAAATAAATTCAATCTCATCAATTCCAATACTTGCCGCGTCTTCGAATTCTCTTTGCCAATTATCAAAGGGAAAAAACTGTATACTTCTACCGTGTTTAGTGGTGAGTCTGCCTTGCATAATGCCTATTGAATTTGTTTTTTTATTCATTAGACAATAATACTACAATAACACACTTATTTAGTACACTAGTTTACATAATTAGCTTATCGTGCTAATACTATATTTAGATTAACATTAACCTATAACCTAGGAGGAACAATTGAACATTGTCAAAATTGGAAGCAAATGCGTTGGTTCCAACCAACCTGTTTTTTTTATCGCCGAGATCGGCATCAACCACAACGGCGATCTTGCGATCGCCAAGAAACTGATCGACATCGCAATCGAAAGCGGCTGCGATGCGGTTAAATTCCAGAAAAGGACGGTAGAAGTCGTTTACTCGGAAGAAGAGCTGGCTCGGCCCCGAGAATCTCCTTTCGGCAAAACTAACGGAGACCTCAAACGGGGACTCGAATTCGGACAGAAAGAATACGAGGAAATCGATCGATACTGCCGGAAAAAAAACATCATGTGGTTCGCCTCTTCATGGGACGAAGCTAGTGTTGATTTTATCGAACAATTTGATCCACCCTGCTACAAGATCGCTTCAGCGTCTATCACTGATACCGATCTATTGGAACATGTCGCGGATAAGGGCAAAGCGATCATTATGTCCACTGGTATGAGTGATCATAAGATCATCAGAGATGCAATCAAAGCCCTCGAAGGAGTCGATCTTGTGCTCATGCATACAGTGAGTACGTATCCAGCCAAGTTGGAGGAACTCAATCTCTCGGCTATACAAACGATGGTAAGAACGTACGATCTACCAACGGGATATTCCGGACACGAAGTCGGTCTTTTTCCAAGTTTGTGTGCTGCCGTTCTCGGCGCTTGCGTGATCGAGAGGCATATCACCCTAGATAGATCAATGTGGGGTACAGACCAGTCGGCCTCTGTTGAGCCTCATGGACTCAAGAAATTGATCGAGGAAATCAGGGACTGGGAAACAGCGCGGGGAAATGGAGTCAAGTCAATTCTCGATTCCGAAATTCCCGTGATGAAAAAACTGAGAAGGGTTCAATAGTGGACAATAATCGAGCAGTAAGGGGTATGAAAATACCCCTTATTTTTTATGACTTTTATTGCTTTTTAGTTCATAAAATATTAGACTTAAATTCCATGATAATTGCAATCATACTAGCTAGGGGGGGATCAAAAAGGATACCCCATAAGAATATTGTGAATTTCTGCGATAAACCTCTTTTGGCTTGGACAATCGAACAAGCCAAAGATTCCAAACAAATAGAGAATGTCTATGTGTCAACCGATGATGACAAGATAAAGAAAGTCGCTGAGAAGTATGGGGCAGAAGTCATTGATCGGCCAAAAGCAATATCCGGAGACCATGCCACTTCTGAAGACGCTCTGAAGCATGCAATCGATACAATTGGGGGGAATACTAACAAGAAAATAGATTTTGTGGTATTTCTGCAACCAACCTCGCCTTTGAGAGAAACTAAAGACATAGATAATGCTATCCAGACTATCAAAGAGAAGAAAGCTGATTCACTTTTTTCATCGGGAAAACTAGGCGATTTTTACATTTGGAAGAACTATAAAGGAAAATTTACTAGTCTAAACTATAATTATAAGAACAGAAAACGAAGTCAAGAATTCGGTGAACAGTTCGTAGAAAATGGATCGATTTATGTATTCAAGCCAGAAGTGCTATATTCCAATAATAGGTTGGGTGGTAAAATAGCAATTTCCATAATGGATTTCTGGAAATCTTTTGAAATAGATAGAAAAGAAGATTTGGAATTCTGTGAAGATATTTTCAAATTAAAAAAATTAAATAGAAAAAGAAAATGAAAAAAGAAAATGAAAAAAGAGAAAGATTGGTTTATTTTAACGGTGATTTCATACCTGAATCAGAAGCCAAAATCTCTATCTATGATTCAGCTCTCATGTTCGGAGACATGGTCTTTGAAATGACTCGTTCATTTAACAAAGAACAATTCAAATTAAAAGAACATTTGAAAAGGCTCTATGCTTCAATAAAATATTTGAGAATCCCTATCACGATGACAATAAATGAAATGGAAAAAGCAGTCTATGAGACTATTGAAATTAATGATCACCTTTTTGAAAAGAATGATGAACATAGAATCATGATAGATGTTTCGAGAGGTATCCTATCTATTTATCAAGGCGTCAATGGATTAAGAAAAGGAGCAAATGTTATCATTGCGAACTTCCCCCTCAAATGGACAGTCTCATCAATGGGTCATTTATTTGATACGGGTATAAATGCCATAATACCTTCACAAAGAGCTATACCGGCACAACTTTTGGAACCGAAAGTGAAAAATCGAAGTCGAATACACTATTTAATGGCTAATATAGAAGTTTCCGAATATGAAGGAAAAGATAATTGGGCATTACTTTTGGATCCAGACGGATATATTGCAGAAGGAACTGGGGATAATTTCTTTATCGTAAAAGGTGGCGTAATTATAACACCTGAAGGACGAAATATATTACGAGGAATCAGCAGAGATTATATTTTCGAAATCGCAAAACAACTCAAATTACCTTGTATAGAAAAAAATATAGAACCATATGATGTCTATACGGCCGATGAGGCTTTTATGACTGGAACTCCCTTTTGTTTACTTCCAGTCACTAGTCTCAACAATGTTCCCATCGGTGATAGAAAACCAGGTAAAATAACAAAGAAGCTTCTTTCGACTTGGAGTAAAAATGTAGGAGTAGATATAGAGAAACAGATCAGGGAATGGTCGTTATCCCCTCAAGAGAAAAAAGGGCCGTCACCTTATTCATTCAAACAAAAATAAAGATGGCAAAAGATTATGGTTATGATTATGTACTATCTCTCTCTGAAGCAATAGAGAAAATAACAACTGATAAAGAAAGAAAAAATCCACACGAATTTATTTATAGTGAAGTAAACCTAAAATATTCTATAGAAAGGGCGATTCATTCTACTTATGCGGATCATGGTAGTTCCTTCGATACCTATTCAAAATTAAAGGACGGAATCCTTCCACCAAAAATACAAGTCGGGGATGATGTAGAAAAGAAACTTTTATCGATCATGCTGAATATCGATGAGGGTAGAATAGATGTAAGATCCATCAGTAAACAAAAGACCTTCATCAAATCTGTTATCAGGTTTATATTAACTATTCTTAATAGTGACAGATTGATATCCTTCGTGAGAAGGAAAATCAACTTCTTGAACCAAAGGAATTCAGAATACCATGTATTGTTCTACGCCATAAATGAACGTTTTGTAAAGGTAATGAAACCTATTTTCGACAAAACACCAGTTCCTCGCGCTTTCATTACTCACGATAAGAGTACAGCTAATTATCTGAAAAGAGAAGGAATACCTTATATAAGGATATCATATTTTGCTTATTTCATTAACAGATGGTCACAACCAGAGTCATGGCTAAAGAAATATTGTCTATTGGAGCAATATGATATTCTATATGATACTATAAAGCGTATTCGCCCAAAATCCGTCGTATTAGTGGAAGGAAATGCTTCTTCGGACGAGGTTGTAAATCAAATTTGCAAGAAATTAGATATTCAGAGTATATGTATTCAGCAAGGATGGTCTCCTATCATCCACAATGGTTTTAGGAACATGTCATACTCAAAAATGCTAGTCTGGGGAAACGGTTTTGCTGAACTTTTGAAACCTTACAACCCAAAGCAAAGTTTCGTTGTGACCGGAAACTATGCTACAGACATGGCAGAAATAAGAAAAATCTCTGAAATCAAAAACATTGCCTTTTTCCTAATGACCAATACAAGAAGGTTTACAAGAATGTTGAATAAATATATTTTGGAAAAAGAATCAGAATTCATATTATGGACTGCAAGAACTTATAAGAACATAAATGTTATAATAAGAGAACATCCGGTCGATCGTTTGAATGAAGATGAAAGAAAACCTTTTAAAGGGTTGCTAAATATTAAATTTATGAATCCAGATGAATATTCACTCAAAGAAGTTATGAATATATCAGATTTGTCAGTATCAATATATTCATCAACTATATTGGAAAGTATTGCTTCCGGCATTATTCCAATAATATTCAATCTGACTTCTTTCCCTAATTATTTCCCGGATGTTAACGCTGAACGCGCCGGGATAGAAGTCAAAAGTATTGAGGAAGCGAAAGAAAAACTGGCGGAATTGGTACGTAATCCTAAAATAATATCCGCCTTCGCGATAGACATGGAAAATTTTCAAAAAAAATATATAACTTATAGCGGAGAAAAAGCTTTGGATAATATCATACACGAAATAATATAAGTTCAAATGAATAAACTATCTCCCATCGTATTATTCGTGTATAACAGACCTTGGCATACTCGCCAAACTGTAGAAGCTTTACAGAAAAACCCTTTAGCGAAAGAGAGCGAACTCTTTATCTTTTCAGATGGACCAAAAGACGAAATATCAATAAACAAAGTGCTTGAAGTTAGACAGTATTTGAAAACTATTTCTGGATTTATGACTGTGACCATAATGGAGAGAAAAGAAAATATCGGCTTAGCTAGATCAATAACCGAAGGTGTAACCGAAATTGTGAACAGGTTTGGTAAAATAATAGTATTAGAAGATGATATAGTAACTTCTCCTTTCTTTCTGGAATATATGAATGAAGCTCTGGAAATGTATCAAAATGATGAAAAAGTCATAAGCATTCATGGGTATATCTTTCCTGTAAAAAAACTTCTTCCGGAGATCTTTATGCTGAAGAATCCTAGTTGCTGGGGTTGGGCTACTTGGAAAAGAGGTTGGAAATTATTCGAATCAGATGGCAAAAAGCTTATTACAGAACTTGAACAAAGAAAATTAACTAAAAAATTCGATTTCGATGGGAGTTTTCCTTATACAAATATGCTAAGGAGACAAATCGCCGGGATATCAAATTCTTGGGCTGTCAGATGGTATGCTTCGGCTTTTTTGAAAGATAAACTGACGCTTTATCCGGGAAAATCATTGGTTATAAACATAGGGCAAGATGGCAGTGGGACGCATTGCGGAAGCCAAAATCTTTATAAAACACAATTGACGACAGAAAAAATAAATGTGAAAAGATTGAGCCTTGAAGAAAATTTGGAAGTGAGAAAAATAATAACTCAATATTTCAAATCCATAAAACCAAGTATCTTCGATAGGATCATGATGAAACTTAAAAGCTATATAAGAAATGCTAAATACAATTAAAAAATATTTCATCCGTCAACAGTTTAACCCGAGTTTTTTGGGTGTATTTGTAAATCCTTTTTATTCTATGCGAAGAGAGTTATATAAGAATATATCTCAATTATCAAATAATCTAACTGGAGACATTCTCGATATTGGATGCGGGAATAAGCCATATCAAAAACTATTTACTAATTCAAGAACGTATGTGGGAATGGAATTCGATTCTCCGGAAAATAGAAAAAAAAGTAAGGCAGATATATTTTATGATGGAAAACGCTTTCCATTTGAGAATGAAACATTTGATTCGATTGTCTTCACCGAAGTTCTGGAGCACATATTCAATCCTGATGAATTCCTAAGTCAAGTCAATAGAGTTCTAAAGAATAACGGCAATATTCTTCTAACAGTTCCTTTTGTTTGGGATGAACATTCCCAGCCATTCGATTATGGCAGATATTCCTCTTTCGGTTTGAATCACCTTCTCATAAAACATGGCTTTAAAATATTAAAGAGCTATAAGACATTAAATGATATTAGAGTTGTACTTCAACTTATAAATTGCTATATATACAAAGTATTACCTGTTAAAAATTATCGCATTAGATTATGCCTCTATATAGTTCTGATTTCTCCATTTACTATTCTAGGCATCATCTTTTCTTGGCTTCTACCAAAAAATAATGATCTATATATGGATAATATAATTCTTGCCAAAAAAATATGAATATAATCAAAGCAAAAATATTTATTATGACTATATTTCCTAAAGTTAAGAGATTGTTAATGATATTAGCCGGAATTATTAAAGGCATTCATTATGTTCCGAGCAACTATCTGTTTAAGGGTAAATTCAATGAAGGAGACACTATTATTGATGTTGGATGTGGATTTGACGCCGATTTTTCGGTTTATATGATAAAAAGGTTTGGCCTTACATCTATAGGCATAGACCCTACCTTGAAACATGTCGATAGTTTGAAAACTATAAACAATAACATGAACTGCAAATTCAAACACTATCCTATTGCTATTTCAGCAAACGACGGTGAAATAATTTTCAATGAAAGTGAAGATAATGTAAGCGGTTCGATATTAAAAGAACATAAAAATGTTAGGAATGATCGAATCAAAACTTATAGCGTAAAATCAGTAAGTCTCGAAAAACTCCCAGATTATTTAGGTCTTAATAAGATAAAATACATAAAGCTCGATATAGAAGGGGCGGAATATGATTTGATAAAGGGACTAGAAAGTGAAGACTTGAATAAATATGAACAGATATTCATAGAATTCCATCACCATGCAACCAATTATTCAATGAATGATACATTGAACCGTGTAAAGAGGATGTCTAGTTTCGGCTTCAAAAGTTTTACACTGAACAATCATGATTTCTTGTTTTATAGAAAATAATTCATAGAAAGTAAACAATAATAAAATCATGCCATTCATATTTCGAAAACTAAGAATCCCCGAAGTAATCTCGATTGATACGAAGATATTCACCGACAATCGCGGATTCTTCGAGGAAATATACAAATATTCTGAATTCAAAAAAAATGGTATCGGAGAAAGATTTGTTCAAGAGAATCATTCTTTTTCAAAGAAAAATGTTTTGCGTGGCCTTCATTATCAGACAAGACCAAAAGCCCAAGGTAAATTGGTGAGATGTATTCATGGCAAAATATTTGATGTTGCCGTAGATCTTAGAAAGTCTTCCCCGTTCTATTTGAAATGGGTTAGTGAAATATTATCGGAAAATAATAAAAGACAATTATACATACCTAAAGGGTTTGTTCATGGGTTTTGCGTTTTGAGTAATGAAGCCGAAGTTATATATTCATGTACAAATGAATACAGAAAAGAGAATGAGGCTGGAATCAGATGGAACGATCCGAGCATCAATATATCGTGGCCAATTTCTAAACCAATACTCTCAGAAAAAGATATGAATTACCCATTCCTAAAAATACATGAAAAAAAATAATATCCTAGGGAAATACAGGGGGAAAAAAATCCTCATAACCGGTGGACTAGGTTTCATAGGAAGCAATATTATTCATGAACTTGTCTCACTCGGAGCGCGAGTAACGATATTGGATAATCTGGCACCCTTATATGGGGGTAACAAATTTAATATATATGATATCAAAGATAAAGTGACGGTTATTATCGGAGATATTAGAGATACAAATCTGATAGATAAATCAGTTATTAATATGGACATAATATTCGATTTCGCCGCTCAGGTAAGCCACATTGATAGTGGAAATATTCCGCTCGAAGATCTAGAAATAAATTGTAAGGGACATCTCAATATTCTCGAAGCATCTAGAAAATTCAATCCTTCTGTTAAAATACTTTTTTCAAGTTCAAGACTAGCGCTTGGAAAAATAATCGAAAATCCAGTGACAGAAAACCACCCAACAAATCCTCTTAGCATATATGGGATCCACAAATTAACCGCGGAGAAATATTTCC
>ERZ1292640.3984-Hain-H43-02um-R1-3984-length-11361-cov-6_pt1 | contig 11361 bp, 9 predicted proteins | sample MGYA00564404_ERZ1292640 | MGnify/ENA primary metagenome ERZ1292640 (study PRJEB36523, sample SAMEA6512636) | groundwater metagenome | collected 2019-01-08 | study: AquaDiva: Metagenomics assemblies of 32 groundwater samples | reverse complement strand
CGCGGCGTGAACGGGATCTCGCCGATGGTCATGGTGCCGCCCGAGGCGCTCACCATGTTCTCGACCTCCTGGCGGATGCGGTCCAGGTCGAGGCCGAGGTTGTTGAGCACCGTGGCGGCGATGCCCTCGCCCTCGCGGATCACGCCGAGCAGCAGGTGTTCGGTGCCGATGTAGTCGTGCTGCAGCCGGGCCGCCTCTTCGCGCGCCAGGTAGATGACCTTGCGGACCCGTTCCGTGAACTTGTCGTGCATGGTGTGGGGCTCTTTCCTCTCAGACCGCCGTCCCCGACTCGTGCTCGGCGGCGGCGAGCTGCTCGCGCACGAGTCGGGCGCGGTAGACGTTGCGTTCCGCGGGGGTCAGCTCGCCTCCGTAGGACCGCTGCAGGTGGGCGGGCTGGGTGAGCACCTGCAGCTCGTTGACGACGTGCAGCGGGCACAGTCCCGGCATGCCGAGGGCGACGCCGAGGCGCACCGCCGAGCACAGGTTGATGACCTCCTTGACCGGGATGCTGCGGCAGTAGCGCAGCGTGCCGTAGGCGCGCCACACCTTGTCCTCGACCTGGACCCGGGCGTCGCGCAGCATGCGCTCGCGGGCCCGCTCCTCGGTCTCGATGATCTGCCGGGCGACGCGCTCGAGGCTCTCGATCGAGTCGCGCTCGCTGCGGCCCAGCGTGGTCTGGTTGGAGATCTGGAACTGGTTGCCCATGAACTCGCTGTGCTCGCCGTACGGGCCGCGCACGTTCAGGCCCACCTGCATCACGCTCTTGAGCACCTTCTGGATCTCGTCGAGCAGCACCAGCGCCGGCAGGTGGATGAGCACCGAGGCCCTGAGCCCGGTGCCCGCGTTGGTCGGGCAGGCGGTCAGGTAGCCGATCTCCTCCGAGAACGCGAAGTCGAGCGACTGGTCCAGCTCGTCGTCCGCCGCGTCGGCCACCGCCCACGCCTCGGCGAGCTGGAACCCGGGCGCCATGGCCTGCAGCCGCAGGTGGTCCTCCTCGTTGATCATCAGTGAGACCTTCTCGTCGGGCGCCACCACGATGCCGCGCGGGCGCGCGCCGTCGCCCAGCTCGTGCGAGACCAGGTGGCGCTCGACCAGCACCTGGCGCTCGAGCGGCGACAGCTCGCTCATCCGCAGCAGCAGCGCGTGGTCGAAGACCTTCGAGCGCTCGGCCGCCCCGGTCACGTTCAGCATCACGCCCTGCAGCTGCTCGTCGCGCGCGCGGTGCGAGAACGGGACGTTGCGCAGGTTCCGGGCGAGCCGGATCCGCGTGGAGAGCACGAGCGCGGCGTGCGGGCCGTCGCCCGAGAGCCAGCGGGCCGGCCGCGACACCAGCTCGTCGAACGTGCCGGGGGGCGGGGTTCCGTTCGCGGGGGTCATGGCTGCTTCTCCGCGGCGGTGCGCTCGGAGCGGCCCTCGGCCTCGAGCCGCCGGATCTCGTCGCGCAGCGTGGCCGCGCGCTCGAACTCCTCGCGCTCCACCGCGCGCTGCAGCTCGTCGTGCATGCGCTGGATCTGGCGCGAGCGCGAGACGCCCTCGCCGTCCCCGGTGGGCCGCTTGCCCTTGTGGCGGGTGTCGCCGTGGATGCGGCGCAGCAGCGGCCGCAGCTGGAACTGGAACGCCGTGTAGCACTCGGCGCAACCCAGCCGGCCGGTCTCCTTGAACCCGGAATACGGCAGGCCGCAGCGCGGGCACTGGACGTGCCCGACCCGCTCCTCCTCGGTGGTGGTCATGCCGTCCACCATGCCGGCGAGCAGGTCCGCGATGTCGAACTTCTGCTTCTTCACCGAGGCGTGAAGCCCCTTCTCCTCGGCGCACTTCTCGCACACGTGGATCTCCGACATCTTGTTGTCGTGGATCTCGGTGAAGTGCACCGTCGCGGGGTTCTTCCCGCAGATCTGGCAGAGCATCGGGGCCTCTCAGGCGCTCTCGACGAGGCGGCCGGACTCGAGGGTGAGCACCCGGTTCGCGATCGCCGCCAGCCTATCATTGTGGGTGACCAGCACAAACGTCTGATGCCGCTCGCGGGCCAGCGTCGCCAGCAGCTCGTGCAGCGACGCGGCGGAGCGCTGGTCGAGGTTGCCCGAAGGCTCGTCCGCCAGCACCAGCTCCGGCTCCGGGGCGAGCGCGCGCGCCACCGCGACCCGCTGCGCCTCGCCGCCCGACAGCTCGGCCGGCCGGTGCTCCCAGCGCTCGGCGAGGCCCACCGCGGCGAGCGCGGCCTGCGCGCGCGTGCGCGCCTCGACCGGACGCTTGCCGGAGATGAGCAGCGGCATCATCACGTTCTCCTCCGCACTGAACTCGGGCAGCAGGTGGTGGAACTGGAACACGAATCCCAGGTGGTTCGCGCGGAAGCGCGCGAGATCCCGCTCCCGGAGCGGGTCCACGCGCTGGCCGCGGATGAGCAAGGTGCCAGCGTCGGGCCGGTCGAGTGTCCCGAGGATGTTCAGCAGCGTGCTCTTGCCGGCTCCCGAAGCCCCGACAATAGCCAGAATCGTGCCGCGCGTGACCGTAAGGTCCACGCCCCGCAGCACCTCCAGCCGGCCGCGCGGCGTCGGGTAGCTTTTCGCGATCCCGCGCGCCTCCAGGACCGTGGGGACGGTGTCAACGCGGCTTCCGCTTTCCACTTAGGCGCTCCCTTTCGACCTTCGCCTCAGCCCTGGCGGCGGATCGCGTCCACCGGGTCCAGCAGCGAGGCTCGCCACGCCGGGTAGAGCGCGGCGGCCAGACAAAGTGTCAGGGCGGCCAGAACCACGGCGGCGAAGTCGCCCGCCTCGGGCCTCACCGGCAGCCGCTCGATGAAATAGACGTCCCCCGGCAGGGTGACGAACGGGTAGCGCCGGAGCACCGCGATGAGGGCGCCTCCCAGTGCTGCGCCGAGCCCGGTGCCGAGCCCGCCGATCAGCAGGCCCTCGCACAGGAACACCTGGAGCACCGTCCCGCGGCTGGCGCCCAGCGACTTGAGGACCCCGATGTCTCGGCGCTTCTCGAGCACCACCATGAAGAGCGTGCTCACGATGTTGAACGCCGCCACCAGCACGATGAGCGCGAGGATCACGAACATCACGGCCTTCTCGAGCTTCATCCAGGTGAACAGGTTGCGGTTGAGCTCGATCCAGTTGTTGGCCCTGAGGCCCGGCACACCCAGCGCGGCCAGCAGCGATTCGGCCACCGCCGGCGCGCCGAACATGTCGGCCACCCGGACCGAGATCCCGGTCACCGCGTCCCCCAGCTGGAAGAAGTCCTGCGATGCCGCGATCGACGTGAAGCCGAAGCTCGAATCGTAGGTGTACAGCCCGGAGGTGAACAGGCCCACCACGCGGAACGCGCGCAGCCGCGGCGTGAAGCCGAGCGCGGAGCGCTCCGCCCCCGCCAGCGAGGCGAGGATGACCCGGTCGCCGACCCGCGCGCCGAGCCGGCCGGCCAGCTCGGAGCCCAGCACGATGCCGGGCGTCCCGTCCGTGCCGCGCGCGGGGATCGAGTCGAGCGCGGGCGTGATGTTGCGTCCCACGGTGGTGACGCCGCGCTCGCGGGCCAGGTCCACGCCCTTCACGACCAGGCCCTCGGTCATCCCGTCGTGGAACGCCATGGCCTTGACGTAGGTGAAAGGCGCCACGCCCAGCACGCCCGGATGGCGCGCCACGCGCGCCGCGATCCCGTCGGCTCCGCGCACGCCCGCGGCGGTCTCGCCGAGCAGCACGACGTGCGCGTCGGTGCCGGCGATGCGGGTCTGGATCTCGCTCTCGAACCCGTTCATCACCGCCAGCACGGTGAGCAGCGCGGTGACGCCGAGCGCCACGCCCGCCACCGAGATGCCCGTCAGCAGGGTGATGAACCCGCTCTGCCGCCGCGTGCGCAGGTAGCGCGCGGCGATCCACAGCGGAAGTCTCACGCGGAAGACGTCCCGGGCTTCGCCCCGCCGGACGCGGGGGTGCCGGCCTCCTCGTCCGCCTGGTCGTCGGGCTCGGCGATCCCCTCTTCGGGCCGGAGCTGCGGGAACAGGATCACCTCGCGGATCGAGCGCGCGTCGGTGACGAGCATGGCGAGCCGGTCCACGCCGATCCCCACCCCGCCGGTGGGCGGCATGCCGTATTCGAGCGCGCGCACGAAGTCGTGATCCATCATCTGCGCTTCCTCGTCGCCGGCGGCGCGGCGCGCCATCTGCAGCTCGAAGGCGCGGCGCTGCGCCTCGGGGTCGATCTGCTCGGAGAACGCGTTCGCCAGCTCCATGCCGGCCGCGAACAGCTCGAAGCGCTCGACCACGCCCGGCCGGGTGCGGCTCGCGCGCGCCAGCGGCGAGCTCTCGGCCGGATGATCCACCACGAACGTGGGCCTCGCCAGCCCGGGCTGCACCAGCTCGGTGAACAGCGCGTCCAAGAGCCCGCCCGCGCCGGTGCCGGGGCGGGTCTCGATCCCGCGCGCCTGCGCCAGCCGCGCGAGCTTCGCCGCGTCCAGGTCGGAGACGTCCTCCCCGACCGCGGCGCCCACCGCGTCGAGCATCGAGATCCGCGGCCACGGCGACCCGAAGTCGAGCGGCTGGCCCTGGTACGCGATCGCCCGCACGCCGGCCGCGTCCTCGACCGCGGACGAGACCAGCGCTTCGGTCAGCGCCATCATGTCGTGCACGTCCGCGAATGCCTGGTAGTACTCGAGCAGCGTGAACTCGGGGTTGTGCCAGCGGTCCATGCCCTCGTTGCGGAAGTCGCGGGAGAACTCGTAGACGCGCTCGAGCCCGCCCACGATCAGGCGCTTGAGGTAGAGCTCGTTCGAGATGCGCAGGTAGAGGTTGGTGTCGAGCGCGTTGTGCCGCGTGACGAACGGCCGCGCGAATGCCCCGCCGTAGAGCGGCTGGAGCACCGGGGTCTCGACCTCGAGGTACCCGCGCCCGTCGAGGAAGCGCCGCATGCCCGTCACCAGGCGCGCGCGGCGGCGGAAGGTCTCGCGCACGCCCAGGTTCATGAACAGGTCGGCGTAGCGCTGGCGGAACCGGGTCTCGGGGTCCTTGAGGCCGTGCCACTTCTCGGGCAGCGGGCGCATGGACCGCGCGAGCAGCTCGAGCGCGTCCACCCGCACCGTGATCTCCCCGCTGCGGGTGCGGAACACCGGGCCCTCGGCCCCGATCCAGTCGCCCACGTCGAGCAGCTCGTAGCGCTGGAACTGCTCCCCGAGCTGATCGGCCTTGAAGTAGAGCTGGATCTTCCCGCTGCCGTCCAAGAGGTGGGCGAAGCCCGCCTTGCCGTGCCCGCGCAGCGCCATGATGCGGCCGGCCAGCCGCACCCGCCGGCCGGACTCCGCCGTGACCGCGTCGCCCCAGGCCAGGATCTCGGCCGCGTGATGGGTGGGCTCGTAGCGGTAGGCGTAGGGCTCGACGCCCAGCGCCCGCCACCGTGCGAGCTTCTCGTGGCGCTGGCGCATCAGTTCCTGGAGGGACATGGCAGACTCCGCGGCCCGCGCGCGGACGGGACACCCACCGCGGCGGCGCCGAATCGCGCGAATCTAGGGAGCGGCCCCCGGGGGTGTCAAGGAAGCCCGCGTGCGGCCGGTGCGTCGCTCAGCGGCCCGCCCCGGCGATGCGGTGCAGGTTCTCCATCACCAGCTTGCCGGCCGTGGGATCCACCGCGACCGGATAGCTCCCGGTGAAGCACGCGCGGCAGAAGCGCCCGGGCTCGCGCTCGCAGGCGAGCAGACCCTCGAGCGAGAGATAGCCCAGCGACTCCACGCCCAGGTAGTCGCGGATCTCGTCCACCGTCTTGCGCGCGCCGATGAGCTCGCGGCGGCTCGGGGTGTCGATGCCGTAGAAGCACGGGTGCGTGATCGGCGGCGAGCCGACACGGAAGTGCACCTCCTTCGCCCCCGCGCGCCGGATCAGGCGCACCAGCTTGCGGCTGGTGGTGCCGCGCACGATCGAGTCGTCCACCACCACCACGCGCTTGCCCTCGAGCACCTCGCGCACCGGGTTGAACTTGACGCGCACGCTGGAGTCGCGGCCCGACTGCTGGGGCTGGATGAAGGTGCGCCCGACGTAGTGGTTGCGGATCAGGCCCAGCTCGAAGCGGATCCCCGAGCCCTCGCTGTAGCCCAGCGCGATCGAGTTGCTCGAGTCGGGCACCGCGATCACCACGTCGCCCGGCGCCGGGTGCTCCGCGGCGAGCCGGTGCCCGATGCGCCGCCGCACCCGGTCCACCCCCTCGCCGAACACCCGGCTGTCGGGGCGCGAGAAGTAGATGTGCTCGAAGATGCAGTGCTCGAGCCGGGTCGCCGGCGCCTGGGCGGCGCGCGCGCGCACGCCCTGCGGATCCAGGCGCACCAGCTCGCCGGGCTCGACGTCGCGCAGGTACTCGGCGCCCACCAGATCCAGGGCGCAGGTCTCGCTCGCCACCACGTAGCCGTCGCCCAGGCGCCCGAGGCACAGCGGCCGGAACCCGTACGGGTCGCGCAGCGCCAGCACCGCCTCGCTGGTGAGCATCACCAGCGAGTACGCGCCCTGCACCCGGCCCGCCGCCTCGATCAGGGCCTCCTCGGGGGTCGCCGAGCTCGAGATGGCCATGAGGTGGAGGAAGATCTCGGAGTCGAGGGTGGTCTGGAAGATCGAGCCCGACTCCTCGAGGCGCACGCGCAGCTCGCGCGCGTTGACCAGATTGCCGTTGTGCGCCAGCGCCAGCGGACCGCCGCGGTAGACCACCCGCAGCGGCTGGGTGTTCTCGAGCGTCAGGCTGCCGGTGGTGGAGTAGCGGTTGTGACCGATGGCCCGGTCGCCCGGCAGCTGCGCGAAGTCGGTGTCGCGGTAGACGTCGGAGACCAGCCCGATGCCCTTGCGCACGTGGAAATCGCCGCGCTCGTCGCACGAGACGATCCCGGTGGACTCCTGCCCCCGGTGCTGCAGCGCGTGCAGCCCCAGCCCCACCACCTCGGCGGCGCGCGGCACGCCGATGGCCGCGAACACGCCGCACTCCTCCTTCCACGTCCTCCCGGCCTTCCAGCCGCTCACGCTTCTCCTCCTTCGGCAGGGGTGGCCATCCACCGCAGCGGCACCTCGGCGCCGGCCGTGCGGTGTTCCTGCGAGTGCGGGTTGCAGAGCAGGCCGTGGAGCCGGTCGCGCAGCACCGACAGGTCGCGCGTCCGCTCCGCGGCCGGCTCGCCCGGCTCGAAGCGCAGCACGAAGGCCACGCCCTCGCGCACGGTCACGGCCTCCCCGGTCTGGTGGCGCCACCAGCGCTCGGCCGCTTCGCGGCGCTCGCCGTCCCGCTCGAACACCAGCACCGCCCGTTCGCCGGGCTCGAGCGGCGCCGGATCCGCCGGCTCCATGCGCACCATGCAGCGCTCCTTGTGGGGATTATAGAACCGGGTCGAGCGGTGCAGCAGGTCTTCGGTCTCGCGTCGCGGCGGGAACCGGCCGCCGAGCTCGAACACCCGGAAGCGCCGCAGGCCCGCCAGGCCCTCGCCGGCGGGAAGGTGCGTGCGCGCCACCGCCAGCGCCGAGACCGCCTCGGGATCGGCGGCGATGAGCTCGATCCAGGCCTGCACGGAACGCTCGGTCCGCCGGGGCGTCATCACGCCTCCTCGAGATGGAGACGAAGGCCCTCGAACAGCAGCAGCCCCGGCCCCGGGGACTCGGCGTGCGCCGCCGGGCCCGCGCTCGCGGCGTCCCGACCCGCCGCCTCGCCCGCCCGCTCGAGCGCTTCGTCGCGGCGGTCGGCCCACGCGCCCCCGATCGCGCGGCTCAGCTGGCCGAGGTCCTGCGCGCGCTCGGGGTGCGGCATCATCGCCAGCACGTTGCCGGCGGCGTTACACACCGCGGCCACCGCCCCCGCCGCCCCGTTGGGATTGGCGGGGAACCCCGTGGCGAGCGCGCCGTCGGCGTCCGCGTAGCGCAGCGGCGTCTGCCCGGCGCGCGCCAGCGCCGCGATCCGCCCGGGCGTGCCCGAGGTGAAACGGCCCTCGCCGTGCGCCACCGGCAGCGCCAGCAGCGTGCCCGGCGCGAGCGCGCGTGTGAACACGCAGCGCGATCTCTCGACCCGCACGTGCACCCAGCGCGCGTAGTAGCCGCTGCGTCCCGGCATGCGGTTGCGCGCCAGCGCCAGCTCCACCGTGCCCCCGCCCGGCACCAGTCCGGCCTCGACCAGCACCTGGGCGCCGTTGCAGATGCCGAGCACCGGCCGGCCGCGCTCGGCGGCGCGCGCCAGCCGCTCGACCAGCGGGTGCTTGGCGGCCAGTGCCCCCGCCCGCACCCGGTCCTGGTACGAGAACCCGCCGGGGAGCACGCAGGCGTCGAACGCCTCCAGCTCGGCGGGCGCCCTGGTCCAGCGGAACACCTCGGCCACGAGCCCCACGCGCTGGAGCGCCCGCAGGGTCTCCGCCTCGCAGTTCACGCCCGGGAACTGCACCACCGCCACCTTCGGGCCGCTCACTCCAGCTCCTCGTTCCACAGCCGCGCCAGCGGCGAGCCCGCCGCCTCGGCGAGCTCGGCGGCGCCCCACTCCATGGCCTCGCCGCCGGGCATGCGCGCGCGGAACGCGGGATGTGCGCTCACCGTGCCGAGCGGCCAGGCGAGCAGCGAGCGTTCGCGCGCGCCCTGGAAGAGCCGCGCCGCCCGCTCCGGGCTCACCTCGAACACGATCCCCGGCCGCTCGCTGAACAGCGTCAGCTCGGGCTCGGCCTCGAGCGCTCCGAAATCCACGTCGAGCCCCAGCCCGCGCTCCGCGGGCGCGGCGAGCAGCATCTCGGCGAGCGTGACGGCCAGCCCGCCGTCCGAGACGTCGTGCGCCGCGCGCACCCAGCGGCCCTCGGCCGCCAGCACGGCCAGCTCCTGGAGCCGCGCCTCGCGCGCTAGGTCGAGCGAGGGCGGCGCGCCCGCGTCCACCCCGAGTACCTCGCGCACGTAAGTCGAGCCGGTGAGCTCGTCGCGCGGCTCGCCCACCAGCACCAGGAAGTCGCCGGCGCGCCGCAGCGCCAGCCCCGTCGCCGCGGACAGGTCGCGCACCACGCCGGCGCACATCACGATCGGCGAGGCCGGGATGGCCTTCTCCCCGACCTGGTTGTAGAGGCTCACGTTCCCGCTCACGAACGGCAGCGGCTGGCCGTGCGCGGCGAGGTTCCCGAGCGACTCGGCCGCCACCGCCAGCCCCTCGAGCGTGGCCTCGAGGTCGCCCATCACCGCCGGGTCCTCGGGGTGCCCGAAGTTCAGGCAGTCGGTGAGCGCCCACGGCCTCCCGCCCGCGCAGGCCACATTGCGCGCCGCCTCGGCCACCGCGTGACGCGCGCCCAGCTCGGGATCGCAGCCGCACCAGTACGGGTTCCCGCCCACCGCCAGCGCGATGCCGAGCGCGCGCTCCGGGTGCGCGCGGATCACGGCCGCGTCGGCTTCGCCGGGCCTCAGCCAGGTGCGGCCCTGCACCTCGCTGTCGTAGTGGCGGAACAGGTACTCGCGCGAGCCGAGGTGGAAGGAGCCGAGCAGCCGGAGCAGCGCCTGGTGCGGCTCCGCCACGTGGCGGTGCGGCTTGTACGGAACCCGTGGCGCGCGGCGGCGCGCCGGGCGCTGCACGCTCCGCCCGGCGGTGATGGCCTCGACCGCGCAGTCCACCACGGTCTCGCCGTGCCAGGTCACGCGGTAGCGCCCGTCGTCGCGCGCCACGCCGATCACCGAGGCGCCCGCGCCCGGGGTGACGCTGCCCAGCTCGAACTCGTGCTCGTAGATCGCGCACAGCTCGGCGGCGAAGGACTCCGGCACCGCCCAGCAGTAGCGCTCCTGGGTCTCGGCGCACAGCAGCACTTCCGGCGGCACCGGGCGCGAGACACGATGGAGCTTCTCGAGCCGGACGTGGGCGCCGCGCCCGCCCGCGGCGGCGATCTCGCTGGTGGCGCACGCCACGCCGCCCGCGCCGAGGTCCTTGAAGCCGGCCGGGATGCCGCGTGTCCGGAGCCGCGCGAACACCTCGGCGTTCGCGACGTGCAGCACGCGCTTCAGGAACGGGTCGGGAAGCTGCACCGCGCCGCGCTGCTCCCCGCCCAGCTCGTCGGAGGCGAACGCGGCGCCGCCGAACCCGCTCTCGTCGGTGGGCTTGCCCACGATGACCAGCGCCCACGGCCCCGGGCCCTCGGGCACGCGGCTCCGCAGCACGCCGTCGCGCGGCGCCACCCCGACCGCCATCACGTTCACCAGGCAGTTCGCGTCGAAGCCGCGGTCGAACACCACGTCGCCGCCCAGGTTCGGCACGCCCAGCGCGTTGCCGTAGTCGGCGATCCCCTGGACCACGCCGCGCGCCACGTCGCGGGCGTGCACCGAGCCGCGCGGGTCGCCGAAGCGCAGCGCGTCGAGCACGCCCACCAGCTCGGCGCCCATGCAGCCCACGTCGCGCACAATCCCTCCCACGCCGGTGGCCGCGCCCTCGACCGGCAGCACCTGGCTCGGGTGGTTGTGGCTCTCGTGCGCCAGCACCAGCGCCAGATCCTCGCACGGGGCGGGCAGCGCCACCACGCCCGCGTCCTCCCCCGGCCCGAGGATCACCTGCGGCGCCCTGGTGGGCAGGCGCCCGAGCAGGTGGCGGGTGGACTTGTACGAGCAGTGCTCGCTCCACAGGATGCCGAACAGCACCGCCTCCGGCCACAGCGGCGCTCGTCCGAGCAGCTCCATCAGGAGCGTGACCTCGTCGGGCTCGAGGCTCACGCCGCGCGCGCGCAGGCGCGCGGCGCCCGCCGGCGGGTTGGCGGCCTCCTCGGCGCTCCAGGCGGGCGGGACGTGGGCGGCCAGGCTCACGCCGGCTCCGTGGCCCGCGCGAACAGGTCGTCCACGCCCTTCAGGAAGTCGTCCAGCACGAAACACGCGGCCAGCCGCCCGCGGTCCAGTGCCGCGGCCACGCGCGGGTCGCCCTCGAGAGCGGCGCGGAACGGGATCCCGCGGTCGAGCGCGGCGAGCGCGTGCTCCTGCACGATGCGGTACGCCTGGTCGCGCGCCATCCCGGCGCCGGTGAGCGCGAGCAGCACGCGCTGCGAGTAGACCAGCCCGCCGCCCGCCTCGAGGTTGCGGCGCATCGCCTCGGGATCGACGCGCAGGCCCTCGAGGACGTCGGCCAGCTCGGCCGCCATGAAGTCCGCCACCAGGAAGCCGTCCGGCAGGATGACGCGCTCGACCGACGAGTGGCTGATGTCGCGCTCGTGCCACAGCGCCTGGTCCTCGAATGCCACCGCCGCGTAGCCCCGCAGCAGCCGGCTCAAGCCGCACACGCGCTCGCAGCGCACCGGGTTGCGCTTGTGCGGCATCGCCGAGGAGCCCTTTTGGCGCTCGCTGAACGGCTCCTCCGCCTCGCGCACCTCGGTGCGCTGCAAGTGGCGGATCTCGGTCGCGATGCCCTCGAGCGTGCCGCCCAG
>ERZ1292640.3983-Hain-H43-02um-R1-3983-length-11362-cov-6_pt1 | contig 11362 bp, 5 predicted proteins | sample MGYA00564404_ERZ1292640 | MGnify/ENA primary metagenome ERZ1292640 (study PRJEB36523, sample SAMEA6512636) | groundwater metagenome | collected 2019-01-08 | study: AquaDiva: Metagenomics assemblies of 32 groundwater samples | reverse complement strand
TTTCAGCGCCTCTTATCTGGGCTATCGCTTTTCCGGCTTCAAGCTTTATCGCTAAAATATCCTCGCTGGAATCTTCTGATTTTATACTGATTTTATTTTCTTCTCTCATATCTACGATTATATCAGCCGCGCCTATCTTATCCGCCTTCATTCTGTATATTTTATACTCCGGCTGTTCTTTAAACTTATATTTTATAATATTACCGCTTGAATCAGGCATGACCAAAGTATCTATTATATCCCTCGCGTCAAATGAGAAAATAGCCCGGCCCTGAAGAACTCCCGTAGGCGTAAATACTCCCAGAGGGCCGGCGACAACCGGGGGAGTAGCCCCAGCCGGAGGAGTCTTTGCCTCAATCATGCTGCCATATAGCGGGTCAGTATCGTCTCCTGGCAACGGAGCCCCTGGCGCTGCTCCGTCAATCCTGTCCTTGCCTGACACAGAAATCACATCCATTCCATGAGTTATCACTCTTCCATAGCCTTCTGCCTTAAAATGCCCTGCATAAACATTCCACCCTCTAGGAGAATTTGCAAAGATAGGGGTGGGGGACTGCGCCATCACTTCCCCTACATGAGCTTCTTCAGGATTCATTGGCCTGAAATCTTTTAACTTTAATGTAAGCCCTGTACCATATCGTCTGGTCAGTCTTGGCCTTCCATTTGCCAGAATTTCAGAAGTCTGCGTAAAAGAAAGGCTTCTTAAAATTGTATTATATAGAGCTATTGTATTGTCATTAGGATCCTTTAATTCACTGATGATTTTGTCTACTAAGGCATTGAGATCTTGCGTTATATTCCTGCTTGACAAAGGAACACCTGCAGGCAAAACTCTATATCCATCTGCAGCCACATCAATATTTGGTACCTGTCCGCTTGCTGCAACCCATACCCATATTTGATAATGTTGCCCATCTGGAAGCTTCCATACGCCGTTGGGTACAGTGCTTTGATCATCATCATTATCAGAATATCTTTGGGTTAATCCATCTACCGTCCTATACCAATATCCAACTACAGTTGTAGTGCTTATTTGACAATTTCTCCATTCACCAGGCTCTGTTGTTTCATATTGCCACATACTGCTTCCATCTTCTGGTATAGTGTTTTCATCACCATCAGAATCTTCATATCTTTCCTCTCTATCATCTACCGTCCTATACCAATATCCATCACCACCATAACTTGCTCCTCCCCCGAATACTGTATCATCCACTGTGGTTGTAAAGGTTTCTGTTTCGTACCCTTCTGTTGCGCCCAATACGGTATCATCCACTAGGGTCTCAATTTGATGCTGTGTACTTAATGTAAAATTTAATACGCCATTTCTTGTTGAGCCCGGAGGATATAGAATTGACCAAGCAACATTTGCTGCAGAATTTACTATGTTATAAATATACCTTTCATGGGCTGTAATGTTATTGGTCCCTGTTAGAGGACTTGATGTAGGTGTAAGGCTTATTCCAGCTGCATCGCTATCACTAAGAAAATAGCTTCCAAGAGACCCGCCGGTATATTTTACAATCACGCTAAATACGTTAAAAATAAATACCCCGTTTGGATTTTCCCATTTCCCCAAAATCGTAGTGAGAGTAATAAGGCCATTTATTGTATACGTAAGGGCAAACGGTATGCCAAAACCATAAGGGTCATATGTAATATGAACTTTTATCTTAACTTCTTGTCCTTGGACAGTTCTAGTAAACTCTACATCGTCTCCTCCTGCATAAGGATTAACGCCGGAATAAGCAAGATCTGTTCTATAAATCTGCATTGTCCTTGTCCCAGCATCAACCGTTCCGCCTATTTGCCTATCAACATGTATAGTTGAAGCTACAAGGCCATCATACATAAACCTTTCGCCATCTATGCTGTAGTAATCATTATCTGTCGCATCATCAGCAGTCCTTGGTGCCCCCCCTACGCTGCCAGTCCTCGTAATCTTGGCAAGAGTCTTTCCGCCATAGTTTTCCTCACCGTCTTTAACATAGTAGTCAGAATACGTCCAGTAATCAGCTTCCAACACTCCGCGTTTATTGGTTTTTACGGCGTTTATTATTGTTTTACTGCTATACTCTCCTTCGCTGTATATATCAATATCCTGCAATTTAGTGCCGGCGCCCCGGCCTTTTAACCTTGTGTAACTCTTTGCGCCGTCTTTGCCAAATGTCTCATAAAAAATATCCTTTTGGTCAAATGCTATATTGTCTCCTAATAAACGCCATAATTCGAACCCGCTCTCTTCATTATCCTCTTTAGACCATTGCACCACATGACGATATGTGCCTCCCGGAAGCACTTTATCTTCTTTTGTAAAACTGCCTACTCTGCCTTCGCTGCCGCCTGAGCCTCCCATTGTAACAGAATATCTATTCTCTCCTTCATTCCACATAGCTGTCCAGCGTATCCTGGCTACCCATTCACTGTCATTCCAATACCAATAAGATGCATTTTTCCATTCAGTATCTGCCGGAGCTCCTGGAGGCAAAGAGCCGGGTGGGCTTCCTGGATCTGGCGGATCTGTTGGTGGTTGGCTTTCAGTATCTGCACCTGTAATCTTTTTAAGTTTTTCTATGTCCAGGATATTTGCGCCGTTAGGCACTGCCGGTGTTAAAATAGTGCCTCCCCATATGCTCAAGAATACTGCCACGCTCATGGTTTTTTCTTCTTTGTCTTCTATATAAGTAATCGTAGAATCATTTACAGATTTTATTACAATATAGTGGTCACCGCCTACATGCGCTATCACAGGCTGGCCAATAGATTTTAACTGGTCAATAGTTACCTTTGCGCCTTGTAATGTAACGCCTCTAGAAGCCGCTACTTTCGCCATTGAATACAAGGAGAGCATAAGCTCACCTGTTGCTGTCTCAGGAGTTATCACTCCTGTAAGTATATCTATTAAAACAGATTTCTCCAATATTTCTTTTTTGGTAATCGCTATCCCAAGCCCTGAAAGGATCTTGTATAGCGAAGCTACTGCGCAGTTTATAACCTTGGTGGAAGCCCTCCAGAGCCAACCGACTATTTTAGTTACTCCGCTGGTAGTAATATCTACCAGGTTTAAATCCAATCCCTGTAAGCCAGCTTCTTGCAGCTTTGCCTGCTTTGCCTCTATGGTAGGTAAAGCACTGTAGCCTTCTAAAAATTTCTGGATATTTCCTACTGTCTGGCCAAGATCAGTATTGGGATTTATCAAATCTCCTATTGTCTGAGAGCTCACCAGTCTAGCCTGGCCATTTATAATCTGGTAAACAAGGCCTGTGTGAGTAACTGACTTAGAGCCGAATATATCCTCGCCCATTGTGTCAGTATAACCTGACGCTGACACAAGGTCGCCTGTAGTTTCGTTGTATTTATAAATATTAACTGTCTCGGAATAATTTGTAGAGCCGAAAAGGTCTTCTGCTTCATTTACAGAGACTGACCTGGTGCGCCTTGCCTGGCTCGCGATAACATCATAAGTATCAGTAGTGACTGTCCTGTAGCCATTTCCAAATATATCGCTTCCTTCCGTAGTAGTCCTTCCATCTGCGCCTTTTAACAGATTTTTAGAGTCATAGTAATAAGTAACCGTGCTTTCGCTATGAGCAGTGGAGCCGTCTATATTTTCGTAATCAATATTGGAGATGTTTCTGACTAACTTTAACTGGCCGTTTATGATTTCATACTGCTGCAGCGTGGTCCCTGAATTCACATTACCAAACCCGTCATCAGCCTGAAATGTACCGCTCCCGACAGCTGTTTGCAAAATCCCGGCACCATCGTAATTATAAAGGCTTGTGTTCTCATTATAAGACGTGGAACCGTCTCTATTGGTTTGGGCCTCTTTTGAAAACACCTTGGAAATAGACCCTTTATCTGTATAATCCCCGCTCCAGTCAAGCGAACTTACGTTTCCATAAGCATCTTTTGTTACCTGATGGTAGCTTTTTACCTTATCGCCGTCATATACGCCTTTTGACCAGTCTGAAGTTGAAACTACATTTCCAAGCCCATCTTTCAGCACCTCATGGTAATTGATAACCTTTTTAGCTGCGCCATAACCATCTCTTGCGGTAGACCACTCGCGCATAGTCACTGTGCCATACGGATCAATGACTATCTCCTTGTATCCCAGTAGATATTTTCCTGCATTAGTATCGCTGCCAGCCCACCAGACAGAATCAGGGCTGTAAGATGCGTCATACCAGTTAACCCTGGTGATATTCCCCATAACGTCTGCAATATCAGCATCGTAAGAAGTAAGCAGGCGCTGGCCGTTATACTTCATATTGTTTGTATTCTTTATGCTAACGTAGCCGTACGAATCTGTTATCCTCTCGTTTTGAATGGATGTAGGAAGCCCATCTGTGTAATTTACCCTTGACCCGTCTTTATTCAGCGAATAGTTAAATTCCCCTCCTGCACTAGCAGCATTCAGCGTATCGCCCCTGGCCTTCATCACCTGATCTTGAATAGCCTGGACGCTCTGTCCTTTCTCCGCATTCTGCATATATAGATTTCTATTTATCTGATATTGATTATATATAGCCTTATTGCGGTCAACTTCTATATTCTGCCTTCTATTTAAGTCATCCAGCTGGCGTTTGATCATTTCCCTGACAGCTTCCAGGCGCATGAAGCCGGATTGTTCCTCGTATTTCTTGGTAGGCACAAGCTGGCTTCTAAAGGCAATTTCTGTCTCTTTAGGCTGTTCTGTATTGCCTGTTTTCTTTAAAATGTGCTGGGAAATGAAGTTTGTTATCTTGGGAAAAATGCCCAGAGTAGGAACATGTATGGGCATAGGGGAGAAGTCTACAGCCCAGGCTATGTCATAAGACAGAAAAGTAACAACCAATATAACAGCTATTACTTTTATCCATTTTTTATTCTGCCAGTCTAACATGGGTTTTGCCTCCAAAAAAATAGCCGAGGTGCCTTATTCTATATATCTCTTTCGGCAACTCGGCTATCCTGTAAAGGACCCTTAGTTTTGCGTCCCATGATTACTCATGGTTTGCTCTTATCGGAGAGGTTGAAAAAATTTTTAAATACTTTATAAATATCGTTAATTAAGCTGGAAAAAAACTATATATACTACTATTCCCTACTACCTATAGTATATATCATAATATATACTATGTCAAGAGTAACTTCTTAAATATATTAAAGAAGTTCCCTTCTGGAGTAAAAACTATGCTCCTTTATCGACTTTTGAACGAACTTCTAAAAGTAGCTTTATTATCTCTGCAGCAATAATAAATGAAAAGAAATACACTATTCCTAATAAAAGGCCTATAAATCCTGTTGATTTAGGAGCTTCCGGTGTTCCGCCGCCTACAAATATGACAATAGCAGCTATTGTGCCTACTGCCAGAGAAACCCAAGATAACACTTTAAACACTATAACACTGACTTCCAGAATCTTATAGTTCTTACTCATTACATCCTCCTTTCTTAACTTATTTAATTTTAATATGTTACGTTAATATGATATGGTTGTGATACGGTTAAATGGTAGCCCTAAGGGGATTTGAACCCCTGTCTTCAGATCGAGAATCTGACGTCCTGGACCAGGCTAGACGATAAGGCCTTATTAGTTCTCTAATCCGCGCAACACCTGGCCTTTTGCCATTTTATATTAAAGAACAAGAAAGTGAAAATCAAACAAGCTTATTATAGTATATATACCATTTTAATGATTTTTTTCAAATTGTCAAGAAAAATACTAAACAATTATACAATTTAACAACAACGTCTAACAAAAACATTGACATAGTATATCTTATTAGGTATTATTCTTTATAAGTATAAAAATATGGCCACTCTAATAGGGACAGGTATAAGCACTAAATTAGATTCTTTCGCTGCAGGCAAAGAAGCTGCATTAAGCGCATATTATCAGATAGGTAGAAATGACCCGAGTACAACAATCACTTTTATATCTACAATATTTGACCAGGAACTTGTGCTGCAAGGGATACACTCTATAATAAAAGACACTAAACTAATAGGGTGCTCCAGCGCAGGATCCATTTCGACATATGGGCCTAAAAGAGATTCAGTAGCTGTCTTTATAATAAGCTCTGATTCCATTGAGGTTACCTGTGGGATAGGGCAAGAGATAAGCAAAAATTCGCGTTTAGCAGGTCATAAAGCTGCTAAACAGGCTTCTGACTCAGCGCATAAGACAAAACAGGCTTATATGCTGTTTTCTGACAGCTTTTCCGGAAACGGCACCAATATCCTAAGAGGGGCACAGGAAACGCTTGGTACCAGTTTCCCTATAATTGGCGGAGGGGCGTGCAACACGGAGTGCATTAAAAAAACATATCAGTATATAGGCGGCGAGATAAAAACAGATTCTGTAACAGGGGTATTGTTTTCCGGGGATATAAAGTTAGGTATGGGGCAATCCAGCGGCTGGCAGCCCATAGGAAAGCCGCATAAAATCACAAAAGCAAAATCTAATATTATAAAAGAAATAGATAAGAAAATAGCTGTAGAGCTATATGAAGAATATTTTGAAAAAACTTTTGAACAACTTCAAAAAGAGAACATCTGTAAATTAGGCATAAGTTATCCCATTGGGTTACGCTGGGCAGAAGATAGTAAAAAATACCTTACCAGAGTGCCTTTGAAAACAGAAGACAGCGGAAGCCTTGTTATGAACGGGGATGCGCAGGAAGGGCAGGATATCAGCCTGATGATGGGCGACAAAGAAGCTGTTTTGGAATCCGCAAAAGAAGCTGCCTTGGAGGCTATAGGCAATATCAAAGGTTCTAAGATAAAATTTGCAGCTATATTCAGCGACATAGCCAGGCTTTTACTCCTGAGAAAAGATGCCCATAAAGAAATAGACATAATAAAAGAAATCATAGGTAAAAATACGCCTATTTTAGGATGTTACACTTTTGGGGAATATGCGTCCTTTGACACAAGCGAATCCAAGGGCCAATCCCATTTCAATAATCAGAGTATTTCCATAGCATTGTTTTCGGAGTGACCATGGATGCCTATATAATAATTTCTGCCTTAATAATAGGGGTTCTTTTTATATTGTACTATTTTGAAAAAAACAGGCGCGCCGCATCTGAAAAACTGAATAAAAGGCGGCAGGATATAATAGACCAACTGGACAGCCAGGCAAAGATAATCATAAAAACTGACCTGGCGCTTAATAAAGCGCAGGAGGAGCTTGACAAAAAAATAACAGGCCTATACACGCTCCATGAACTAGGCAAAGAAATCAGTTCCACGTTCAATATTGAAAATCTCTTCGGCCTGATAAACCAGCCTTTTGTGCTGAAATTAGGTTTTTCGAAATTACTGATAATGTTGAAAAATGACGCATCCGGGATGCTGGCAACAAAAAGCTCTGTAGGTTATTCAGAAGTTGAAATAAAAACAATGGAATCTGAGCTCAATAAAAGAAAGTTTATTAATTCCTTGTTTAAAAAAGAACAGTCTGTCATTGTAAACAGGGAAAACGAAAGCATCGGACAGGAATACAGCCTCCTGGATATCTTAAACGTAGAATCATTTATAACGGCTCCGATCATAGTAAAAGACGAGCCTGTAGGCTTTATACTCATGGGAAATACATCTGTGTACGGCAAGGCTGTTGAAGGCGATTCAGAACTTTTGTCTATCCTTGCAGGCCAGATAGGCACTGCTATTGAAAATACAAAGCTCTACACAGAGCTTTTCGGTTCCCACAAGGAACTTGAAAGAAGAGTAGCGGAACGCACCCAGGAGCTTGAAAAATTAAACGAAGAACTTAAAAACCTCAATAAAATGAAATCTGACTTCATATCTGCTGTATCACATGAACTGCGGACGCCTTTGACCTCCATAAAAGGCTATGCCTCGATACTCATGGCAGGCAAACTAGGCGATGTTTTGCCGGCGCAAAAAGAACGTTTGGAAAAAATAGATAAGCATTCCAATAGCTTGGTCCACCTGATAAATAACCTTCTGGATATAGCCAGGATAGAATCCGGAAAGGTCCAGATGGAGATAAAAGATATCTCCATAAAAGAAATATTGGATTCAATAGTAGATATAATCACCCCCCAGGCCAAAGAAAAAAATATCTCTTTAAAAGTAACCTCCAACATAAAATTTGACAAAATAAAAGCTGATCAGGTACAGCTGGAAAGGGCCCTGTTGAATCTTTTAAGTAACGCCGTGAAATTCACGCCTGAAAAAGGCAGGGTGCTCATTGATATACAGGAAAAAGACGATGATATCCAGTTCAGCATAGAAGACACAGGCATAGGAATACCCTCTCAGGATATTCCAAAAGTTTTTCAGGAGTTCTTCAGGGCAGACAACGCCCTTGATCAAAAGATAAAAGGCTCAGGACTAGGCTTGTCTCTTGTTAAAAAAATAGTAGAGGCTCACAAGGGAAAAATCTGGTTCAATACCGAATTAGGCAAAGGGACAAGGTTTACATTTACGCTGCCAAAATACTAAAGGAGCTTATTGCAATATGCTTAAAGAAAAAATACTTATAGCCGACGACGACCCTGATATATTGGATGTCATAAGGATAACGCTTGAAGCAGAGGGTTATGAAGTAATAGAGGCGCACGACGGACAGGAGGCTGTGGATATGATAAAAAAATCCACCCCTGACCTTCTGATAACAGACTTTAAAATGCCGAAGATATGCGGCGATGAAGTATGCAGGATATTAAAACAGGATATACTGATACAGCACATGCCTATTATAATGCTTACCGGTAAAGGCGAGGTAACTGATAAGATACAAGGCATTAATGCAGGCGCTGATGATTATATGGTAAAGCCTTTTGAACCCCAGGAATTAGTAGCCAGGGTAAAAATGGTGCTAAGAAGGACTGCCAGAGACCTGGATGCAAACCCTCTTACGAGACTGCCAGGAAACGTTTCGATTATCAATGAACTGCGCATCCGTATAACCACAAATGAACTCTTTGCGGTATGCTATGTTGACCTCGATAAATTCAAGGCATTCAACGATAAATACGGATTTGAAAAAGGCGACGAAGTGATAAAAAATACTGCCAGGATATTGATAAGCTCTGTGCAGGAAAAAGGCACTCCCCATGACTTTATAGGACATATAGGAGGAGATGATTTTGTTGTGGTTACGACTCCTGAAAAAGTAGATGATCTGTGTAAAAAAATCATAGCGGATTTTACTGCAATGGTGCCTGGGCTGTATAATAAAGAAGACCTTGAAAAAGGCTATATAATAGGAAAAGACCGTCAGAAAAAAGTTAGAAAAATCCCGCTTCTTTCGATATCAATAGGCGTTGTAACAAATGAAAAAAGAAAAATTAATCATGTGGGAGAAGTGGGGGAATTAGGCGCGGAATTAAAAGAATACGCCAAAAGCCTGCCGGGAAGCAACTACGTAAAAGAAAGAAGAGAAACTACTTAGCTGTATTTAATTCAGAGGCCTTTTTAAAAGCCTCCTCAGCCTCTTTAATCATTCCTTTGCTCTTGTATGTCTTTCCTAAATTATCATAAAAAACGGCTTTATTGGGGTCTAATGCTATGGCCTTTTTATAAAACCTTATAGCAGCTTCATACTGGCCTGACTCCAGATAAATGTTCCCGATATTATTATACGTTAATGGATAGGCTGGATTTATTTCTAAAGCCTTTGCGTATTTTTCCATTGCTTTTTTAATCTGGCCTTGCTGCTTATACAATATTCCTATATTATTGTATGCCACATAATCCTTGGGGTTAAGCTCTACAGCTTTTTCAAATTCCTTTAATGCCAGGCCATACATTTTCTTATTGGCGTAACCATCGGCTTTTTTGATATACACATTCGCTAAATTAGAGTGCAGCCCTGCATCATTGGGCAGAAACTTGGCTGCTTCTTTATATCTTTTCTCAGCCTCATCATATGACCCTGATTTGGTCAACAATACCCCCATATTGATCCTGGCCTTGGTGTTAGTAGGGGAGTATTTTAACACCTCGGTATATAACCTTATCGGATCAGCCCATACATCAGCCCGCTTAATAGTCAGGATTCCATAAAAAATTATTAAAGAACCTATCGCAGAAATAACCGCTATAGACCAGAATCTGGACCTGTTTTTCAATTCACAAAGATATAAGCCTGCCAATGTAAAAAATCCTATGGATGGCACGTACAGCCAGCCTTCGCCCATGAAATAATTAAGCGGAAATATATTTGAATAAGGCAGGATGGTTATAAAAAACCAGGCTATAGCAAAAAATTTTAACCTTGAGGCCCTGAAAAGATAATACATAAAACCTGCTATTACCAGTAAAGCCACTACTGATAGAAAGACTTCGTCCTGAAGAAAAGAGGTAGCGGGATTGATATCCCATTCCATATGAAGCCCTACAGGCGCTACAAGCAGCCTTAAATAAATCATCATAACTTTACTGGTAGTCAGAAGCCTGATATGCATAGGAAGCATGCCTGTTGTTGTTTCCAGCAGTTTTCCCTGTGTAAAATTCAACACTGTAAATCTGAGATAGGCGTATACCGCTGTAATAATAAAAAATACCCATGCCAGGCTAGGCCTGTATCTCTTGGCATCTTTCTCTTTTTTAGAAAAACAAAATAAATAAAGCAAAATTACAAAAGGCAGTATGCATGCCACCTCTTTGCTTAAAATAGCTAAAATAAATGCCAATAAAGAACCCGCGTATAAAAAAAATCCATAGCCTTTAAAATAACCTTCTTTATACAGCACATACAATATAAAAGATGTTAAGAAAAATAGCGCTATCAGCAAATCAGACCTGGACGCCACATAGTTAACCGGCCAGGATAAAACAGTATGAACGCAGAATATCATTCCTGTAAAAATGCTTACGTATTGTTTTTTAGAAAGGAGATATACCAAAAAATAAACGCATATGGCATTTAAGATATGTATAAACACGTTTGCCATATGATAACCGAATGGTTTTAATCCCCATAGATGATAATCCAGCATTAATGACAAAGACTGCATGGGCCTGTAAAAATTGCTGTATACGCCGCTCCCGTGATATAACTGTGTTCTAAATATATCTTTTATATATGAAAAATTTTTTATCAGATAATTATTTAATATAAGGCCTTCGTCATCGAAGAAAAAAATGCCTTTTATTATAGATCGATAGTAAACTGCCATGCCGGCAGCTGCTATCAACAGTATGATTAAATAATGCGGGATTATTTTTACAACAGGTTGGGTTTTTTGAGTTTTTTGCATGGAAGGGTGTATAAAAAATTAATGGGCTTTAGGTCCTTCGCCCCGATAAATCGGGGTTCAGGATCAAATTTGCCGAAGGCAAATTTGGTGCGCGGGACAGGACTTGAACCTGCATAGGATTGCTCCCAACAGCCCCTCAA
>ERZ1292640.3981-Hain-H43-02um-R1-3981-length-11366-cov-10_pt1 | contig 11366 bp, 4 predicted proteins | sample MGYA00564404_ERZ1292640 | MGnify/ENA primary metagenome ERZ1292640 (study PRJEB36523, sample SAMEA6512636) | groundwater metagenome | collected 2019-01-08 | study: AquaDiva: Metagenomics assemblies of 32 groundwater samples | reverse complement strand
CGGAGTGACGCCGGGCCGGGCTCGCGGTACAATCGTCTCCGAATGAGGGCTCAAATGCCCGGGTTGGAGACGCGGGGAGATCTCTCGCTGGAGCCTTTGTGACAGACGATCTGGACCTGAAACCATCGGACTTGCAGGTACTGTCTTCCCGAGAAGGGGTCGCTTCCTTCTTTTCAGCGCTCGGGTATCGCGTGGACGGACGTGTGCCCCAGACTGTGCAGGCATTGGGAATCACCGCGGAGACGCTGCAACGCCAGATTCGCCATATCGAACGGATCGCCGACCACGAGAACGGAGCACTTCAGGTCTATCTCGTAGAGTTCGACTCCGTGACGGTGGCGGGTACGCAGGGCCTGGCCCGAGCTTTCCGGAACCGTGCCGGCAACTACCTGCTCGTGTTGACCGACGACTACGAAGAACTGGATTTCGTCCTGCTGGAGCGGACGCTGCCGGTCTTTGTGGAGGGAGCGATAGCGCCGCGCCAGGTCGGAATCAGGCCACGCCTTCTCAACGTGAACCGCCGAAACCCAGGGCTTGTGGAGCTGCGAGTCCTCCGGCGTTTCACCTGCACCGAGTCCGATGCCGAAGGGCAGTTTGAAAAGCTGCGCTCGGCTTACACGGTAGCTGAGTGGGCGGAACCCTTCTTCAATAACCGGGCGCTCTTCTCCGACTACTACCTGAATGAACGCCTGAGGCGCCTGCCGGCATGGTCTGAGGATCCGAAGCCTGCATACAAACGGCTCCGGGAGCTGTACGTTGGAGCTCGTGAGCGGTTCAGTGGCAGAGAGGAGGGAGTGCCCCGGAAGGAGCTGCTGGAGCCCACGTTTGAAGCTCTGGGTTTCACTTTCCGATCGGGCAAAGCGAGTACGAGCGCTGCCAGCGAACCTGACTACCGTCTTTACGAGGCCAGCCGCGCCGCGGAAAAGAAAGCACCGTTGGCTGTGTGTCTCGCGTACGCTTGGGGCCGCTATCTGGATGGAAAGGATGAGGCCCGCGATCTTGAGACTCCGGAAGAGAATCCCGGAGCCGCGGTGGTGAGCACCCTGGAGGCCGGCGAGGCGGGCTGGGCCGTCGTAACGAACGGTAAGCTGTGGCGGCTGTATTCGGCCAAGGCACATTCCCGCGCGACCAACTACTACGAAATCGATCTGGATGAGACGCTGGCAAGCGGCGACCCCAACGAGGCCTTTCGGTATTTCTGGCTGCTGTTTCGAGCGGCGGCCTTTGTGCCGGAGGCGGAGCTGAGGAGGGGAGAAACGGTTCAACTCTCCTTCGTGCAGAAAGTGCTTGAAGACAGCGAGGCTTTCGCCAAGCGCCTGGGCGATCGCCTGAAGGAGCGGGTGTTCGAGGAGATATTCCCGCACTTCGCGGAAGGCTTTGTGGAAAGCATGGGCGGCTCAACCAGGCTTTTGGCCCTCCCCGGGGAGCAACGCCACGCGGAGCTTTCCCGGTGCTTCGAGGGAACGCTCACGTTCCTCTACCGGCTTTTGTTTCTGCTGTACGCGGAAGCGCGCAACCTGCTGCCTGTCAGGGAGACTCGCGGTTACTGGGAGATCAGCCTGCGGCGCCTGACGGGAGAGGTCGCCGGAGCGGCGGGCACCATCGAAGATCAGGCGCCGGAGAGCATCAGGAAAACCTATCGGGCCGACTCCACGGGACTCCATGACCGGATCTCGGCTCTGTGCCGCGTGGTAGACCTGGGGAATCGTGAGCTGAACGTCCCTTTCTACAACGGCGGTCTTTTTCTGACGGAGGCGCCGAGTGGCGACCACACCAACGAGGCCGAGAACGCGCGTTTCCTGGCCTCGCACAAGATTCCGGATCGATTTCTGGCGCTTGGTCTGGATCGAATGGCCCGGGACGTGGATGAGAAGCGCGGTGACCTGGTATTCATCGATTACAAATCGCTGGGTGTCCGGCAACTGGGTTCCATTTATGAGGGGCTGCTCGAATTCAAGCTGCGGATCGCCTCCGAGAAGATGGCGCTCGTGAAGGGCAAGAAGACCGAGGAAGTTGTCCCCTATGCCGAGGTGAAGAAGCGCGGGCTGGCCATTGTGCTGAAGGGCAGGGGCCGGGAGGCCGAGGAGAGAACCTACCGGCGTGGCGAAGTGTACCTGGAGAACGACCGGCGGGAACGGAAGGCGACGGGCTCGTACTACACGCCGGATCACATCGTCAAGTACATCGTCGAGCACGCCGCCGGGCCGGTGCTGGAAGAGAAGTTCGAAGCGTTGCGGTCCAAGCTTCGCGAGGCGCAGAAGGCGCTGGCCAGGGAGCGCGAGAAGGCCGCGGCGCTACGGAAGACGCTGGGGAGAGGCGATGACCCCGAGCGGGAGACGTACCTCAAACACAGGCCGCTGGTCGAGGAGTTCTTCAACGCAAGGGTGCTCGACCCGGCCATGGGTTCGGGCCACTTCCTGGTGGAGGCGGTGGATTTCATCACCGACCGGATGCTGCGGTTCCTGAACGGCTTCCCGTGGAACCCGGTGCAGTACGAGCTGGCGGAGACGCGGAGGACGATCCTGGAAGAGATGGAGCGGCAGGGGGTGGTGATCGACGCAGCCCGGCTGACGGACGTAAACCTGCTGAAGCGGCAGGTGCTGAAGCGGTGCGTGTATGGCGTGGATCTGAATCCGATGGCGGTGGAACTGGCCAAAGTGAGCCTGTGGCTCGACTGTTTCACGCTCGGCGCGCCGCTGTCTTTCGTGGACCACCACCTGAAGTGCGGCAACTCGCTGATCGGCGTGACGGTTGAGGAAGCCAGGACTACGATCGAGCAGGCCGGACAATTCCTTCTGTTCGGGTCGTGGTTCGCGGGCCGGATGCTGGCGATCGACCTCATGCGGCGGGTGGGTGAGTTGCCGGACGTTACGGCGGAGCAGGTGAGGGAGTCGCGCTCGGAATTCGAGAAGGCGAACGAGGCGCTGGCGCCGTTCAAGCGGGTACTGAACGTGTACACGAGCCAATGGTTCGGTAACGGCGGTGAGAAGCGCAAGCGGGGCAAGGGGGCGCCCGCCGAGGACACTCCGGCGGTGGCATTACTCAAGTGGCAGGAGGCGGAGGCGTTCGCGAACGCCCGGGATGAAGAGGGCCTGAAACGGGTGCTTGGGGCGATGCCGGCGGGTATGCCTCGCGTGGCGGAGAGGGCGCTGGCAGCCGCCGCGGAGAAGCGGTTTTTCCACTGGGAGTTGGAGTTCCCGGAGGTATTTTATGGACCTCGCCCCGGGACCACTCAAGCGATCGAGCGGCTGGAGGGGGCGGGGTTTGATGCGGTGGTCGGGAATCCGCCCTACGACGAGCTGTCCCAGCATGCGCTCGGCAGGGAGCTGCCCGAAGCATGCTTCTTTGACGCCCAGCCAACATTCTCTCTCGCCGGGGGAGGTCGATTGAACTGGTATCACTTCTTCGTCCTCCGCTCAGTTGCGTTGCTGCGGCCCCGGGGCTGCCACGGCTTCATCGTCCCGATGTCGTTACTGGGAGACCAATTCACGCGTACCATAAGAACATCGTTGCTGAGGTCACATCAGCTTCTCCGCATTGAGGCGTTCCCACAGAAGGATGACGCTGAGAATCGTGTGTTCCCAGATGCGAAGCTTCCAACGTGTGTGTACGTCTTGCGGCGGTCAGAGCCATCAGAAACGTTCTTTGTACGGGTGCATCCGGGCAGATATATCCAGCCCACATCCCCTAGCTACGAAGGAGACCTGTCGACGCTCCTGTCCCTGAGTGCCGAGAGTCTTGAGATTCCGTTGGTCCCTAAGACCGGGTGGGACATGCTTCGGCGACTCGCATCAAGCGGGACCATTGGCAAGTTGCGGGAGTTCGGAGCCTCCCCGACGTCGGGCGAGATCGTCTTCAACGCAGCCTTTCGACCTTATCTGACAACGGATTCAAGAGAGACCCTGATCTTGCGGGGTTCTCACATCCAGCGCTGGGAGGTTATTGACGAGGCCAAGCAGGGCGAGCCGATGTATCTCAAAGCGGCGAGCTTCCTCCGGAACGCGAGAACCGGATCAAAGGCATTTCATTTCAAAATGGCGCGGGTCGTCTATCAGGAATGTGCAGCTATCGACAATTGGAGAAGGGTCATCGCAGCATATCTGCCGGCGGGTTACTTTTGTGGGCACAAGATCTGTTACTTCACTGACTACAAGTGCTCTCCTATGACGTTACTCGCTGTCTTCAGCAGCAAACTGATCAATTGGTTTGTCACGGCGCTCAGTACGAACAACAGCCTTCCTGCCTATTTAGTGGGTGCGCTGCCATTTCCCAAGTTCGCTGGAACGACCGGCAGCCGGAAGTGCAAGCGAAGGACGGCGGAATTGATGTCGGCGTACGGGGTGGGTGCTGAACTAATCGGACAGACTCCTGGAGATCCCGCACAGGGTTTGAAGACTGAGGGTTTTGGAGAGGTGCTTTCGCAGGTTCGGAGCCTGGAGGCCGAGCCGCATGCGCTTTTTGAGGTCTTGCACGACCTCCTGGCCTGTTTGGGGGAGACGATGGTGGTGTCGCAGAAAGAGAAGCAGGATGAGGTGAAGCGGTTTTTAGGCTGGCTCGACGGGATGTTGGCAGGCGGTTCGGAGCTGCACGGAGGGCGACCTCTGGAGGTGCTGAACGGCAAGAGCCTGATTAAGGGGTACCTCGGTGATTACCAGAAAGGTGAGTGTGCCGCTTCTTTCGAGGCAATTTGGGAGATCTTGCTGAAGAACAAGGGTCGGGTCGGACGGCGGCTGGACGGTGAGTTTCGGGCGAGACTCCAGCATGAGCAGGAAAGGAGCCTGAGAGTCTTGGTCCCCATCAAGTGGCGATTGGCCGCTACAGACTGGCTGATTGACCAGCTTGTCTATGGTCTTTACGGCCTGACGGAAGGGGAAATCGGTTTAGTGGAGAGCAGCGTGGCCGGAACTAGGATCACGTCAGAGTCATGAGAATTCCTTACGTCATTGACAACCAGGCCTACCGGCTTGTTGACGTGTTGAATGGGTTGCTGGCAGCACACGCGGGCAAGGCGCTGGACGTTGCGACGGCGTATTTCAACGTCCAAGGGTTCCGGTTGCTGGCGAGCGGCCTTGGCCAACTGGGGAACTTTCGGCTTCTGCTTGGAGACGAGCCGGAACGTGGCGAATCGGTCGGGCTGCGGCTTAAGGAGCCGAGAATTGTCCGGGGCCTCTGGGGCGACCTGGAAATGGAGCCGTATGCGGAGGCGACGCTGCGGGCGGTCGAGGAACTGATCGCGTTTCTGCGGCGGGACAACGTTGCGGTGCGGGTTTACGAGCACGGATTCCTGCATGCCAAGTGCTGGCTCTTTTACGGCGATTCTCCGCAGGGCGGCTGGGACCGGTTCCAGCCGGTGGCGGCGATTGTGGGTTCGAGCAATTTCACCGCGGCGGGTCTGAGCACCAACAAAGAACTCAACCTATCGCATAAGGCGGTGCTCACGGACGAAGAGGTCAGGGATGAGATCCAACTGCTGCTCTGGCCGGGCCACCGGATGCACGTACCCGAGGATCCCGGCGATCTGGAAGAGAAGAGGCTGTGGAAGTCGACCGTGGGCGCCCGGGCGATCGCGGATCTCGATGAGTGGTTCGAGCGGCAGTGGGCCGCTTCCCGCGATTTCAAGCAAGAGCTGGTAGAGCTGCTTGACGCTTCGAAGTTCGGCCGGAAGGAATACACCCCCTATCAGGTGTACATGAAGGCGCTGTTCGAGTACTTCAAGCACGACCTTGGGGAGCAGGCGCCCGGGGGTACGCGGTCGGCGGTGGACCTGGCGGAGTTTCAGGAAGACGCGGTGAAGAAGGCGCGGAAAATCCTGGCGCGCTACGACGGAATCCTGATCGGGGACTCGGTGGGGCTGGGCAAGACCTGGATCGGCAAGAAGCTGCTGGAGGACTATGCGTACCATCAGCGGCAGAAGGCGCTGGTGGTATCGCCGGCTTCGCTGCGAGAGATGTGGACGCGCGAGCTGAGAGAGGCGACCATCCCGGCGACTGTGGTTTCCCAAGAAGAACTCGGGCAGGGTGATTTCGCCCCGGCAGCTTACGGCGATGCTGATGTGCTTCTGATAGACGAGTCGCACAATTTCCGGAACCGGGCCAACCAGCGTTACGACAACATTGAACGCGTCATCAGCATGAACGGGAGCCGGGGGCGGGCGGGCGTTCGCAAGAAAGTAATCCTGCTGACGGCGACTCCGATCAACAACGACATTTTCGACCTGTACAACCAGATCTCGCTGATCACGCGGGGTGACCGGACGTATTTCGCGGGGGCGGGTATCGGCGACCTGTACCGGTATTTCCTGCACGCGCGGCGCAATTCTCATCCGCGGTCAAACGGAGTCGCGCTGTTCAACCTGCTGGAGGAGGTCGTCATTCGCCGCACGCGTCCGTTCATCCGGAAGGCGTACCCGAATGCAACGATCCGGGGCGAAAGGATCAGTTGGCCCGAGCGCAAACTGCGGACGGTGCGATACAACCTGGAAGGCACCTACGCCCGAATCTATGACGACGTAGTGTCGGGGATCGAGGCGCTGGGGCTGGCGCCGTACAGCCTGGAGTCGTACAAGAAAGCAGGGGTAAAGAGGGACGAGTTCGAGGAGGGTCGCGAGCAGGCGCTGGTCGGGATCTTCAAGAGCCGCTACCTGAAGCGCTTCGAATCGAGCATCGAAGCGTTCCGCATCAGCATTCGGCGCGCGCTGGAGTTCATCAAGACGTTCGAGTCCTACGCGCTGGACGGGAAGCTGCTGGACAGCAGCTCGTTCCAGAAGGCGCTGCGGTACCTGGAGCAGGAAGACGAGGAAGACGACGCGCGGCCGGCCTCGCGGGCGGAAGAGCTGGACGCAAGCGAAGAAGCGAAAGAATTCCTGGCCGGGCTGCCGGTTCTCGATTATGCGCAGTACGACTTACGACGCCTGCACGACGATTTGCAGAGAGACGTAGAAGCGCTGTCGCGGATCTGGGATCTAATCAGGGATATCCGTCCGGAGGAGGACAGGAAGCTGGCGGCGCTGAAAGATCTGCTGGCGGGAGAGATGAAGGGCCAGAAGCTGCTGATCTTCAGCTATTACAGGGATACGGCCCGGTACCTCTACCGCGAGTTGACCGGCGAGAGGGCGGAAGCCTTGCGGAACCGGCTGGGAGATCCACTGATCCGGCGGATGGACAGTGGCGCCTCGCCCAAGGAGCGGGCAAGCCATATCAAGGCCTTCGCTCCGATCGCCAACCAGGCGCACGTGATCGCGGGGACGGAAAAGGAAATCGACATCCTGATTTCGACAGACGTCCTTTCCGAAGGGCAGAACCTCCAGGACTGCGGCGTGCTGCTGAACTATGACCTGCACTGGAACCCGATGCGGATGGTGCAGCGGGCCGGACGGATCGACCGCATCGGGTCGAAACACCCGACGCTGTGGATTTACAACATGTTCCCCGACGAGGGTCTGGAGCGGCTGCTCGGGCTCGTGGAGAGGCTGGAAGCGAAGGCAGAGGCGGTGAACAGCACCGGGTTCATGGACGCACCGATCTTCGAGGGGCAGGTGGTGAACCCTCACAACTTCAACACGCTGCGGCGGATCCGCGACGAAGACGGCTCGGTGATCGAGGAACAGGAGCAGTTCGGCGAGCTGGCGAGCCACGAAGCCCTGCTACAGCAACTCCGCGGGCTTCTGGAAGCGGGCGGGCGGAGGATGCTGGAGACGCTACCGGACGGCATACATTCCGGGCTGGCAAGGCCGGGACACCGCGGGATCTTTTTCTACTTCACGGTGCCAGGGCCCAAAGGGGAGGGGCGACGGCATTTCTGGCGTTACTGCGATCTCAGCTCCGGCAGGATCCTGGATAACCGGCTTCTGATTGCCGGGTTGATCTCCTGTTCGCCGGACACTGCGAGGGTGATTGGGCCGGGGGACGTTTTCGAGATCCAGGAAAGGGTCATGCGAGACATCCTTCAGTCGTCGCTGGAGCGGCAGGCAGCGGAGGCGGCGCCAAAGATCATCGACCCCATACAGCAGACGGTGAGCACCCTGCTGCGCTCATACCTCAGCAGCCCCCAGGTGGTGCGGAACGATGTGAAGGCGGCCATTCGAGTACTGGGCGAGCCGATGCCGCGGGTGCACATCAAGACGATCCGGAAGGCATACGAGGCATTTGTGGCGGACAAGAAGATCCAGCAGCTTCTGGAAAAGATGAACTCGCTCGAAGGGTTGGCCGGGGACGGCGGGCGCGAGGAGCCCGAGGCGCCGCTCAGGCCCGAGGACCTGCACCTTATCTGCTTCGATTATATTTGGTCTTAGGGGGAAAGGAGGGTGGTGTCCTAAAGGTGCGTTGGTGCGGCGGCTGGCGCGCCGTGCGTGGTGGAAGCGTTTTCCACCCTTGCTGTCGCAACGCACGCCCGTTGCATTGGGAAGTATGGCCCCGCCTTCCAGCCGCCGACCCGATCCCGCAACGGCAGGTACTTTAGGCAGCGATTGCCCCAAATGCCGAAGACCACACGGGAATAGGGCCAACGTTGACTTTACCACGGTTGCGAAATCATCCATTGTTGTATGAACTTCCGCTTGTGAAAATGGGATCTGAAGGGGGTGGTTTGTGATACGCTCTAGAAGTATGCGCTACGCGGTCTGGAACAACAAGGGTGGGGTCGGGAAGAGTTTTCTGAGCTTCGTGCTTGGGACTGAAATTGCCCATCGCAAGCCGGAACAGCCGGTCATCTTGGTGGACATGTGCCCACAAGCGAACCTGTCCGAAATCGTACTGGGCGGTAATGGGGCAGGTGCCGATAGACTGCAAAAGATCCTGTCGGCAAAGAGCCGAAAGACCGTTGGTGGGTACTTCGACTCGCGGATCGATTCGCCGCAGCGGAAAAACGGCCACGAATCCGACTACCTCCTGCCCGCACACGAGTACAACAGACATCTCCCCAAGAACCTCTGGTTGATAGCTGGAGATCCGAGTCTCGAATTGCAGGCGCAAGTCATCAGCCAGATCGGTGGCCAGACGCTTCCGCAGGACTCTTGGAGGAACGTGCGGAACTGGCTAAAAGATCTGGTGGGAGAGTGCATCGGAAGGGTTGGCACCGAGGACAACGTAATGGTTTTCATCGATTGCAACCCCAGCTTCGCTGCATACACCGAACTTGCGATGATAGCAGCCGACCGCCTCATCATCCCGTGTTCTAGCGACGGTTCTTCCGCCCGAGCAATCGACAACATCGGGGCGCTGCTTTACGGCATTGGGGCGACGTACGGCGACGTGGACTTCGAGGCCAAGGCCGTCAAATTCGGGATGCCGCTGCCATTAATACACTCGGTTCTGCTCAATCGTTCCACGCTGTACAGCAAGAAGGCCAGCAAAGCATTCGGGGCGATGTTCGACGAGATCAAGCGGCGCGCGAGAAGGCTTCAAAAGACGGACCCAGGCCGGTTCGTGCCAGGGAAGGGGATAAATTTCAAGGTCGTCCCGGATAATCATTCGGTGGCGATCGTCTGCTCCCACCTGGGCAGGCCGCTCTACAGTATCACCCCTGGTCAGTACACGGTCCACGACACCTACCCCCAGGTGAACGATGAACCGTTGGATCGATATAAGGAGGCGGTAGACGAACTGCTCGCCTCGGTTTAGGCGAGCAGTTCAGCCAGCGCCCAGACCCGATCCGTGATGTCGGCTTCCATCGCCGGCGTAATCCTCAGCGTCCGGTGGACCCGGCAGAAGTTGTAGTACGCGAAGTGCAGGCAGAGGGCTGCCCAGAGGTTCTCCCACTTTTTGCTGAAGGCGTTCGTTAGCCGCGTCAGCCGCCGGATCTGCATGCGCATCGTGAGGTTCTAGCGCTCGACCTGCGAGGTGCAGATCCGCCTCCGATCCGCGTTGCCCAGGACGGGTCTTGGGACCGCTTCCACAACGTCGGGTGGTGTCCCAAATCTCCGTTGCTGCCATCAGAAAGGGAAAAGCTGGTTCTCTGCTGATTTCAGCCTAGGCCCCATGTTTTTATGAGCCACGCCACCACCAACGGGACAACGACGACTCCTACTATTCCAGTGATGACCCAAAACACGGCTTTTGCCCAAGTGATAGCGCCTTCGAGTCTTGCCAGTTGTTGAGTGTATCCGGCAAGCGCCTGCGTGATGCGATCTTCCCCTTTGGACCGTGCGTGCACCTCTGCGTCTAACCCGCGAAGCAAATCTCCAATCTGCTTGTCGTGACGATCGAGTAGCTCTTCAAATCTCCTGTACCACTCGTCATGTGACCGAATTTCCTTGCGCAGCGCATCGAGTTCATCGCGCAGTTTCTCAACCGACTCAGCCACGGACTGGACGGCGATGGGGCTGTACTTCTGCATGACGGCTACGAGTTCGTCTGGGAAATCTTCAACCGGGGTCTCCGGCTCCGGGAACTCCCCACATTCATCCTCTTGCAACTCATGGAACGTCGCAGCTATCACCTTCTTGCCCGGTATCAAGGGAAATCGGGTGGAGGAAAAGTTGAACAGCCCTATCAGTAAACGGCCCTGGTACCGTGGGTCAATGCAGAATCCGCCGATGGCGAGCACCCCGGCATGGCTCAGCTTCCGTTTAGGGCTGAGTTCGGCCACCATGTTTGGTGCCAATCTCAAGCGTTCTTCACTGAGCACAAAGACCATTTCGCCTGGTTCCACGAATAGGTCGGAAGCGACGACTTCTGAAGCTTCCATGGGGCGCCCGAATTTGGCCTTCAAAATTCGTGAACTCAATCGGAAGTCGTATTTCACGCCTTCAGCACATGCTACATCGCCGCCCTGGATGAATGTGCCGTTTTCAACGGCCTCCCGCAAGCGCTGTCCCGTTAGCATTCTCGCCATCTGTTCCCTCCGCACTGCCCCGCTTGCCGCCACCGTATATCATACATAACACTATCAGAATGTTTTATTGAATGCAATGGGGAAATTGTGCCTGCCCAAGAGGTAGTTCATCACGCGGAGAGCAGCTGGCGCAACTCCCAAACGTGGTCTGTGATCCCGGCCTGCACCGCTAGCGTAACCCGTAGGCTCTTGTGGATGCGGCAGAAGTTGTACCGAGCGGAGTGCAGGGCCAAGGCCGCCTTCAGATTCGCCCACTTCTTTGAGGAGCCGTTCGTCAGCCGCGTCAGCCTGCGAATCTGCATCCGCATGCTGAGGTTCTGCCGTTCGACGTGGGACGTGCAGATCCGCTTCGGGTCAGGGTTGCCCAGAACCGGGGTTGGGACCGCATCGAGCACCTCTGGCGGGGAGTACCGTGCCTCGCCCTCGTGGGAGCAGGCGTAGACCTTCACAAGCTGGGCGAAGTCCACGGGGTCGCTCAGGCCGGCGTCGATGGCCTGCTGCACGTGGGCGACATGGCGTGGGGCCGCGTTCGCAAG
>ERZ1292640.1901-Hain-H43-02um-R1-1901-length-17071-cov-8_pt1 | contig 11373 bp, 15 predicted proteins | sample MGYA00564404_ERZ1292640 | MGnify/ENA primary metagenome ERZ1292640 (study PRJEB36523, sample SAMEA6512636) | groundwater metagenome | collected 2019-01-08 | study: AquaDiva: Metagenomics assemblies of 32 groundwater samples | reverse complement strand
ATGTTCCATCGCACCTGGAGCCTGATGCTGTTGCAGCAGAACATCTCGGCGCCGTGTACCGTGCTCGATTTCCCCACCCGCGAGCGCTTCGTGCGCGAGTTGACGTCGCACGACTACGACGTCGTCGGGCTCACCGGCATCATCGTCAACGCCGGCAAGATCCGCGAGATGTGCCGGCTCGTCCGCCGGCATTCCCCGCACTCCACGCTGATCGTTGGTGGCCATGTGACCGCCATTCCGGGCATCGAGGGGATGATCGATGCCGACCACATCGTCAAAGGCGAGGGCGTGGCGTGGCTGCGGGAGTATCTCGGCGAGGAGGCTGGCCACCGCATCAACCATCCGTTGATCCCGTCGTCGTTCGGCTTCAGGTTGATGGGCCTGCCGGTGCCGCGGGGCGGCGGCAATGCCGCGGCCACCATCATCCCGTCGGTGGGCTGCCCGATGGGCTGCAACTTCTGCACGACGTCGGAGTTTTTCGGCGGCAAGGGGAAGATGGTGACCTTCCTGGAGCGCGGCGAAGACGTGTTCCGGGTGATGTGCGAGGCGGAGAAGAGCCTCGGCGCCCGGGCCTTCTTCATGATGGACGAGAACTTCCTGCTTTATAAGAAGCGCGCCCTCGAACTGCTCGACCTGATGAAGGCTCACGGCAAGTCCTGGTCGCTGTACGTCTTCTCGTCGGCCAATGCCATCCGCAAGTACGACGTGCGGCAACTGGTGGAACTGGGGATCGAGTGGATCTGGCTCGGGCTCGAGTCCTCAGGCAGCCAATACCAGAAACTCAAGGGCGCCGACACGAAGGCGCTGGCGCGCGAACTCCAGTCGCACGGCATCCGCGTGCACGGCTCGACCATCATCGGCCTCGAGCACCACACACCCGACAACATCGACGAGGTGATCGACCATGCCGTGGCGCACGAGACTGTCTTCCACCAGTTCATGCTCTACACGCCCGTGCCCGGAACGCCGCTCTATCGCGACGTCGAAGCGGACGGCCGGCTGCTCGAGGGCGTGGACCTGGCCGACATCCACGGGCAGTTCAAGTTCAACTTCCGGCACGCGGCGATCTCCCGCGACCAGTCCAAGGCCATGCTCGACCGCGCGTTCCGCCGCGACTACGAGGTCAACGGCCCCAGCCTGTTCCGGCTGACGGCCAGCATGCTCACCGGCTGGCGCCGCTACCGCGACGACCCGGACGAGCGGGTGCGGGCGCGCGTGCGCGGCGAGGCCGCGCAGCTGCGTTCGGGCTGGGGCGCGACGTTGTGGGCGATGGAGAAGTACTTGCGCGAGTCGAACCGGATCGTGAGCGATCGGATCGCCGACCTGCGGGCGCAGGTCGAGCGCGAAGTCGGCGGGCTGGCGCCGGTGATCGACCGGCTGGCCGGGCCACTGATGCTGTGGAGCGCCCGCCGCGACGCGCGACTGGCGCCCGCGGGGCGCGTCAGGGAGCCCCGCACGTTCGTGGATCGCCACAACTGGCGCGCCGCTACTTAGGCAGCAACACCGTGTCGATGACGTGAATCACGCCATTACTGGCGGAGATGTCGGCCTTGACGATGGTGGCGTTGTTGATCTTGAGTGCCGCGCCGGCGCTCGAAATCTGGACGCGCTGGCCCTGCGCCGTGCCGAAGTCCTTCATCATCTTCAGGTCGGCGGCGCTGACGTTGCCGACGAGCACATGGTACTGCAGCACGGCCGCCAGCTTGACCTTGTCCTTCATCAGCGCATCGAGATCGGCCTTGGGGATCTTCGCGAAGGCTTTGTCGGTCGGGGCGAGCACGGTCAGCGGTCCCGGGCGCTTGAGCACGTCGACCAGATTGGCAGCCTGGACGGCAGCGACCAGCGTCTTGAACGAGCCTGCGGCGACCGCGACGTCGACGATGTCTTTCGTGCCTTGCGCGCGCACCGGGACGAGAACCAGCAGGGCGATCAGGGCCGCGATTCCGAGAGCGGCGCTCGTGTGTGACAGTGGCTGCCTCATGGCTCGCCTCCTTCAGCAGGACACGCTAGGTCATGTTTACGGCCAGGAGTATGACCGCCGTCATATGAGCGGTGTCATATGTCGGCGGCCAGGGCCCCGATATCGTGGTTCTGGAGTCTCGGGGGGATGGCCAGAGCCTACGACAAGCGCCCGGTTGAACACACGCTGCTGATCCGGCGCGCGGTGCAGACGGCATTCCTGCTCCTGAACCTCTGGATTGGTGTCCGGTTCTACTTCTGGGTTCGTTTCTACGAAACGGCCGGGGCCACGGTGTATGTCCCGCGGCCGCCGGGCGTGGAGGGCTGGCTGCCGGTCGCCGCCCTGATGAACCTGAAGTACCTCCTGCTGACCGCCAGCGTTCCCGAGGTGCACCCCGCCGGCTTGTTCCTGCTGCTGGCGTTCCTGGCGATGTCGCTGGTGTTCCGCAAGGCGTTCTGCAGCTGGCTGTGCCCAATCGGCACGATCTCCGAATGGCTCTGGCAAGGCGGTCGCGAGATGTTCGGCCGTAACCTCGCGCTGCCGCGGTGGGCCGACCTGCCGCTGCGCAGCCTGAAGTACATCCTCCTGGGGCTGTTCGCGTATGCCGTGGCGAGCATGCCCGTCCCCGAGCTGCGCGCGTTCCTCACCAGTCCCTATGGCCTGGTCGCCGACGTGAAGATGCTCGACTTCTTCCGCGATGCCGGGCGCCTGACCATCCAGGTCTGCCTGGTCCTGGTCGTGCTGTCGGTGGTGACGAAGAACTTCTGGTGCCGTTACCTGTGTCCGTACGGGGCGCTGATGGGGCTGGTGTCGATGCTGAGCCCGACGCGCATCACGCGCGATCCGATCTCATGCATCGATTGCGGCAAGTGCGCGAAGGCCTGCCCGTCGCTGATTCCCGTGGACCGGCTGATGACCGTGCGCACGCCCGAGTGCAACGGGTGCCTGACCTGCGTGACGGTGTGCCCGGTGAAAGATGCACTGGAGATGCGGACCCTGGTGACCAGGCGCCGCGTCACGGCACCGCGGATTGCCATCGGTGTGGCGGCGATCTTCGTGGTCGTGGTCAGCTACGCGAAGCTCTCGGGCCATTGGCACGGCAACACGCCCGAAGAGGTGTTCTTCCAGCTCATCCCGAACGCCTCGTCGTACTCACATCCTTAAGCCGGCCTGGGCTCGCGAATCATCACCAGCAGCATGCGCGCCGGTGACGTGGCTTCCACGGCGTGCGGCACGTTGGCCGGCATGCGAACGATGGTGCCCGGCCGCGCGGTGACGGCCTTGCCGCCGATGGTCAGCGACAGCAGTCCTTCGAGGACGAGCACCAGCGCGTCGAACGGCGTCGTGTGCTCGCTCAGCCCCTGGCCCTGGTCGAAGGCGAAGAGCGTAAGGTTGCCGCCGCCGTTCTTCGCCAGCACGCGGCTGGCAATGCCGCCATCGGTAAACGCGATGAGATCTTCAAGCGGCAGCGCTTCCGACGCGGGAATGGTGCCAGGGGTCGTCGTCATTGATCGCTCCTCACAAGAATCGGAAAGCGCCTTCGTAGATCACCGGGCCGCCGGTCCGCAAGCCGGGTGCCGGGCGATTGAGCTCGCGCAGCGGCAGCAGGGGGTCGGGCGAAAAACCGGCAGCGTGCAGTTCCTGCACCAACTGCGTCTCGGTCAGGAAACACTGCGGCGCGCCAGAGAACTGCGTAAAGACGAACGCCTCGCCGGCGACCGCGGCGGCATCCGCCGGCAACGTGTGGCGCGAAAACGTGAAGACGAACAGCGCGGCGCCTGGCTTCGCGGCGCGAGCGGCCTCGCGCACCGCGCTGCGGAACTCACCGCCCGAGCGCGCGAGGTTCCAGATGCCGTGCGCGACGATGAAATCAAAGGCTCCGTCCTGCACTGGCAGCGCGGCCATGTCCGCGTGAGCCAGGCGGAGCCGATCACCGCCCTCTCGCGCCGCCGCCGCCCGCAACATGGGCAGCGACGAATCGGTGCCCACCACCTGCCACCCAAGCCGCGCCAGCGGCACCGCATTGCGGCCCGCGCCGCAGCCGATGTCGAGCAGGCGCGCGTCGCGGGACTGCCCCAGTCGGCGGGCGGCGTAGTCGATCAGCGTGAGGTTGGGGGATGCGGTGGCGAAGCCCGCCACGGTGGCGGGCTCGCTCCATGCGCTGCTAGTGCTTCGCGAAGACGTACTTCTTACCGTCCTTCGTGAACGCGATCACGTTGTACGGCTCCTTGCGCCCGCCCTGCTCCATGCCCGGCGAACCCATGGGCATGCCCGGCGCGGCAATGCCGGCGATGGCCGGCTTCTCTTTCAGCAGGCGCTTGATGTCTTCGGCCGGCACGTGGCCGACGACGATATACCCGCCCACCTTCGCCGTGTGGCACGACGACAGGTCTTCCGTCATGCCGGCCTGCATGGCGATGGCCTGCACCTGGCTGTCGTTGACGTTGTTGGCTTCCACCTGGAAGCCTTGCGCCTGGAGATGCTCGATCCAGGCGCTACAGCAGCCTCAAGTCGGGGATTTGTAAACGGCGACGCTGGTGCGAGCGGACACCGGCTTGGACTGGGCATAGGCGGCCAGTCCGAGCCCGGTCACACTCATCAGCGCGACGCCGGCGATGATGTGTCGAATTCTCATGCCTTGATGCTACTCCAATCAGTTAAACGAATACACGATCGACGTCACCCGCCCGCGCCAATAGGGCTCCGGCCCCTGTGCGCCCATCCACATGACCTCGCAGTAGCGCGGGATCTCGATGTCCTGCATGGCGGCGTGGTCCGAGCAGGCGACCCGCCACGGCTTCAAGACGTAGGCTCCGTCCTGCTCAGCGTAGCGGTCGCCGGCCGTCTCGACCAGGCGGTCCCGATCGTCGAAGCGGAACGTGAGCGAGACGGTCGTCTCGCCGTCCACGAGCGTGGCGAGCGCCGACCGGTCGTCGATGGCGCTCCAGGCCACGGCATGCCCCGGCAGCAGCACTGTCGGAAACCACACGGCCTCGCCGAGGTAGCGTTGCAGCGCACCGGAATTGAGCTCAGCCATGCCGGATTGATCCACCAGCGAGTAGACGCCGAACATGGTCGCCTGCATCGAACCGCGCCCGGCGAGGTAGGCATCGCGGACGTCGGCCGGCATCAAGGGCGCCATGGTGATGCGCGCGTCCCACACGAAGCCCGGTGGCACCGAGTTGAAATGTTGCGTGGCGCGCAACCTGCGCCAGTTGTCGTTTACAAAGAATTCCGCCTGCTGCGTCACGACGGCCGAGGTGACGAAGGGCTGGCCATCTTTCAGCGTGTGGCGAAAGTAACGGGCGACCGGCGCCGGCAAGTCCTCGACGACTGCGGGGTGGTAGACGCCCGGCCGCGCCGTGCTCCCGGCCTGCAACGCGGCAACTTTCGCGGCCGTGTCGCGGCGCCACGCGTTCGTGGTGGAGAGCAACAGCGCGGTGGCGGCGGCAATCACCACCGCCGTTGCGATCAGGAGGAGGCGCAGCACGCCGCCCATGCCCTAGCTGACCGGACGCGACATCAGCATGCCCGCGGCGGCGACGATGCCGAACGTGGCCAGCCACGCTGCGACACAGACGGCCACGGCGCGGGCGAGCGAGCGGTAGTCGAGCGCCTGCCGGACGGCGAGCACCGTGGCGCCGATCATCCAGATCGACACCACCACCCACACGAACGGCGCGGCCGCGCGCATGGCGGCGAAGGCAAAGAGCACGCCCGGCGCCGCCGCAAAGCCCATCGTGCGGAACAACTCCGCCGGCCGGCTGCTGGTCTCCCGATCGGGCACGATCAGTGTGCCGATGGTCGTGATCAGCATGGCCCACACGGCCCACGCGCCAACGGCGAAGGCGACGCCGGCGGCAAACCCCTGCCAGGTCAACGCGGTGCTGCCGGCCAGGCCGAAGCCGCCGGCAAGACACGCCAGCAGGATCGTCACCCCGGCCTGGCTGCCCGCGCCGCGATCGGCCTCGACGTCTTCAAACGTCACCGGATCCAACGCCATCGCGCCGACGAACCGCCGGGTGAACTGCGCCATCGTTCCCGCTGTTCGAGTGAGTGCCGCCATCGATGTCTCCGGTTGAATCAGTTAGCACAGTCCATGCCATCAGTGGGGCGTGCAAACGCCCCCTGCCCGGCTGGAAACACGGGGATATTTCCCTCGACGGCGAAGAATTTCACACAAACTCCCGCAGATCTGACGAAGATCATAGGAACCTATCTTGCAGCCTGCTAATCAATGACGATGCTCATCCTGATACTTGTATGCCTGTTCATGCCCGAGATGGCCGCCGCGCAGTCACTCGCGCCAGCCGGCTGGGACGTGGGCCTCAAGCTGAACGAACCAGCGGATCTCAATCCCGATCCGCGCATCGTTGAAATCAACCTCACCGCGAAGCTGGCCGACGTCGAAGTGGCGCCCGGCAAGCTGGTGCACGCGTGGACCTATGACGGCGGCCTCCCGGGTCCGCTGATCAAGGCGCGCGTCGGCGATCGGCTGATCGTGCACTTCAAGAACGAACTGAAGGAACCGACGACGGTGCACTGGCACGGCGTGCGCGTGCCGATCGAAATGGACGGCGTGCCCGACATCTCGCAGCCGGAAGTGAAGCAGGGCGAGTCGTTCACCTACGACTTCGTCGTACGCGATGCCGGCCTGTACTGGTACCACCCGCACGTGATGTCAGCGGCGCAAGTCGGCTTCGGGCTGTACGGGGCCCTGCTCGTCGAGGATCCGGATGACGGCGTCGGCGTCGCCGACCAGGTCACCATCGTGCTGAGCGACATCGGCTTCGACGCCAAGGGCCAGCTCGAGCCCGCCGACAGCGGCGGCTCGGCGGGCATGGTGTTCGGCCGCGAAGGCGACTACGTGCTCGTGAACGGCCGCACGCGCCCGACGCTGCGCGCGCGCCCCGGCGCCCCGCAACGGTGGCGCATCGTCAACGCCGCCAAGAGCCGGTTCTTCTACCTGGATCTCGAAGGCCAGGCGTTCACGGTGATTGGCGTCGATGGCGGCCTGCAGGAGCGCCCCGTGACCAACGACATCCTGCTGGTCACGCCCGGTGAGCGCGTCGACGTGATCGTGGCGCCGAAAGGCAAGGCCGGCACGCCGCTGACGCTGCGCGCCATGCTCTACAACCGCGGCTACGGCAGCGTGCAGTACCGCAGCGTGGAAGACGTGCTGTTCATCGAGTTCACCGCCCAGCCGCCGGTCACCGCCGCGCCGGTGCGCGTCAGCCGCGCGCTGCCGCTGCCGGCGGTCGAAGGCGCGACCAGGGTCGACGTGGTGCTGACCCTGCCGCCGATGGAGAACGGCAAGTCCGAGTTCCGGGTGAACGGCGTGCCGTTCTGGAAGGCGAAGCCGTTCCAGGCGAAGCTCGGTGAGACCCAGCTGTGGATTGTCCGCAACGACAGCGATTGGGATCACCCGTTCCATCTCCACGGGTACTTCTTCCAGGTCATCGACGACAAGGGCCAGCCGGTCAGGCCGCTGGCGCTGAAGGACACGGTCAACGTGCCGATGAAGACCACCGTTCGCCTGCTCGTGACGTTCGACGAGCGGCCGGGCGAGTGGATGTTCCACTGCCACATCCTCGACCATGCCGACGGCGGACTGATGGGAACGGTGATGGTGGGCGACGGCAAGGCCTCCGGCCACGTTCACACCAAGAAGCCGTAGGGCGCGCCCGCGCGGCGATTACCGGCAGCGGATCGCGTCGTCGATTCGATCGAGGATGACGTTGGCCCGGGTGTCGTGCAGGATCAGGTCGCGCTCGAGGAAGCGGTACATGACGTCGTCGGGCAGCCTGGGCATGGCGGCGAGGATGCTGGGCGGCATCGTCGACAGCGGTTGCTGCTTCGGATAGGTGCCGTTGATCGCGAAGTTGAACTCGCCGGGGTTGTCGTCGCGAATCGCCTCGCAGATGCCGTTGTTGAGCTCGCCGGCGAGCGCGCGCCTGAAGGCGGTGCGGATTCGCGATGAAAAGATGTCGCCGCGCTTGGCCTTGGCACGGGCCTGTCGAATGCGCACGGCCAGTGCTGTCTCGGCCTCCAGGATCTCACGCGGGTCGCCGGTGACCGCCAACCGGGGGATGCCCTTCGACAGCGATTCGCGCAATTGCGCATACTCGTCCATGCGCGCGCTGAACTCGATGAGCGCCGAACCCCAGACCTCGACCCGGAAGTCAGGCGGTCGCGGCGCCTGGCCGGCGGCCGGGGTCTGCGCGGCGGCGGCCGAGGCCAGCAGCGCGAACGCAAGGAAGAACAGCCGGACCGAGCGCCTGAAGGGTAATGTCACCTGTATCCATTATCCCTTCCAGCCGGCGGGCGTTTGCGCGCGGACCAGCAGCACCGGGCAGGTGGCGTGGCGAATGACGTCCTGTGCGTTCGAGCCGAAGACCGCGAGATCGAGCGCGCCGCGGCCCTGCACACCCATCACGATCAAGTCGCACTTTCGCGCCGCGGCCTGGCGCAGGATCTCGCGCGAGGCCTTGCCTTCGACCACCGCCGCCTCGACGGCGCAGTAATCGCGTACGGCGAACGGGATCAGCGATTCGAGCCGCTGCAACTGGCCGGCTTCGGCGCGTGCCCGAACCTCGTCGACGCTCAAGTCGATCGACGGCGGCGACTGGCGAAGCTCCGGTGGCAACTCGATGGTGTTGAGCACCGTGACGTGCGCGCCAGCCTCGGCGCCAAGCGACAACCCGTAGGCCAGCGCCTGATGCGAACTGCCGGAGAAGTCGACCGCGCACAGGATGCGATCGAAATCGATACTGCCGGGCGGCACGGGCATGGCGGCGTTGTGCGGCACGATCAGGACCGGCATCTCCGCCAGCCGCATCACCTTTTCGGCCACCGATCCCATCACCAGCCGCGTCAGTCCCGAGTGTCCGTGATTGCCCATCACCAGCAGGTCGGCGTGCCACGCGTGCGCCTGATCCAGGATGTCGGCGGCGACATTCGGCGCCTCGTGGACCACCACTTCAGCGGCCCCGGCACCACCGGCGCCGGTCACCAGCTGGCGCATGTGGGCGAGCACCTGCGCCCGGTCGGGTGGTGTCAGGCTGAACAGCGGCGGCGGGCTGTTCAGCGGCGGCAGCATGGAAACCGGTGGCGCCAGCGCGAAGACATGGAGCACCTGCAACTGCGCGCCGTACCAGCGGGCCACGGCCGCGGCGTGCCTGAGGGCGTGCCCGGAGCATTCTGAGAAATCGATCGGACACAGGACGCGGGCGATCTGGATCTTGGCTGGCATGTTCACGGGGATGCTCCATCCGGAAGATAGCAATCGGCGTACCGGCAGGCGTCGAGTCATGCGCGCCTGCCGGTACGCGGCGCCGCCTTGCGGCAGCGTCCTCTCTAGGCCGCCGTCTTCACGGCCTTCGGGGCCTCCTGGATCTCGATCTTGCGGGCGGCCGGCGCCACGGCCTTGACCGGCAGCGGGATGCTGACTTCGAGCACGCCATCGGCGAAGCTTGCCTTCACGTCATCGAGTTTGACGCCTTCAGGCATCGGCACGGCGCGGTAGAAGCTGCCGTACTGGCGCTCCGAGCGATAGACGTCGTTCTTCGTTTCTTCGACCTCGCTCTTGCGCACGCCCGAGATGGTGAGGTGGCCGTCGGCCACTTCGACCTTGACGTCTTCCTTCTTCATGCCGGGCAGGTCGACCTTGGTTACCAGGCGGTTGTCCTTCTCGAACAGGTCGATGCGGGGGTTCCACGCGGCGTCGTCGGTGAAGCGCTGGGTGCGCAACGCCGGCCAGGCGGCCTCATCGAACAGCCGATCGAAGTCGGCCGTCATCAGGCGGAACAGGTCAAACGGATCGCGGCCGGCGCGAGCCAGGGCGGTTTCTTTATTGCGGAACATGGTTGGTACACCTCCGATGTGCACTCCGCCGGAATGGCGGGGAGGCACCAGTCTGATGAGAGCAAACACCGTGCCTTCGCCCCCGGTCGCGGTTTGTGGGGATATCGGCGTTCCGCTCCGGCCGGCGCCTGCACCGGTGCGGGGATTTTCGGCCGGGCGCCGGAGATCTCCACCCGGCCCGGCACCCTGGTGGCGGGCACACGACTTGCTTCGAATACCCGTACAGGTCAGGAGGCGAGAACCATGTTCGTCAAACTCCCCGCGTTGCCGTTCACCAACCGTGCCGAGGCCGGTGTCGCTCTCGCGGCTGAGCTGCACCAGTACGGCGGGCGCGCCGACGTCATCGTGCTCGGCTTGCCCCGCGGCGGCGTGCCGATCGCGGCGGCGGTGGCGCGCGCGCTCGGGGCCCGGCTGGATGTCTTCGTGGTGCGCAAGCTCGGCGTGCCAGGCCAGCGGGAACTGGCCATGGGCGCCATTGCCAGCGGCGGCTCGCAAGTGCTGAACCAGGGCGTGATCGCTGCACTGCACGTGAGCGATGCCGATGTCCGCGCCGTCGCGGCCGAGGAGCAACGCGAGCTCGAACGCCGGGAGCGGGCCTACCGCGGCGACCGCCCGCCTCTGGCGCTGGCCAACCACGTGGTCGTGCTCGTCGATGACGGCCTGGCCACCGGCGCCACGATGCTGGCGGCCGTCCAGGCGATTCGCCAGCAGAAGCCGTTGCGGATTGTGGTGGCTGTGCCGGTCGCCTCGCAGTCGGCAAGCGTCAAGTTACGGCAGGTGGCCGACGAGGTGATCTGCGTGCGCATTCCGAAGTCGTTCTCGGCGGTCGGCGAATGGTACGTCGATTTCGCCGAGACGACGGACGACGAGGTGCGCGACTGCCTGACGGAGTCGGCGGCAGACACGGGGACCGTCCGGGTCTCCTGAGGTCGCCGCCGGCCGGCGTCAGCGGGTGATTACTGGCGTGGCTTCAGGCCTCGGATCTTCAGCGCGAGGGCCACGACCACGAGCAGGATCGCGCCCAGCGACACCGCAAGACCCGTCTTGCGGAAGGCGACTTCCGCCAGCGCCGCCTCGCCGTCGGCATCCACCTTGGTGGTGAGTCCCAGCCCCGCCTGCAACACGGTGTCGACCGCCTTGGGATCGAACGTGTGCATCTCGGTACGGGCCAGCGTGAGGTGGTTGGCCGCCTCGCGCAGCGCCAGCGACTGCCCGCTCATTTCCATGCCGGCGTTCTCGGCCCTGGCGACCAGGGCCTGCGATCGGTCGATCGCGCCCTTCAGCTTTTCGATCTCGGCGCGCATGCGGGTGGCGGCAACGTGACCGTTGTCGCCCTCGCTGTGGCAGTTGGCGCACACGCTCGCCTTGTCGGTGCCAAGCATCGCGTCGGCCGGCTTGGCGATCTCGTGGTTGCTGTGGCACTCGACGCAGCCGCGGTCGAAAATCTGCCCGTGCGAGCTGAGGGCGAACTTGGTGGCGAACACCGTGTGGCAGGTGCCGCAGACGTTGGCCACCGCGCCGACGCCCGGCGGCGCCGCGCCGTGGTTGCC
>ERZ1292640.3976-Hain-H43-02um-R1-3976-length-11379-cov-10_pt1 | contig 11379 bp, 10 predicted proteins | sample MGYA00564404_ERZ1292640 | MGnify/ENA primary metagenome ERZ1292640 (study PRJEB36523, sample SAMEA6512636) | groundwater metagenome | collected 2019-01-08 | study: AquaDiva: Metagenomics assemblies of 32 groundwater samples | reverse complement strand
TCGTGCAGCGCGGCGAAAGCCTTCCATTCCGAATTTCCGGCTAGGTGCTGCGCGCAATTTCTGGCGAGAATTTCAAAAAAACCGCCCCTTCTCCCGCTACAGCGCTCAACCGCAACTAGACCATCCACGTCGTCCTTGCGTGTCAACAACCTCACCGTCAAACCTCGGAGGGGACTCGTGCGCTTCATTTCCGAAACTTCCTCCCGTACTTCTCGAGGTGCTCGGGCTTCACGCGCTTCAACTCCGGCTCGGGAATGCCTGAAAGCAACTCCCAGCCGAGCTCAAGCGACTGTTCGATAGTGCGGTTTTCGTACTTGCCTTGCCGCACGAACTTTTCCTCGAAAACGTTAGCGAACGTCAAAAACTTTTTGTCCCGCTCCGCCAACGCCTCTTCGCCCACGACGGCCACGAGGTTGCGCAAGTCGCGACCCTCGGCGTAAGAGGCGTAAAGCTGCGAGGACACGCCCGAGTGGTCTTCGCGCGTGCGCGCCGAGCCTATCCCCAAGTTCATCAAGCGCGAGAGCGACGGGAGAACGTCAACGGGGGGATAAACGCCTTTGCGGTGCAACTCGCGCGAAAGCACTATCTGCCCCTCGGTAATGTAACCAGTCAAGTCGGGGATGGGGTGCGTAATGTCATCGTCAGGCATGCTCAAGATGGGCAGCTGCGTGACCGTGCCTTTCTTGCCGTGAATCGTGCCTGCACGCTCGTACAAACTCGCCAAATCAGTGTACATGTAACCCGGATACCCACGGCGGCCGGGCACTTCCTGCCGCGCAGCCGCAATCTCGCGCAAGGAATCCGCATAGTTAGTCATGTCCGTGAGAATCACGAGCACTTGCATATCCTTCTCGAACGCCAAGTACTCCGCCGCTGTCAACGCCAAGCGCGGCGTAATGAGGCGCTCGATGGAAGGGTCGTTCGCCAAGTTGAGGAACAACACCGCGCGCTCTAGCGCGCCAGTCTTCTCGAAATCTTGCATGAAAAAGCTCGCTTCGGCGTGCGTGATGCCCATCGCGGCGAACACCACCACGAAATCTTCCTTGCCCTCGTGCTTGCCGCCCGTGCTACCGCCACCGACGACCGTCGCCTGCCGGGCTATCTGCACGGCCAGCTCGTTGTGCGGAAGGCCGCTGCCGGAAAAGATTGGGAGCTTCTGGCCGCGCACGAGAGTGTTCGTAACGTCAATCGTGGAAACGCCCGTCTGGATGAAGTCGTGAGGCTCTGCGCGGGCAACGGGGTTGATGGCACTGCCGTTAACGTCAAGCTGGTCGTCCGCAATCACGGGCGCGCCCTTGTCGATAGGGTCTCCCGCGCCGTTGAACACGCGGCCAAGCATATCGTCCGACACGGGCATGCGCAGCGTCTCGCCCGAAAACCTCACGCTCGTAGTCTTCGTGTCAAGCCCGGTTGTCGAACCGAATATCTGCACGGCGGCCAAGCCGCGGCTGCTCTCCAGCACTTGGCCCTTGTACTTGCTGCCGTCCGGCGCGATGATTATGACCAGCTCGTTGTAGGCCGCGTCCTGCACGCCTTCCACGAAGAGAATTGGCCCGGCTATCTCGCGGACCGTCTGAAATTCCTTAACCATGTTGCATCCCTCACTTTCCAAACGCCATCATTTTCCAAACGCCTTGTCAATCGCGTGCATAACCTGCTTGCACTTCTCCTCCACTTCACCGGCAGGCACGCGCTTGAGCTTCGCAATCTCGGCCGCAGCCTCGCACTCCAATATCTTCGCCAACGGGGTTTCAGTTGCAAGCGCAGCCTCGGCCTTGGCGTAAAAATGGAGTATCGTCTTGAGCATCAAAAACTGTTTCTTCGGCGGCGAAAAGACGTCCACCTCGTCGTAACTGTTCTGCTGCAAGAAATCTTCGCGAATCATCTTCGTCGCCTCAAGCACCAGCCGCTCCTTGTCCGGCAGCGCGTCCGGCCCGATGAGCTGCACGATGTTCTGCAACTCCGCCTCCTTCTGCAACAACGACATTGCCTTCGCGCGCAAGTCGTAAAAATCGGGCGACACGTTCGCAGCGTACCACTCGCGCAACTCGCCCCCGTAGAGGGAATAACTGCGCAGCCAGTTGATGGCAGGATAATGCCTGCGGCGCGAGAGGTTCGCGTCCAACGCCCAAAACACTTTCGTCACGCGCAACGTCGCCTGCGAAACCGGCTCGGACAAGTCGCCGCCCGGCGGCGAGACCGCACCAACCACCGACACGCTGCCGTCGCGCTTGCCTTTGCACAAGCACCACACGCGGCCGGCGCGCTCGTAAAACTCTGCGAGCTTCTTCCCCAAGTACGCCGGGTACCCCTCCTCGCCAGGCATCTCTTCCATGCGGCCTGAAATCTCGCGCATGGCCTCCGCCCAACGCGACGTGCTGTCGGCCATGAGCGCAACGTCGTAACCCATGTCGCGGTAATACTCGGCAATCGTAATGCCCGTGTAGATGCTCGCCTCTCGCGCCGCCACCGGCATGTTCGACGTGTTCGCAATCAACACCGTCCGCTCCATCAACGGCCGGTTGTTGCGCGGGTCGACGAGCTTCGGGAACGTGGCGAGCACTTCAGTCATCTCGTTACCCCGCTCGCCGCAGCCGACGTACACGACGATGTCGGCATCGGCGTACTTAGCCAAATCCGTTTGGTTGACCGTGTTGTGCAGCACTACGCCGCCCCAACCGCCCACAAAGTTTTCAATGCCGGGCAGCACAAAATCGAAAACGTCGTGCGGCCCCGGAAGCTCTTCAATTGAAACAATCTTATCTAAAACAAGAGAAATGGCCACCTGTCGACAAACAACGCCCGAAGCCGCACACGCATTCTCGACCAGGTTAACGCAAGCTATTCGCGCGCCTACCTGAAGTTTCGTTGCCTCGCACTCGGTAAAGATGCTGTTTTCTTGCACAAACAGTTTATGAATTGGAGTAACCTCGGCAGCCCTTCCACTAGAAGTGCGTATCCTCAGAATCGAATCGCTTTTGTCACGATAAACAAAACGCGTCTGGGAAGTGATAATACGCCCATTTACATGCGACCACAACCTAATTGGCGCATTGGACTCGACCAACTTGTCCCTGCGCGTCTCTTCAACGACGCGGCCGTTACGCTCCGCTTCCTCGAAGATTTCGCGGATTGGTCTAGTCGAACCGTCTTGCAACAAGACTGGCGTTTCGCCGCTCACGCACTTTCCACTCCCGAAAGGCCCTGGAATCGCCGCAGTGCCTCCCTTCGCGATGGGAAAGAACGTGTCGACAATGCGCTTGCCGGTCACGAGCGGCATCTCGAAATGCTTCTTTTCCTTGTACTCGCGCGGCGACCGCACCGGCCACTTTTGCAGCATTGCAACCGCGCTGCCGCCCACCCTCGCAACGGTGTCAGTAACAGTAAACTTGCCCGCGTGAATTTCCTCCACCTTGCCCTTCACGCCTTTCGGTGCGAGAATGCGGTGCTCGATGCTGAACTCTTTCACCGTGCCCAACACGTCGCCCTGCTGCACAACATCGCCCTTCTTCACGGCCGGCTGGAAGTCCCACTTCTTGCGCCGGTCGAGCGGCACCACGGAAATTCCGCGCGCAATGAAATTGCCGGACTCGGCCTTAATCTTATCCAACGGCCGCTGGATGCCGTCAAACACTCCGCCCAGCAAACCCGGCCCCAACTCCACGGAAAGGGGCGCGCCCGTGCCGTCCACCTTCTCGCCGGGCTTCAAGCCGCTCGTGTCCTCGTACACTTGAATGGACGCGCGGTCGCGCTTCAACGCTATTATCTCGCCGGAAAGCTGCAGCTCCCCGACTTTCACGAGCTCGTTGATCTTCGAGCCCTGCATTCCCTCCGCCTGTATGACGGGACCCGAAATCTTTGAGAGAACACCCATTTGCAAACCAACTCCCAACAACTTTTTCAAACGGCACTGTTTTCCAACGGCAGTTTTCCAACGACATTATCTTTCAAACGGCGCTATGCAACTCGAATACGCAGCTGCAACCACTCGCCCATTCACTTCAAATCTATGCCAATCGCGCGCTTCACCAACTCTTGAAGGGATGTGGATGACGATGTTGAGACGCTGCGGCTGGGCACGGACACGACGACGGGCTTCGTCGACTCGGCCAACAACCGCCTCGCCTTGGGAGACAACCGCGCGGCAACCTCTTCCGACACGATGATGATGCCCGCGTCCCGCGCTGCAAGCGCCGCCAGCACTATTGCTTCAGCATCATCGCCAGCCACTCGCGCATCCCCCACGCCCGCAAGCCTGAAGCCCGACGCGGTGTCCGCATCCCCGACGACGATTATCCTGTCCTTGCGCTCTTCAACGGCCATATCGCAAAACCTACTTACCTTCCCGAAAACTTTTCTTGCATTTCCTGAAAACCCTTTCAATTAAGCCTCGACAATATCGAATCGCGAATGTCCTGCTTTACTTCAAACTGCGTCGCGTACGCAATCATGCGCAGCGAGTGCACTTCCTCGTGCTTGAGGTACATGTACCCCGCCAGCACGCCCGGCGAGAGCACGCTGCGCCTCAGCGTCTTGCGCGCCTCGCGCAGCAACTGGTTTTGGAACACTTCCTCCACCTGCGCCAGCTCGCCCGACTCGGCCGCGTGGCGCACGACTTCCTCCGGCAACGGAATTCCAAGCCGCTCGCTCGCAATCGCAGCGGCCTCCTTCAAACCCTTCGCAACAATCATCTTCTCGCAAAACGATTGGCCCGGCGCGGGAATGATGAACGGCCGCGTCTTGCCTGCCGTAACGCCGCTCTTGCGCAAACGCAGCGCGGTAACCGCGTTGATGATGCTAATCCTCCGCTCGAGAAAACGCTTGAGCTGCGGGTCGCTCTCCTCAACGGCGGCAGCTGCCAGCGCGTTGCAGTTGTAAGCATCCAACGCCCCCAGAAGGCCGCGGTAATCGCCAGACTTTCGGAAGTGCGGCAACGCCCCGCCCAACGCGCCCGAATATTCAGTAAGCATGAGCGAACGCAACACGCCGTCCAAATCCTGCTGCGCAACTAGCTTCTCCACAAGCCTGCCGTCACCCACGACCAACAAATCTTGCAGCGAAACGCCCCTGCCTAACGCGCGCAACGCAATTATCTTCTTGACGTTGTTCACTTCCCAGTCTTTCAACAACCTAGCGACCATCCGCTTGGCCTTCAACGGCGCAATGCGGTAAACCTTGCCCGCGGCAACCGCCAAGTCATCGTCAAGCGCGCGCTTCACCAACTCGCTGCCCGAGTACCGCGTCGACGCCGCCACGAACGCGGGCTTGTACGGCCCCTCCTCAAGAAGCTCTATAAACTCCGGCAGGCTCTTCACGTCCAACAACTCGCGCATCGCGTCGCGGTCGAGAAGCTTGCTCGTCATCGCCTTCACGCGCGCATTCGCATACGCGTAAGCCAAATCCATCAGCGCTTCCCACCCTTGCAGCGAGGCTTCGCCGTAACCCGCGCAACCTTAACTTTCACAAGCTTAACCTTCGCGCCCTCCGGCGCCGCCTTGCAGGGCGCTGCCGCTGCCGCACGCGCGCCGCCGAAAAACATCTTGAACGCCTTCTGCTTAAGCACGTCCTGCCGTTGTTCTATCAACGCGGCGAACGTGTACTCGGCCTTCACCAACCCTCCTTGCGAGAACGCCGTAACGCCCGGAAGCTTCGCGCCGCCCACCGCCCTGCCGAACTTGCCGACAATCGGCACGTCCTGCGCGCGGCAATGCAACTCCGCCCCGCCACCAATCTCGGCGGCAGCACGCTTAGCCAATTGAGCCAACAGCTTCTCGTAACGCTTGCGGCTCTCACCAGACTTTGCAGCCGCGTCTTTCAACAAACTTTGCATCAAACCGGAAATCGCGGCTTGCACGCACTTCTCTCGCGCAGCGGCAACAATCTTGCGCGCCCGCAACCTCGCCGAAGAAACTTTCCTCGCCTCTTCCCCCGCCAGCGCGCCCGCCTCGGCCAGAATCCTCCCGGCTTCAGCCTCGCCCTGCAGCTCGGCCTGCTTCACAACCTCCGCCGCTTGGAGGCGCGCCTTCCCGAGCAGCTCCCGCTCGCGCTCGCAGGCTTCCTGCCGTATGGCTTTCTCAAGCTCTTCAAGTCCCATCGCAAACACGCGGAATGCGCTTAACCAGCGCTGTTGAGTATCAAGAACGCCACGACGAAGCCTAGGATGACCATCGTTTCAGGCAGTGCCATGAACAACAGCACTTGCCCTTCCTTGCCGTCCTTCTCTGCAATCAAACCCATGCCCGCAGAGCCTATTGCCGACTGCGCCATCGCAGTTGCGATAGCGCCTGCCGCTATGGCAATGGACGCGCCAATCGCGACCAAACCCGTTCCAAGTCCTTCCACCATTTTTCCATGCACCTCTAGCTTATAGTCCATTAGACTTATTTATAGCCCATTAGACTTATCACGCAAAGGCACGAACGCCGCGCCACCGCCGTGATAGAACTTCGAAAAAAACTCTACGTAATGCAACCTCAACGACTGGATGCCGCTCTCAAACAACCCCAGCCCCAACGCCACCGCGTGCCCCAACACGAAAATCGCGGTGAAAGCCAGGAAGGGCAGCACTCCCACCGCCGCGCCCAGCACGTTGCCTGAAGACGCCGCGGCGACGAGCGAGTCGAACGACGAGCCCACCGGCACGGTGTTCACCACGCGCGAGAGAATCACGCCGCTCAACCCCAACGCCATTATACGCAAGTAAGACAACATGTTGGAAAGCAAGCCCGGCACTTCCGTCACCGCCGGCAAGCCCTCAAGCTTGAACAACCCAACCACGCCCAACGCGATTAAGCCCGCGGCAACCATCGCATCGCCGAAAATAAACGGCGCGAACAACGAAATGCCGAACAACAACAAGCCCGCCTCTATCAACAACCAACAAACCTTCGCAGCCGCGTGGCCGTAATGCTTGTGCACCACGTTCGTCACAAAACCGATGAGCAGCCCCAACGCCAAGTGAATCACTCCCACCACCAACGCCGCCGCCATCAGCAGCGTTATTCCCTCGCCGCCGCGCTCGATGATAGGGTGCAGCTTGATGCCAAGCATCTCTTCGCTCCCGAAAAACTCTCCGAACACCACGCCCCACACGACGGTCATCACCGCGCTGATAAACATCATTCCCGCCAAGTTGCGCACGAAACCCTTGCCGCCCCGGTAGAGCAACACGGACAACAACACGGCCAACAAACCGTAACCAATGTCCCCCAGAATCATGCCGAAAATCACGGGAAAAGAAATGGCGATGAACAACGTCGGGTCGTACTCGCGCGACGAAGGCAGCGAAAAGAACCGCACCATGAACTCAAACCTGCGAATCAACGGCGGGTTGTTCAACAACGTTGGCGGCTCCCCCTCGGCAGCAGCCGCTTCCACTAGAACCCTCGCCCCCACCACGCGCGAAAGCGAAGACTTCAACTCCGAAAACCTGCGGCTAGGCACCCAGCCTTCCACAACCTCAAGCAACGCAGTCCTGCCAAACTTGTTCGGCAAGCTCGCCTTCTTCGCGTGCTCCTCCAGATGGCAACGCACGCGCGGCACTACTCCCGAAAGCGACTTGCCCAACGCCTCGGCACGCTTCTCCAAAACCGCCGTCTCCACCGCAACAGCATCAAGCTCCCTCCCCCACGCCGCAACCTGACTGGCGAAAGTACCTTCAGCTTGCGGCAGCGGCAACTCGCGGCAGAAAGGCGACGCCCGCTGCAAAAACTCGGCGGCGCGCTTGCGGCCTATCCCCGCGAGCACGAAGTTGCCCGAGAAAAGCAGTTCGCACGGCAACCCCGCAACTGCCTTCCCAAACTCGCTCTTACCTCCCTTCAACTCGAAATAACGGAATTCCACGAGCCCAGTCGCGCCCAAAACCCCGCCCCGCAAGCCCGCTGCAGCCAACGGCCCAGCCAACGCCATCTTCTCCCGCAACTGCACGGCGCGCGACGCAAGCGCAGCAACAGCCTGGCGGCACTCTTCAAACTCGGCGAACTCGGCGCGCAGCTTTGAAGACTCGGCGAGAAGCTTTTCCAACGGCTCCAACCGCGCAACGTCAACCCCTGCCTGCAAACCCAACGTCTTCTCTATCGCCCGCAACGAAATCAAGTTCTCGGAAACCGCCTCGAACTCGGGGAAAGGCACGCCCGGCGAACCGACCTTCGAACGACTGACGTGAATCCAACCAAAATCGTAAAGCGCATCAACAACCTTCTGCGCATCGGCCTGCATGCAAACCACTCGCGCCCGCTCCATTCGCTCTAGCTTCAAGACCATTACGGCAACCCTATCAACGCGCCGGCTAAAACAACAGCGGCAACAACTTTTGCGAAACCCCCGCGACCTTCCCGCGGCAACCTTTCTCCAACGCGTCCGCCTCGCGTTCCGCCTGCGCGATTATCTTCGAACACTCCACTTGAGCGCCAGCCTCGGCCTTCCGCAACAACTCGGCCTTGCGAGCCGCGGCCCGCTGCCGGTGCGACTCGACAACCTTCACCGCCTCGAGCCTCGCGTCCGCCAAAACTTTCTCGGCCTTCACGCCGGCATCGGCAACAACCTTGCCCGCCTCGGCCTCGGCGCCAGCCAAAGCTGCAACGCCATCCTCGAAACCCTTCACACCAGCCTCGACCTTCGCACCAGCCTCGTGCGACTCCAAACCGCTATGCTTGTGCAAACGCCATCCCCCCTCCCCTACCAAGCGCCTCCAATGAACAGCCGGAAAACGCTACAAAAATTATTATGCCCCCAAACCAATATTTATTCCCTTCGGAAAAAAACCGCTGAAAAAAGCCCTGCAACAAGCCAATCCACCCCACTCCGGCAAGCCCTCGCACGCCAAACACTGCCTAAAACCACCAGTTCCACCCCTACCCCAAGCCACCCTTCCCGCCGGAAAAAACGCTTCAAGCCCCCCTCCCATCCAAAAGAAAGCCTCCCAGCCCAACTGCAGGCGGCAGCGCGGCGCGAGAACGCTGCGAACGCCGATAAACGACTGCTCCGCCCGCCGTTGCCCCGAGAAACCGACAGAACCGGAATCACCCGCCCAGCTCCCTAACCGTCCAAGCCAAGTTAAAAGCTTTCTGAAGAATATATAACTACGGTTTTCCTAGGGCAGCATAGCCTTTAATCAGAGAACCTAACAGCATATTGTTGATCAGGATGCAAGGATCGCAAATAAACCTTTCAGAATTCAAGATTCTAGCTCCGAGCGACGAGCAGGTGGTGCTAAATGCTATTCAAGGCCATATTGCCGCCTACCTTCAAGACAAACAGCCAAACCTAGCAGTACATACGATCCTCATTAACAAAATAGCATATTACTCGGCGATAGAGCTTAATCTAGAACTGACGCGAGGATGGTACTTGTATGGCCCATGCATCGACTCTTATCTCGAGCGGGAAAAAACGTTTTTCGACTTGCGCGTGGCGGCACCAGTTCATAGGCGCCAGAACCCGGTAGTTATAGAAGAATGCGAAAAGAACATTGCACAATACGCAAAAACCCGCGAGGAAAACGATTTCTACGCATACCTAAGCTATATTTATCGAAAACGCTCCGAATACCCGCAACTAGCAGAAATGTACGTGGCGAAAAACGACTTGTTTCGGGCACTAAGTAAACTCTACTCCAAAAAGGAAGTAAAAGAAAACGAAATTGTCAGGAACTTCGACGCATTCAACCGCGCCCTGCTTTCCAACGATTACCAAGATTTCATCAGCATCAATGAAGTGGATGCGGACGCAATGTTAGACTACTCGTTCCTGTTGATGGAACGCGCAATAGACGCTCTAGAAAACGAGGAAGCACGCAGGGCTTTTCACGAACCTGCAGAAGAATTCAACAATAGTGCGTTCAAGGCACTAAGCGACAAGCATTACGCGGCCACCGTAAAGTCCTTCTCAGAAGAGATTGCGAAAGATCGCAGAAACTCGTTCCGGAAAGCCTACGCGAACTACTACCACTTGGCAAGGCAACGCAGCGACTCACTGAAGATGGAGCTTGTAAAACCAATGGTGATGGAACTTGGCGGACGCGCTTAAGAAAATTACCTTTCTTGATACATCCGTGCTCCTAGAAGCTACTTACGAACACGCGCGGTACTACCCCGCCGCAACCACTATTACAAAACAGCCGTTCAAAAGTTCGCAAATCGTCAGGGAAGAGCTGGAAAACCTCCGACAACGCCGCTTCAGCCTCTACAAGCGCCTTATCGCGTTCGTCACCAACCGAACCGAACCAGCTTTAAACGAACTCGTCGAAGACATTGGCCATCTCTCTGAAAACGAAAACGACAGAAAGCACATAGAACACATCCTCTCAGACGCGTACCACGCGGCTAACGAAAGCCACGAAATTGACAAACTACCCCTGACTGCACGCGTCCTCAGAGCAGTAAGCAAAATTCGACGAAAAATTGATGCCCTGCTATCCTACCTCGATCAACACCTGACGCTGGTAATGATTTCCACTCGTATCGACTCGCGAATAATGAACCCCCTAAGAACGCTCATATCCAACCTAGGAGACCTGCGAATTCTTTCCAACGCCATATCCCACAGCGCCTTTGAAGGAGTTTTCACGAACTTCATCACCAACGATTACGGCGACTTCCTAGAAAACAAGGCGCGCATCAAATCCGCCCTGCCAGACTACCAAAAATATTTTGAAATACGCGCCTTGGCTGAAACAGCGGCGGCGTAAATATTAAGGACTGCTTGAGCAAAAACCACCTATGGAACGTTAAGCACCACGTTTGAATCAAATTCGCTACTCACCAAGATAATTCCAACCGGCCTAGCTGAGGGAGTTGAAGAAACACTAATGCCGCCTCGCGCCCAACCCCGCGTAGAAATCGTGCACGTCACCAGCCTCGCCGGCACGTTCACCCCTGAAAAAAAGGTGTTGGATGGGTTTGTCGGCGGCAATGCCGTCGTCGCAATTGTTGCGCACGAAAAAACGCCCGGCGCGCACGCAGGCTGCGGCGCGCTCGACAGCCTTACTTCCTCCAAACCCGCTGCGCTCGCCGAAAACCTCTGCCACGTTTGGCACGGCCTCGCAGAGCACGGCGTCAACCCTGAAAAATACTTCGGCATAACGCTCGAAAAGCTTGGGAAAATTGTTAAAGGCGTTCAGCTTGAAACGCACGCCCACGAACGCGCGCCCAACCTGTTCGCAATAGCAACTGCAACCCTCCCTACCGTGGCGTTCGTTCACGCGCACGAGGACGGCGTGCTGCAAGTGCGCGGCAAGCACGGCCTTGAAGAACTCGACTTGGAACGGCCGATTAAAGTTATTGCATGCGTGTGCGCAGACGCGAGGAGCGACGCGCGCACCGCAGTTAAGGGCGTGGAAGCGCTGTTGAATGACGAGCGAACCACGCACGTCGCACTTCC
>ERZ1292640.3975-Hain-H43-02um-R1-3975-length-11384-cov-5_pt1 | contig 11384 bp, 12 predicted proteins | sample MGYA00564404_ERZ1292640 | MGnify/ENA primary metagenome ERZ1292640 (study PRJEB36523, sample SAMEA6512636) | groundwater metagenome | collected 2019-01-08 | study: AquaDiva: Metagenomics assemblies of 32 groundwater samples | reverse complement strand
GAGCCCAGTCAGTATGAAGCCCGAACACATCATACTTAAATCGGGGTCGGCACTTTTTGATGACTTGCTGTATGAGTTTGAACAGGCGCGTAAATACATTCACATCCGTTCTTTTTTATGGAGAAATGACGATACGGGAAGGCTGGTTGCGCACAAGCTCATACAATCTGCCAACCGCGGTGTCGAGGTATATATCGTAAAAGACAGGATAGGAGCATTCTTTGAATACGCAGAGGCAAATGGCCAAAGTTTCTTTCATGATTCCCCGTCCGCTTGTTCGTATTTCTCAACTCATTCAACTCGCACAATGTATTGGCAGGCGAAAGCCATGGCATGGCTATACAATAATAGACCGAGAGCCCAACGGCCTAATCCTTTAGCCGACAAGATGCGGTCTCATCCTCGCGTGCATGTTATTGATTCTTATAAGTTATACGACCATTCCAAAGTAATCACGATTGACGACAAAGTTGCTTATGTCGGCGGTATCGGTTTCGCTGACGAGTATAGAACGGGCAATTCGCCGCCCTGGCTTGATTTTATGTTCAAAACCAATGACTCTCGCGTAACGCGGACAATCACAATGTCTCTTTCCGGAACCAACCTACATTATGGGGAGTCCATGAAATGCATAACTTCAACCACTTGTGAATTCGAGGGTGATAATCTTCATAATAATTTATTAACTTTCATTAATCAGACCAAAAACAATATCACCGTCGTCATGCCATTTCTTGGCGACGTTGATTATATAAGAGCTTTCGTTTTGCTATTACATCGGAATGTTAAAGTTCACTTCATAACCGCGGCCAACGCGCACTCAAACCGATATAGAAACAAACATTTTTTCAAAAGGATTATTAGGGAAGCGGGCGTACATGCAAAAAATCTAACTATTAGTCTCACTGATGGAATGGTGCATGGTAAGTTGCTTCTGCAAGACAATGAAACAATCAGAATCGGCTCTCAAAATATGGTGATGGAGAGCGATGTGGTAAGAGATACCGCTATTGAAGCTAGTATTCCTGAATTATATTTTAGCGCCGCGCAAGCGTTGAATGACCAGCTTGAACCTAGGACAATAAGAGAGTATCGGGGTTTGGCGGGCGTAAAATTATTCAACAAAGAAAACCCGTGGGTATCAATCCTATTTCCTTCGAGGGTAGAATGGTTCGCCGCAAAAGTACAAAGCGTGATTGTTTTTCTGCGCAAGAAAACTATTCGGTCGCTCGCGGCCCAATTTTAACTTTTTTAACTAAAAAATATTGTGTTTGACCTCAATTCCCAACCCAACTATTCTCTTATTCTCACGAATTAGACAATAAGGGAAGGAAAGAAACATCGCGGCTGACTTTACCTCTGGGACCAATGCAGGTAGCACTTGACCTCTGTCCTAGTGAGCGTAGGGTGAGTGTATGAGAAATTGGCATGGTATCGTTCTTGGGCTTTTCCTCATCGCAATTCCGTCAGTGACACTTGCTCACCCTGGCCGCACCGATTCATCCGGCTGTCATACATGCCGTACAAATTGTCCCAAATGGGGACTTTCTACTGGCGAGTATCACTGCCACAACGCAAAAGCACTTCCACAACCCAAAGAACCTATTCGGAGTCACTACGATGAGAGCGGAGGCACTACAGAGCCGTGGCCAGAATACAAAGCGCCATCTGCGAAATCCGTAACTGTCCCGACCGTAAACAAATCGCCAACTATTTCTTTGCCGACAACTGCACCATCTGCCAAAACAACAATTACATATACACTCGCAAAAGGAATGGAAAATAATCAGGTTTCGCGATTGCAACAGGTTCTTGTCCGCTATCCCGATATTTATCCCGAAAGCTCAACCACGGGCTATTTCGGACCAGCCACAGAACGAGCGGTTAAAGGGTTCCAAAAGAAACACGGACTTGAACAGACTGGCGCTGTCGGACCAAAAACTCGCGCGCTTTTAAATGCGCTATAATTCATGTATGGAATCGGGTATGAAAAATACTATTATTGGCGCGGTCATCGGCACAGCAGTCGCGACAGGCGGATTCTTGATGTTTGGTGATAGCGGAAAAAGCAAGCCGTCGAGTTCAAATCCTTTTACCCGCACTGATAATCCAACGCAGACACGCTCGACTCTTCCAACTGGAGAGCCCGATAAGGACTGCAAAGATTTTAAGACACAGCGAGAGGCGCAAGAATTCTTCGAAGCAAACGACCCGACAAACGACCCGCACGGTCTAGACCGAGACGAGGATGGTCGTGTTTGCGAGACACTTCCGTAACAGCATCAATACACTCTGGCAGTCAGACTGCTAAATTTTGGCAGTCTGACTGCCAGAGCAACACGCGTCTTTAATTGTGGTAACATTGGCTTGTATGGGGAATCACGAGGGATTGAAACCTTTATCGGTAAAAGACCGCAAGCTCATTAACTACATAGAGAAAAAAGAGGGGTATTATCGCAATACAAGCTTCGCGGACGACACAGGAGGAAATTCTGCTCTGGAACCTTTATCAGGGCGAGAGATTAACGGCGTACGTTTCGGCAAGGAGATAGCGCAATATCCAGTGGACGAGTCGCCGGAACAACTTCTAGAGGGAAAGCAACTTGCTGAGCTTGCTAAGTCTATGATAGACGCTCTTCCTGAGCGAGAACGTAAGGTTATCCTTCTAAGAGTTTATGACAATAAGACGCTTGAAGAGGTAGGTGAAATACTTGACATAGACGTATCTACAGTTAAAGCAGCAGAGGCCAGAGCAATTACAAGACTGCGCCTCCCATCGCGGGCGGGACCACTTCGTACGTTTTCGGAGGAAAATAATGCCACTGCCATTCCTGAAACAGTTTTTGTCATGATCGAAGAAAATGGCAACCCCGCGAAGGTGGAAGTTTCAAGAGGCGCTTTTGAAAGCATCGTTATGAGAATGTTTGCAAAGGGTGTTGGAACGCAGAAGAACATTGTGAAAAAGATTGCGGAGGAGCTGGAGTGCGAGCCGTTACTTGTTAAGTTTGCCATCAATAAAAAACTTGACGAACGGGCAAGAAACGCGAGAAGCGGAACTGAACAAACGCAGACGACAGATAAGAATCCTGATACAATGAGAGCCGCGTTATAATGGACGTGGCCGTGTAAAAATGGACAGTACACGGCATGATTCTGCAGAATCACATGATTTCGCTAAATCAGATGAAGCACTACATTTGCACGGGAGGATGCGAGGGGGTTTCGGGCAAGCCGGGGACATGCGGCGCAAAAACATGTCCCAAGCACGGGAAGCCCTTGACCGAATGCGATTGCGGTGATGGAAAGCACAATACGAAGACCAAGAGCGAGTAATGGTTTGTGTAATGCGAGAAATGGAAATGGGGTCTGACCCTCGCTCGTGACCCTCGCTCGCTAACTTGATACTCGTCCAATCCTCTATCCCCAATGAAAACAATAATAAAAAGGATTTTAATTGGTCTTATTTTAATCTATCTCGGATTCGGTTTCTTGCTTTTTCTGCGCCAGAACGATTATATTTATTATCCATTCGCGCAGGATTTTAATTCATGCGGGGAGTTTTCTGATAGCGAGAAATTGGATTTGAACGGCACGCGGGTTTACTACAAGAAAATATCGGCCAAGCTGGTAGTTTTTTACCACGGCAACGGCGGGTCGGCATGCGAGGGTTCCTTTCTTAAGGATACATTCGCCAGCATCGGGTATTCCTATATTTTCGCGGAATATGCCGGATATTCAAACGATACTCAAAAATCGTCGCAAAAACTCATTATGGAAGATGTTAAAAATATAAATAACTTTCTGAACACGCTATCTCTAAAAGAATTGGCCATAGTCGGCGAAAGCTTGGGGGCATCGGTGGCCCTTTATCATTCCTCCATGGCCGATGAAGACAAGTTGCTGCTTATTTCTCCCTTTTATAGTCTCGCGGATTCAGCCAGGGTTCATTACCCGCTTTATCCGATTGCGTTATTGCTTCGGGACAAATACGAGAATTATCTTTGGCTGAAAGATATAAAAAAGGTTGCGATAATTCATGGGACCAAAGATACGATTATTCCAATTGGAGAATCGAAACGGCTTTTCGATAAAATGGAGGTAGGCAATAAGAAGTTTATTGAGATTTCCGGCGCAGACCATAACGACATTTACAGCTATCCAGAAACATTCCAAGAAATTACCGACTTTCTTAAATAAATCCGGAGAGAAAATAGGGTCAGAAAAAGAAAATGGTGGTTAGGGTGATATTTGTTCAATACACTAACTTTACGCGGTCGCGTAAAGTTAGTGTATGTCTGAAAACTGCTCCAAGCCCATATTTTGAGCATATAGAATGGAGCGAAATGTTATACAATAGTACGCACGTATGAACCGCGAATCTCTCACCCGCTTCGCTTGGCTTGCAATCGCTGGCGCAATTGCCACGATTGCACTCAAGACCATCGCCTATTATCTGACTGGTTCGGTCGGCTTGCTCTCTGATGCTCTTGAATCGGTAGTAAATCTCGTTGCCGCCGTAATCGCGCTTGTAGCCCTTACAATCGCGCTTAAACCGCCGGATGAAGAACATTCTTACGGCCACTCAAAAGCGGAATATTTTTCCAGCATCATAGAGGGCGTGTTGATTATTGTCGCGGCGGCTGTCATCGGATACGCCGCCATAGAACGATTGATTAACCCAAAAGAAATTGAGCAGGCCAGCATTGGTCTTATTGTCGCGGCCATTGCATCTGTAATCAATTACTTAATCGCCCGCCAACTCCTAAATGCCGGCAAAAAATACCGCTCAATTACTCTCGAGGCAGACGCCCATCACCTTTTTACAGATGTCTGGACATCAGTTGGCGTAATAGTCGGCGTGGGCATAGTGGCAATAACAGGAATCACGATGCTTGACCCAATAATCGCGCTCCTTGTCGCGCTCAATATCGTCTACACGGGATACCAGCTGATAAAACGTTCGGCATTGGGATTTATGGATACCGCCATCGCGCAAGAGGAGCGAGATAAGTTGCAGTTAATTTTGGGAAAACACACAAGCAAGGACATCAAATATCATGGACTGCTTACGAGGCAGTCGGGAGCGAGGAGATTCGTTTCGTTCCATCTGCTAGTTCCAGGAAACTGGACCGTGCAAAAGGGACACGACCTCGCTGAAGTAGTGGAAAAAGACATCCGCGATGAAATTCCTGATGTCACCGTACTCGTACACATAGAGCCCATCGGCGACAAAAGGTCGTACGAAGACATTACAATTGACAGGAAGATGTAGCTTGTTAAGTATTTCGTATACTAGATACAAGATACTAGATACCATATACTAGCGCTATGGATGTCTTCAAGGACCCTCTAAATTTTCTGCGCGAGCAGGGCGAAAAACTAACTCCCGACAATCTTACTCTTGGGTTTCGCGCGCTTGTAAAAGCTGGCACAAAACGGACTGACAAAATCGCTGATGTGCTGACTGGCCTATTTGGAACAGTAGGATTTCTTTTGCTAAACGGGATATTTTTTGCCGGCTGGATACTTTGGAATAACGGATACTTCAGATATGAACCGTTCGACCCATTCCCCTACGGACTTCTTACAATGATTGTATCTTTGGAGGCAATATTCCTCGCGACAATTGTTCTTATAACGCAGAATCGCCAGGGAAAGATAGCCGATATGCGGCAACAGATGGATTTTGAGATAGATGTACGCGCGGAAAATGAAATTACTAAAATTCTGAAACTTCTCGCGGAATTGCACCGGCATGAAGGTATCTCGAAAAAAGACAAGGAGCTTGAGGAAATGATTAAAAAAACCGACATCGGCAAGCTGGAGGAAGATATAAGAAACCGCCCCAGTTGAGAGGACATTCTGACATTTTGCAAAATGTTAGAATGTTGCGATGCGGGTTAACATTCGCGATACGTTATACAATACAAGCATGAGTCGGACGGTTATGGAGTGGTTGCAGAGATTTTCTATAGCCCTGCTTTTTCTTTTGCCTTTTGTATTCCCTTCCGTTTCGCATTCGGCGACAACGGATTTGCGCGCGGGGTTCGCGCAAAGCGCGCTCTGGATGTCGCGTTCGCACGTTGTCGCGGGCGAATCCGTTAACATCTTTACGGTTCTTTACAACAGCAGTGAGAATTCCATAAGCGGTGATGTCGTAATAGAGGTGGACGGCTCATCAATCGGCACCAAGAGCTTCACTCTTGCCACAGGCGAAACACAGGTCGTGTCTATGCCGTGGGTCGCTAAGGTCGGAACTCACGCGCTTTCCGCGCGCATGGAAAAAGTGCTGGATGCGAAAATGAATTCTAGCGCCGCAATATCGGACAGAACGACTGGAAGCATAGCGGTCAGCATTGAAGCCGCTCCGCCGCCTTCGCCAACCGAACAAGTATTGAATACTGTTACCTCCGCGATACAAACAGGTTTCGCTTCCACAGCCCCGGCTGTTGTCAGCGCGGCCAATTCTATCTTCAATGCGACAGAATCTCTCCGCGCGCAGGCAAAATCGGCGCTTGAAAAACAACTTGCAAAAAACGAACCCGCAATAGCTTCAACGCCAATATCGCAACCGAATCCTGTAACAACTCCTTCTGACTCTAAGGTCACAGCGACTTCGACGAAAAGCGCCGACGCAGAAACGTCATTGCTTTCTAAAACGCTCCGATACATGGCGGCCGCGGGACTTTTCGTTGTAAGCTCCAGAACATTGTTCTACGTTTCTCTCGTATTCATGCTTCTGATTCTGTTTCAGATTCTGCGGGTAGCTTTTCGCGAACGAAGGCGCGGCAGGAGGCACTATGAGATTGATACTTAAATGTCAACAATCACTCACGGTCGTATAGAATCGTTGACATTATCAGACTTACCCCAGTAATACACGGAGGTTTTTTGATGCCGATGAACTCGAAATTTCTGTCGCTTTAATGACAGTTTCTAAACCTTCCCTTTACTTGGATTCGCGCCGCGAATCTCTTTCTCAAGTATCTTCCCAGTACGATCAAAATTGTAGCAATACACTTCGCCCGTGCCATATTCAAGGTCGCTGATACCATCGTTACTCAAGTTTTCCAGATGCTTAACAAGCGCGCGCAGATTATTCCCGTGTCCGACAACAAGCACGTTTTTCCCTTCCAAAAGCTCGGGCAGAATATGATGCTTGAAATATGGGACGACACGGTCATGCACATCTTTCATTGTCTCGCCTTCGGGAATCGGACAATTCCAATGCCGGCGAATGCGCTGGAACTCCTCGTCGCCAATTTCTTTTTTTATCTCCCACTTATTCTTGCCGGTATAGATGCCATAGTGGCGTTCATTGAGCGCCGAATGCCGCTTCGGTTCATGTTTGAGATCGAGGACGTCTTTAATTTCGTGCCACGTCTCATGCGCACGTTTGAGGGTCGAGACATGCACGCTGTCAATTTTAAAATCTTTAATAGCAAACCCCGCCTGCCGAGCTTCTTCAATTCCCTCCTCGGCAAGGCCGACGTCCGTCCAGCCTGTCCACAACCCTAATTTGTTCCACTCGGATTTCCCATGTCGAACTAAAATAAGGTGTGACAACGATTTTTTGGTTTTTTTATTTTGTTTTGTTTGCATTTTGGCTACAGGCTACCAGCTACCGGCTATAAGCTATTTTTTATGCATCTTCGCCTCAATCTTCGCCACGGCGATTGTGGTCTTGATGACGGAGTCCGGGTTCAGAGACATGCTCTCTATTCCCTGCTCCACTAGGAATTTCGCGAAAGCAGGATGGTCCGACGGCGCTTGTCCGCAAATGCCGACGTATTTCTTCTTTTTCTTGCAAATGGCAATAACCTGTGAAATGAGCTTTTTAACTGCCGGGTCGTTCTCGTCCGCCACCCTGTTCACAATTCCCGAATCGCGGTCTAGGCCGAGCGTCAATTGCGTCAGGTCGTTTGAGCCGATGGACATACCGTCAAAGATTTCCAAAAATTCCTCGGCAAGAATCGCGTTGGAAGGAACTTCGCACATGACTATGACCGGCGTTACCGAGGCGTCAGTCTCACCTTCGTGCGGAAGCAAGTTCGCGAACAACCCTCCCTCTTTCATCGTCTCCAAAGTCTTCCTGCCTTCTTCCAAAGTCCTGCAGAAAGGAATCATGGGAATCGCGTTGTCCAACCCCATAGAGACGCGTACCTTGTGCAGGGCGCGGCACTCCAATAGGAATGCTTCGCGAAATTTCGGGTCATAGTATCGAGAAGCCCCGCGCCATCCGAGCATCGGATTCTCTTCGTGAGGCTCAAACACATTGCCGCCCAAAAGCGAGCGATACTCGTTGCTCTTAAAATCGGAAAAGCGCACGATGACTTGTTTCGGATAGAAGGCGGCGGCGATTTTCGCGATGCCGAACGCAAGGTTGTCGACATAGTACGCGCCTCTGTCGTGCCACCCGCGTGTCAGCGCGTCCACCTTTTTCTGCAGTTTCGGCTCAAGTTCTTTGTAATGGAGAAGCGCCAAGGGGTGAACGCCGACAGACGCGGCGATTATGAATTCTTCGCGCGCGAGCCCGACTCCGCTGTTCGGAAGGAATGATTTCTCGAACGCCGTGTCCGGCGTGGCGATATTCATTGTTATCTTCGTTCGCGTTTTTGGAATTGAAGCGACATTCGTCTCGCGCACGTCAAACTTCAAAGCGCCCGCATAAATCCTGCCCTCGCTTCCGGTCGTATCCACTGTAATCATCTGTCCAGTTTTAATGTGCCTCGTAACCGGCTCCGCGCCAACGACTGCCGAAAGCCCCAGCTCGCGGGAGACAATGGCCGCGTGCGAAGTGCGGCCTCCTTTGTCTGTCACAATAGCGGCGGCCTTTTTCATTATCGGCTCCCAGTCGGGGTCGGTCATTTCAGTGATAAGCACTTCGCCCGGCAACAATGTACTCATGTCCCGCAAGCTTGAAATAACGCGCGCCTTTCCGGTAACAATTTTGTTCCCGACTGAAAAGCCTTTCGCGAGAAGAGTTCCCTCCTCGCGCAAAATATATTCCTTGAGCTTGCCTCGGTCTTTTGAGACCTGCACGGTCTCCGGGCGCGCCTGCAATATGAAAAGTTCGCTGGTTTTTCCATCGAGACCCCATTCAATGTCCATCGGGCTCTTGGTTTTGCGTTTCTTCGTGTAGTGCTTCTCGATTATTTCCGCCCAGTGCGCGAGCGTAAGTATCTGTTCGTCATTGAGTACGAATTTCGCCCTGTCTCTCGCGTTCGTCTTTACCACCTTAACCGGCTTGATTCCTCCTTTCGGCCCATAAACCATCTTGGAACTTTTCGCACCGAGCTTCTTCCCGATGATTGGAACCGGCGCGTGATGCAGGCGATTTTTCGCGACGAGATATTCATCCGGTATCACATGCCCCTGCACGACCATTTCTCCAAGACCGTATGCGCCGTTTATTATAATGACATCCTCAAAACCCGTTTCCGTGTCTATCGTAAACATGACGCCGGAAGCGCCCATATCCGTCCGCACCATCCGCTGAATGGCAACTGAAAGCGCGATTGCGAAGTGGTCGAATTTCTTGTCGATTCTGTACGAGACAGCGCGCGCGGTGAAAAGCGACGCGAAAGATGATTTCACCGCTTTTAACACGTCATGCTTTCCGCGGATGCCGAGGTATGTTTCGTACCCGCCGGCGAAACTCGCGCCCGGCAAGTCTTCAGCCGTGGCGCTCGAGCGGATTGCCACGTCAATATTCTTCCCATACTGTTTTTCCATTTCGGCATAAGCTTCCGTTATTTCGTTCTGAAGAGAAACTGGCAATTCCGCCTTCTCGATGGCATGCCTGACATCGTGGCATTTCTTCTCAAGAACCGTTATGTTTTTGGCGCTGACTTTTTTGAGCGTTTCTTTTATGAAAGGCGCGAGCCCCGCTTCTTCTATAAATGAGCGGTAGCCATCCGTAGTTATGATGAAGCCGGTCGGCACGCGAATTCCTTGCGAAGCCAATTCCTGAATCATCTCTCCGAGAGAAGCGTTTTTCCCTCCCACGCGCCGGACGTCTCCGATGCCTGCCTCCTCCATTCTAATAACGCGAGGCGCACCCGCATGCTTTTTCGCAGTGGTGGGTTTTGATGCGGACACGCCCGCACTATATCACAACGATTTATTGTACAATCTTGAAGAATGTGGAAAATCGTGGCCTATGGGTTTGACATAGGCACCTGTAGACGGCCTGTCTACAAGTGCCGACGCCTACCTCGTCGGCCTGTCTGCGTACGTCGCTCGCCGCACAGGCAGGCCGATTCGGAAAACGATTCTTGAAACGGATTGCTTCAGTAATAATCCCGACATCTTATAGCGGTTATGCCTTGGACGATGTTTCCCGATATTCCTTCATCACCTTGCGCTGCTCTTCATTTGCCTCGCGCAAAACCTGACGAATCACTTTCGCCTTATCCCCAGCCGACTTCGTAAAGAAATCTGAAAAGTCGCTGTCTTTTCGGTCTGCCCCGCGGCTGAGCGAGGCAATAATTCCTTTAATAAAGTCTGTCATATAAGTATCTCCTCCAATTCTTCTAAAGTGTATCTGCCATTGGTTCTCCGGTCAAGCTCGTCTCCAGATATGTTGAGTTGGAAATCCTCTCTGCCTTCTTCATAATCTTTGACAAGCAAATTCAGTTCCACATCGTCTTTGAATCGCTCTTTGACCGCACGAGCATTATGCCGTGATTCAGCTAAAGCTCGTATGAAGACATCTTTTGAAACATGCCTCGCTTCTCGCGCTTCCCGGGCTTTGGTAAATTCCCACGCCCTTATAGGGTCTTGATATACGAACCAGAGTTCGACACGACGCTTACGGGCAAGTGAGCGTTTGATATTTTCCTCGGCGCCTGCATGCGCAAATGTCCCATCGAGAATGCAGTTGAGACTGTGATGAAGTGCGTAATCGTACAAAATGTTCACTCCTTTATTCGCGGCTTTTTGAAATAAGTGCGCATTGCCTCCCGTGTAGCCGGGGCATAGGGGTCGTATTTCATCCGCATCAATACGCACCGGCACATCATTGAATCTTTTTACGAAACTTTTCGAGACTTCAGTCTTTCCGGCTCCCGGCGAACCCGCCATGAAAAGCGAGACCGGCGTTGCCACCGAAACAGATTGTCCTGCAAATTTTTGGATTATCTCGTCAGAATGACTTTTTACGTACTGGAAAGCATCCTCGGAAATCTTTTGTTCATCGGAGTTCATATAGCGTTATTGTAACCCACACATAAATGCTTCGTGTAGCGTAAATTGTTTAAGGGCATTGAAGTCGAACGGCCCGTCTACAGGTGCCGATTCTGATCCAATCGGCTCATTTCCGCCTTAAATGAGACCTCTAATCAGGAATCAAGTGAAAGCGGTGGATAACTCTCTTTTCACAT
>ERZ1292640.3974-Hain-H43-02um-R1-3974-length-11388-cov-5_pt1 | contig 11388 bp, 9 predicted proteins | sample MGYA00564404_ERZ1292640 | MGnify/ENA primary metagenome ERZ1292640 (study PRJEB36523, sample SAMEA6512636) | groundwater metagenome | collected 2019-01-08 | study: AquaDiva: Metagenomics assemblies of 32 groundwater samples | reverse complement strand
AGCAGGTGAACCTGACGCGCTTCAGCCTGTTCTTCCCGGAGCGTCGCGAGTTCTTCCTCGAGGGCGCGGGGATCTTCGCCTTCGGCGGCGCCAGCGTCAGCCTGCGCGGCGGCGGCGGGGGACCGCCCAGCAATACGCCGATCCTGTTCTACAGCCGGAAGACCGGGTTGTACCGGGGCAACGATGGAACGACCGCCGTGCCGATTCTGGCGGGGGGACGGCTCACGGGACGGACCGGCGCGTACACGGTGGGCGCGTTGAACATCCAGCAGCGCGCGGACGCCGCCGTCGGCGCTCCGGCCACGAACTTCTCCGTCGTCCGCCTCAAGCGCGACATCCTGACGCAGAGCAGCGTGGGCGTGCTTTTCACGAACCGTTCCCAGTCCGTGAATGCGGACGGGTCAAACCAGACCCTGGGCGCCGACGCGTCGTTCACGTTCCTGCGCAGCCTGACCATCAACGCCTACCTCGCGCGCACGCGCACCGAGGGGTGGTCGGGCAACGACGCCAGCTATCGAGGCGAGGTGCAGTGGACCGGCGATCGGTATGGGTTCGAGGCGGAGCACCTCGTGGTGGAGAAGAACTTCAACCCCGAGTCCGGGTTCCTCCGCCGAAAGGATTTCCGGCGCAACTTCGGCATGTTCCGCTTCAGCCCGAGGCCGGCGGGTTCGGCGACCATCAGGAAGTACCAGTTCGAGCTGGCCTTCGACCACTTTACCGACACGTCCGGCCGCCTCGAGACCGAGCAGGCGCAGGCGCAAGTCGGGATGGACTTCCAGAACGGCGACGAATGGCGCCTGGAGTTCAAGAACAACTACGAGTATCTCGACGAGCCGTTTGAGATCTCCGACGGACTGGTCCTGCCGGTGGGCGGATACAGGTTCAACGAGTTCGAAGCCCGCTACAATATGGGACCGCAGCGGAGGCTCAACGGCTACCTCTGGGCCGGCAGCGGCGAGTTCTTCGACGGCACCCGCACGGAAGTGGGCTACCGGGGCCGGGTCGAACTCACCGGCAAGATCGGCCTGGAGCCCGGCATCTCGTTCAACTGGGTGGACCTTGCCGAAGGGTCGTTTGTCGCCAAGCTGCTCACGGCGCGCGTCAACTACAACCTGTCCCCCCGCAAGGCCCTGTCGGCGCTCGTCCAGTACAACTCGGCCGGCGACGTGATTGGCGCCAACCTGCGCTTCAGGTGGGAGTTCAAACCCGGATCCGATCTGTTCGTCGTCTACAACGAAGGCCGCGACACGTCGATCAGTGTCCGCCGATCCGAGCTCAGCGCCCGTTCCTTCGCCGTCAAGATCACGCGCCTGTTCCGGTTCTAACCCAGGGGTCGGGACAAATTACGTGCGGAGCCGGGCGGCGGGTTGCTGGCCATTCGTGGCCCGAATCTGCGGATTCTGTGAGGTCCCACGCGGATACCGATAACCGATCAATCTGTTTCGCCCTAAACGATTACGGACGCGGGATTGGAGCCATCCGGTTGAGAATGACACTCGCCAGCGTCTGGAAATCCGAGTAGGCTTCCCTGACCGCCAGCGCATGGTTGCCGATCGCACCGTCCGCGACGGAAGAAATCCGGGGGGGGGATAGAATAGCTGGCTGCCGACATGAGCCCAGCCGCCGATCCGCCCCCGGTCCTCCTCGAGCCCGTCCTGACGCCACGCGGCCACCTGGTGCTCGCAGAGACGCCCGAGCCGCCGGGCCTCGACGCGACAATCGCCGCACGCCTCGTCGAGGCGTTCGCCCGCGGCCAGGGAGACGGCTTACTGCAGCTCGGCGCCGGCGAGGTGTCCACGCCGCTCCCTCCAGCGTTTGGCTTCTGGCGCGACTTCGCCGCACGGTTCGTCACCGCGCTGTGCGCGCAGCCGGACCTGGCGGCCAGCCCCGAGCCGGGCCAGGAAGCACGCGGATCCGTCTCGCCCGCCATCGCCCCGCCGCCCGACATCGACCTCGACGCCATCGTCGTTGCCGCGCCGCCGATGACCGGCGCCGAGTACCTGACGCCCGACGTCCTGCGCGGTCTCTGGGTCGCGCTCCACACGGCCTTCACCGCCCGGCTCGCGCACGCGAGGACCTCTGTGCAGGACACGCTCCGCGCCTTCAACCCGGTCTGGAACACCGTTGGACGCGTGCACTTCCACCTGGCGGAGAACCGGAAAGACCCGGAGGCGCCCTTCGCCTTCCTCGCCACCTTCACGCACGGCCTCTCGGCGCACGGCACCCCGCAGCACCTTCCGCTCGGCCAGGCCCTGCGCGAGTACGCGGGAGCCGCCAACAAGACGCGCCTGCTGTCGCTGCTTCTCCCCGTCCAGCGCGCGGCCGAACACTGCGCGTGGCTGAAGGCGATGGTGGACCAGGGCGAGATCTTCCATCCGCTCCGCTGGACGCCGCGCGAGGCCCTCGCCTTCCTCCGCGATCTCCACGCGATCGAACAGGCGGGCGTTGTTGTTCGCGTGCCGGCCACCTGGAAGACCGGACGGCCGCCGCGCCCAACGGTCACGGCAACCGTCGGCACGAAGCCGACGGGCGGCATCGGCCTCGACACGCTGCTCGACTTCCGCGTGGACGTGACGCTGGACGGCGAGCCGTTGACGCCGGCTGAGATGACCTCGCTGCTCGAGGGCATGGACGGCCTCGCGCTGCTTCGCGGGCGATGGGTGGAGGTGGATCGCGAGCGGCTGCGCGGCATGATCGACGAGTTCCAACGAATCGATCGCGCGGCCTCCACTCACGGCCTGACCTTTGCGGACGCGATGCGCCTGCTCGCCGGCGCCAATCTCGGGCCCGACGGCGACGTCGCCGCCGACTCGCGCGAGTGGTCGGGCGTGGTGGCCGGACCGTGGCTCGCCCAGACGCTCCAGGCCCTGCGCGGACCGGAGGCGCTGGCGCACGTGGACCCGGGCGCCTCCCTCCACGGCACCCTTCGCCCGTACCAGAAGGTCGGCGTCGGCTGGCTCCACTTCCTGTCGTCACTCGGGCTGGGCGCCTGCCTCGCCGACGACATGGGGCTCGGCAAGACCATCCAGGTGCTGGCGCTGCTGCTCGTGCTCCAGAACCAGCGCCGGCAGGGCCAGGGCGCGGCGCCACGGCCCAGCCTGCTGGTGGCCCCTGCGTCGCTCCTCGCCAACTGGGCGTCGGAAATCGCGCGCTTCGCCCCCGGTCTCTCGACACTGGTGGCGCACCCGTCGGCCATGCCAGCCGAGACGCTCAATTCGATCGACGCAGGTCGCCTCGGCGACACCAACGTGGTCATCACCACCTACCAGTCGGTCCGGACGCTGCCGTGGGTGTCGGCGGTGGAGTGGGACCTGGTGGTGGTGGACGAGGCGCAAGCGATCAAGAACCCCGGGGCGAGGCAGACGCGCGCCGTCAAGGCGCTCCGGGCGCGGGCGCGCATCGCCATGACCGGCACACCGGTCGAGAACCGGATCGGCGACCTCTGGTCGATCTTCGACTTCATCAACCCGGGTTTGCTCGGCTCCGCGAAGCAGTTCACCGCGCTCACCAGGCGCCTCGCCGAACGTCCGCACAACGCCTACGGTCCGCTGCGCGAACTGGTGCGGCCCTACATTCTGCGGCGCCTCAAGACCGACCGCACGGTCATCGCCGACCTGCCAGACAAGACCGAGGTCAACGCTTACTGTCTGCTGAGCCGGACGCAGGCGGCGCTCTACGAGCAGGCGGTGCGCGACCTGCGCGAGCGCCTCGCGCGCGCCGACGGCATGGAGCGCCGGGGTCTCGTGCTCGCCTCACTCATGCGCCTCAAGCAGATCTGCAACCACCCGTCGCACTGGCTCGGCGACGGCGCCTGGCGACCGGCCGACAGCGGCAAGTGGGCACGACTGACGGAGGTGGCCGAGGTGATCGCCGCGCGGCAGGAGAAGGTGCTCGTCTTCACGCAGTTCCGCGAGATCACCGAGCCGGTCGCGGCGCACCTCGGGACGCTCTTCGGCCGGCCCGGACTCGTACTGCACGGCGGAACCGCCGTGAAGGCGCGGCGCAACCTCGTCCAGCGATTCCAGGACGATGAGCGCATGCCGTTCTTCGTGCTGTCGCTCAAGGCCGGAGGCAGCGGCCTCAACCTGACGGCCGCGAGCCACGTGATACATTTCGACCGCTGGTGGAACCCCGCGGTCGAGGACCAGGCGACCGACCGCGCCTTCCGCATCGGCCAGACCCGAAACGTGCTGGTGCACAAGTTCGTGTGCCGGGGAACGGTGGAAGAGCGGATCGACGAACTCATCGCCTCCAAGCGCGGCCTGGCGAAAGACCTGCTCGAAGGCGGCGCCGAGTTGATGCTCACCGAAATGAAGGACGAGGACTTGCTGCGGCTGGTCGCGCTCGACGTGAACGCCGCGCTCAAGGAGGGATGATGGCGCGCCGACGCAGTCAACGCCGTTACAGCCGATATTCCCGGTACGACCGGTACGACAGCGGTGGAGGCTGGGGAGGGTTCGCCCCATACGTGTCGGTGGCCGAGCGGCGCGCCCAGGCCCAGGGCAAGCTCCAGGGCCTGCGCAAGGCTGGCAAGACCGTGTCGCCCGTGGAGATCGCAGGCCGGAAGATCGCCACGACCTTCTGGGGTGGCGCGTGGTGCGACAATCTCGAGCGCTACTCCGACTACGCCAACCGCATTCCCCGGGGCCGCACCTACGTCCGCAACGGTTCGGTGATCGACCTCAAGATTGGCGCGGGCCAGGTGGAGGCGCTCGTGAGCGGGTCGTCGATCTACACCGTGCAGATCGGCGTGACGCCCGTGCCGGCCCCGCGTTGGAAGGCCATCTGCGGTCAGTGCGCCGGCGGCATCGACTCGCTCGTGGAACTGCTGCAGGGGCGCTTCTCGAAGGCAGTGATGGCCCACCTGTGCCAGCAGGGAACGGGCCTGTTCCCGGCGCCCGCCGAGATCACCTTCTCATGCAGCTGCCCCGACTGGGCGTCAATGTGCAAGCATGTCGCCGCCGTGCTCTACGGCGTTGGTGCCCGGCTCGACCATCAGCCAGAGCTGCTGTTCCGTCTTCGCCAGGTGGACGAGCAGGAGTTGATCACGTGGGCCGGAGCTGACGTGCCGCTCGCGAAGAAGGGTCCGGCGGCGTCGAAGGTGCTGGCCGACGAGGACCTGGCAGGTGTGTTCGGCGTGGATCTAGCCCCACCGGCTCAGCCGACTGCACCGGCCCCACCAGCTCAAAAGGCGGCGCGGGCCGCAAAGCAACCGGCGGCCCCGAAGAGGCCGCTCGCCGCGAAGAGACCGCCCGCCCGGAAGACGCCGTCGGTCGCGAAGGCATCGCGGGGCCCGAAGACGGCGCGGGCCGCAGAGACACCGGCGGGCGCGAAGTCGCCGCGCGACGCCAGGACACTGTCGGCCGCGAGACAGAAGTCGGTCGGCGTCGCCGCGAAGAAGCGGCCCGCCACCCGCGCGAAAACACGGCCCGGCGCGCCCGAGAACCAGCGTTCTGCCGTCCCCGCGCCGACGACAGCCAGGAAGAAGTCAAGTGGGAGGGGTCGAGACTGAGTTTGGAAGCGGAAGGGGCCGGGACGAATTCCGGGAAGTAGCCCCGACCCTGGCTGGAATCGGCAGTGATTCGAGTGAATTCCATGTTCGGCCTCACGGGCTGACTCGGATTCAGCCATAGCGAGAGCCCGGTTGTGATGGACCGCAGAGCCGAAGTCCCGCGGCCACCGAAGACCCACAACGAAGGCAATCTGGCCGGAAGGCTGCCCGCGTACTCCGCGCGAGGCTCCGGCTGTGCGTCCATCGACGCGAGAATGGTCAGCCCGTGATGCAAGAGGGATCAGCATCTCGCCTGCATGCGTGCCTGCCGTTCTCGCGTCAAGTGCGGCACGATGCCGAGGAGTCGCTCGATGAGCATCAACTGGCCGCGATGGTGCATCTTGTGTTCCTTGGTCGAGAGCAGCATCTCGAAGCGGCTCTTGCTCGTGGGCGGCTCGCCCGGAAACTGAACGCGCTCAGCGAGGAAATCGTCCGAAAGGGCCTCGAATCAAGCCCCTGCGCCTTCTGGAGGCAGCATCATGCGCCGCCATTCATGGTCGAAATCCGCGAATACGACATGTCCTCTCATGCTTCCCGATAACCCTTCGGGCACAGTCCACGCAAGGCGCCTTTTACTTCGTAGAGCCGTGCAGTGGGCACTCACCGTGGGTTGTTCGACGATTTGACATATGACGTCATGCGTAATATCCTGCCCTCATGATCAGGTCCTTCAAGAGCAAGGACGCAGAGGCCCTGTTCCACGACATGCCGGTCCGCCGATTCCAGGCGATAGAGCGGCCTGCGCGGCGAAAGCTGCTCTATCTTCACCGGGCTCGCGTGCTTGAAGATCTGAAGGCCCCGCCCGGCCACCAACTTGAGGCACTCAAGGGCGACCGCAGGGGCCAACACAGTATTCGCATCAATGACCAGTGGCGCATCTGCTTCACCTGGAAGAGCGGTGATGCCCACGACGTTGAGATCGTGGACTACCACTGAGAGGTGTCTCATGGCGTCAAGACCGAAGCTGCTCGATCCGATTCCCCCGGGCGAGATCCTCATGGAGGAGTTCATGCGCCCGTTGGGGCTCAGCATCAACGCGTTGGCGAGGGCGCTCGCCGTACCTGCGAACCGCGTCAGTGGCATCGTCAATGGCACTCGCGCGATTTCGGCTGATACCGCGCTGCGACTGGGCAAGTACTTCAGCACCTCGCCCGAGATCTGGCTCGACCTTCAGTCGGACTACGAGCTTCGAGTCGCGCGGCAAACGACGTGGAGACACGTCGAACCGAAGGTGCACGCCCGAGTTGCGTGAAGACGGAGTCAGGCTTCCATCCGGGCCAACGCCCGCTGCTCAGCGGTGGACAACGTCGGGAAACGGCCGTTCACGCGGTAACGACGACGGACAACTGTTCGTCCACTCATACGCACGATGCGACGATCTGGTGAAGCGCATGATCCAGGGAATGTGCAATCGAAATACGACGGTGTTCAAGAGTGCACAGACACTCCGCTTCGCCGCCCCTATGATGGGGGCTAGGTTCGACGGAAATGTCTCCCCCTGAGTTCGTTTTGTGTCGCCTGCCGACTGTTTTGCACGTCGACATCAAGGAGTTGCGGCTTCGCTCCGCTCCACCTTGCGGATCTGTGGACTATCTGCCTGTTCCGGGCAGCCAGATGGAAATACCGTTCATCCGACGCTTGAAGGAGGAAAACACACCATGCGTGTCAATGTCAGATTCTGGGCGATTGCCCTGGGCCTCGCGATCACTGTCACGGGCTGCGCGTCGCCGCCCAACGCGGACGTGGATGCGGCCAAGGCCGCCCTCGACAGGGCCGATACCGACCGCGCGGGTCAGTATGCCGCCGAGTCGCTAAAGGCTGCCCAGGATGCCCGGGCAGCCCTCGACGCCGAGCTGAAAGCTCAGGAAGGCAACTGGTTTAAGTCTTACGACAAGACCAAGGAACTCGCAGTCGCTGCGAAGGCGGCAGGCGACAAGGCGGCGGTCGATGCTATCGCGGGCAAGGAGAAGGCCGATGCCGTCGCGATCAAGGAGAAAGCCGATGCCGCCGCGGCCAGGGCGAAGGCCAGGATAGCGCCGCTCCGCATCGGGGGTCGGATCAAGGCACCAACCAAGATCAAGGACGTCCAGCCGGTGTACCCGGCCATTGCGCAGTCGGCGCGTGTCGCCGGGGTGGTCACGATCGAAGCGACGATTGGACCCGACGGGAAAGTCATAGACGCGAAGGTAGTGCGCTCGATCCCGCTGCTCGATCAGGCCGCGCTTGACGCCGTGCGGCAGTGGGAGTACACGCCGACTCTCCTGAACGGTGTGCCCGTGGCGGTTCTCGTGACCGTCACGATCACCTTCACGCGGTAGTAGGCATCTGCGCGGTGGGAGGACGGGAGCCGGCTGAAGGATGCCCGGGTTGCTTCGGGTGCTCCTGACCTCCTTCGGCCTCGCGCGATAAGTCTCGCTGATTGAACGGCTTACGCCCCAGCCGCGCGCGGCTCTTCACGCGGCAACGACGCCGGACAGCTGCCCATGCTCCTTGCGCGTCCGCGTGACGCGGACCTCGACGTCGTGACCAAGGGCAATCAGGAAGTCCATGTACTTCGCTAGACCCTGGCGCTGTTCCCGATCACCGATACCCGGCTAGCTGGACGTTGCTTCAAACTCCTCGTACCCGCCCTTGAAGTCGGTGATCTCGCCCTGGGCGAAGCTCCAGATGCGCGTGCCGACTTCGTCCATCACGTCTTCGTCGTGCGTGACGATCAGTACGGTGCCCTCGTACTTCTGCAGCGCGATGTTAAGGGCGTTGATCGACTCGAGGTCGAGGTGGTTGGTCGGCTCGTCGAGGAGCAACGCGGCTGGATGGCCGAACAGCGCCTGCGCGAGCAGTACGCGTACCTTTTGGCCGCCCTGCAGCTCGGCCATCTTCCGCTGATGCAGTTCATTGGGGATGTCCAATCCCTGCAGCAGGATGGCGGCGTTCGCCTCCGCCTCGTAGCCGTCTTCCTGGCCGACGATGCCCTCTAGTTCGCCGAGACGCATGCCTTCAGCGTCGGTCATGTCGGCGGACTTCTCGTGGAGCGCTTCGCGTTCCTGGAGCGCGCTCCAGAGCCGTGTATTGCCCATGATGACCGTGTCGGCCACCGTGAACTGGTCGTACGCAAACTGGTCCTGCCGCAGCACGCCGAGCTTGACGGGGCGCTCGACTGTGCCCTTCTGCGGTGGCTGATCGCCCGCCAGCAGTTTCATGAACGTCGACTTGCCGGCCCCGTTCGGCCCTGTCAGGCCGTACCGGCGCCCGGGAGAAAACGTCGCGGTGACATCCTCGAAGAGGATCTTGTTGCCGAAGCGCATGGAGACGTTTTTTACGGAAATCACAACAGATGATTGTACCCCATGCGTGACAAGGGAACGGCTGTCCCTGACTCTGGTTCCCACGAGTAGGGTCCGCGTGCCATGCTGAGTGTGGATCGAGGTGACTCCTGGCGCTGACGGCGACGATGTACAAGTTCGACATCGATCTGGCGGATGCCGACCGGCACGTGTACGACGCGCTGGTGCTTCACGTGGCCCGGCACCCCTCGGAATCCGAAGGGCACCTGGTCGCGCGGGTGCTCGCCTATGCGCTCGAATTCACCGAGGGCATCGAGTTCTCGCGCGGACTCTCGGAGCCGGACGAACCGGCGATCGCGGTTCGCGATCTGACGGGCGCGATTAGCGCGTGGATTGAAGTCGGGATTCCCGACGCTGCCCGGTTGCACAAGGCCTGCAAGATGGCGCCGCGCGTGGTCGTGTACACGCACAAGGATCCGACGCAGCTGGTCGGCAGGCTTGCCGGCGAACGGATCCACCGGGCAGAAGCGCTCGAGTTGTACGCGATCGACCGGAGTCTGGTCGGCGCCATCGTGGCCCGCCTCGACCGGCGGATGGCGTTCGCGCTGTCGGTGGCCGACCGCGAGCTCTACCTGTCGGTTGGGACCGAGACGCTGACCGGCGCGGTGGTGCGCTACCCCCTCGGGTGAACGAGTCTCCGTTTTTACTGGTTCGCAGCGCCTTGACCGGGCTCCGTTGTGGAGCGCGTGTAGACTGCGCTATCCCACTGAACTACGGGCGCACGGACCTCAACTGAGCCCGTTTGGGCAACATACCCAGCGGTAGTGGAGATTAGCGGGTCCATTCGCCGCAGTTGACGCGGAGAATATCCTGCCCTGGAGCGGTGATTGGGTGATATAATCACCGCACAATATGCGGCGAACACACCTCTATGTTCATGAGGTACCCGATTGGCCCAAGCTTCGATGGGACCAGGAGAAGTTAGCACGACCACTGGCTGCCAGCCGCCATCAGCAAGGCCGATTGCTCGGCCACATGGAGGCGTTGGGGTTCCACCTTCGACAGGAGGCCGTGCTTCAAACGCTCACCGAGGACGTTGTCAAGAGCAGCGAAATCGAGGGCGAGAAACTGGATGCCAGCCAAGTACGTTCCTCCATTGCGCGCCGCCTCGGTATGGATGTCGGGGGGACTGAGGCAGCGGACCGCCACATCGAAGGCGTCGTCGAGATGATGTTGGACGCCACGCGCCACTACGACCAGCCTCTCACGGCCGAAAGACTATTCGCCTGGCACGCGTCATTGTTTCCGACAGGGCGCAGCGGCATGCGCAAGATCCGCGTGGGAGCCTGGCGTGACGACAGCACGGGTCCGATGCAGGTCGTCTCCGGTCCGATCGGGCGTGAGCGCGTCCACTTTGAGGCTCCTGCCGCGGCGAGGCTCGAGCGGGAAATGCAGGCGTTTCTGGACTGGTTCAATGAGGACGGCGCGGGCGCGGACACCGACGCGGTGCTGAAGGCAGGACTTGCCCATCTCTGGTTCGTCACGATCCACCCGTTCGACGATGGTAACGGTCGTGTCGCCCGTGCGGTTGCCGATCTCGCCCTCGCGCGCTCCGAACACAGCGCTCAGCGCTTCTACAGCATGTCGGCGCAGATTCGCCACGAGCGCGCCGCGTACTACGACATGCTGGAGCAAACCCAGAAGGGCACCCTGGACATCACGCCCTGGATGGAGTGGTTCCTTGCGTGCCTGGGCCGCGCCATCGACGGCGCGCAGACAACCCTCGCCGCCGTACTGGCCAAAGCGCGGTTCTGGCAAGCGTTCGGGACCGTTCCGATCAACGAGCGCCAGCGTCTCATGCTGAATCGTCTGACTGAGAGTTTCGAGGGCACTCTCACGACGTCGAAGTGGGCGAAGATCGCCAAATGCTCTTCAGACACCGCGCTGAGAGATATCCTCGAGTTGGTGGAACGCGGCATTCTCGTGCGAAATCCGGGAGGGGGCCGCAGCACCAGCTACGCTGTCGTCGAGGTCCCGCAGTGATCGGCTGTTGTTCCGCCAGCCACACCGAACCTGAATGCTGAGTGATGGCGCGCCCGCCGCGACTCGAACGCGGGCCCCCGGCGTGGAAGGCCGGTTGTCTGAGACCGGCCAGAAGAGGCCTGAATTCGCGGATCCTGCCACGCCTATCTGTTATGACATAGCGGTTATGAACAGGTCGCTTGCCGCAACTCTGCCCTGGCCATTGGTGGCCGACAACGGCCGATTCGGCGCAATCCCCAGCTGATCCCGATAACCGATCAAGCTGTTTCGCCCGAAACGATCACGGACGCGTGATTGGAGCCATTCGGTCAAGAATGACACTCGCCAGCGTCTGGAAATCCGAGTAGGCTTCTCTGACCGCCAGCGCATGGTTGCCGATCGCACCGTCCGCGACGCTGAGGTGGAAGATCGGTTTCCGCGCCTCTTGACCCATCGATACGAGACTGCGGTAGTGCTTCAGCGTGGCGAGGCAGTTCGGATCGTCGGCTGTCCGAAGGTCGGGCGGCGGCG
>ERZ1292640.3973-Hain-H43-02um-R1-3973-length-11389-cov-7_pt1 | contig 11389 bp, 8 predicted proteins | sample MGYA00564404_ERZ1292640 | MGnify/ENA primary metagenome ERZ1292640 (study PRJEB36523, sample SAMEA6512636) | groundwater metagenome | collected 2019-01-08 | study: AquaDiva: Metagenomics assemblies of 32 groundwater samples | reverse complement strand
TGGTGAGCGCCTCGGGCGGCACCATGACCATCGGCGAGATCCCGTTCACGCCGCGCGCCAAGCGCGTGCTCGAGCTCGCGGTGGAGGAGGCGCGCTCGCTCGGGCACAACTACGTGGGCACCGAGCACCTGTTGCTCGGGCTGATCCGCGAGGGCGAGGGCGTGGCGGCGAAGGTGCTGCTCGAGCTCGGCGTGGACCGTAAGCGGGTCCGCGAGGAGACCCTGAAGCTGCTGGGCGGGACGCCTTCCAGCTCGGGCGGCGGCGAGCGCGAGGAACGCCCCGAGACGCCCGCCCTGAACCAGTTCGGCCGCGACCTCACGCAGCTCGCGCGCGAAGGCAAGCTCGACCCCGTGATCGGGCGCGAGAAGGAGATCGAGCGCGTCGTGCAGGTGCTGTCGCGCCGCAAGAAGAACAACCCGGTGCTGATCGGCGAGCCCGGCGTGGGCAAGACCGCGATCGCCGAGGGCCTCTCGCAGTGCATCGTCTCGGGCCAGGTGCCGGAGAGCCTCAAGAACAAGCGGATCGTGACGCTCGACCTGGCGGCGGTGGTGGCGGGCACCAAGTACCGGGGCCAGTTCGAGGAGCGGCTCAAGACCGTGATGAACGAGATCCGCGAGTCGAAGGACACCGTCATCTTCATCGACGAGCTGCACACCATCGTGGGTGCGGGCGGGGCGGAGGGCGCGATCGACGCGTCGAACATGCTCAAGCCCGCGCTCTCGCGCGGCGAGCTGCAGTGCATCGGCGCCACCACGCTCGACGAGTACCGCAAGTACATCGAGAAGGACGGCGCGCTCGAGCGGCGCTTCCAGCCCATCATGGTGGACCAGCCGAGCGTCGAGGACACCATCTCCATCCTGATGGGGCTGCGCGACAAGTACGAGGCGCATCACGGCGTCAAGATCACCGACGAGGCGGTGGTCCAGGCGGTCAAGCTCGCGGACCGCTACGTGAACGACCGCTTCTTCCCCGACAAGGCCATCGACATCATCGACGAGGCCTGCGCGCGGGCGCGCCTGTCGGTCTCCACCGTCCCGTCCGAGATCCACGAGCTGGAGAAGAAGCTCGAGGAGGTCATCAAGGAGAAGGAGGCGGCGATCCGCGGACAGGAGTACGAGAAGGCCGCGCGGCTGCGCGACCGCGAGAAGGAGCTGCGCGCGCGCCGCAACGAGCTCAAGAAGTCGTGGAGCGAGTCCAAGCGGGACAAGGACGTCGAGGTCAACGAGGACCTGATCGCCAGCGTGCTCTCGGTGATGACCGGCATCCCGGTCGTGAAGCTGGCGGAGGAGGAGACCCGGAAACTGCTGCGGATGGAGGACGAGCTGCGCAAGCGGCTGGTCGGCCAGGACGAGGCGGTGGGGGCGGTCTCGCGCGCGGTGCGGCGCAATCGCGTCGGGCTCCGCGACCCCAAGCGCCCGATCGGGTCGTTCATCTTCCTGGGCCCCACCGGGGTGGGGAAGACCGAGCTGGCGCGGGCGCTGGCGGCGTTCCTGTTCGACGACGAGGACGCGCTGATCCGCATCGACATGTCGGAATACATGGAGAAGTTCTCGGTCTCGCGCCTGGTGGGAGCGCCCCCGGGGTATGTGGGGTACGAGGAGGGCGGCCAGCTCACGGAAAAGGTGCGCCGGAAGCCCTATTCCGTGGTCCTGCTGGACGAGATTGAAAAAGCGCACCCGGACGTGTTCAATGTGCTGCTTCAGGTGCTGGACGACGGGGTGCTCACCGACAGCGCCCGCCGCCGGGTGAACTTCAAGAACACCGTCGTCATCATGACGTCGAACCTGGGCGGGCGGCAGATCCTATCGGGCGGGAAGAACCTCGGGTTCAAGCAGGCCGAGGGGGCGGTACAGCAGTTCGCGGCCATCAAGAGCACGGTCCAGGACGAGCTGAAGCGGGCGTTCAACCCGGAGTTCCTCAATCGCATCGATGACGTCATCGTGTTCCACGCGCTCACGCGCGACGACATGCGGAGCATCGTCGGAATCCTGCTCGGCCAGGTCAAGGAGCGGCTGCGTGCCCAGGACATCACCCTCGAGATCACCCCGGAAGCCGTCGAGCTGCTGGTGGAGCGCGGGTTCGAGCCCTCGCTCGGCGCCCGTCCCCTCAAGCGGGCCATCCAGCGCCTGCTCGAGGACCCGTGCGCGGAGCACATCCTGCGCGGCAACCTGGCGCACGGCGGCCGCATCGTCGTGGCGCGCCAGGACGACGGCCTCAGCTTCGTGCCGGCGGCCGCTCCCGCGGCCGCTCCCGAATCGTCCCCGGCTCCCGCGGCTCCTCGGAGCTAGCGCGCTTCCGGTCCTGCTGTTCTGGCTGACCGTGGCGCCGGCGGGGGCCGCGGATGGCGTTCCCGCGCCCGTGGCACCTGCGGGCATTCCGGCCGCGGTCGCCCCGGCGCCGGCGGACGTCGGGCGGGATTCGGTGGCGGCCGCCCCGGCCGATTCCTTCGCCCGGCCGCCCGAGGCCGTGGCCCGCGTGGGGCGCATCCGGGTGAGCGGGAACGCCCACACCGACAGCGCGCGCATCGTCCGGACGTTCGACGTCCCGGCAGGCTCGCGCTTCTCGGAGGACGCGGTGCGGCGCGGCATCCGCAAGCTCTTCGCGCTCGGGCTCTTCAGCGACGTGTGGGTGGAGCAGCAGCCGCGCGGGGCGGCGATGGACCTGGTCATCCACGTCACCGAGCGCCCGCGCATCGGGAAGATCGCCTTCACCGGGAACCGGAAGAAGCAGACCGGCGACCTCGAGAAGAAGCTGTTCCTCCACGCCGGCGACATCTATTCGCCGACCGCGGTCCAGAGCCAGGTGGATTCGCTGCTCAAGATCTACCGGGACGAGGGCTACGCGCGCGCCACCATCGCCGCCGCCGCCGACACGGTGCCGGGCGGGCTGGACCTGAGGTTCACGATCGCGGAGGGCGAGAAGGTCAGGATCGCGCGCATCGAGTTCGCCGGGGCCCGCGCGTTCCCGGGCGGGAAGCTGCGCAAGCACCTCAAGAGCAAGGCGAAGGGGCTGCTGGGCGGCGGCGAGGTCAAGGACGAGAACTTCGCCGAGGACCAGGAGAAGCTCGAGGCCTTCTACCGCAGCAACGGCTACCGCGACATGCGGGTGACCGGCCACGAGCTGAAGCCGGGCGCCGACCCGCGCCGCCTCGCGCTCGTGATCTCGGTGGACGAGGGCCCGTTCTACCGCGCGGGCGTGGTGACCTGGGAGGGGAACACCGTGATCCGGAGCGCCGATCTGGAGAAGCTGTGGCGCCCGAAGCCCGGCGAGAAGTACGACGTCTCGAAGATCGAGAAGGTCCAGGGCCTGGCCTACGCCGACTACGCCGAGCTCGGGTACCTCTACCTGAGCGTCGACCCGCGCGAGTCGGTGCGGGACTCCGACCGGGTGGACGTCACGTTCCACGTCACCGAGGGCCGGCCCTCGAGCGTGCGGCTCGTGAACGTCCTCGGCAACAAGGCGACGCGCGAGAAGGTCATCCGCCGCGAGATCGACCTCCACGAGGGCGACCGCTTCCGCCGGTCCGCCCTGGTGCGCACGCAGGGCGACCTCTCGCGCCTCGGACTGTTCGAGGAGGTGCTGCCGGACTTCTCGCCGGCCGAGAGCACCGACGTGGACATCAACATCAAGGTCAAGGAGAAGCAGGTCGGCACCGCCTCCGCCGGCGCCGGCTACACCGGCGACACCGGCTTCACCGGTTTCCTCGAGCTGGGCCACAACAACGTGCTGGGGAACGGCCAGTCGCTCTCGCTCCGGCTCGAGCGCGGCCCGCGGCGCAAGGACTACTACGTGAGCTTCACCGAGCCGTGGTTTCACGATTCGCCCACGCTGCTCGGGTTCTCGGCCTTCAACACCGCGCGCGAGCGCGACCTCTACAAGGAGCAGCGCCGCGGCGGCTCGGCCAAGATCGGCCGGCCGCTGCCCTGGCCGGATTACTCGCGTGGGGCGATCGGCTACCGGCTCGAGGACGTCACCATCAGCCAGTTCGGCACGACCCTCAACGCGCAGGACTCGATCGCGCTCTCGGGCATCCGGCCGGGGACGCCGCTGCGCACCAGCAGCGTGGACCTGGACTTCAACCGCAACTCGACCGACAACGCGTTCTACCCGACGCGGGGCACGCGGCTGGGGTGGAGCAGCGAGCTGGCGGGCGGCCCGTTCCTCGGCTCGGTGAGCTTCATCAAGAACCGCGTCGAGGGCCGCCTCTACCTGCCGTCGTTCGTGCGGCGCGTGACCACGATGGTCAAGGCGCGCGTGGGCTGGCTCGGCATCTGGCTCGATCAGCGCGCGGCCCTCCCGCCCTACGAGCGCTTCCGTCTCGGCGGCGGCAGCACGGTGGACCCGCTGCGCGGATACGACGACTACCAGGTGGTGCCCGAGAAGTTCATCCGCGACGTGGTCATCCGCCGCGACACGACCTGGGCCGACTCGGCGCACACGGTGGTCGCTTCCATCACGCCCACCACGGAGAAGGTGCGCTACCCGGGCGGCCGCTACTTCACGACTTACAGCATCGAGCAGCAGTTTCCGATTGTCGCGCCGCTCCATGGTGTGGTCTTCTTCGACGCCGGCAACACCTGGGACCAGTGGAGCGAGATCCAGCCGTTCAGGCTGAAGGCGGGCGCGGGGATCGGCTTCCGCATGGAGATCCCGTTGCTCGGCAACATCGGTTTCGACTACGGCTACGGCTTCAACCGGGACGACGGGCCCCGCGCCAAGGGCCACTTCCTGCTCGGCAACATCAACTTCTAGCCAAGAAGCGAGTCGAGGTTTCATGAGCGGTCTTCGCATCCGACGTCGCCTCCCGGCCGCGCTCGCCGTGCTGGCGCTGGCGCTGGCGCCGGCCGCGGCCCGCGCCGAGACCCGCATCGGCTACATCGATTCGGCGCGCATCTTCCTGGAGTACAAGGACGCGCAGGAGGCGCAGGCGCGCTTCGACCGCCAGGTGCAAGGCTGGCGCGACGAGGCGGTCGAGAAGGAGAAGCTGGTCAGCCAGCTGCGCGGCGAGGTGCGTGACCAGTCGCCGATCCTCTCGGCGCTCAAGCGCCAGGAGAAGGAGGAGGCGCTCCAGAAGGCGATCGGCGACTACGAGAAGTTCGTGCAGGACATCTGGGGGCCGCAGGGCCGCGCCGCCCAGGAGAACGAGCGCGCCACCAGCGAGGTCGTGCAGCGGATCCGCGCGGCGGTCGAGAAGGTGGCGGCGGACAAGGGCCTCGGTCTGGTGCTGGACGCGGCCGGGGGCGTCATCATCTACGCCGACCGCACGCTGGACGTGACGGCCGACGTGCTGCAGGAGCTGAGCGCGCGTTCCCAGGGCGGGTCCACGCGATGACGGAGGGGAGGCCGTGACCATGACCACACGAACCCTGGCGGAGCTGGCCGCGGAGCTGGGCGGCGTCGTGGTGGGGGATGGTGCCACCGTGATCCGCGGGGTCGCGGGCATCCGCGAGGCCCTGCCGGGCGACATCACCTTCCTCGCGAACGTCCGCTACGAGCCGCACCTGAACGAGACCCGCGCCTCCGCGGTGATCTGCTCGCGCGAGCCGCGGCATGCGGCGCTCCCGCTGCTCCAGGTAGACAACCCGTACCTGGCGTTCCAGCGGGCCGTGCTCATCTTCCGTCCCGACACCTACCGCCCGGCGCCGGGCATCCACACGAGCGCGGTGGTGGCGCCCGACGCCGAGCTGGGCGTCGAGGTTTCGATCGGGCCGCACTCGGTGGTCGAGTCGGAGGCGCGGCTCGGCGACCGCGTCGTGGTCATGGCCGGGGGCTACGTCGGCGCGAAGGTCACGATCGGCGAGGACACGTTCCTCTACCCGCACGTCACGGTGCGCGAGGAGTGCGTGGTCGGGGCGCGCTGCATCCTGCACCCGGGCGTGGTCGTGGGCGGCGACGGATTCGGCTTCGCCCTCGACCGGGGGCGCTACCACAAGGTGCCGCAGGTCGGGAACGTCGTCATCGGCGACGACGTCGAGATCGGCGCGAATGCCACGATCGACCGGGCGACCACCGACAGCACGCGCATCGGCGACGGCACCAAGATCGACAACCTGGTGCAGGTCGGGCACAACGTGGTGACCGGCCGGCACTGCATCATCGTGGCCCAGGTCGGCATCGCCGGCAGCACGGAGCTCGAGGACTACGTGACCATCGGCGGGCAGGCCGGGCTGGTGGGCCACATCCGGGTCGGCAGGGGCGCGATGGTGGGTGGGCAGAGCGGCGTCACGAAGTCGGTGGCGCCGGACGCCGTGGTCACCGGCTACCCGGCGGTTCCCCACGCGACGTGGAAACGGGTCTACGCCTTGCTCCAGAAGCTGCCGCAGCTGTTCCAGCGCACCCGCGAGCTCGAGCAGCGCCTCGGGGCCCTGGAGGGGCGGACCGAGCGGGAGGAGGTGCGGTGACCGCGAAGCCCCAGCGCACCATCGCCCGGCCCGTGACGCTCGAGGGCGTGGGCCTCCACACCGGGGAGAAGAGCCGGCTCACGTTCCGGCCCGCCCCCGAGAACAGCGGCGTGCGCTTCGTGCGCGCCGACCTGCCGGGCGCGCCGTTCGTGGACGTGCGCCCGGAGAACGCGCACTTCGACCCGCGCGCGGGCCGGCGCACCATCCTGCAGCGCGACGGCGTGCAGATCCACACCATGGAGCACGTGCTGGCCGCGGTCGCAGGGCTGGGCATCGACAACCTGGTCATCGAGAGCACCTCGATGGAGGTGCCGGAGGCGGCGGACGGAAGCTCCGCGCCGATCGCCCAGGCGCTGGTGCAGGCCGGCTTCGTCACCCAGGACCGCCCCAAGCGCCACATCAAGGTCACCAAGCCGGTGTCGTGGTCGGAGGGCGGGGTCGCGCTCACCGCGGTCCCGTACCGGGGCTTCCGGATCACCTTCACCATCGATTACGACAACCCGGTGGTGGGCCGGCAGACACTCTCGCTCGACATCGACGAGCCGACCTTCCTGCGCGACATCGCGCCGGCGCGCACCTTCGTGCTCGAGCGCGACCTCGAATCCCTGCGCCAGGCCGGGTGGATCAAGGGCGGGCGCATGGAGAGCGCGGTCGTGGTGGGCGACCACGGCATCCTCAACCCCGAGCCGCTGCGCTACCCCGACGAGTTCGTGCGCCACAAGATCCTCGACCTGCTCGGCGACCTGTTCCTGCTCGGCGGGCCGCTGCTCGGCCACGTCACCGCGGTGCGCTCCGGCCACCAGGGCCACGTCGCATTCGTGAAGCGCCTCAAGGAGACGCTGCCGCTCCCCGGACGGCGCGCGGGCGGGCCGCCCGAGGAGTGGGACATCACCGCCATCCTCGACATCATGCCGCACCGCTACCCGTTCCTGCTCGTGGACCGCATCCTGCGCATCGAGGAGGGACGTTCCATCACCGGGATCAAGAACGTCACCATCAACGAGCCGTTCTTCCAGGGCCACTTCCCCGGGCACCCCATCATGCCGGCGGTGCTGATCCTCGAGGCGATGGCCCAGGTGGGGGGCCTCCTGCTGCTGCACTCGGTGGACGACCCCAACGACAAGCTGATGTACTTCATGGGCATCGACGGCGCGAAGTTCCGCCGCCCGGTCACGCCGGGCGACCAGCTGCGGCTCGAGCTCCGGCTGCTCAAGCTGAAGAACCGCACCTCGAAGATGCGCGGCGAGGCCTACGTGGACGACCAGCTGGTGGCCGAGGCCGAGCTGCTGGCCACCATCGTGGACAAGCGCCCGTCGTCATGAGCGCGGCGATCCACCCGGCCGCCCACGTGGAGGACGGCGCCGAGCTCGGCGTGGACGTGGCGATCGGTCCGGGCGCGGTGATCGGTCCGCGCGTGCGGATCGGGGACCGCACCCGGGTGGACGCGCATGCGCTGGTCACGGGCTGGACGCGCATCGGGCACGACTGCCACCTCCACCACGGCGCGGTGGCGGGCAGCGCGCCGCAGGACCTCAAGTACACCGGCGAGGCGTCGTACCTCGAGGTCGGCAACCACACCGTGATGCGCGAGTACACCACCGCGAACCTCGCCACCGACCCCGGCTCCACCACGCGCGTCGGCAGTCACTGCCTGCTCATGGCCTACTCGCACGTGGCCCACAACTGCCAGATCGGCGACCGCGTGGTCGTGGCGAACGCCGTCCAGTTCGCGGGCTACGTCACGGTCGAGGAGTGGGCCATCGTGGGAGGCGGGACGGTGGTCCACCAGTTCGTGCGCATCGGCCGCCACTGCATCGTCGGCGGCGGATCGCGCATCGCCCAGGACGTGGCGCCGTACGTCAGGGTCGCGGGCAGTCCGCCCCGGCTCGCCGGCCTCAACCGCGTCGGGCTCGAGCGGCGCGGCTTCACGAAGGAAACCTGCGACGCGCTCGACCGCGCCTACCGCATCCTGTTCCGCAGGGGGCTCACGGTGGCGGACGCGGTGGCCGAGCTGCGCTCCACGCTGAGTGGCACCCCCGAGGTCGAGCACCTCGCGCGCTTCGCGGAGACCTCGGCGCGCGGGCTCACGCGATGACCGCGGAGGCCATCCGCACCGGCGTGTGGGGCGTGGGCGTGTGGGGCGAGAAGCACGCCCGCGTCTACGACGCGCTCCCCGAGGCCACCCTGGTCGGGGTCTACGACCGCGACCCGGAGCGCGCGCGCGTGGTGGCGGAGCGCCACGGCTGCCGCGCGTTCGAGAGCGCCGACGCCCTGCTCGAGGCCTGCGAGGCGGTGTCGATCGCGGTGCCGACCGTCGAGCACCGCGCGGCGGCGGAGCGGGCTGCCGCGGCCGGCCGGCACGCGCTGGTCGAGAAGCCGATGGCGGTCACGGTCGAGGAGGCGGACGCCATGATCGCGGCTGCGCGCAGCGCGCGCAGCGCGCTCCAGGTGGGACAGGTCGAGCGCTTCAACCCCGCGCTGCTCGCGGCCCGGCCGCACGTGCGCGGGCCCAAGTTCATCGAGGCGCACCGCCTGGCCCTGTTCCAGCCGCGCTCGCTCGACGTGGACGTGGTGTTCGACCTCATGATCCACGACCTCGACGCGGTGCTCGACTTCGTGGGGTCCCCGCCGGTGGCGCTCTCCGCGGTGGGCGTTGCGGTGCTCTCGGGCAACGAGGACATCGCGAACGCGCGGCTGGAGTTCGCCGACGGCTGCGTGGCGAACCTCACCGCGAGCCGCGTGTCGCAGGACCGACTCAGGCGCATCCGCTTCTTCCAGGGCGACGCGTACCTGTCGGTGGACCTGTTCGAGAAGACCTGCGAGATGCTCCACGTGGACGGAGAGCGACTGCGCGCGATCCTCGCGCAGGGCGGCCCGGCGGAGGCCGGTGCGCGTGGCGCGATCGACCGGCGCCGGCTCGAGGTCGCGCCCGGCGAGCCGCTCGCGCTCGAGCTCCAGGCCTTCCTCGGCTCGCTGCGCGGGCAGGGCCGGGGCGCGGCGTCCGCGGAGGCCGGGCGCGCGGCGCTCGCGGTGGCCGCGGAGGTACGCGCGGCCATGAAGCTGCGGGCGAGGCAGTGGGCGAGCCGGACGACCGCCGCGTCCTGATCGTCGCGGGCGAGGCCTCGGGCGACCGCCACGCCGCCCGCCTGGTGGCCGCGCTTCGCAGGCTCGGGCCGTGCCGGGTGCGGGGCGTCGCCGGGCCGGCGCTCGCGGCCGCCGGGGTCGAGCGCGTGGTGGCGATGGAGGACCTGGCGGTCCTCGGCTTCTCCGAGGTGGTGGCGCGGCTGCCGCGCATCTGGTCGGCCTATCGCCGGCTGCTGGCCGAGGTCCGCTCGTTCCGGCCGCACGCGGCGGTGCTGGTGGACTCGCCCGGCTTCAACTTCCGCCTGGGGCCCGCGCTCAAGCGCCTCGGCGTGCCGATCTACTACTACATCGCGCCGCAGGTGTGGGCGTGGCATCCGGAGCGCGCCGCCCAGATGGCGCGCTGGGTGGACCGTCTCGCCGTCATCTTCCCGTTCGAGGAGCCGCTGTTCCGGGAGTCGGGCGTGGAGGCGCGCTTCGTCGGGCATCCGCTGCTCGAGGGGCTCGAGCCCGAGGTGGACGAGACCACCTTCCGCGGCGAGCTGGGGATCGCCCCCGACGCTCCCATCCTGGGCCTGCTGCCGGGGAGCCGGCGCCAGGAGATCCGGGCCCACATCCCCGACATGCTCCGCGCGGGCCTGGCGCTGGCGCGGGAACGGCGTGGCCTCGCCGTGGTCGTGGCGTGCGTTCCCCGCTCCGCGATGCCCGGGAGCGCTCGCGCCGCCGGGAGCGAGGGCGACATCTGCGACGCCGCGGCGCTCACGCCGCCGGGTGAGTCGCACGCCCCCTGGGTTCCCCGGGACCCGCGCCGCGTCCACGGCCGTACGCACGCCGTGCAGGCCTACGCCACCTGCTGCGCGGTGGCCTCGGGCACGGCCACGCTCGAGACCGCGCTGTTCGGGACGCCCGAGGTCATCGTCTACCGGACCGGCTGGCTCAACTACGAGATCGCGCGGCGGGTGGTGAAGCTGCCGCGCATCGGGCTCCCGAACATCGTGGCGGGGGCGGAGGTGGCCCCGGAGCTGATCCAGGGCGATCTGACGGCGGCGCGCCTCGCCGCCGTGCTCGCGCCCTGGCTGGACGACCCGGCGGCGCGGCAGCGCCAGCGCGCGAAGCTCGCGGCGGTGCGCGCCGCGCTCGGCGGCCCCGGCGCGGCCGGGCGGGCGGCCGCGTGGCTGTGGGAGATGCTGGCATGAGGGAGGCCGACCGGCCCTGGTGGATGCCGCTGGCGGTCGCGGCGGGCTGGGCCGCGCTGTGGCTGCTGGCGCGCACCTGGCGCATCGAGCGCGTGGGATTCGAGGAGTGCGATCGCCGGCTCGCGGCGGGCGAGCGCTGCATCTACGCCTTCTGGCACGCGCGGCTCCTGCCGCTGATCTTCACGCACCGGCGGCGCGGCATCGCCGTGCTGGTGAGCCAGAGCCGCGACGGCGAGCTCTCGGCCGGCGTGATCGGGCGCTTCGGCTTCGTCACGGCGCGCGGCTCGAGCATGCGCGGCGGCGACGAGGGCCTGCGTGACATGCTGCGCTGGGCCCGGCGCGGCCGGCTGCTCGCGGTCACGCCCGACGGCCCGCGCGGCCCGCGCGAGCAGCTGAAGCCGGGGCTGATCGTCATCGCGAGCCGGACCGGATTCCCGATCGTCCCGGTCGCCAGCTCGGGGCACCCGTGCTGGACGCTGCGCTCGTGGGACGGGTTCCGCATCCCGCGGCCGTTCGCGAAGGTCGTGGTGGCCTGCGGGGCGCCGGTCCAGGTCCCCTGCGTCCTGAACGAGAAGAGCGTGGAGGCCTGGCGTCTCGAGGCGGAACGCGCGGTGCGCGATCTGACCGCGGAGGTCGCGCGCCGCTCCGGGGAGGCGGCGTGAGACACCCTGTGTCAACCCTTCCTTCGTTCGCGTGGATGGAGCGGGCGTC
>ERZ1292640.3972-Hain-H43-02um-R1-3972-length-11390-cov-7_pt1 | contig 11390 bp, 3 predicted proteins | sample MGYA00564404_ERZ1292640 | MGnify/ENA primary metagenome ERZ1292640 (study PRJEB36523, sample SAMEA6512636) | groundwater metagenome | collected 2019-01-08 | study: AquaDiva: Metagenomics assemblies of 32 groundwater samples | reverse complement strand
CTCTGTCCCGGATTCTGGATCGTCTTCTATATCGGTATATTTATATGTCACGGTCAGATCATCATTAGTTTTTGGATTGGCTGGCACTATGACAGGATCAGTAGCTTTTGGTTTGCCATTGCGTATCCTGAACTTAATGGAAGTGGCAAGCTCACTGAATGAAGTGCCATCGCTTGCTCTGACAGTATAATACCATTCCTCGTTTCTTTTTGTTGCGCTAGATGATAGCTTTGTGACATTATCCAAATCTGATTGCAGAACACCATTTCTATACCATCGGATCTCGTTTTTAGCTTCCTTATCACCATCGGGATCATTGAAGATATAGTCTGCAAGTATATCGTCATTAGTCGTAGGTTCCTGAGGTTGTGGAACTACGCTTGTTATTTTTGGAACACTGTTTCCGATCACAACAGGTGCAGATGATTGCTCTTCACCGAAAAGAGAGCCATTTTTCGGTTTCATTGAGAAATTCCATCTTTCACCTTTTCTAGTCGCATCGGATGGCAATATTTTGAGTTCGTTGTATTCACTTTGAACAGTGCCATTCTTATACCATGTTATCAGGCTGCCGGATTCAGGGGCGCCATTTGGATCAACAAAAGTATAATTAGCAATGAGATCGTCGGTAGTTAGAGGATTATCGGGCTTTATAAAGAGATTATTTACTCTTGGCACAGGATTGCCGATTTCAACGGTATTAGACGTTTGTAGAACCCCAAAATCGCTATCATCTTTCGGTTTCACTGTAAAAGACCACGTCTCTCTATCTGACAAATCCTTACTCGGAATTTTTTTCAAGCCATCATACTTTGACGTCCAAATATTGTTTTTATACCATCGGATCTCGGTTCTAGTCTCAGGATCGTTGTCAGCATCGAAATAGTCATAGCTTGCCACAAGATCATCTTTTTTAAGCGGATAAGCCGGAGATAGAATAACGTTAGTCGCTTTTGGCGGGGTATTGCCAATAATAGCAGAGCCTGATTGCTTAATTGCACCGAACTGTTTGCCATCTTTCGGCTGGACGGTGAAATACCAGACCTGTTTGCGTGCTGTTGCGTCTTCTGGAACCTTGAGTAGATCGTTATATTTCGTCTGAATAATATTATTTTTATACCAAGAAATTTGGGAGCCTTTTTCAGGGTCATTTTCCGGGTCTATATAGATATAGGAAGCGATAAGAGCATCTGCGGTCAATGGATTTAAAGGTGAAATGCTCAAAGAACTAACCTCGGGTGGAAGATTTGCAATAAATACCTTATTAGATTGAGTAGGAAGGCCAAAATCAAATCCATCTTTAGGTCTAACTGTAAAATACCACTCATCGCCAGAGATCGTGATAGGACCCGGTATAGATTTGAGATTATCAAAATCTTTCTGATAAGCCCCGTTTCTATACCATTCTATCTTTGTTCCCTGTTCAGAATCGCCATCAGCATCTTGGTATTGATAATTTGATATAAGCGATTGGTTAAGTTTCGGGCTATCAGGCGTCAATTTAGCTTCAACAGCAGTCGGTGGTTCATTTAGTATAGTAACATTGGGCGATAACTGCATTTTGCCATAATCTTTGCCATCAAATACTTTGATGGTGTAATACCATTTATCGCTTCTTGAGGTAGCAGATTCTGGAAGAACCTTTCTATTATCATAGATTATCTGTTGAGTGCCGTTCTTATACCATTTTATCTCTGGCTGTGATTCTTTATCGCCATCAGCGTCAACAAAGGTATAAATCGCTTGAAGATCATTAGAAGTTTTTGGAAATTCAGGTGATATTGAAAGACTTGACGCAGAAGGCAAAGTATTATTATTGATGGACAATTTTGTTGAAACGACACTATCACCTGCTAGATTGCCATCGTTAGGAGTTACTCTTATTTTATAATCATCGGATTTATTTCCGATTTCATCAACTCTGGACGCCCATGTCCATTTTAATCCTTTTGAGGGGAGAATATTTGCAACCGCTTCAATGGTAGTCGCTTTCACCCAATTGCTCAAAGCTGTTCCGCCCTGATATTCAATACTAAGACCACAGCGATCGTTATCAAGATCGATAAGATCTAAAGTGATAATTATATTGCCTGAATTGCCTGAGACTGAGAGATTATCTACTCTCGGCGAAGAATTTGATACAACAACGCTTTCAGAAGTCATCGGCACGCCAAAGTCAAATCCATCACTTGGTTTTACAATTATATGCCACTTTTCGTTTTTGGCTATGGCAAGCGGAAGAACCTTATCCGTATCAGAGGTAATGGCTTTTTTGACTTTCAATTCTCCGTTTCTATACCATTCAATCTCTGTTCCAGACTCCCGATCTTCATCAATATCACGATAGTCATACTTTGCGGTCAATTTTCCATCTGATCGGGGATTTGGCGGTAAAATTTCCACACTTTTAAGCACCGGCGGTGAATTAGCTATTGTCACAGTCGGGGATGTTACTGGATTGCCAAACCTTGCGCCATCCTTTGGCTTAACAATAAAATACCACTTTTCGCCTTTCACGGTCACACTAGAAGATAATACGTTGCCTTTGAAATCAGTAATGACACCATTGTTTTTATACCATCTGATCTCTGATCCCATATCCTTTCCACCGTCTTCATCATAAAAATCATAAGAAGCGACCAAATTATCGGAAGTGGTTGGGTTGGCTGGATTTACTTTTACGTTAGAGGCGACTGGGGGAATATTATTATCAAGCGTGATAAAAGTTGATTCAACAGGAATACCTTTAGTAGAACCATCATTCGGAGTTATTCTTAGTTGGAATTTTGTGGCTTGACGAACATCTTGATCTTTATTTGATTGCCAAGTCAAAGTTTTATGACCCGGAGATAAGCCCGTCAACGGCTCTATGATAGTCGCTGGAGTCCAATTACTCACTAAACCGCCACGATATTCAATGACTAGACTGATTATATCATTATTAGGATCGACCAGATCAAACGTCACTGGAACGTCCTTAAATCCATCCTCCGGGACAAAAAGATTTATTACTGATGGCGCGACGTTACCTAGTTTGACGTGATTGGATTCTACTAGACTGCTAGATTCTGTTCCATCGCTAGTCTTAATAGTAAAATACCATGTTTGGCTTCTAAGCGTATCAGCATTTGGAATGATATATTTATCATTATATTCAGGCTTTAAGGTTCCATCAAGATACCATCTTATCTGAGTGCCTGTCTCTTTATCGCTATCCGCATCAACATATACATAATTCGCAATGAGATCGTCTTCTGACGTTGCATTTGCTGGCTCTAGCTTGACATCGATCACTTGTGGCGCTGAATTCTGAATCTTAACGGAGGGAGACTGAACCATAGGACCAAATTCTTTACCATCACCTGGCTCTACGGTAAAATACCATTCGTCGCCTTTGGTTGTGGCAGAATTTGGCACATCTTTTCTATCTCTATATTCAGATTGCTCAGTTCTGTTTCTATACCATCTTATTTTACTGCCGGATTCCTGATCATTATTTGGGTCTTGAAATATATAATTGGCGAAGAGATCATTTGCGGTATTCGGTGATGCGGGGGAAATACGTGCATCGCTAGCAGTTGGCGCATTGTTATTATTCAATGGGAAACGCTGTGAAAATCCTTCATCGCCGTCTTCTGCGCCATCATTAGGTATTATGCCAAAGAGAAAATCGTCCTTTGAAGACGGCTCATCTTCTTTTGATCGCCAGGTAATCCTGAGGCCATTAGATGGCTGGAGATTGGTGATAACATTTTTTGCTTGAGTATAACCTATCAAAGTCGCCGCTCTTTTTTCTGCGGCGCCTTTGCGATACCATGCCCTTATTTCACAGGTATCGCCATCTTGATCAACTAGATCGAACGTTATACCTATATCACCTGACGAACCAGAAACCATTACATTTTGAATAAACGGTTTCTGGTTTGCGATGAGAATAGCGGCGGATTCAACAAGCACACCAACTCCGCCTTGATTATCCTTAGGAGTTATGGTAAATTTCCATTTTTCACTCCTTTTTACATCAGAGGCAGAAACAGTAAGACTATCATTATATTTCGACTGAAGGAAATACTGCGATGATTGCGGAGCCGCTTTATACCATCTGATCTCATGCGTTCCTTGTGGATCGTTTTCCGGATCAGAATATTGAAAGAGCGCCTTTAAACCAGTGGTAGATGTAGGCTGTAACGGCTCAAAACGAAGATTCCCAACACTCGGCGGGGCGTTACCAATTGTCACAGTATTTGAGGTTCTGGTCTCACCATTAGCTTTGCCATCCTTTGGGGTAATAGAGTAATACCAAGTTTCACCCCTATTAACCGTTTGGTTGAGTATTTTGTTCTGTTCAGGCGGGATATTTACACTGTTAAAACGAACGCCGTTTTTATACCATATAAGCTCGCTGCCTGATTCCGGATCACCATCAGGATCAGAAAAGCTATATCCAGCCATCAGTTTATTGCCCGTGAAAGGATCATGGTATGGAACTGGCTCTTGATTTGTAGTAGCGTTTATTGCTCTTATTCTTAAATTTAATGCCTGCGGAGGCGTATTATTAACCGGTGGAGTATTATTAAGATTAACGGATGTCGGAACAGACCATGTGCTATAGGCAGTTCCATCATACGCTTGAATTCTAAACTGGTAAGCGCCTTGACCGCTTTGTTGATCCTGATACGATTTCCAGGCAAGGCTTTTGGAACCGGGAGTTGGGCTTGGAGTCACACCTGCTATGTCGCCATAGATTGTTGCGCCTGACCATGACGTGCCATCTTTGCTGTATTGTGCTGTTATAGAACAGGGATTATTTTCGGTATCCTGCAACGTAAAGGTTACTACCACATCGCCATTTGGCGCTAATTGAGACGCAGAATTAATCGTCACAGCAGGGGGGGTATTTGTGGGGACGCCGCCAGTTATCGCCAAAGCGGACACATTCCAAGTTGCGGTAAGATTTGCTGAAGTCAGAATCACGTCACCTACCGCTATAAGCTGAGTTGCTCTAAAAGTAGCGCTTGCAGATCCACCCGGCTCAACAGAGAGTGGGACAATTGATACAACATTAAATTTGCCCGGCGGTAATGACATTGCAAATCCGCTGACAGAGCTAGTCATACTTATAGTTTTATTACCGGCTGATGTATTATTGTATGTAGATGCACGAGTCTCTGTAACAGTTTCTGGAGTAATACCGGGCAAAGCGATACTGGCGGTTAGGCTATATGTTTCTAATATGTTATAAGTGCCTACCGTGCTTAGATTAGCTTGACCTGTCCAACCACCAGCAGTATATTGAACGGGAACATTAACAACATTAGACGGATTAGATTGGCTTGTAAATGTAATTGTTCCAGACATTGACGTAGAAACAGACCCAACCAATTCAAATCCTGCCGGTATAGGGAAAAAATTGTTTACAACTTGCTCATTACGAGTAACAGATATGCTTTTTGGAAAATCAGCATAAATAAAGGTGTTAAACACCAACGTAAAAATTAAAGACAATATTATAACAAAAAATAACGCTTTACCATACCTCATCTCATATTTTTCCTTCACTATATAAATAAGAACCTCAAACTTCAACAAAACCAATTCCCCCTTACTAAGATAATCGCTAATTTCCCCCTTTGGATGAAGGTTAAGAAATTAATCAGGTAATAATTAACCCACCCCTAACCCCTCTCAAGAAAAATTTAGGTCGATTCCCCCTTTGGAAAAGGGGGATAAAGGGGGATTTAAAAACTTTCTCACTGGATCACCCGATTATTTATTTAACCTTCATGAAAAGGGGGAATTATGAAAGTCTCCCTTTGGAAAAGGGAGATTTAGAGGGATTTTGCGATCAACGATCATTACTCCCACTCAATTGTGCTTGGGGGTTTTGAACTTATGTCATATACCACTCTATTGATTCCCCTAACTTCATTGATAATCCTGTTAGATACTTTACCTAAAAGCTCATAAGGCAATTTCGCCCAGTCAGCAGTCATTGCGTCTTCAGCAGTAACTGCCCGGAGTGCGATCACTTGATCATAAGTGCGTTCATCGCCCATAACGCCAACGCTTTTTACAGGCAATAAAACAACAAACGCCTGCCATGTCTTGTCATACATACCCGATGAATGTAATTCCTCAATAAATATAGCATCGGCTTGTCTGAGCAGATCAAGGCTTTCACGAGTTATAGAGTCAATGACCCGGACAGCAAGACCGGGTCCAGGGAAAGGATGTCTTTTAATGGCTTTTTCAGGCAATCCTAGCTCTTTGGCGAGTTTTCGAACTTCATCTTTAAATAATTCCCGCAGTGGCTCTACAAGCTTTAGATTCATTTTTTCAGGCAAACCGCCCACATTATGATGGCTTTTAATCGTTGCGGCTGGTGATTTTGACATTCCCCCGCTTTCAATAAAATCAGGATATAAGGTGCCTTGTGCCAAAAATTTGGCATTCCCAAACTTAATCGCTTCTTCCTGAAAAACCTCTATAAATTCCCTTCCTATGATCTTGCGTTTCTGCTCTGGATCGACAACATCAGATAATTTTTCCAAAAATCTTTCACTTGCGTCTACAAAATGTAAATCTATGCAAAGATCGTTCCTAAAAAATGCAATAACTTCATTTGCTTCATTTTTTCTTAATAAACCATTATCTACGAATATACATTTGAGTTGATCGCCGATAGCTTTATAAAGAAGAGCGGCAAGAACAGTTGAATCAACGCCTCCGCTCACTCCACAGATTACAATATCATCTTTAACCCGCTTTCTGATCTCAGATATACTCTGTTGTATAAACGAACTCATAGTCCATAACGGATTACACCCACATACTCGGAAAAGAAAATTTGCTATTATATTTTTGCCAAGTGGGGTATGAACAACCTCAGGGTGGAATTGTGATCCGTAAAATTTACGTGACTCATCAGCCATAACCGCTATCGGCAAAGTATCAGTATGAGCAATGGCTTCAAATCCATCTGGCACAATAGAAACACTATCTCCGTGACTCATCCAAACAGAAAAATCATCGGGAAGTCCATAAAAAATGTCACCGTGAATGTCAACGAAAAGGTTCGCAAATCCGTATTCTCTAGTAGGCACTGGTTCTACTTTTCCGCCAAGTAAATGAGCCATTAACTGCATCCCATAGCATACACCAAAAATAGGGATATTAAGCCCAAAAATATCGGGATCACACATCGGCGCATTATCTGCGTAAACGCTTGCTGGTCCTCCAGAAAGAAAGATACCTTTAGGTGAGAGGGTTTTGAGTTCCTCTATGGAAATATCATGGGGCAGTATCCTGCAATAAACTTTATTTTCTCTGATCCTGCGGGATATAAGTTGGCTATATTGAGAACCAAAATCAAGAACTGCTATCATCTGTTCTGAAGGTGTGGATGTCACGAAAATCTCCTCAGACTCCCCTCTTGAGAGGAGTTTTGGCTAATTCCCCCTTTATCAAAGGGGGATCAAGGGGGATTTAAAAATGCTCTATTTCAAATCTTTAATTTTTAATTTTTTATCTTCAATCTTACATCAAAAAGTATACACGGATAGATAATGGAGTGTCAAGTCCATTCGGTTGTCAAAAATTTGGCATAAAAATTGCTAATCATTAGTTTAAAAAAGCTTAAAAACATTCTTGCTTTTATGGTTTGACTATGATATACTTTGGCATCAAAGAGAAATATCATGGATTAAAGGTTAAAAGTTAAAGGTTGAAAGTTCTGAAACGAAGCTTGAATTTTTAACCTTTAATCTTTAACCTTTAACTTATATAAGGAGCATCTGCTAAAAATGAAGCGTATAATAATAACAATTACGATACTTTTATTATTTCTGGTTTCAGGTTACTCTTATGCACGAAATGCCGCAATTATTCAAGGCGTTTCAATAGACCTGAAAATGGGGAAACAAAACCTTAACGTCGGCGATACCATGCCTGTTGAGGTTATTATTGATCAGGTATCAGACTTGAAGGGAATTAATATACTCATTTCCTTTGACTCTACAAAGCTGAAATATGTATCAATTTCAAAGGGTTCAATGATAGAGAAATTTGCAGAAGAATTAGTTCCTGGAGCTAATGAAGCCAATGCTAACGGAAAATTTGAATATTTAGCAGCGCTTGAGGGACCCGGCTCTGGAATAGAATCATCCGGTGGAACGATTCTTACAATTATTTTTTCTATAAAAGCTCCCGGCGATGCGTGGATAAAATTACTTGCAAATGATATATCAATGGCTGATTCAACTGCAAATACAATTCCCACCAGTATTGATCTAAATCAACTTACTACTAACATCGGACAAATATTTGAATTAAACGTATTTAACTATCCAAACCCCGTTGGTATTTCAGGCAAAACAGTGATAAAATGTGTTTCTAAGGCAATTTTAGAGGATCTGCAAGCAAGGATATATGATATATCAGGCGAATTAGTTAAGACGATTGAATCTAGCGATTTTAATACCAGCCAAGCCCCAATATACGAATATGAATGGAATTGCAAAAACGAAAAAGATCAGGATGTGGCAAATGGAGTTTATATTTTATGGGTAAAAGCCAAACTAGGATCAGATGAGAAGAATCAAACATGGAAAATAGCCATACTTAGATAATAGTAGATAGTTATTGGTATTTAGAGAATTGTAGGTTGGACGGGGAAACAACCGTAGGGGCGAAGCATTTGCATATAAGGGATGTTCTATTTTAAGCGTCTAACAATGCAAATGCTTCGCCCCTACAATTCATTCCCCACACATTACCAAAGAGCCAAACTTTTTTAGCCATATTTGGAGGGAACGTGATGTTTCGAGCATTGATTATAAATAGCTTCGTCCTTTTAACCATATTAATTTTGTGCATTAATACTTATGGCGCCGTAGCGGATGGCGGAGATGCTGGGGCATTTTTGAAAAACGGCATCGGAGTCCGGTCCATATCAATGGGTAAAGCCTTCGTTGCAGTAGCAGACGACTCAAGCGCCGGTTATTGGAATCCTGCTGGATTAGCAAAGCTAAACCATCCAGAAATTAGCTTTATGTATTCAAATCCGATGAACTTTGATATACTTGGCAGTGGAGGAGTAGAAGGGGTGGGATACCATACTCTTAGTATGGCATATCCAACACGACTTGGATCGATGGGATTCAACTTAGCCTACCTGAGCGTAGGCGATATATCAGTAGTGAAAGACGCAACAGGGCCAACCGGCGAAACGTTTCAGGACAAGGAATTGGGAGTTATCGCTTCTTATGCAAATAATATAACTGAAAAAATGCAAATCGGTTTAAATCTCAAATTTGTCAGACAAAGCCTTATGGACAAAACTGGTTCTGGCATGGGTTTGGATATAGGCGGTCTATATGAGCCAATGTATAATCTGACTTTCGGTATAATGTTAAATGATATTGTAAGTCCTAAAATAAAACTCATAGAAAATTCTTATGCAATTCCAAGAAAGCTAAGCGCAGGACTTTCGTATAAAATCATGAATGATATGGTCCTTACTTCAGCAAGCATTGATAAAGCTGGTGGACGTTCCCCAAATTTTCATATTGGCGCGGAAGTTCATCCTGTTAAAGACCTTGCCCTTCGTGCAGGCTATACCACAGATACCGGGGAGCTATCCGCCGGCATCGGTGTTCGCATATCCATTATTCAGCTTGATTATGGCTTTGGACTTTTAAGTCTAGGCTCTACACACAGACTATCATTTACTATGGCACTAAGATAAAAGTTAGGAGGTTAAAGGTTCAATAGTAGGTTGGGTTGAGGAACGAAACCCAACATAATGTTTAAATACGAGATGTCAGACATTGGATGCAAACTCATGTCTTATATCAAACCTTTAACTTTTAACCTTGAACCTTGAACTATATAATATACATTCTCTGGAGGAACTAGATCATGTTAAACAAGTTTTCTGGTAAAATCATATCATTACCCCTGTTGATTATCGTTTTTTTGATGATCCAGATAGTATCTGCATGGAGCGCAAACATATCTGGAAAGATAAAGATAGATGGGAAAAAAGATAAAAGCGGGGTATTGATCACAATACAAGGGCGGAGTCTGTCTGCTATCACCGATAAAGATGGTAATTATTCCATTCAAAATGTTCCTTCAGGTTCTTATACTATTACTGCACAAAAACCCGGTAACATTAGCGGAATAAAGTCGGATGTTATAGTCGGAACAAGCAATGTCTCAGTTGATTTTCAATTGATCCCCGGAGACCTGAAAATAGATAACCAAATAAATTTGTTAGACAGGATTATGCTTTCTAGCGTATGGAAAACAAAAGTGGGAGATGTCAACTGGAATAGCATGATGGATATATCAGAAGACGGTGTTATCGACGAAAAAGACAGAGACCTGCTTCTATCCAATTGGCGAAAAGGCAACCCAAACGTTAAACTCGGTTCAATGTCAATAGATTCTAACCCGCTTGGCGCATCAATCCTCATTAACGGTGCCGATACAGGATTCAAGACACCCTACACATTCCCCGGACTTATCGTTGGCGAATATACAATCACCCTACAAATGAAAAACTATGCACAGATAGAGCTAAAAGCACAGATAAAAGAAAATCAAATACAGGTAATTCCAACAGTAGTCCTTGATAATCAACCACCAGACTTCACAGATTGGGCAACCGATCCAATTGACTTGACAGAAGACATTAGAGGAAGGTTTCAGGTAGTAGTCAAAATAACGGACAAAGGTGGAAGTGGAATGGGCGATAAAATTCCGCAATTTGACTACCATATCGGCACAAATACAAATTATACTGGATATAAGCCGATGAAATCACTAGGCAATAATCTATGGAGTCTTGATATATCTGAACCCACTGATACTTGGGACGCATATCGTGGTAAATATATCTATTATAAGGCAAAAGCAGAGGATGCCGCAGGAAATTCAGGAGAAAGCTCAGAACAGCAAAAACTCATCGTAAGCATTAATGACTTGCCAACAGTAAGGATAATAAACGCTTTTAGTCTATGGCAAAAGGGCTTGCTAACTATAACCGCTGAGGCAAACGATGTTGATGGCACTATTACAGGTGTGCAGTTTGAATATAGCTTTGATAATGCAATTTGGACTCAGATAGGGTTAATGGTAACAAAATCACCTTACTCAGTTTCATGGGATACAAAGACTATCATAAAAGATGTGATGAAAAATGTCTGGGTCAGGGCAACCGCTTATGATAACGATAATGCATCAGCAAAATATGTCACCCCAACGGGTTTTGGCGTGGACAATCAGGCGCCGACTACAAGCCATGACTACGATGGTTTATGGCACAATAAAGATTTCAGCATCACTCTTAAAGCGACTGACGCAAGTGGTATTGGTGTATCAACCAT
>ERZ1292640.3386-Hain-H43-02um-R1-3386-length-12423-cov-5_pt2 | contig 11392 bp, 9 predicted proteins | sample MGYA00564404_ERZ1292640 | MGnify/ENA primary metagenome ERZ1292640 (study PRJEB36523, sample SAMEA6512636) | groundwater metagenome | collected 2019-01-08 | study: AquaDiva: Metagenomics assemblies of 32 groundwater samples | reverse complement strand
CGTTGTTTCTGAGGATGAGCAAGGCAAAGATGTTCTGAAGGAAATCAAGAAAATGAATCTCATAGCCTTGCAATACGCAAATGAGAAAGGAAGCGTTGCAACCAGTTACCCTGAAAATCCGAATGGTTCTGTTGAAAGTATCGCAGGTCTTTGCGACCCAACTGGACGAATATTTGCCTTAATGCCTCACCCGGAAGCTTACGTTCACCCATACACTCATCCTTACTGGACCCGACTTAAGTCCAGATGCAGCAAACAAAAGCTTCCAAAAGAAGGCGATGGCCTGATGATTTTTCGCAATGCAGTCAAATACGTGAAGGAGGAGCTGCTGTGAATGTGTTGGTTATTTTTGGGAGCGCATCTGATAGCAGTGATTATGAACCAGTCGTCCGCTCGCTAAAAGAATCAGGAGTGTCTGTCGAATTAAGATTACTGTCAGCCCACAGAACTCCAAAAGAAGTTGATGAACTTCCATTTGATTCTTACGACGCAATAATTGCAGGCGCTGGGCTTGCAGCACATCTTCCAGGCGTTGTTGCTGCAAGAGCTGTCTGCCCTGTTTTTGGCATTCCTTGTGTCGGTGCTTACGAAGGGCTTGACTCTTTCCTGTCAATTGCGCAGATGCCTCCTGGAATTCCTGTTCTTGCTACAGGAATTGGAAGGCAAACAGAGGCAACGAATGCTGTTTTAATGATGCAAAAAGGACTGGGCGGAATAAGTCTTTGCTATTCTAAAAAAAGCAAGGCAGTAGAGAAGGCAATTGAAATTTTACAGCAATTCAAAGTTAATTATGATGAGAACATAGCACCTTCTTCAGGATTCGTTAACATTTCTTTCGTTGATGAATATTCTGATTTGAAAACTGGAGGAATCACTATTTTTTGCCCAATTTCGGACAAAACTTCTGCAAGTGATGCTCTGGAATGGTTTGAAAAATCTTCTAAAGGTTTGTGGGTTGGGCAGAATAGGGGAGAAAATGCAGCACTTGCTGCAATTCAATTGCTTGGAAAAAATAAAGATGATCTTAAAAAATACAAGGAGGGGATGAGGCTTAAGGTTCTGGAAACAGACCAGAAGCTACGTTATGGATGACTACATATTAGAAAAAACTGACTTTCCTGGACTTGGTGAAAAATATGAAGGAAAAGTCAGGGATAATTACACCAGCGGAAACAAGAGAATAATAATTACAACAGACAGGATATCCACTTTTGACCGGATTGTTGGATGTGTTCCCTGGAAAGGCCAAGTGCTTAACCAGATGGCAACATTCTGGTTTGATAAGACCAAGGATATTATTGGCAACCACATGTTGGATGTTCCAGACCCTAATGTGATGGTTGTAAAAGAATGCGAGCCAATAATGGTTGAGATGGTGGTTAGGGAGTATGTTACTGGCGTAACAAAAACTTCAATTTGGTATAATTATCAGCAGGGCATCAGGAATTTCTGCGGCAATAAGCTGCCAGAAGGGATGAGGAAAGACCAGAAACTTCCGAAGCCAATACTTACTCCTTCGACAAAGGCAGAAAAAGGAGAACACGATGAGTCGGTAAGTCCTGAAGAAATTGTTCAGAGAGGTTTACTCTCAAAAGCTGAGATGGAAGAGTTGAAGGAAATTGCTTTCAAACTTTTCGAGAGAGGAAAGCAAATTGTTGAGAAGCAGGGAATAATCCTTGTCGATACAAAGTATGAGTTTGGAAAATTGAACGGGAAACTTGTACTTATCGATGAAATACACACACCCGACTCGTCACGGTTCTGGTTCAAGGACACTTATGAGAAATTGTTCAGTGAAGATAAAGAGCAAAGGAAGATCGACAAGGAATATGTAAGGAGCTGGCTTGCCGACCGTGGTTTTATTGGGGAAGGACCAATCCCGAAAATTCCGAAAAAGGTTATGGATGAAGCTTCGAGAAGATACATTCAAGCTTTTGAAAAAATAACCGGGCAAAGCTTTAAAGAACACCGCGAAACGCCAATTGCAAAAAGAATAGAGGAAAACCTCAGAAAAGCAGGATACTGGAAATGAAGTACAAAATAGCAACTCTTGGAAGCCACAGCGCTTTGCAGATACTTAAAGGAGCGCACGACGAGGGTTTCAAGACAATTGCTATTTGCGAAGAAGGGACTGAAAGGCCGTACAAAAGCTTCGGAGTTGCAGACAAAATAATTACCGTTAAATCTTTCGCTGATTTCTTCAAGGTGGAAGATGAATTAATAGAGGAAAACGCCATAATAATCCCACATGGGACTTTCACGAGCGTAGTTAGCCTTGAAAAGATGGAGAGGTTGAAGGTTCCGCATTATGGCAATAAGAAGATTTTGAAGTGGGAAGCAGACCGGAACATGTGTATGAAATGGCTAAAGGAAGCAGGTGTCCGAGTTCCAAAAATGTTTGATGATCCTAAAGATATCGACAGGCCAGTCATTGTGAAGTACTACGGAGCAAGAGGCGGGCAAGGTTATTTCTTTTGCAGCAATGTTGAACAGTTCCATGAAAAAATTAAGAATGCGCCAAATGTTCCTTACATAATTCAGGAGTATATTATAGGAGTTCCAGTTTACACACATTTCTTCTATTCTCCCCTAAATAATGAGCTTGAGATAATGGGTTTCGACAAGCGTTATGAGTCAAATGTCGATTCGATTGGCAGAGTTGCTGCAAGCGACCAGATAGCGCTTAACCTTCAAGTTAGCTACACAATTGTTGGAAACATACCTCTTGTTATCAGGGAGTCTTTCCTTCCCGAAATTTTTGAGATTGGCGATAATGTCGTAAAAGCATCGCAGAAACTCGAGCCGCCAGGGCTTTATGGGCCTTTCTGCATAGAATCGATAATAACGCCAGACCAGAAAATTTACGTTTTTGAGATTTCAGCAAGAATCGTTGCTGGAACTAATCCTTTCATCGAAGGTTCTCCTTATACGGCATTAAAATACAATGAGCCTATGAGCTGCGGAAGAAGAATCGCCCGTGAATTAAAACTTGCAATACAGAATGGCCGGCTCAACGAGGTATTAGGATGATAACTCAAAAAGATGTTCAGTCAATATTAAAAAAATATGATAAAAAAGATATCCATATTGGGGTTATAGGCGGGCATTCTGCTTTAGATGTATGCAGAGGCGCAAAGGATCTTGGTTTTAAAACTGTTGTAGTGTGCGAAAAAGGAAGGGAAAAAACCTATTCAGAATATTTCAAGTCAAGAGGTACAAAAGGAGTTGTTGATGAGATAATATTAGTCGATAAGTTCAAAGATATTACTTCTAAAGAGGTCGTAAAAAAATTACAGAGATTCAATACTATTTTCATTCATAGCCGTTATTTTTGGGTTTATTGTGATTTTGATGAGTTTGAAAACGAATTTTTAGTGCCACTTATCGGAAACAGGAGTTTGCTCAAGGCAGAAGAAAGAGACCAGACAAACAATCAGTACGATTTGCTTCAGAAAGCAGGCATTAGAATACCAAAACAGTTCTCAAATCCAAAGGATATCGACAGGCTCGTAATAGTAAAAGCTGCCGAGAAGCAAAGAACTTATGAGAGGGCATTTTTCTTCGCTGATTCTGCTGAATCTTACAAAAAAAATTCAGATAAGCTGATAAAAGATGGTAAAATAACTAAAGAAGGTCTCATCAAAGCAAGAATAGAGGAATATATCGTCGGAGCGCAGATAAATTTTAATTTTTTCTATTCTTCATTAAACAATGAATTGGAAATACTTGGAACTGATATAAGAAGGCAGACAAATATTGACGGCCTTTTACGCCTTCCAGCTGAGATTCAGACAAATGTTGCCTCATTTTTGCGTCCAAGCTATATCGAAAACGGCCATATAGCAGTTACAGTAAAGGAATCATTGCTTGAAAAGGCCTTTGCTGCAGGCGAAGCTTTTGTTAAAATTGCAAAGAAAGAATATCCACCAGGCATAATCGGCCCATTTGCATTGCAGGGAGCGATAATTCCAGGCCCACCGAAGGAAGAACTCATAGTTTTTGATGTCAGCTTGAGGATTCCAGGAAGCCCTGGCACGATGTTCACTCCTTATTCTGGCTATCTTTACGGGCAGAATATGAGCTTTGGAAAAAGGATTTCCATTGAAATAAATGAAGCGATTGCAAAAAACAAGTTGGGTGAGATAATTACATGAAAGACAGGCTTCTTGCGATAAGCCCGCTGGATGGAAGGTACAGGGAAAAGGTAGAAAAAATTTCAGAGTATTTTTCAGAAAATGCTTTGTTCCGCGGCAGGGTAGAAGTCGAGTGTGGGTATTTGGAGAAGCTGAGTGACAAAAAAATAATAAGAAAATTTTCAACAAAAGAGAAAAAAACATTGCAAAAACTTTATCGCGATTTTTCAACAAAAGATGGAATAGAAATAAAGAAAATAGAAGAGACAACAAGGCATGACGTAAAGGCAACTGAATACTGGATAAAGCAGAAGCTTGGAAAGACAAGCCTGAAAAATGTCGTTGAGTTCGTCCACTTCGGGCTTACGTCAACTGATACGGATAACATTGCTTATGCTATTTTAACTGATAGAGCCTTGAAGCATATTGTTATTCCGTCGTTAAAAGAGACAATAGAAACTATACTTTCTCTGGCAGAATCAGAAAAGAACACTTCAATACTTGCAAGAACTCATGGCCAGCCTGCCGTGCCGACAACACTAGGAAAAGAATATTCTGTTTTTGCGGTCAGATTATGCGATCAACTGAAACAATTGAAGTCATTCAAATCAAAAGCTAAGCTTAACGGTGCAGTCGGAAACTATAATGCCCATTCATTCTCTTTGCCGCAGATTGATTGGGTGGCGTTCTCGACTGAATTCATTTCGGATTTTGGTCTCGAACCGAATTTATTTACAACACAAATCGAGCCTCATGACAAGCTAGTTGAGCTTCTCGGACTTTTATCAAGGATTAATAGTATAATAATTGATCTTGACAGAGACTCTTGGATGTACATTTCAAATGAAATTCTCATTTTAAAGCCGGTTAAAGGCGAAGTTGGCTCATCTACAATGCCTCAGAAAGTCAATCCGATAGATTTTGAAAACAGCGAAGGAAATGCGAAAGTTGCTAACAGCCTGATGGAAGGCATCGGAAGGGAGCTACAGGTTTCAAGGTTGCAACGAGACCTAAGCGACACAACAGTTTTGAGGAATCTTGGAGTTATGCTTGGCCATTCTTTGCTATGTTACATAAGTGCTGCGCAAGGTCTTAGAAAAGTCTCTGCTAACAGGCAGAAAATAAAAGAGGAATTAGAAGGACATTATGAGATATTAAGTGAAGGCTACCAAACTTTGCTTCGATTAAAAGGACAAAATAAGCCCTATGAACAATTGAAGGAACTTGTCAGAGGCAGAAAAGTATTGAAAAGCGACATGAAGTCCTTCGCAGAGTCGTTAAAAGTTGATTCAACCACAAAAAAGAGGCTTTCAGAACTGACTCCTGATATTTACATTGGAAAGGCAGTTCAATTAACCGAGATGGCTATAGAAAAAAGCAGAAAGGAGTTGAGAACTTGAAATACTTTCTCTATGTTATTGGCGGCCATTATGGAGACGAGGCTAAAGGCAAGATAACAGATATCCTGGCTACTCATTTCGACGTTGTTGTTCGGGGTTCAGGCGGAGCCAATGCTGGGCACACAATAATTTCAGGCGACAAAAAAATAGCATTGCATTTGCTTCCTGTGGGAGTTTTGCATAAGGAAATCCTCAGCATTCTTGGCGCTGAAATGATGATAGACACATCTTCGCTTGAAAGCGAGCTTGCCGAAACAAAAAAATGGAATCCGTCTCCTAGACTAATGATTTCCGCAAAGGCTAACATCGTGATGGATTGGCACAAGGCATTTGACGGAGCTTCGGAAAAGACTAATCAGAAGATAGGCACAACAAAAAGAGGAATAGGCCCTGCTGCCGAGACGAAATACAGCAGGAGATGGGCAGTAACAATGGGAGATGTGCTATCAAAAGACCTTGATGATAAATTATTAAGGATAGTAAGCGAATTAAGATTAAGACTGGTTGAGCAGCATGACTTTTTTTCTGGCTTCAGGAATATGAAAGTTTCTGAAATAATGGATGCAAACGAAAACAGCGAGCTTGGAAAGGCATTGAAGAAGTATGCTAATGAACAAACTGCATCGCTAAAAAAAATAGGAAAATCATTTGGCTCATTGATTGTTGAAGATATCGGAGAGATTATTTCTCATGAAAAATACCAGAAAATTCTCGGAGAAGGAGCGCAAGGCACAATGCTGGACCCAACTTTCGGAAATATGCCTTACGTAACTTCAACTCCCACAACTTCGCAGGGGCTTTCAAGAGGAATGCAGTTTGAGCCAAAATCGAAGGAAGTTATAGGAGTGTTTAAGGCTTACGAGACAAGAGTTGGAGAAGGACCATTCCCAACTGAGATTCCAGGAAAACTTGGCGAGGAATTGCAAAAGAAAGGTGGAGAGTTCGGTGCAACAACTGGAAGGGGAAGAAGATGTGGGTGGTTTAATCTTCAGGAAGCAAAGTATGCTGTGAGGGTTAATGGGCTGACTTGGATGGCAATCACGAAGCTCGATGTTCTTGATGAGCTTGACGAGATAAAAGTTGGAGTAAAGCAAAGCGAGAAAGGTGTTGAATACAAGTCTTTCAAAGGCTGGAAAGCAGACACTACAAAATGCAGGGACTTTGATTCTCTCCCAAAAGAAGCCAAGGATTATTTGATGTGGCTGGAGAAGCAACTGGTTCCAATCGCAGTTGTTTCTGTGGGCCCTGAAAGAAATGAGACAATAATTACTTCATCATTTAGAAAGCATCTGGCATCAGCCGGAGTTAATCTGTGATTCTGGTCTTTAATTTTGGAGGCCAGTATTGCCACCTCATTGCAAGAAGGATCAGGGACATGGGCTTTGAAGCTCAAATTGTTTTGCCAGACATTTCTTTAGAGGAAGTTAAAAAAATTAAGCCTGATGGAATTATTTTTTCCGGAAGTCCTGCAAGTGTCATAGCAAAGGATGCTATCCTGACAGATAAGAGGTTTCTCGGTATGGGTATACCTGTCCTTGGGATTTGCTATGGCCACCAGCTTATAACGAGACTGATGGGAGGCATTATTTCAGCAAAAAGAACAAAAGAATATGGAAAGCAGCAGATTTCTGTAAAATCAAAATCAAAAATCCTAATGAAAACTCCTGCAAAGCAGGTTGTCTGGATGTCTCACGGCGATACTGTTGAAAGCTTGCCTAAAGGATTCACTACAATTGCATCAACCCACGGCTGCCCTTATGCTGCGTTTTCAGACGAGAAAAAGAATATTTTCGGTGTCCAGTTCCATCCAGAGGTTGCCCACACTGAATACGGCAGCGCAATTCTGAAAAATTTCATGGGTTTAACTGATGCAAAGAAAAGCTGGAACCTAAAAGATAAGGAAAAGGAAATAATTTCTGAAATAAAGAAGCGTATAGGCAGCAAAGGTGTAATTATGGGCGTAAGTGGTGGCGTCGATTCGCTTGTTGCATCAGTTATTATTTCAAAAATTACAAAAAACATTCATTGCGTATTCGTTGATCATGGCCTTTGCAGGAAAAACGAGGCAGAATACGCAAAAGAGCTTTACAAGAATCTTGGAATTGACCTCCATGTTGAAAATGCATCCAATTTGTTTCTTTCAAAGCTTAAAGGGGTAACTGATCCCGAGCTAAAAAGGAAGATTATAGGCAACACTTTCATCGAGGTTTTCGACGGGAAAGTCTCTGAATTGAAGAAAAAGTACAAGTACATCGAATTTCTTGGGCAGGGAACAATCTATCCTGACAGGATTGAGTCGGCGCAGCCTGGTGGAAAGGCTGCTGTTATCAAAACACATCACAATGTTGGTGGTCTTCCTGCAAAGATGAACTTGAAATTAGTTGAGCCTCTGGCAGACTTGTACAAAGACGAAGTTAGAAAAGTTGGAGAGTTACTTGGCCTGAAGAAAGAATGGCTTTGGAGGCACCCGTTTCCAGGGCCCGGACTTGCAGTCAGGATTTTAGGAGAAATAACTACAGAAAAGCTCAGGATTGTCAGAGAGGCAGACTTTATTTTCATGGATGAACTAATGAAATCAGGTCATTATTACAAGACGTGGCAGGCATTCGCCGCGCTTTTGCCAGTTAGAAGCGTTGGCGTCATGGGTGACGAACGGACTTATGAGAGTATGATAGCATTGCGAGCAGTAACTTCAACTGACGCCATGACAGCAGACTGGGCAAGGCTGCCTAACGAATTAATGGAAAAGATTTCAAGCAGAATTGTCAATGAAGTAAGAGGAGTAAATAGGGTTGTTTACGATATTACGCAGAAGCCTCCGGCAACGATAGAGTATGAGTGAAACTTATATAAAATGAAAAGAAAAATTAAGGCAGTTATTTTTGATCTTGATGGGGTTCTGATAGATAGCGAGGTATTTTGGCAGATTTCTGAAAGCACCATATTTAATCAGTTCGGATTACCAATAACTGAAGAGATGACTAAGCAAACAATGGGATTAAGAGTTGACGAGGTAATAGAATATTGGTCTAAAAAATTCGATATTAAAAATGAAGATAAGTTGAAAATGGAAGAATCGATTCAGAAAGAGGTTATTTCGTTAATTAATAAAAAAGGAAAGCCTTTACCAGGAACGCTAAAAGTAATTAACGAATTAGTTAATCAAAATTTTCCTCTTGCAATAGCATCATCATCTTCATTAAAAATAATAAAAGCTTCAATCAAAAAATTCGGAATTGAGAAATATTTTTCGGTTATTTGTTCTGCTGAAAATGAACAATTTGGAAAACCTCACCCTGCAGTTTATTTATCTTGTGCAAAAAAACTGAATGTAAATCCTAATAACTGCTTAGTATTTGAAGATTCTGTGAATGGTGTAAGGTCTGCTAAAGCTGCAAATATGATGTGTTATGCTATCGCCAGCAACCATGTAAATAAAAATAAACTTTCTCAAGCTGACAGAATATTAACATCATTAAATGAATTTTCAATAAAGGATATTATTTAATTTATCTCTTCAACCCAAACAGCGCACTCAAATTAATCTCAACAGCAACAACAGGAAGTTCCAACCCAAAATTCTCAAGCACTTGTGGATGAACTTCTCCGAGAATTGCTATTTCTGTTCCATCTTTTGTGACTCTTGCTGCGCGTCCAGGAATAAAAGTCGGATGTTCTAATTCTCCATATGTTCCTTTAATCCCGAGTGATGAAAGTATTGCATTTGTTGCCTGCTTTGCTTCAGTGAATGTTGCGAGGCTGTGCGTGCTTGCTAGCGAAAGCATTTCATAATCAATAACAGCGTCACCATGTTTCCTTGTCACAAGGCCTTCCTCGAAGACTTTTTGCGGGTAATCTATGTGCTTGTTTTTAGATAATACGTCGAGCAAAATTGGAATCAAAGTTGATCTCACAACTGAATAGGTTTCGCTCATATAATTCTCTATCTCAACAATTCCATTATCTGGAAATCTTGCCTGCTCGCAAAGCAGTTTTTTGTTGCTTAATACAGGGCTTATCACTTCCTGGTATTGCAAGCCAGCTGCTAAATCCCTTATCTTGTCAACGAATTTCTGTATTTCGAATGTTCCGCCGATAGTGTAAGTCTGCATTGGCTGGCTTTCGATTTTATCATATCCATGCATTATTGCTATGTCTTCAATTACATCGAATGGATGGAGTATGTCTCCCCTGTATGGAGGGATTGTTACTGTTCCAGAATTATAGTCGTATCTAGCTTTTCCTAATAATTTTTTTATTTCGCTCTCTCCTGGTTCAAGTCCGATAAGGTCTCTTATCTGGTCGCGAGTTATTTTTGTTGTTTCTTCCTTAAGGATTGGTGTTATTGGGGTTGTTTTGGGGTACTTCATTTTCATCGGCTCTATTTTAAAGCCTCTATCGGCAAGCGCGTAAGCAACTATCGCTGTTCCGAGGTTGACTGTTTCTTCGTCCATTCCAGTACATTCAAACAGGAATTCGGTATCCCCGATTTCCAGCTTTCCGAGGTCGTTTGAGTTTATTATTGGAGGCAGGCTCAGCACTTTTCCAGCGTCATCAATAAGTATTGGGAATTTGTCATGCTGGCTTATTATGTGGCCGTACTCTTTTCCTTTTGGATGTTCAGTAAGTATCTCTTTCAAATTAAGCGGCCTGTCGAATTCCAATGGAACAAATCTTATGCTTTCAGGAATGACTGCCTTGTAATGTACTGGAAATTTTATTCTTTTGAAGGAATAAAGCCCGATTGATGCGTTTCTTCTTTTTCTTCCGTAATTGTCGCAGAACTTTTCCTGCAATTGAACCATCTGCTTCAGCATGTAATCAGTTATTTCTGGACCTCTAGCAATGAATCCTGTTATGAACGGTCTTATTGTGTGGATTGATTTGTCTGCAATTATTTCTTCTCTTTGCTGCTCAAGTTTTATTCTCGGTATCCCGGTATCCGTTCCCTGCACACCTTTGAAGAATCTCGCCAATCCTTCAGCTGACCATAAGTAAGGCTGGTTTGTGTCGTCAAGGCTTGCTGTCACCTCATCTGTCTGCTCATCATAATTCTCGATTTCTCCTTTTGCGAATTCTATTAATTCTTCAAGCTCTTTCAAAGTGATTTTTTTGTGCAAAAGACTGTTCAGGTCCTTGAGCGAGAAATTAATTGTTGGCATTCTTGCCTCCGCTTCTCAGTGTCTCAAGATTGTGGGAGAATAATTCCCGTATGTCAGTTATGCCTAGCTTAAACATCGCTATCCTGTCAATACCGATTCCCCAAGCAAGGACAGGGACGTCTATTCCGAATGGCTTCATCATTTCCGGCCTGAATATTCCTGAGCCGCCTAATTCTATCCAGCCCATCTGGGGATGCTTTGCATAAAGGCTTGCTGAAGGCTCTGTGAATGGAAAATATCCTGGAACAACTTTCACTTCTTTTGCTCCTACGAATTCTTCTGCAAACAATTTTAGAAGCCCTATCAAATGTCTCAGTGTCAGACCTTTCTCAACGACTATCCCTTCTGTCTGAAAGAAATCTGCGAGATGAGTTGCATCAATCACGTCATGCCTGAAGCATCTTGCCAATGCAAAATACTTTCCTGGAATTTTAAGATTCGGAGATGCGAGCATTCTGGCGCTGCACGCAGTTCCTTGTGTTCTCAGCAAGTGCCTGTGGGTTCTTTGAACGTCAAACTCGTATCTCCATCCTCTGCTCCCTGTTTTCAGACCGTTTTCGTGCGCTGCCTTTACCTTATTTACCAAATCAAGCGGCAGTGATTTCGAATACTTGGGCTCTTTTATGTAATAAGCGTCATGAATGTCCCTTGCGGAATGGAATTGCGGCATGAATAGCGCGTCCATATTCCAGAAGTC
>ERZ1292640.3970-Hain-H43-02um-R1-3970-length-11394-cov-19_pt1 | contig 11394 bp, 4 predicted proteins | sample MGYA00564404_ERZ1292640 | MGnify/ENA primary metagenome ERZ1292640 (study PRJEB36523, sample SAMEA6512636) | groundwater metagenome | collected 2019-01-08 | study: AquaDiva: Metagenomics assemblies of 32 groundwater samples | reverse complement strand
CGCAACATCCACGACACGCGCGAGTGGATCGTGCGCAACGCGCCGGTGCCGATCGGCACCGTGCCGATCTACCAGGCGCTGGAGAAGGTGGGCGGCGACCCGACCAAGCTCTCGTGGGAGGTCTTCCGCGACACGCTGATCGAGCAGGCCGAGCAGGGCGTCGACTATTTCACCATCCATGCCGGCGTGCGGCTGGCCCACGTGCCGCTCACGGCCAAGCGCGTGACTGGTATCGTCAGCCGCGGCGGCTCGATGATGGCGCAATGGTGCCTCACCGAGCATCGCGAAAGCTTCCTCTACGAACATTTCGGCGACATCTGCGACATCATGCGCAAGTACGACGTGTCGTTCTCGCTGGGCGACGGCCTGCGGCCGGGCTGCAACGCCGACGCCAACGACGAGGCGCAGTTCGCCGAACTCACCACGCTGGGCGAGCTCACCAAGGTCGCCTGGGCTAAGGGCTGCCAGGTCATGATCGAAGGGCCGGGCCACGTGCCCATGCACAAGATCAAGGCCAACATGGACAAGCAGCTCAAGGAGTGCGGCGAGGCGCCGTTCTACACCCTGGGCCCGCTCGTGACCGACATCGCGCCGGGCTACGACCACATCACCTCGGGCATCGGCGCTGCCATGATCGGCTGGTTCGGCACGGCGATGCTCTGCTACGTCACGCCCAAGGAGCATCTCGGCCTGCCCGACCGCGACGACGTGAAGGTGGGCGTCATCACCTACAAGATCGCCGCCCACGCCGCCGACCTCGCCAAGGGCCATCCCGCGGCGCGGCTGCGCGACGATGCGCTGAGCAAGGCGCGCTTCGACTTCCGCTGGATGGACCAGTTCAACCTCTCGCTCGATCCGGCGACGGCCGAGAAGTTCCATGACGAGACGATGCCCAAGGAGGCGCACAAGACGGCGCACTTCTGCTCGATGTGCGGGCCCAAGTTCTGCTCCATGCGGATCACCCAGGACATCCGCGAGTACGCCAAGAAAGGCATGGACGAGATGAGCGAGAAGTTCCGGGCCGGCGGCCATGCGCTCTACGTGCCGGAGAAGGCGGCCGACTGATGCCGCGCGCTCGTTGCTAGTGACGGCGCGGGCCCTTCCAGGTGAGTTCGTAGTTCAGGACGGCCCGGTACTCCGTCATGGAATTGCTCATGATGTTGTTGAGGTACTGGTTGACGAAGGCGACCCGTCCCCGCAGCTGGAGCGGCTTCAACCAGTCGGGCACCGGCAGCGGGTCCGCCCGAAACTGGAGGTCGAAATCGTACTCCCAGGTCTCCGGGAGAACGCGGCCGGTGTCGGCATTGACCGCGTTGCCGCCATAGGTGGCTGTCGCCGCAATCACCAGCCCGGGCATGCCAACCCCCTGGAAGTCGTAGGCCCCGCTCATGGTGATGGCAGTCTCGCCAGCCCGGTTGAAGTCCAGGACCTGTCTTTTGTTGTAGCCGATCCAGATGCCGTAAGGTGAGCGCCAGGCCGCGGAACTTCCGACCTGCGTATAGGCCAACCCGAAAGCCATTGGACCCCAAACGGTGTCGACGCGCGCGCCACCCCAAAACGTGCTGAACGGCTTACCGGTGACGAAATTCTGACCGTTGCTGCCTTGCGCCGCGAACTGGCCTGCCAATTTGATCAGGAAGCTGTCGGCAATGGGGAAGGTGCGCCCGACGTCGCCATAGCTCGACCACAGGATATTGGGCACGTAGTAGGTCGAGGCCCGAAGCTGTAGATCGTCCATGCTTCCGTATTTCACGCTGACCAACCCCATGCCGGCATTGTGGTTGGGAGCACCGGCGGCCTCGCCCATGTTGATGAAGGCCGAGTAGTCGCGTGGTTTCATGGCAGCGACATAGCCCGCGAAGTAGTTGACCTCTCTCAACGTGCCACGCAGCGCGTAGGCCTCGAAGGTTTGCGGCAGTTCTCGATCGTCGCGCGGATTCACCTCCAGTTCGTCGACGTATTGACGAAAGCCTGTGAATTTCTGACCTCTCCAGCGGGCGGAGGCATAGGCCTGACCGAGCGTGAAGTACCCATATCCACCGGGCTTCAGAAGCGATGTTCCGTCGGAAGTATCCCAGCGACTCTGCGGCGCCCAGACGGGTTGGGCGGTGTATCCCACGGCACCCACTTGGAAGGTGTCATAGAACCAGCCGCTCTCGAGACCTATCCAGCCGCCGGTTACCAAGGCGACGTTGTTGGGCGGCCTGATGTTCTGGCGGTCGAAGAAGTAGCTGCGGATATGAAGCGTCGCCATCGCCTCGTCATACAAGAAGCGCTGGAACTCGTTACCCAACGTCGTGGTGGTCGACTCTTTTGACGGCAAGGCCAGTCGATCTTGCGCCCAGGCGGGCTGGAGAGACGCGATCAGCAATCCGGTCAGAAGCCAAGCGCTCCAAATCCTGGCTCGTTCCCCACCACATATGGGATCCATCGACGACCCTCGCCCCTTGAGGGCGAACGATACGATCCCGACATGAAGGATTTAGCGGGCTCGTGGTCCTCGATGGCCCCCTTTTTGTGCGTCGCGCATTATATGAGTGGGCGCAAAGATGGCCGCCCGCCTTGCGCCGTGCCGAACGTCGGGGGAGACTCAAGCGGTTCCGTTCGTATTACAGATGGACTGTCTTCAAGGGGGCTTATCGGACGATGAAACGGCTGCGGACCCTTCTCGGGATCGGCGTGGGGCTCGCTGTCGTGGCTGGCGCCGGCTGGTATATTTCGCAGAGAGGAACTCCTGCGCCCAGCCAGGCCTCGGCAGGCCGGGCAGCTGCCGGCGCGGCCGTACCGGTCGGGCTGGCGACGGTCGCCAAGGGGGATATCCCGGTGGTGCTGCGGGCGCTGGGCACGGTCACGCCGCTCAACACCGTCAACGTCAAGACCCAGATCACCGGCCAGCTCGTCGAGGTACTCTTCAAGGAAGGCCAGCTCGTCAAGCAGGGTGAGCTTCTGGCCGTGGTCGATCCGCGGCCCTACGACGTCGCCCTGCAGCAGGCCCAGGGCCAGATGCAGCGCGACGAGGCGTTGCTCAAAAACGCGCAGATCGACCACGAACGCTATAAAAAGCTGGTCGCCCAGGATTCCATCGCCCGCCAGCAGCTCGACACCCAAGCCGCCCTGGTGCGCCAGTACGAGGCGGCAATCGTCATCGACCAGGCGCTGGTCGATGCGGCCAAGCTCAACGTCACCTACACCAAGATCGTTGCCCCGCTGACCGGACGCATCGGCCTGCGCATGGTCGACAAGGGCAACTACGTCACGATGGGCGACGCCACCAGCATCTGCGTCATCATCCAGCTCCAGCCGATCTCCGTGATCTTCCCCATCCCGGAGGATTCCCTGCCGCCGGTGCGCCAGCGCCTGCGGGCGGGCGCGTCCCTCGAAGTGCGCGCCCTCGATCGCGCGCAGAAGGCCGAGCTGGGCGTCGGCAAGCTCGATACGACCGACAACGTGATCGACACCACCACAGGCACCGTGAAACTCCGGGCCATCTTCGACAACACCGACGAGAGCCTGTTCCCCAATCAGTTCGTGAATGTCCGCCTGTTGGTCGACACCGTGAAGGATGCGACGATCGTTCCCGTCGCCGCCATCCAGCGCGGCCAGCCCGGAATCTTCGTCTATCTGGTCAAGGCCGACGACACGGTCGGGATCCGCGTCGTCGAACTCGGCGTGACCGACGGCGAGCGGGTGGCCGTCACGAAGGGCCTGCAGGTCGGCGACCAGGTCGTCATCGACGGCACCGACCGGCTGCGCGAGGGCGCCAAGATCCGCAAGCCTTCGGCCAGCCCGAGAGGCACGTCTGGCTCGCCTGTCGCGGCGGCGCCACCGGGCGGTGGCGCAGGACGGCCGGCCCGGTCCAACCAGTAGTCCGGCCGCGACATGAATCCGTCGCGGCTTTTCATCGAGCGCCCGGTCGGCACCTCGCTGCTGATGGTGGCGATCATGCTGGTGGGCATGATCGCCTACAAATTCCTGCCGTTGTCGGCATTGCCGCAGGTCGACTACCCGACGATCCGCGTCCTCACGCTCTATCCCGGCGCCAGCCCCGAGGTCATGACGTCCTCGATCACCTCGCCGCTCGAGCGGCAATTCGGCCAGATGCCCGGCCTCAACCAGATGACGTCGACCAGCTCGGCCGGCGCCTCGGCGATCACGCTGCAGTTCGATCTGGCGCTCGGCCTCGACATCGCCGAACAGCAGGTCCAGGCGGCCATCAATGCTGCCGGCAACCTCCTGCCCGGCGACCTGCCGGCCCCGCCCATCTACGCCAAGGTCAATCCGGCCGACGCGCCCGTGCTGACGCTTGCCGTCACCTCGAAAACCGAGTCCCTCACCAAGGTCCATGATCTTGTCGACACGCGGCTCGCCCAGAAGATCTCCCAGGTCGCCGGCGTCGGCCTGGTCAGCCTCGAAGGCGGCCAGAAGCCCGGCGTGCGGATCCGCGCCAACCCCACGGCACTGGCCGCCTACGGCCTCAACATCGACGATCTTCGCACCACGATCACCAACGCCAACGTCAATACGCCCAAGGGCAATTTCGACGGCCCGACGCGCGCCTACACGATCAACGCCAACGACCAGATCACCGATCCCAGCATCTTTCGCGACGTCATTGTCGCCTACCGCAACGGCGCGCCTGTCCGCCTCAAGGACGTTGCTACCGTCGAGGAGGCCCAGGAAAACAATCGCATCGCCGCCTGGGTGAACAACACGCCGGCGGTGATCGTGAACGTCCAGCGCCAGCCCGGCGCCAACGTCATCGAGGTCGTCGACCGCATCAAGGCGCTGCTGCCGCAGCTTCGCGAATCCCTGCCGGTGGCGCTCGACGTGGCCATCATCACCGATCGCACGCTCACCATCCGGGCCTCGGTGCGCGACGTGCAGATCGAACTCACCTTCGCGGTGGTCCTCGTGGTCGCGGTCATCTTCGCCTTCCTCGGCGACGCGCGCGCGACGCTCATCCCGAGCCTCTCGGTGCCGCTGTCGCTGGTCGGCACACTAGCCGTCATGTACCTGGCGGGCTTCAGCCTCAACAACCTGTCGATCATGGCGCTCACCATCGCCACCGGTTTCGTCGTCGACGACGCCATCGTCATGATCGAGAACATCGCCCGCTACATCGAACGCGGTGAAGATCCCAAGGCGGCGGCGCTAAAAGGGTCGCGGCAGATCGCCTTCACCGTGGTCTCGCTCACGGTGTCGCTGATTGCCGTCCTCATTCCCCTTCTCTTCATGGCCGACGTGGTCGGCCGGCTGTTCAGCGAGTTCGCGGTCACCCTGTCCGTCACCATCCTGATCTCCGCCGTGGTGTCGCTCACCCTGGTGCCGATGATGTGCGCCCACCTGCTGAAACAGCGGTCGCCCGCGGAGGCCGGCGTGCCCGAAGCCGACGCTCATGCCGAGGCGCAGGCCCTGGGGGCGCGCTGGTTCGCGCGATTGATCGACCTCTACGACCGCTGGCTGGTCGTGGTGTTTCGCCACCAGGCGCTCACGCTCCTCGTCGCCGTCGGCACGGTCGTGCTGACCGTGCTGCTCTACGTCGTCGTGCCCAAGGGCTTCTTTCCGGTGCAGGACAACGGCCTGATCCAGGCCGTCACCGAGGCGCCGCAGAGCGTTTCCTTCGAGGCGATGCGCGAACGCCAGCGCGCCCTGGTCGAGGCCATCCTGAGCGACCCCGACGTCGAAAGCCTGACGTCCTTCATCGGCGTCGACGGCACCAACCCGACGCTGAACTCGGGGCGGATGCTGATCAACCTCAAGCCGCGCAGTCAGCGCGACCTGACCGCCAGCGAGATCATCCGGCGCCTGCAGCACGATACCGCGACGGTCCCGGGCATCTCGCTCTACATGCAGCCGGCGCAGGACCTCACGATCGATTCGACGGTCAGCCGCACGCAGTACCAGTTCGTCCTGGAAAGCGCCCGGCCGGAGGACTTCGACGTCTGGGTGCCGCGCCTCGTGGATCGGCTGCAGAAGCTGCCCGAGATCGTCGACGTCACCAGCGACCTGCAGAACAAGGGCCTGTCGCTGTTCATCAAGGTCGATCGCGACGCGGCGGCACGCTTCGGCGTCACCACCGCGACGGTCGACAATGTCCTCTACGATGCCTTCGGCCAGCGCATCGTGTCGACGGTCTACACCCAGTCGAACCAGTATCGGGTGATCTACGAAGTCGAGCCTTCGATGGCCCGCTCGCTGGACTCGCTCGCCAACCTCTACCTGCCGGGTTCGGCGAGCGGCAAGCAGGTGCCGCTGTCGGCGATCGCCACCTTCGAGGAACGCGCCGCGCCGCTCAGGCTCGACCGCTTCGGACAGTTTCCGGCGACCACGATCTCCTTCAACCTGGCGCCGGGCGCGGCGCTCGGCCATGCGGTCGACGCGATCGTCGCAGCACAGCGCGAGATCGGCATGCCGCGGTCGATCGCCACCCATTTCCAGGGCGCCGCACTCGCCTTCCAGAAGTCGCTGAACAGCCAGCTTCTGCTCATCCTGGCCGCCATCGTCACGGTCTACATCGTGCTGGGCGTGCTCTATGAGAGCTACATCCACCCGATCACGATCCTGTCCACTCTGCCGTCGGCCGGTATCGGCGCGCTGCTGGCGCTGATGCTGGCGGGTTCGGACCTCAGTGTGGTTGCAATCATCGGCATCGTGCTGCTGATCGGCATCGTGAAGAAGAACGCCATCATGATGATCGATTTCGCGCTCGATGCCGAACGCCACCAGGGCAAGACGCCGCGCGAGGCTATCCACCAGGCCTGCCTGCTGCGCTTCCGGCCGATCCTGATGACGACGGTGGCGGCGATGGTCGGCGCCCTGCCGCTGATGCTGGGCACGGGCACGGGATCGGAGCTGCGCCATCCGCTCGGCCTCACCATCGTGGGTGGCCTGATCGTGAGCCAGGTCCTGACGCTGTTCACGACGCCCGTGATCTACCTCGCCTTCGACCGGCTCGGCCGCCGGCTGCGCGGCCATCCGCTCGACACGCCGCGCCATCCCCTGGTCGGGGCGCCCGAGGCCCGCCAGCCGTGAACCTGTCCGCCCCCTTCATCGCCCGGCCGGTCGCCACGACCCTGCTCACGATCGGACTGGCGCTGGCCGGCATGGTGGCCTTCACCGGCCTGCCGGTGTCGCCGCTGCCCAAGGTCGACTTTCCCACCATCCAGGTCACCGCCAATCTGCCCGGCGCCTCGCCGGAGACGGTGGCCACCAGCGTCACCACACCGCTCGAGCGGCGGCTGGGCGCGATCGCCGGCGTCAGCGAGATCACCTCGTCGAGTTCGGTCGGGAACTCGCGCATCACCCTGCAGTTCGACCTTTCGCGCAGCATCGACGGCGCAGCGCGGGACGTGCAGGCCGCCATCAACGCCGCCCGCGCCGACATGCCGAGCGACCTGCGCAACAATCCGCAATATCGCAAGGTCAATCCCGCCGACGCTCCGGTGCTGGTCCTGGCGCTCACGTCCAACACCCTGGGCCAGGGCCGGCTCTACGATGCCGCTTCCAACGTCCTGCAGCAGAAGCTGTCGCAGGTTTCGGGTGTCGGCCAGGTGACGCTGGGCGGCAGTTCGCTGCCGGCTGTTCGCGTCGAGATCAACCCGAGCGCGCTCACCAAGTACCGCATCGGACTCGAAAGCGTGCGCGCGGCACTTGCCGCCGCCAATGCCAACGCCCCCAAGGGCGCCCTCGAGGTCGGCGAACGGCGCTACCAGATCTATGCCAACGACCAGGCCAGGGTGGCCGACGAGTACCGCTCCCTGATCATCGGCTGGCGCAACGGCTCGCCGGTGCGGCTGTCCGACGTGGCCGAGGTCATCGATTCGACGGAAAACATCCGCAATGAAGGGCAGGCCAACGGCAAGCGTTCGGTGCTGGTCATCATCTACAAGCAGCCCAACGCCAACATCATCGAGACCGTCGATCAGGTGAAGGAACTGCTGCCCGAGCTCCAGGCGTCGATGCCCAACGACGTCGATCTCGCGGTGGTGAGCGACCGCACGACGACGATCCGCGCCGCGCTGCGGGAAGTTGAGCACGCGCTGATCGCCAGCGTGATCCTGGTCGTGCTGGTGACCTTCGCTTTCCTGCGGTCCGCCCGTGCCGGTTTCGTGGCGGCGGTCGCGGTGCCGGTGTCGCTGATCGGCACCTTCGGCGCCATGTACCTGCTGGGCTACAGTCTGAACAACCTGTCGCTGATGGCGATGGCCATCGCCGCCGGGTTCGTCGTCGACGACGCCATCATCGTCCTTGAGAACATCTCGCGCCACATCGAGGCGGGGATGTCCCGGGTCGACGCGGCACTGCAGGGCGCGCGCGAGGTCGGCTTCACCGTCGTCTCGATGAGCCTGTCGCTGATCGCGGTGTTCATCCCGATCCTGCTGATGAGCGGCATCGTCGGGCGCTTGTTCCGGGAATTCGCGGTCACGCTGTCGATCGCGATCCTGATCTCGATGGTCGTGTCGCTCACCACGACGCCCATGATGTGCGCCTATGTGCTGCGTCCGCACGACGGCCGGAAGGAAGGGCTGTTCTTCCGCGCGAGCGAGCGCACCTTCGGTGCCCTGCAGTCACTCTACGGACGCAGCCTCGGGGTCGTGCTGCGCCATCCTCTGTTGACGATTCTGGTCTTCCTCGCGACCGTGCTGCTCAACATCCACCTCTACGTCACTATCCCCAAGGGCTTCTTTCCGCAGCAGGACACCGGCCGCATCGTCGGCGGCATCCGCGCCGACCAGAGCATCTCGTTCCAGGCGATGCGCCGGAAGTTCCGCCAGTTCGTGGGCATCATGCGCGCCGACCCGGCGATCGAAAGCGTCGCCGGCTTCACCGGCGGCTTCCAGACCAACTCCGGCTTTGTCTTCGCCTCCCTGAAGCCGCTGGCCGAGCGCAAGGAATCGGCCGACCAGGTGATTGCCCGCCTGCGCCCGCGTCTCGCCCAGGTGCCCGGCGCGGTGCTCTTCCTGCAGGCGGTGCAGGACATCCGGGTCGGCGGTCGCCAGGCCAACGCCCAATACCAGTTCACCCTGCAGGCGGATTCGCTGTCCGAACTCTATACATGGGGGCCGAAGCTGGTCGAAGCGCTGAAGGCTGACTCATCGGTCATCACCGACGTCGATTCCGACCAGCAGCAGCGTGGCCTGCAGGTCAATCTCACCATAGACCGCGATGCCGCGAGCCGTCTCGGCGTTTCCACGCGCGGCATCTCCGCCGCCCTCTACGACGCCTTCGGGCAGCGCCAGGTCTCGACCATCTACAACCCGCTCAACCAGTATCATGTGGTGATGGAGGTCTCTCCCGAGAACTGGGAGAATCCGGAGACCCTGAAGGACATCTATGTCAGCACCTCCGGCGGTGCCATCAGCGGCGCGCAGGCCACCGGCGCCATCGTCTCGGCGGCGCCGACGCCGACTGGCGTCGTCGATCCGGCCCAGGCTGTCCGCAACCAGCGCACCAACCAGATCGCCGTGAGCGGTCGCGGTTCGGCATCGACCGGTGCCGCGGTCAGCACGACGCCGGAGACGATGGTGCCGCTCTCCGCGGTGACGCGCTACGAGTTTGGCACCACGCCGCTCGCCGTCAATCACCAGGGCCTGTTCGTCGCCAGCACGATCTCGTTCAACCTGGCGCCAGACAAGACGCTGAGCGATGCCATCGCCTACGTGAACGGCGTAATGAGTGAGATCGGCATGCCGGCCACCATCCACGGCTCGTTTCAGGGCACGGCGCGCGCCTTCCAGCAGTCGGCGACCAACCAGCTCCTGCTCGTGCTCGCCGCGCTGGCCGCCGTCTACATCGTGCTCGGCATCCTCTACGAGAGCTACATCCATCCGCTTACCATTCTGTCGACCCTGCCGTCGGCCGGCATCGGCGCGCTGCTGGCGCTGCGGCTGGGCGGCGTGGAATTCAGCATCATCGCCATGATCGGCGTGCTGCTGCTGATCGGCATCGTCAAGAAGAATGCCATCATGATGATCGACGTGGCGCTGGAGCGTGAGCGCAACGAGGGGCTCGACCCGCGCGTCGCCATTTACGAGGCTTGCCTGCTGCGCTTCCGGCCCATCCTGATGACGACCATGGCCGCTATCTTGGGCGCGCTGCCGCTGGCGATCGGCTTCGGCGAAGGCGCCGAACTGCGCCGGCCGCTCGGCATCTCGATCATCGGCGGCCTGATCGTGAGCCAGATCCTGACCCTTTACACGACGCCGGTGATCTACCTCTATCTCGACCGCTTCCGCCGCCGCGACCGCGACCGTCCCAGCCGGATTGCCCGCGCGATGGGTAGCGCCGGGGCCCCGGCATGAGGCGGCTCGCGGTCCTGCTTTGCCTGGCATCGTTGTCGGGGTGTCTTGTCGGGCCGGACTACCAGCGGCCACCGCCGGCCTCGCCGCCGACGCCCGAATTCAAGGAAACCATGGGCTTCCGCCCGGCGATGCCCAACGACACGGTCGATCGCGGGCCGTGGTGGCAGATCTACGGCGATCCGACGCTCGACCGGCTGGCGGCCCAGGTGGACATCTCCAACCAGACGCTGAAGGCGTCCGAAGCGGCCTATCGTCAGGCGCGCGCGCTCGTTCGCCAGGACCAGTCGGGCCTCTATCCAGGGATCACGGCGAACGCCAGTGCGCAGCAGACCGGAACGGGCGCTCTGCGCGGCGGTGGCGGCAGCACCACCGCCGTCGTCACCCAGAGCCAGAACGGCAATATCACCAGTACCGCGAGCCAGTATCAGGGCGGCTTCGTGCTCGCCTGGGAGATCGACGTCTGGGGCAGCATCCGTCGCACCATCGAAAGCGATTCGGCGGCGGCCCAGGCCAGTGCCGGCGATCTTGCGGCGGCGCGTCTGTCGGCCCAGGCCGACGTCGCCATCAACTATTTCTCGCTGCGGGTCTCCGACCAGCGGACCCGGCTCTACGAAGCGACGGTGGCGGCCTACGCGCGTTCCCTGCAGATCGCCCGCAACCAAGTCGATGCCGGCATCGCTTCCCGCGTCGATCTCGCCCAGGCGCAGACCCTCTATGAGCAGGCGCGGTCGCTTCTGGTCGCCGAAGGCATCGCGCGCGCCCAGTACGAGCACGCGATCGCCGTGCTGATCGGCAAGGCGCCCGCCGAGTTCAGTCTCGAGCCCGGGACGCCGCCGGCGGACGTACCGACGGTCGACGCCGGCGTGCCGTCGGCGCTGCTGGAACGGCGGCCCGACGTTGCCGCGGCCGAGCGGCTGATGGCGTCGGCCAACGCTAAGATCGGCGTGGCCCAGGCCGCCTACTATCCGAGCATCTCGCTGGGCGGCGCCATCACTTTCCTGAGCGGGGGCCTCGGCACGTTGCTTCAGCTCGGCTCGTCGGTGTGGTCGCTCGGCCCGCAGCTGGCCGCGACGCTGATCGACGGCGGCGCGCG
>ERZ1292640.3969-Hain-H43-02um-R1-3969-length-11395-cov-4_pt1 | contig 11395 bp, 4 predicted proteins | sample MGYA00564404_ERZ1292640 | MGnify/ENA primary metagenome ERZ1292640 (study PRJEB36523, sample SAMEA6512636) | groundwater metagenome | collected 2019-01-08 | study: AquaDiva: Metagenomics assemblies of 32 groundwater samples | reverse complement strand
GTGCGCAGCCTCACCGGCACGGGGACGATCAGCGTCGGGACGAACGCCCTCGAAGAGGCGTCGGTGACCACGGGCGCGATGGGCGCCGAGTATGGCGAAGCCCAGTCGGGCGTCGTCCAGCTCGTTACCCGCGCCGGCGGCCAGCAGCTGCGCGGCAGCTTCTCGTACGCCACCGACGACCCCGCCGGTGAAACGTACGGCACCGGCCTCAACCGGATCGAGGCGTCGCTCGGCGGTCCGATCGCCCGGAACCTCACGTTCTTCTTGGCCTCCGTAATGGAAGGCCAGCAGAACGGCCGGCGCGCCAAGGGCGCCGAGGACATCCCGGTCTACACACTCAGCGGCTTCAACGACTCGGTGCTCGTGGCGCGGGTCCCGGAGAGCGCGACCAACTTCGACAGCCAGATGGTGTACCTGCCGAGCTTCGAGCGGTACTCGCAGGGCTCCCGGCTGCCCTGGGCGTGGAGCAACAGCTACACCCTCGACGGCAAGCTGCAGTACACCTTCGGTTCCGGGTCGCGGATCTCCCTGACCGCGCACCAGACCCGCGGCGAGGGGATCAACTACCCGGGCAGCGGCGGCCTGTACAACACGTCGTCCCAGTACGGTAACTGGAGCCTCTCGAACGCCCTCATCCTGAACTGGACGCAGAACCTGGCCCAGTCCACGGAGCGGGCGCTGTTCCTCGAGGCGACGTTCTCCTGGCAGCACGACCAGGGCATCAGCAGCCTGGTCGCGCCGGAGTGGGTGAACGACCACAAGACCCCGTCGTTGTGGTTCACCCTCGCCAAGCCGGACTTCCTGGTGAATTTCGACAACTTCCCCATCGACGAGCAGTTGCTCCAGAACATCCGCCTGGACAACTGCAGCCCCGCGCAAGGCGGGCGGTGCGTCCCGCTGCTCTACCGGCGTGACCTGAACGCCTCGGGGGAATACCGCTTCAATCCCTACGGGGTCACGGGAGGTTCGTCGTACTTCCCGACCTCGGGCGTCATCGCCCGGGGCGGCCCGAACCTGAACGAGGAAACCCGGTACACGGGCCGCGTCAACTTCGACTGGCAGGCCAACCGGTACAACCGGGTTCGGTTCGGCGGTGACTTCGTGAAGAGCAACATCGCCCACTTCAACTCGCCCATGCAGGACCGGAGCTTCATGAACGTGTACATCGACCACCCGCTCCGGTACGGCCTGTATGTGCAGGACCGCATCGACCTGGGCGACGTGGTGCTCGACTTCGGCCTGCGCTACGACCGGATCGACTCGAAGATCAAGTATCCGCGCTCGCCGGGCCGCATCTTCTCCGACCCGCTCCGGGGCGGCAACTTGGCGTCGGCGTTCACCGCCGAGGACACCGCGATGGCAGAGCGGTGCGTCGCCGCCGCGGGCGACTCGCTCGCGCTCTCGACGTGCAACTACTTCACGGCGAGCCCGCGCGGCGCGCTGGCCCCGTCGCTCCGGGTGTCTTTCCCGGTGACGGACCGCACCGGCTTCCGGCTCTCCTACGCGCAGCAGCTCCAGACGCCGTCGTTCAACTTCCTGGCGACCGGCGTGAACTCGGACCTCGCCTTCACGAACACGAACGACCTGTTCGGCCTCAACCAGGACTTCGGCAAGACCATCATGTTCGAGTTCGGGGTCCGGCACGCCTTCAGCGACGATATGGTGCTCGACATCTCCGCCTACAACAAGGACAAGGTGTCGGACATCACGGGCCGCACGCTGCCGGTGGTGGATCCCTTCGATGGCGCGGTCCAGATGGTCAACATGATGACCAACGCCGACTTCGGGAACGTCCGCGGCGTGGACATCAAGCTCGACCGGCGCATCGGCCAACTGTTCCAGGGCACGATCGCCTACACGTACCAGACGGCGAAGAGCACCGGCTCGGACCCGAACGAGTACCTGCGGACCTTCGCCCGGCAGATCAGCCAAGTCACAGGCGAGCGGGTGCAGGCGCCGCAGGCGCTGCTCACCTCGGCGGAGAACCGGGTGCACACCATCGCCGGCAACGCGGCGCTCAACTTCCCGCACGGGTGGCGGAGCGGCACGATGCTGGGCAGCGTGCTCCAGGACTTCGGCTTCAACGCCACCTTCCGGTTCGCCAGCGGCCTGCCCTACACCCGCCTGTCGAACACGGGTACGGGCACCACGGGTCCCGGCAACGGCTTCGGCAACTCGTACACCGGCGCCGAGCGGCTGAACTCCGCCACGATGCCGTGGATCAGGAACGTGGACCTGCGCGTCACGCGCGGGCTGCGGGTCGCGGGCAGGGACCTGACGCTGTTCGCGGACTTCCGCAACCTGTTCAACTTCACGAACCTCAACGGGATCTTCGCCGAGACCGGCGACGTCGTGAACGACCAGCTGCGCTTCAAGGTCATCTCGCCGATCATCGAGACCCTGCGCAACGAGGCCGGGACCCGGTGGGAGACGCGGCCGGTGGACGTGGACGGCGTGACGCAGAACCTCGAGGGCGTCTATGTCGGGACAATCCGCGACGACTGCGACGGCTATGCCTCGAACCGCTTCTACGGCAAGCCGAACTGCCTGATGCTGCAGCGGGCGGAGGCGAACCCGCTGTTCGGCAACGGTGACGGGTTCTTCGACTCGCGAGAGCAGGACCGCGCCTTCGGCGCGTGGTACAACGCGGGCAGGGGGCCCTGGGCGTTCCGTGGAGTGGGGCTCAACATCCGGTTCGGGTTCGAACTCAACTTCTAGGCGCGACGACACGGGCGGCGCTCCCTGCGGGGGGCGCCGCTCACCGGCAACGTGTAAGGAGTCCGCATGGCTTCGAAATTCCTACAGCGCTTGACCCTCGCCGCGGTGCTCGTCTGCGGGCTTGGCCTGCTGGACGCACAGCCCGCGGCGGCCACGCGGCCCGTGCGCCGAACGGCCCGTCCCCAGGCGGCACGCGGCTTCAACCTGTTCGCCGGCGCGGTGAACGTGATGATGAACGTCAACCGCGTCCAGTGCAACATCAACCAGCAGGGCGAGACCTGCGTCGATCCGACCAACAGCTCGACGGTCGGCGGCGGGTTCTGGCCCAAGGGCACGCCCGACCAGTACATCTTCAACAGCGGCCTGCAGCTGGCCGCGGTGCTGGAGAGCGGCAGCCGGGCGACCTTCCCGTGGGCCGGTGACACGGTCGGGGCGTACATCTTCGACGCCCGCGGCACGCAGACCCAGGGCGAAGGCCTCGTACCGGTGTTCAACGGCCTCAACGCCGAAGACGTCGCGGCGTGGCCGAGCGCGGCGTACGTCAGGGACACCACGCTGTTCTCCAGGTCCCTGATCTACACCGGCTTCGGCGGCACGGCGGCCGAGGACCGGAGGACCATCTCCCAGCAGGACACGTGGACGCGGTTCTGGGACGGCAACCCGGCGCTCCTCTCCGGCCGCCAGCACCCGATGGGGGTGCTGATCGACCAGCGCGGCCTGATGTGGAACTTCCCGTCGGGCAACCAGGACATCGTCTACTTCCTGTACCGCTTCATCAACATCACGGCGACGGACCCGGCGCGGTACGCCAACCTCGCGGCGTACGGCTACTCCGCCTCGGACATCGCCGACATCGTGGCCATCGCCCAGGACTTCCAGACCCGCAGCGAGGCCCAGTTCAACGTGACGCTGCCCGACGCCGGGTGGAAGTTCACGCAGATGTACGCGGCCTTCGGCCAGGATCCGGACGTCGCCAACGCCGGCCAGAACTTCTCGACGGCCATCCTGCCCTTCGGGCTGGGCGCCGCGTACGTCTCTACCTTCTACGAACCGTCGTGGACCTACCCGGCGGACATCTTCAGCGCGCCGTTCTTCGCGGGCCCGGGCTTCGAGGGCGTGAAGTACCTGAAGAGCCCGACGAACCCGGCCACCGGCGGGCCGTTCGGCATCACGATGTTCACGAACACCACTAACGGACCCCCGTTCCCGGATCGCGTCGGCGTGCAGGAGCTGTGGCGCCTGTTTTCCGGCAACCTGCTGGCGGCGGACGGCATCTGTACGGTGGATCCTCGGCCGGTCACCCACCCGTCGGGTCTGGGGCGCGGGATGTGCGCGCTTGTCCAGGTGCAGACCGACACCCGGTTCTACCAGGCGTCGGGGCCGTTCACGATGAACCCCGGCGAGTCCGCCGTGATCGTGGTGGCCTACGTGCACGCGGCGCCGGTGGCGGGGATCATCACCGCCAATGGCACGACGCTCTTTCCGCCGGGGACCCCGGGCTCGTCCACGCGGTTGGCGACCGGAGTCGACTCGCTCCGCACCGTCGAGCGCGTCGCCGGCTGGGTGCATGGCGCGAGCAGCAACGTCAGCGACCAGGACGCGAACCTTGATGGCTACCTCGACCAGCGGGAAATTCCGACGGTCCCGCGGTCGCTGCTCAACAAGGCGCTGGTGGCGCAGGCGGTGTTCGACGCCAAGTTCCTGCTGCCCTTCGCTCCTGACGGCCCGACGTTCTTCCTGATCCCCGGTGACAATCAGGTCTCAGTCGTCTGGGAGAAGTCTGTGAGCGAGACTGCGGGCGACCCGTACTACACGGTCGCCACGGATCCCTTGAACTCGCTGTACGACCCGAACTTCCGCCGCTACGACGTGGAAGGGTACCGGATCTGGCGCGGCCGGACCGAATCGACGATGGAGCTGGTCACCGCGTTCGACTATGCCGGCTCGACGATCACCGACAAGACGGGCCAGTTCTGGAACTCCGACGACTACGGGACGCAGTGCGCGCCGGAACTCGGCATCTACACCACCTGCCCCGTGGACTTCCTCGCCGGCGAGACGCACGATGTGTCACTGGCCGGCGATATCATCCAGGTCCCGCCGGGCGGGCGTGTGGAGCTGGCCACCAGCGGCGACGTCCTCATCATCGCCGCGGACACTGCGATCACGGGCGGCAACAGCGGGCTGCCGGACCTGCGCGATACCGGCGTGCCGTTCGTCTACGTCGACCACGCGGTCCGCAACGGTTTCCAGTACTACTATACCGTCACGACGTTCGACGTGAACAGCGTGGCTTCCGGTCCGACGTCGCTCGAGTCGCCGCTGGTCACGAAGCGAGTGACGCCGCGGGCGATGGGGCTCAACCGGGTGTCCTCGACTCTTGAGGTGTCGCTCGTCGGCTCCGACGGGACGGTGCTCGACCCGACGGCTGCGTACCCGACGATCGACGCCACGACGGGCACGCTCAGCGGGCCATTCCCGCCGACGACGTCCTTCGAGGGCACGGCGTCGGTGTTCGCGGATCAGTTGGTGATCCCCGGCACCGTCACGTTCACGATCGACTCCATCGTGCCGGAGTGGTACCACTCGGCGACCTTCTACCTCTCGTCCGTGAACGGTCCCACTACGCAGCAGTACGTGCTGTACAGCGAGCAGGACAGTGGGCCGCTGGGCCAGGAGAATGGGACGCTCACGTTTGACGCCCTGGGCACGCGTCTGCGCTCCGACAGCGCACTCGCGCTCTCCCGGGGCGTGGATCCGGTGCCCTTCGCCGGACTTGGCCAGGCGGTCTTGGGGATGCAGCCACCGGTCTGGGCCTCGCAGGAGGCTGACTGGACCCCGGACGTGGCCGGTTCCTTCTTCGGCTCCCCTTCGTCGTTCAGCCGCGACGGCGGTTCGCGCTGGTTCGACGGTGCGAACGAGACGATGGCCGATCCGACGCTCGGCTACCTGCATGGGCAACTGACCGGCGTGACGACCATCTACCGCCCGGTCCGCGTCCGGAATGCGTCGAACCTGTTCCGGCGCCTGGACCAGACCCTCTACCACGTCGCCCGCGCGGCCGATATCAAGGTGTACTGGGGCTCGACCGCTGGCCGTCCCGACTCGGTGGTGGACGTGACGCATCACGTGCGGGTGCCCTTCAGTACACAGTACCGGGCAAGCTACGGCTTCCTCGTGGACAACACGGGCACGAGTGACGGGGCCCCATCGGCCGCGAACGGCGTGCTGACGTACAATGACTTCCTGTTCGGCGCCTGCCTGCAGTACGCGGCCGGCGTGAGCCAGACGGGGTGCACCACTGGAGCGCGAAACCTGGTGAACGCCGCGGTCCTGACGAACGTGGACGCGACGGGCGACCAGGTTTCGGACGGCACGGGCTTCGGGATGTACATCAACGCCGAGCCGTTCATCTTCCTGACCAGCGCGCTGCCGAGCAGCACGGTCTGGACCCTGCGCACCTACATGGGCGAGGTGAAGAAGACTGGCTCGACGTATTCGTTCGCGCCGTGGCCGAGCAACGCAGCGGTGCCGGGCCTGACGGTGGCGGTCGTCATTGGACAGGCGACGACGTATCCGGATACCGTCGGCGACCTGAGCAACGTGCACACGGTGCCTGATCCGTACTACGTCACGAACCAGTTGGAGATCACGGCTTCGACGAAGGTGTTGCGGTTCGTCAACCTCCCGGACCGCGCCATCATCCGGATCTACAGTGTCAGCGGCATTCTGGTGAACATCCTGACGCACAACGATCCGGCGGGTGGTGGCGAGGAGGCCTGGAACCTCCGCAACCGGAACAACCAGTTCGTCGCCAGTGGCGTGTACTTCTACCACGTCGAGACGCCCGACGGCCGGACCAAGATCGGGCGCTTCACCGTGGTCAACTACGCTCAGTAACTGAACCGGAGAGGGCCGGGGCCTCGCGCCCCGGCCCTTGCGGAGGCTCGCATGGTGAGTCGTTCACTGAAGATCGGCACCGCAGTGCTGGCGGCCCTGGTGGCCTTCGGTACGGCGGGTCGTGCGCAGGTCACTGGCCCCACGGTGCATCAGTTCGAGACCAACAACACCGCGTACGGCACGACGGCGGCCGAGTTCCTGCTGATCCCGGCCACCGCGCGCGGCGCGGCGCTGGGCGGGTCGTTCGCGGCACTGACCAACGATCTGGGCGCGATGCACTACAACCCGGCCGGCCTGGCGCTCCTCGAGCGACCGGGCGTCCTGGCCACCAACATCAACTACGTCGCCGACACGCGCTACAACTTCGGCGGGTTCGCGGTCCCGTTCGCCGGAGGCTCCAAGGCGGTCGGCTTCGCGATCACGTCGTTCGGTTTCAGCAACCAACCGGTGTACACCGTCGAGGACCCGCAAGGGACGTCGGGCCAGGTGTACGGGGTGGCCGAAACGGCCATCTCCGGTACGTACGCGCAGCAGTTCTCCGACCGGTTCTCGGCCGGCCTCACGGCCAAGTACGTCAGCGACCGGCTGGGCGACGTGGCGGGCGCGGCCTTCGCCATCGACTTCGGCACCAACTTCCATTCGATGATCGGCGGCCGGCCCATCCGGGCGGCGTTCGTCATCTCCAACCTGGGCTCCAACCTCCGGCATCGCGGCAGCCCGCTGGACGTCCTCGTCCTGCGCCAGCCGCCCGCGGGCGAGCAGCAGGTCCCGCAGGAGCCGGCGCGCGCCCAGCTCGAGACCAAGGACTGGAGCCTGCCGGTGTCGTTCCGCGTCGCGGTGGCGTACGACGCGTTCGCCACGTCGGCGAGCCGGCTCACGCTGCTCGGCGAGTTCTCCCAGCCGAACAACTCGGAGCCCGGCTTCAGCCTGGCCAGTGAGTACAACGTCGGGCTCGGTCGGTCGGGCTTCGCGCTCGCCGGCCGGCTCGGCATGACCTACGCGGCGGACGACAACATGACGGTCCCCGCCGCGGGCAGCGACGCGTACTCGGGCTTCGACAGCGGCCTCAAGGGCAGCCAGTACCGGATGTCCTACGGCGGCGGCCTGAAGTACGCGCGGGGCGGCTTCGGGGTCGGGTTCGACTACGCCTATCGCGATTACGGCCTGCTGGGCGGCGTGAACATGCTCGGCTTGAGCCTGAACTGGTAGGAGCAGGATTCCCGCCGGGCGCGGGGGTCGGCACCGCCGACGCCCGCCCCGGCCGGTGGGACTCGATGCGAAGGTCTTTCGTGGCACCGGCGATCGCGGCGCTGCTCCTGGCTGGAGGCGTCGGCGCCACGTGGCAGCAGGGCGGCGAGGAGCCGCTGACGGTGACCGCGGTCCGGTTCTTCCAGCCGGCCAGCGGCACCACGACAATCGAAGGGGTGTGCGAGCTGCGCCTGTCGGCACTCGCCTCGGGGGTGGCCCAGACGGTGCGCTACCGGTTCGAGGTCGCGGTGTTCGACAGCACGGGGTTGGAGCTGCAGCGCAACGGATGGTCGCGGGAGGTGCCGGCGGCGTTCGCCCGCTCCCAAGGTGCGACGGCGATGGAGTCATTCGGTTTCGCCGCCGCGCCAGGGTCGTACCGGGTGCGGTTCCGGGCAGTGCCGGAAGGCGGTTCGGCGGTCGAGCGGGACGTCACGGTTCGGGCCTTCAGTCGTCGGCCGGAGCTGTCGGACCTCGTCCTCGCGACCGGTGCGAGCCGCCCCGTCTCCGACACGGAGGCGGTGGCTCCGGGAGAGATCCGGCGAGCCGGTCTGGCCATGCGGACCGCGCCCGTCCCGCGCCTCAGTCCCACGGACGCCGCGTTGACGTACTACGCGGAGATCTACCCGTGGACGGGTGCTGCGGCCGCCGGGGAGCTGCGGGTGGAGGTGCTGGGCGACGGGGGGCGGAACATCGTCACCACGCCGGCCAGGACCATCCAGGTGGATTCGCGGGGCGGCGTCACGCGGGGGTCCATCGACCTCGCCGGCCTGCCCGAAGGTGGATACCGGCTCCGGCTGCGGGTCCGACTGGGCGACAGCTCGTTGGTGGCGGAGGCGCCATTCCGGATGGGTGGGCTTCAGGCGGTGGCCCTGACTAGCGGGCAGGCCGCTGCGGAGCCGGACCCATTCGAGGGGGTAGCGGAGGCGCGACTCGACTCGCTCTACGCGCCTCTGGAATACATCCTGGACCCCCGCACGGAGCAGGGCGTGTACGAGCGCCTCTCCGTGGATGGGAAGCGCCGGTACCTCCGCGAGTTCTGGCGGCGTCGCGATCCGACGCCGCAGGACCCGGAGAACGCCGCGCTGACGGACTTCTACCGCTCGGTGGCGTACGCGAACGACGCGTTCCGCCAGAGCCGAGCGGGTGGGGTGCCGGGCTGGCGGACCGACCGCGGGCGCATCTACCTGCGGCACGGACGGCCCGACGAAGTGCTGAGACGACCGGTGGCCACGCCGAGACCCTACGAGGTGTGGAAATACACCCGGGGCCGGCCGTACTACTATGTGTTCTTCGATCGGAACGGGCTGGGGGACTACGCGCTCATCGGCACCAACGATCGACGCGAGCCGGGACTCCAGGAGTGGGAGCGGTACCTGGGCCCGGACGGCGCGGAGGATGTGCGGCAGTTCCTGGGGTTGCAGGCTTTCAACGAAGAACGGAACTAACAGGTTCCACGACACTTGAGCGAGGGGCATCATGAAGCATCTGGGTTCGATCCTGCTTGCTGCGGCGTTTCTTGCGGCCGGCGTGACGGCGTGCTTCAAAGACCCGACTGGCGATCTGATCAATGGACCGACTCGGATCCAGCTGACCCGGTCTTCCATCACGTTGCTCACGGGCGACAGCCTTGACATCTCGGCGGAGATGAAGGACGCGGCCGGCAACACCTACAGCGCCGCCGGCACCACGTGGACCAGCGCCGACGAGGCCGTCGCGGTCGCGCGCGTGGACACCACGTACATCCCCGGCAACGCGTTCTCCCGGGCATTCGTCCGGGCCGAGGCGGCCGCTGGCGGCGTCACGACGGTCACGGTGAATCTCGGTGGACTCTCTGCCCAGTTCCGGGTTCTGGTGCTGCCGGCGGGGCTCTCCGCGTCGGCGCCTGCGACCGTGAGCGGCACGGCCAGGACGGACACCATCGTGACCACGCTGCCGAGCGGCGCGATCACGCGCGACATCTTCAGCGTGGGCGACACGGTGACGTTCACCGCGGCGTCGGGCAGCAAGGTGTACTTCAGCGACACGTCGCGGGTGAGCTTCGGCCCCAGGCGCGCCTACATCGTGGCCCGCACGGACTCGACGCGGATCAAGGTGATCGCGCGGGAGCCGTTCCGCGGCCGTCCCTGGGTCACGGCCGTCCACTACAACGGCCCGGCCGAGACCGGCACGATCGCGATCGATAGCCTCCAGGGTGACACCGTGGTCGTGTCACGGCCGCGCTACTACGGCACGGTCACCCAGACCGCCGACACGATGACCGTGAACGCTCAGGCGGGCTCGACGTTCGGGACGACCTCCGGGGTGCGGTTCGGCGCGGGTTCGGCCATTGTGCTGACCCGCTCGACGACACAGCTCAAGGTCATTTCGCCCGTCGACTGGACCGGCCAGGTGACGGTGACGAATGTCGTGGTGGGCGCAGCCACGGTCGACTCCCTGAAGAGTCCCGCGTCCTACACCATCGCCAAGGCATCGTTCGGCGGTACCGTCGTCACGGCGGGCAACTTGCTCGACACCGTCAAGGTCTACGGCACAGCCGTCACCAAGTTCACGACGACGCCGGCGGGTAGCGTGTCGAACGTGACGATCGGAGGCGTGGCGGCATGGGTGCTGCTGCGCACGGCGGACAGCATGTACGTCATCAGCAGGATGCCGAGCACTGGTCCGATCGCCATCTCCAACGTGAACGTCGGTGGGACGCTCATCCCGAGCCTCAATACGGCGGGCAACGTCGTCATCGCCGAAACCCCCACGAGTGAGGCGAACGAGCCGGCGAACGACGCCCCGGCCGCGATCACTATCGACTTCTCCACCGCGACCGCTGCCAACCCCTTCGTGGTGTTCGGCGCGATTGACGACAACACGGATTTCGACGACTTCTTCGCGTTCACGCTGGCCGCGACGCGCACCGTGACGATCCAGATCCAGTTCGCCGGAACCGGGGGCGGCGGGGCCACGAACCCGGACATCGATCTGCTGGTGTGCAATGCGGTCTGCAGCGCGTGGGTGAGCACGGCCGGCGCCACGGCGGCCCAACCGGAGAACATCACGCTGACGAACCAAGCGGCCGGCACGTACAACATCTACGTGAACGGCTGGGATACGGGCGGCACGACGCGGCCGTACAAGCTGATCGTGTACTAGCGGTTGCAGGTTGACTGGATGCGGAAGCCCCCGGCAGCGCTGCCGGGGGCTTCCCGTTGGGGTGGCCGCGAGGTGCCGCGCCCCGGGACGTGCTACCGGGAGGCCGTCTCCGCCGACGCGGCGCGCAGCGAGTTGACGAGGACGCTGACGGAGGAGAGGGCCATCGCCGCGGCGGCGATGGCGGGATGGACGACGCCGGCCATCGCGATCGCGACAGCGATCGCACTCGCGGCGGCTTCGTCGACCACTCCGGACAGCGCAGTGTCCTCGTCGGCCCAACCGTCGTCGGACGAGGCGTTGACCATCGCGATGCTCTGTTGGATGACGCGTGCAACGCCCGCGGCCTTGCACGCGTATGCGATGAGCGTTGAATCAAGGCCGCCTGAGA
>ERZ1292640.3967-Hain-H43-02um-R1-3967-length-11396-cov-9_pt1 | contig 11396 bp, 9 predicted proteins | sample MGYA00564404_ERZ1292640 | MGnify/ENA primary metagenome ERZ1292640 (study PRJEB36523, sample SAMEA6512636) | groundwater metagenome | collected 2019-01-08 | study: AquaDiva: Metagenomics assemblies of 32 groundwater samples | reverse complement strand
TGCTGGCGTTGCCGTTCGCGCCGCCGAGGCCGGCCTGGTTTTCTGGTTGATCCGTTTGCGACATTTATTCTTTTATCAAACGCGCATCGGCATGATGACGTAGGTGTAGTCGTAGCCGTCGGCCCCGACCGGCTTCATCACGGCCTGGCTCACTTCGTCCTTCAGCTCGAGTGCCACAACTTCGGTCTCGACGACGCCCAGGAAGTCCAGGACGTATTGCGCGTTGAAGCAGATGGTCAGGGACGGCCCGTTGTATTCGATGGCGATTGGCTCGCGCGCTTCACCAAACTCGGGGCTGCTCGACGTGACCTCGACCTTGCCCTTGTCGAGAACCATCTTCACCGCACGCGACCGTTCGTTCGACAGGATGGCGACGCGCTTGACGGCTTGCGTCAGGCGATCGCGCTCGAACTCGACGTGCTTGTCGTTGCCTTTAGGAATCACCTTCTCGTAGGCCGGGAACTGCCCGTCGATCATCCGCGAGATGAGCAGCCGCGGACCGATCTCGAAGAACAGGTGGTTCTCGCCGCGCTCGTAATTGACGTCGACGTCGCTGTCGGCCAGCAGGCGGCCCAGTTCCGCGAGCGTCTTGCGCGGCAGGATGGCCTTGATGTCGTCGCCCTTGGCACCTTCGTGCGGCACGTTGACCAGCGCCAGGCGGTGACCGTCGGTGGCGACAAACGTCATGCTGTCGGCCCGCAGCACGAACTGCGCACCGTTCAGGTAGTACCGCGTGTCTTCACCGGTGATGGCAAACTGCGTCTTCTGCACCATCTGCAGCAGCGACTTGCCCTTGATGGTGGCCTTGGCGCCGCCGCCGGCTTCGGGCAGGCTCGGGAAGTCTTCGCGCGGCAGCGTCGGCATCTTCGAGCTGAACTGGCCGCCTGAAACCTTGACGGTGGTGCCGCCCTTGTCGGTTTCGATGTTCACGTCGCCGTCAGGCAACGAGCGAACCACTTCGTAGAACTTCTTGGCCGGCAGCGTGACCGCGCCAGGCTTGGCCACTGCAGCCTCACAGCGGCTGCGTAGCGCGACTTCAAGATCGGTGGCGAGCAACGTCACTTCGTTGCCCGATGCTTCGAGCAGCACGTTCGCCAGAATTGGAATTGTGTTCTTGCGCTCGACAATCTGCTGGAAAAATTGCAGTTCCCGCACAAGATCGGCTTTCCTGGCGACCAGTTCCATAGAGCGGCTACCTTCTTAGAATTAGAGAAAAGGCGAAGACAATAAAGTATACAGGAAGTAGGTCCTGTTTACGAAATTTCCAGCGGACGTAAACCCTTATTATTCAAATATTTAAACTGTGAATATTTCTGTGGGTAACATGCGCGTTGCCCGACGCGGCAACGGGGGGCTTTCGCCCAATCCGCGGCCATCCGCAAACCATGCACAGTCGAGGCTGTGGGAAAGTGGATCTGCGCCACCTTTGGCTACTTGAACTGGTCCAGGAGGTTCTTCACCTGCTGGTCAAATTCAGCGCTTTTCTTGCGCATTTCCTCTACTTTCTTGATCGAGTGGATCACCGTCGAGTGATGCTTGCCGCCAAAGCTCCGGCCAATTTCCGGCAGCGACGCGTGTGTCAGCGCCTTGCACAGGTACATCGCAATCTGCCGCGGCATGGCAACTGACTTCGAGTTGTTGCGCGACCGGATTTCCGCCGGCTTCATCTGGTAGTAGTCGGCGACGAACTTCTGAATCTGTTCGATCGTCACGGCCTTCTCGTCGTGATCAATCACGTTGCGCAAGACGTCCTGCGCCAGTTCGATGGTCAGCGGCTTGCTCGTGAGCGACGCGTAGGCAATGAGCCGAATCAGCGACCCTTCGAGTTCGCGGATGTTCGACTTGATGCGCGTGGCCATGTACATCGCCACGTGGTCGGGCAGTTGCAGCGCCTCGCCCTCGGCCTTCTTCTTCAGGATCGCGACCTTCGTCTCGAGATCGGGCGACTGGATATCGGCAATCAATCCCCACTCGAATCGTGAGCGCAGGCGTTCCTCGAGGGCAGGAATCTCATGGGGCGGACGGTCGCTGCTGATGACGATTTGTTTCTGCGCGTCGTGCAGGGCGTTGAAGGTATGGAAGAACTCGTTCTGCGTGCCTTCCTTGCCCGACACGAACTGGATGTCATCGACCAGCAGCACGTCGACGCTACGATAGCGCGAACGGAAATCAAGGATGCGATCGAAGCGCACCGCGTTGATCATCTCGTTCATGAAGCGCTCGGACGAGATGTAGGTGAGCACCAGGCCGGGATGATGCTGGACCACGTAGTGGCCAATCGCGTGCATCAGGTGTGTCTTGCCCAGGCCGACGCCGCCGTGGATGAACAACGGGTTGTACGAACGGGAGGGTGTCTCGGCCACCGCCCGGCAGGCGGCGTGCGCGAACTGGTTCGAGGGGCCGACGATGAAAGAGTCGAAGGTATAGCGCGGAATCAAGCTGCCGGCCCGCAGAGGCTCGGGTTCAGGGTCGGTCACCTGAGCCTGTGGAGGCAACCCTTTCTTGTCCACCGTAGCGCTTGGCGCGAAGGTGGAAGGGTTGCCTTGGCCGCCCGCGGCCCCATCCGGCACGAACACCAGCTTGGCGTCAGCGCGGCCCACTTCGCGCATGGCTTCGGCCAGCACCACCGAGTAGTGCTTGGGCAGCCATTCGACGAACAGGAGGTTGGGAACGCGAATGGAAAGGGTCTGGCCGGTGTCCGACAACAGGGACGTGGGCTTGAACCAGGTAGAGAAGCTATGCCGGCCAACCTGATCTTCGATACGGCTCAGGACCTGGTCCCAAATGGTCGCGCTCGGCATCACTACAAAATATTGATTATTAAGGACTTATCGTTACGGAAACCGGGGCTTTTCCACAGGCTTTTCCACAAGTGTGGAAATCTTCCAGAGGCCGCTGCCCGGGGACGCTCACTCTAGCATGGGGAACGCCCTTTACAGGGAACGACTTAGCGGAACATAATCGTAGGTTCGACCGACCCGCCTCCGCTGCTTCTAGTGACAGCTTCGGCGAGGTCTCGCCGGAGCGCAAGGCGCGAAGGCGGAGGAGAATATGGCGAGATCTAAGAAGGGCAAGCGTACGTTTCAACCAAATACCCGGCGCCGAGCGAAAACGCACGGCTTCCTGGTTCGTATGGCAACCAAGGACGGCCGGCAGGTTCTGAAGCGCCGCCGAGCCAAGGGCCGCAAGCGGCTCACGGTTTCCGACGAAAAATAGGCTTGAGCCTTGGGGCTTGAGGCTTGAAAATTCAGGCCCAGGTCCCAAGCCACAGGCCCCAAGCCAGCAAGCGATGGCCAGGTTCTTACCAGCCGAGCACGTTCGCAAGCGGGCCGACTTCGAACTCATCTACAAGACAGGTTTCAAGCGGTCCGGCCGCCTCATGACCATGTTCACGAGGGATCGCGAGGCTGGGCCGGCGCGTCTCGGCATTGCCGCCACCCGAAAGATGGGGCCGGCAGTCGAGCGCAACCGGGCGAAACGGCTCGCCCGCGAGTTGTTCCGACATCACAAGCCGGAAAGCCCGATGGATGTCGTTGTTGTGCCTCGCCGCGAAATGATCGCAGCACCCTATGCTCGCGTTGAAGCCGAATTCCTTTCCCTCCTGGCCCGTTCGACTCGTTCGGGTCCGACTTCGTCGACCCCGAACTCGCTCAGGGCAGGCCGCGCATGACTCGGCCTGCGCGCATCGCGCTCGCCCTGATTCGCGTATACAAGATCGTGCTCTCGCCGTTGTTTGCCGGCAGTTGCCGCTACGTGCCGGGCTGCGCCGACTACATGACCGAGTCGATCACGCGCCATGGCTTCGTCCACGGCGGCTGGCTGGGCACCAAGCGGCTGTGCCGCTGCCATCCGTTCGGCGGTCACGGCTACGACCCCGTTCCCCAATCATTGAATCACCCGATCGATCACAAGATCACCAAATCACCCGTTCATTAGCCTCGATCACCAGATCACGAGATCAAGAAATCACAAGATGGAACGTCGAGTCCTCATAGCGATCACCCTGTCATTCCTGGTGCTGTTCCTGTTTCAGCGCTTTGTGATGCCTCCCGCCTCCGCGCCGCAACCCCCAGGCGCTACGGCGGGGCAAGCCCCGGCAGCTCCAGCTCCTGGCAGCATGGCGGCGATTACGCAGTCGTCTAACCAGTCGGCACCCGTCGCGGTTGCGCCGGCGGCCGTTGGTGCCGGTGGAGGCAACCCTTCAGGGTTGCCTGCGGCGCAGATGGGCAACGCGAGCTCCGCAGCCCCTGCTCCCATCCTGACCGTTGGCGAGAGCACAGACCGCGAAATCGTCGTCGAGACTACGACCGTGCGCGCCACCTTCACCAACCGCGGCGGCCACCTGCTGCACTGGGTGTTGAAGGAGTATCGCAACGACAACGGCGAGCCGCTCGACCTGGTGCCGCAGAGCATGGGCGCCGACGCGGTGAAGCCGTTCTCGCTGGTCGTGGACGATCCGGCGATCACCGAGCGCATCAACAGCGCGGTCTACCGCGTGAGTGTGCCTGGACCCGTCGACGCCACCGCGATGCCGCAGACGCTGACGTTTGACATGACGGCGTCCGACGGCCTGAGCGTCACCAAGACGTTTACCGTCGAACCGCGCGGCTATCTCGTCACGTTCAGCACCGTGGTGCAGTTGGGCCAGACACGTCTCAACCCGGTGATCCACTGGGGCCCCGGCCTTGGCGACGAGATCGCGCATCGCCCGCCGTCGTCGTTCTTCTCACCCAACAGCATCGTGCCGGCGCAGCCCATGATCTACAAGGACGGCTCGGTCGAGCGCGTCCCCCACACGGCCGCGGGCTCGCAGGAGGGGCCGTTCCGCTACGCCGGCGCCTCGGATCACTACTTTGCCTCGCTGCTGCTCAACGACGAATCGCCGGTGCCGGTCCGCATCGACTACGCGCCGGTCAACGTGCCGATTCCCAACGAGCCGGCGCGCTTTGCCACCTACATGACCTATTCGGTGCGCTACCAGGCGCCCCAGGAGAAGTCGCGGTTCTTCTTCGGACCCAAGTCGTTCGACGACCTCAAGGCGATTGACGGCGAACTGACGCGCTCCATTCACTTCGGCATGTTCTCGTGGCTGGCCGTGCCGCTGCTTGGCGCGTTGCAGTGGGTGCACGGCTTTGTCGGCAACTGGGGCTGGGCCATCGTGGTCCTCACCATCCTGATCAACCTCGCGATGTTCCCGCTCCGGCACAAGAGCGTGGTGTCGATGAAGAAGATGCAGGAGCTGCAGCCGCAGATGAAGGCGATCCAGGATCGCTACGCCAAGTACAAGATCACCGACCCCGAGCGGCAGAAGATGAACACCGAGGTCATGGAGCTCTACAAGACCAAGGGGGTCAATCCGGCCAGCGGCTGTGTGCCGATGCTGCTGACCATGCCGTTCCTGTTTGCGTTCTACGCCATGTTGTCGGTGGCCATCGAGATTCGCGGCGCGCATTTCTTCGGCTGGATCCACAACCTGTCGGCGCCCGATCCGCTGTTCATCACCCCCGTCCTGATGGGCGTGGCGCAGTTCTGGCAGACCAAAATGACGCCGACCACGGCCGACCCGGCGCAACAGAAGATCATGATGTTCATGCCCATCATGTTCACCTTCATGTCGTTGTCGTTCCCGAGCGGCCTGGTGATCTACTGGCTGGTCAGCACGGTGTGGACCATCGGGCAGCAGTATGCGACCAACTATTTGATTGGCGCGCCGGCAAGGCGCATTGCAAAATAGCGGACTGATTATGGCAACCAGCGACATCACCGAATTCGTTCAGAAAGTCGTCGACGCGATGGACCTTGATCTCGAGGCCTCGGCCGAAGAGATGCCCGACGGCGTGCGTATCAACCTGAATGGCGAAGACGGCAACGTGCTGATCCGCCGCCAGGGTGAAGCCCTGGCCGCGCTGCAGCACATCGTCGCCGCCATCTACCGGCACGAAGCCTCCGAGGGCCGCCGGCTGGTGGTCGACTGCATGGGCTATCGCAAGGGCAAGGACGATGAGCTGAAGCAGATGGCGATTTTCCTGGCCGGCAAGGCCAAGGACAGCGGCCTGGCGCAGGAGATTGGTCCCCTCAACCCGTACGAGCGCCGCATCGTCCACCTGGCGGTGGCGGAAGTCGACAAGGTGACGTCGGAAAGCATTGGCGACGCCTTCGAAAAGACGGTGATCATCTCCGTCAAGTAGTGTTCTCCACTTCAGACACCATCGTCGCCATCGCCACGCCGGCGGGTCGCGGCGGCCTTGGTGTCATTCGCCTCAGCGGTCCAGACGCCGCGCGCATTGCCGGCGAACTCGCCGGCCGCAACAAACCCTTCAAGCCCCGCCACGCCACCTTCGCGAAATTATCCCGACCAGCGGTGCCCTCCCGACCAGAGGTGCCCTCCCGGCCCACCTCCGCGCTACGCGCTACGGCGGGCAAGCAAGAGGCGCCCTCCCGTCCTGTCACCGTCCAGGATCAAGTCGTGGTGACGTCCTTCCCGGCCCCGAGCTCCTACACCGGCGAAGCCGTCGTCGAGATCTCGGCGCACGGCAGCCCGATTGTCCTGTCATCTATCCTTCGCCGCGCTATCGACGCCGGCGCGCGACTGGCCGAACCGGGTGAGTTCACGCTGCGGGCGTTTCTCAACGGCAAGCTGGATCTGATCCAGGCCGAGGCGGTGGCGGACCTCATCGACGCGGTCACGCCGCTCCAGGCGCGCGCGGCCTTCGATCAGCTCGAGGGCACGCTGACGACCGCCATAGGCGAGATCGAGCGTGACCTGTTCGATGTGATCGCGAAGCTCGAAGCGTCGCTCGATTTTCCGGACGAGGGCTACCATTTTGTCGGCGCGGCAGAGGCGCGGGCGTCGCTGGCTGCTGTCAGCGGACGCATCGATCGCCTGCTCGAGCAATCGGCCCGCGGCCGCCTGGTCCGCGAGGGCGCGCAGGTGGCGATTGTCGGGGCGCCAAACGTGGGGAAGTCGAGCCTGTTCAACGCGCTGCTCAACGTCAACCGCGCCATCGTCACGGCCATTCCCGGGACGACGCGGGACATGCTGACGGAGCGCGCGGACATTGGCGGCCTGTCGCTGTCGTTGATCGATACGGCGGGTGTGCGCGAGACCACCGACGTGGTGGAGCAGGAGGGCGTCGCCCGCACGCGCAACGCGCTCCGCGTGGCCGACCTGGTGTTGGTGGTCCTGGACCGCTCGCGAGAGGTGACGGACGAAGACCGCGGCATCCTCGCGGAGACCGCGCTACTGCCGCGCGTCGTGGTGTTGAACAAATCGGATCTTCCCGCCGTCGCCACCGAACCCGGCGTTGCGATCTCCGCCAGGACCGGCGCCGGCCTCGACGATCTCATCGCCGCGATCGCGAACGTCCTTACCGGTGTAGGCAACAAGCGCGATCAACCATCTGTCACCAACGTGCGCCACACCGTCCTGCTCGAACGGGCTCGCGCCGCATTAATCCGCGCGACGACTGCGCTCGAGGGAGAAGTGTCGGAGGAGTTTCCGCTGCTCGATCTCCAGGAGGCCGCGCACGCGCTGCAGGAGATCACCGGCCGCCGCACGAGCGACGACCTGCTGCATCACATTTTCGCGAAGTTCTGCATCGGCAAGTAGTCGCCGCGCGCCACCGCGGCCGCTCGTTGTTCGCTGAAGCGCGAGCGCAGCCGGCGGGAGCCGGGGCGACCGATCTCTGTTTGGACCGATGGGAATCAAGAGCGCCCCGGCGGGCAGGTTACTTACAGACAACTCGCAGTGAGCGTTGGGTGCTCTGCTCAGACCGAACTGCGAGTTGAAAGCCGTCGCGGAGCGAGCGCGGAAGCGAATGACGAGCGGCCGAGGGTAACCGCGGCGCACGGCCGGTGTGGCTCTCCGTTCGCTCTCCCTCGCCGGTCAAATCTCCCTCGGCGCATTATGCGCAGGGCGAAGCAACAGAGCTAAGCCACGCCTGCGTAGCCTCCGGTCGATTTGTCAGCCAGTGACCTTCGTCGGCGTCGGTCGAACGCTCACTTCGCGCCACACCGCCCGTGCACCGCGGCAGTCGAACGACGAACCTCCGCCGCGCTCGTGAGAAAATAGCGAGAGACAAGATTTGTGCCTTTTTAGTTATCTAACAACTGTAAATGATAAGTGAATTAGATGTAATCGTCATCGGCTCCGGCCACGCCGGCGTCGAGGCGGCGTGGGCGGCGGCGCGGCTGGGGCGGAGCGTGGGGCTGTGTACGCTCAGTCGAGAAACCGTCGCGCACATGCCGTGTAATCCCGCTGTCGGCGGGACGGCGAAGGGACATCTGGTTCGCGAGATCGATGCGCTAGGCGGATTGATGGGCCTCGCAATCGACGCTACAGGCATACAATTCAAGCTGCTCAACCGCAGCCGCGGTCCGGCGGTGTGGTCACCGCGGGCGCAGGCCGACAAGCCGCGCTACGCGGCCTGGGTGCGCGCCGCTCTCGAAGCCGAGCCGAACATTCACTGGATAATTGGCCGCGCGGGCCGCATCTTGCTGGATTCGGGCCGCATTGTGGGCTTGGCGCTCGAGGACGGGACCGTCCACAAATGCCGCGCGCTGGTGATCACCACCGGGACCTTTCTGAACGGCCTGGTTCACGTCGGGAGAGATCAAAGGCCAGCTGGAAGGGCCGGCGAGCCGCCGTCCCGGGATCTGGCTGAATCCATCAAGGGCCTTGGCGTCCGATGGGGGCGGCTCAAGACCGGTACTCCACCCCGGCTGGCAAGAAAGTCCATCGATTTTGGTGGCGGCGTGAAATCAGGCGTGTTCCACGTGGAACACGGGGATTCCGAACCCGTCGCGTTCTCGTTCACGGCCACCCAGGCGCCCACGAACACAGCCGTTTGCCACCTGCTTCACACCACGGATCGCGTCCACGACCTGGTCCGCGCCAACATCAACGCCTCGCCGCTCTACAACGGCCAGATCGCCGGCATTGGCCCTCGCTACTGCCCATCCCTCGAGGACAAGGTGATGCGCTTCCCTGATCGGGAGCGCCACCAACTGTTTCTCGAACCAGAGGGTCTGGACGTCGAGGAAATCTACGTCAACGGCTTCTCGATGAGCCTGCCGGCCGAAACCCAGCGAGAACTGGTTCGCGCCCTGCCGGGGCTGGAATCGGCCGAGATGCTGCGTCCCGGTTACGCCGTCGAATACGACTTCGTCCAGCCCACCGAGTTGAGGTCGTCTCTCGAGACCCATCGCGTTCGCGGATTGTTTTTCGCCGGGCAAATCAACGGCACCTCCGGCTACGAGGAGGCGGCCGGACAGGGCTTGCTCGCGGGGCTTAACGCCGCCCAATCCGTGGCCGGCCGGCCACCGTTAGTCCTGGGTCGCGACGAGGCGTACCTGGGCATCATGGTCGACGACCTGGTGACGAAGGGCTGCCTTGAACCCTACCGCATGTTCACGTCGAGGGCCGAGTATCGCCTTCTCCTCCGCACCGATAATGCCGACCTGCGCCTCACCCAGAAGGGCAGGGAGGTGGGGTTGGTGGACGAGGAGCGGTGGGAGAGGTTCTGCGCTCGCAAAGCGCGCTACGAGCTAAATATCGATCGCCTGCAGCGCAACTGGGTGCGGGTGGAGGGCGGCGACCGGGTTACGGCTTCCCAGGCGCTCAAGCGCCCGGAGCTAAGCCTCAAGGGTTTGATGGACAGCGGAGAGGTGGCGGTCGAAACCACACCACAAGACTCTTTGCTGGATGTCTCGTCGGTCGAGACCACGGTCAAATACGAGGGTTATCTGGTGCGCCAGCAACAGGCCGTGGCACGAGCGCAGCATGCCGAATGCCGGCGCATTCCGGACGCGTTCCCCTTCGAACGTGTGCCTGGCTTGTCGAGGGAGATGGTTCAGCGCTTCTCCGAAGCCCGCCCGGAAACCCTGGGCCAGGCCCAACGCATCCCCGGCGTCACACCAGCCGCCGTCGCTGTCGTTGGCGCCTACCTGCACCGATTTTCATAGCACAACAGAAGGTCAGGAGAAAATTGTTACTCCTAATCTCCTGATCTCCTGTTCAAATGTGTCGTGGCCAATCGGGAGTTCAGGGAACGCTTGAAGCGGCGGGCGAGGGCAGCCAATATCACGCTCGAACCCTCTCTGATCGAGGGCCTCGAAACCTACTACCAGCTCCTGACCAAGTGGAACGCGAAAATCAACCTCACCGCCTTCCAGCTCACCCCGGCCGGCGAAGACGAGGCGGTCGATCGGCTGCTGATTGAACCGGTAGTTGCCGCGCGCTATGTCCCGGAAAATGCGCGAACGCTGCTCGACGCCGGCTCCGGCGGCGGTTCGCCCGCCATCCCCCTGAAGCTCGCTAGCCCAAACCTCCACGTGCGGATGGTGGAGGTGAAGACCCGGAAAGCCGTCTTCCTCCGCGAAGCCGTGAGGACGCTGGGCATTCGCGATGCGGAAGTTGAAACCGCCCGGTTCGAGGAACTGTTGCCACGCGCCGAACTCCACGAAGCCCTCGACCTGGTCTCGGTTCGCGCGGTACGAATTGAAACCCGCACCTTGCTCACCCTGCAGGCGTTCCTCAGGCCCGGCGGAAAAATCTTCCTGTTCCGCGGCGCTGGCACCAGCACCGTTGAAACCGAACCGCCGCCCCCGCTGGCGTGGATGGCAAGTTATCCACTAGTCGATGCCCTGCACAGCAAGCTGGTCGTGCTCAGCAAGACACGCGTTTGAGTGGTAATCTCTACATCCGACCACCGCGAATAGTTGTATAGGGCTAACGACCAATAATGGCAAAGATCATCGCCGTCACCAATCAGAAGGGCGGCGTCGGCAAAACCACGACGGCAATCAACCTGGCGGCGGCCCTGGCCATTGCCGGCCGCACCGTCCTGCTCGTCGATTGCGATCCCCAGGGCAACGCCACCAGTGGGATCGGCCGCAAAGGCGAACACAGAGACGCCGGGACGTTGTACGAGGCTCTCACGCAGGATGAGGCGGAACAAACCGGGGCCGCAGATGACCAATCCAGGGCCACAGATGAAGCAGATAACGCAGATCTCGAGCCACGCGTCAACCGCTACATCCTGCCAACTTCGGTAGAGCGTCTGTCTCTCATTCCAGCCAATCGCGAACTGGCCGGAGCGGAGATCGAACTGATCGCGTTCGCCGATCGCGAGCGTCGATTGCAGCGGCTGCTCGACCCGCTGCGCGACCAGTTCGACTACGTCATCATCGACTCGCCGCCGTCGCTCGGCCTGCTCACGCTCAATGCGCTGGTTGCCGCCGACCGCGTGCTCATCCCGCTGCACTGCGAGTACTTCGCACTCGAAGGCCTCGCCGACCTGGTCGGCACCATGCGCCGCGTCCGCGCCTCGCTCAACCCAGGTCTCGACATCGAGGGCGTGCTGCTCACCATGAACGACGAACGCACCAACCTGGGC
>ERZ1292640.3965-Hain-H43-02um-R1-3965-length-11398-cov-43_pt1 | contig 11398 bp, 10 predicted proteins | sample MGYA00564404_ERZ1292640 | MGnify/ENA primary metagenome ERZ1292640 (study PRJEB36523, sample SAMEA6512636) | groundwater metagenome | collected 2019-01-08 | study: AquaDiva: Metagenomics assemblies of 32 groundwater samples | reverse complement strand
CTAGCAACCTTGCCTTCAGGCCCCGGCTCGTGTCAGGCGTCTGACTCCTGTTTCGCCTGACCAGCCCAGGCGCCCTCCCGGTCAGCCCAGGACTGACTCGTCACCCGGCCGGCTGCGGCCACAACTCCCTGTCTTATAACGACTCCCGCTGCATCTGGCAGGTCTCCTTCCGGGCTCTTGGGCTGATCGGTCGGTCAGTGTAATCCCCCCAAGTCTCGACGGACATGGCCTTCCGGGCCCGGTCCAGCGGGCTGTAAAGCCCCAACCCGCCGCGATTCAAGACGCGCGTTGCCGCTGGCGCCAGAAACATCTTCGATTAAACCTCCGCCGGCGGTGCGAGTCAAGGAGAATGAACCCCGGCGCTCCGGGCCGGCGGTCCAGGCGGCGTGGCGCGCCTGGCTAAAGCCCGGGCCTCTAAGTCAAACCCCCTATCCGCCATCCACGGACTGCTCCTAAAGAAAAGCGCCGGTTTGGTCGAAGTGTCTACCGGATGCCGGCGAAGCTCGAACCAGGAATATCGGTACGCCAGCCGACGGCTGCCAGCCCGGAAACGACGGCGGCCGGCTGGCGGCCCCCCTTCGGTGAGCGGTTGGCCGATTTCGGTTGGCGCTGGGGATTCCTCGCTTCCCGGCTGTTGGGCCCAGGCGCGCGGAGGGGGCTGGCTCGGGGCCACGCTGGGGCGCCCCGTCTGAGGAGGCGGAAATGGACCGCAGATATGCAACTCTGATTGGCTTGAGCCTGTTGTTCGCCCTGGTGGTGGCAGGCGTCTTCTACCGGGTGATGGCCGGTTCCGGCCAAGCCGGCAAGCCCAGGCCGGCCGAGACCAAGGACGTGGTGGTGGCCGTGCGGGCCCTGCCGGTGGGCATCTCCATCAAGGCGGGCGACGTCAAGCTCGCCAAGGTCCTGGCGTCTCAGGTGCCCCCTGGCACGTTCACCCGTCCCGAGGAGGTCTTCGACCGCCCGGTGGTCTCCAACATCCTGCCCGAGGAGCCCATCCGCGAAGGGCGCGTGGCCGCCCGCGGCAGCGGCCACGGGCTGGCCCCGGTGATCCCGCCGGGCATGCGGGCCCTCGCCGTACGGGTCAATGACGTGGTCGGCGTGGCCGGCTTCGTGTTGCCCGGCATGCGGGTCGATGTGCTGGTCACCGGCCGGCCCCCCGGCCGCGAGGATACCATGACCACCACCGCGCTCCAGAATATTCTGGTGCTCTCGGCCGGCCAGCAGATCGAGCCCGACGCCCGCGGCCAGGCCGTGAACACGGCGGTCGTCACCCTGCTGGTGACGCCGCAACAGGCGGAGACCCTGACCCTGGCCGGCAACGAGGGCCGCATCCAGCTTGTGCTGCGCAACGCCAGCGACCAGGCGATCGAGAAGACGACCGGCCGCCAGACGGGCGAACTGTATGGCGGCGTCCGCAAGGCCGAGCCGGCCAAGTCGGCCGCCGCACCCAGGACCCGGCCGGCGCCGCCGCCCCCGGCGGCGGCCGCGCCCCCGCCGCCGCCACCGCCGCCCGATGAGATCGTCGTCATCCGCGGCTCGCAGCGCAGCGTCGAGGTCGTCGGCGGGAAGAAGTCCGAATCGGGCGTGAGACAACCATGAAGTTATCCATCGCTCTGGCCAGCATTGGTCTGTTGCTGTCGGGGGCGGCCGGTCGCGCCGCCGCCGATGAAGAGCTCAAGCTGCCGCTGGGCAGGAGCACGGTCATCGATTACCCGGCCGATATCGGCCGCATCTCGACCTCCAATCCGGAAGTGGTGGACGCGGTGGCCATCTCGCTGCGCGAGGTGCTGCTGCACGGCAAGTCCCACGGCGCCGCCACCGTGGTCATCTGGGCCAAGTCCGGGCAGCGCAACTTCTATCACGTGCTGGTCGAGCAAAACCTGGAGCCGGTCCGCAAGCTGCTCCAGGAGACCTTCCCCAACGAGGAGATCCAGATCCAGGCGGCTCGCGATTCGCTGTCGCTGACCGGCCGCGTCTCCAGCCAGGCGGTGGCCGACCGCGCCGCCGCGCTGATGGCCCCGCTGGCCAAGAGCATCGTCAACAACCTCCAGGTCGCGCCGCCGGGACCGGAGAAACAGGTCCTGCTGCGGGTGAAGTTCGCCGAGCTGAACCGCACCGCGACCGGCTCGTTCGGCGTCAACCTCGCCTCGACCGGCCTGCTGAACACGCCCAGCGCCATTTCTACCGGGCAGTTCTTCGGCCCGCGCGCCGATCAGGTCGCCGGCAGCATCCCCAACCAGCTTCAAGGCACCACCACCCGGTTCACCATCAGCGACATGCTGAACGTGTTCGCCTTCCGGCCCGACCTGAACCTGGCCGCCTTCGTCCGCGCCCTGGAAAGCAAGGGCCTGCTGCAAATCCTGGCCGAGCCCAACCTGGTGACCACCAACGGCAAGGAAGCCAGCTTCCTGGTCGGCGGCGAGTTCCCCGTGCCGGTCGTTCAGGGCGGGGCCAACGTAGGCGCCGTCACCGTACAGTTTCGCGAGTTCGGGATCCGGCTGACCTTCAATCCCACCATCACCGCCCATCAGACCATCAAGATGATGGTGCGGCCCGAGGTCTCCACCATGGACCTGTCCAACTCGGTGGTCCTGTCGGGCTTCACCATCCCGGCGCTGGCCACCCGGCGCATGGAGACAAACGTCGAGCTCGGGCCCGGCCAGAGCTTCGTCATCGCCGGGCTGATCGATGATCGCGTGACCGAAAGTCTTTCGAAGATCCCCGGTCTGGCCCACATCCCAATCCTCGGCGTGCTCTTCAAGAGCCGCCAGGAGAGCCGCGCCAAGACCGAACTGGTGGTGATCGTCAGCCCGGAGATCACGACCCCGATCGAGCCCGGCCAGCCGCTGCCGCTGCCGGAGCTGCCCAAGGAGTTTCTCGGACCGGCCGTCAGGCCGACCGCGGCCCGCGCCAAGGCGCCAGCCCACCCGGCGGCCGCGGGGGCCGCCAAGGCCGGAGACCAGCCGGCGACGAGGAGGAAGTAGGCGGGCCGGCCGCGCGCCGGCCAGCTTGTGGAGTTTTGGCGATGAACCCGCCACCAGAGGGAAGGCCGACCGAGCTTACCGCGCTGATGATCGCGCCAGACCGGCAACTGGCCGAGGCCTTTGCCCGCACCCTGCCCGAAACGCGCGCTTTCCAGATCGCGGCTGACCTCAAGGCCTATCCGTCGCGACCGGCGCTGGAGACCAGGCTGCGCCAGATCAGGCCCGAGGTAGTGCTGCTGGATCTGGCCACCGATTTTGCCAAGGCCGCCGAGCTGATCGGCTGCGTGGCCGCCTTTCGCCCCGCCGTCCACGTGATCGGCCTGCACGCGCGCAACGATTCCGAGGTCATCCTCCGCTCGCTGCGGCTGGGCGCCAGCGAGTTCCTTTGCGCTCCCTTCGACGTGGCCGTGCAGCGCGAGGCGGTGGCCAGGATCCGGCGGCTGCGCCTGCCGGAGCCGGCGGCCTCGCAGGAAGTGGGCACGATCGTGGCCTTCGCCAGCGCCAAGCCCGGTTCCGGCGCCTCCACGCTGGCCTCCCAGACCGCCTTCGCCCTTCAGGCTGTCACCGGCGGCCGCATCCTGCTGGCCGACCTGGACATGATGGGCGCCACCGTGAGCTTCTACCTCAGGCTCACCACCGAAGTCTCTTGGCTGGAAGCTCTGGGGGCCGGCGACCTGTCCCAGTCGCGCCGCTGGGGCCCTCTGGTAGTCCCGACGCAGGGGCTGGACGTGCTGCCGGCCTCAAGCACCCCTGACGCCGGCGCCATCGAGCCGTCCCGCCTCCAGGAGTTTTGCGAGGCGGCCCGTCGCGCCTACGACTGGGTGATCCTGGACCTGCCGGCCATCTTCCATCGTCTGAGCCTGCTGGCGTTTACTTCCGCCGACCAGCCCTTTCTTGTCACCACCCCCGAGTTGCCCAGCCTGCACCTGGCCCGCAAAGCGGTCCGGCTGCTGGCCCACCTCGGGCTCACCCGCGAGCGCTTCCGCATGCTGGTCAACCGCGTCGATAAAGGCGAGGGGCTGCGCGACACGGATATGGAGAGGATTCTAAACTGCCCGGTCCACGCCTGCTTCCCCAACGACTTCATCTCGCTGGAGCGCACGCTCAGCCTGGGCCGGCCGGTGGAGGCGGCCAGCGCTCTGGGCCGCAGCGTCAGCGGTTTCGCCGGCCGGCTGGCGGCCGTCTCCCCGGCGGAGAAGAACAAGATCGGGACGCTGCAGCCGGCGGCGCCGGAGCTGGCCTTGACCCAATTTTCGCATTGAGCTAGGAGAGAACGAACCCCATGACTGCTATTGCCGAACAGAGCGCGGGACAGCACCTTAGTTGGGACCAGCGGCTGTTCCAGCAGGCCGGCCGCCCCAAGTCGGCCCTGAAGCCGGAGGCCCAGGAGCTGAAGTTCACCCTGCACCGCAAGCTGCTGGACCGCATCAACCTGGAAGCGCTGGCCTCGATCGACAACCAGCGCGTGCGCAGCGAGGTGCGCCAGGCCCTGATGTCGCTGATCGAAGACGAATCCACGCTGCTGAGCGCGCTGGAAAAGCAACAGGTCTGCGACGAGGTGCTCGACGAGGTCTTCGGACTGGGCCCGCTGGAGCCGCTGCTGGAGGACCCGACCGTCTCCGACATCCTGGTCAACACCCACAAGCAGGTCTACATCGAGCGCCACGGCATGCTGGAGCTCACCAGTGTCGTCTTCCGCGATGACTCCCACCTGTTGCGCATCATCGACAAGATCGTCTCGCAGGTGGGCCGCCGCATCGACGAGTCCAGCCCCATGGTGGACGCGCGGCTGATCGACGGCTCGCGCGTCAACGCCATCATCAAGCCGCTGGCGGTGGACGGCCCGCTGCTGTCGATCCGCCGCTTCAGCCGCGACAAGCTGATGCCCAAGGACCTGGTCGAACGCAAGGCGCTGACCCCGGGCATGGCCGAGCTGCTGGAGGCGGCGGTAAGGGCCCGGCTGAACATGGTCGTCTCCGGCGGAACCGGCTCCGGCAAGACCACCCTGCTCAACGCCCTGTCCAGTTTCATCTCGCACAAGGAGCGGATCGTCACCATCGAGGACGCGGCCGAGTTGCAGCTCAAGCAGCCCCACGTGGTCCGGCTGGAGACGCGCCCGCCCAACCTGGAAGGACAGGGGGCCGTGCGCCAGCGCGAGCTGCTGACCAACAGCCTCCGTATGCGCCCCGACCGCATCGTGGTCGGCGAGGTCCGCGGCGGCGAGGCGCTGGACATGCTACAGGCGATGAACACCGGCCACGACGGCTCGCTGACCACCATCCACGCCAACAGCCCGCGCGACGCGGTGGCCCGGCTGGAGGTGATGGTCTCCTGGGCGGCGCCCAACATGAATCTCAGCTCGATCCGCCAGCAGATCGCCAGCGCCGTCCAGGTGCTGGTGCAGGCGGCCCGCTTCAGCGACGGCTCGCGCCGCGTGACCTCGGTCACCGAGGTCACCGGCATGGAAGGCGAGGTGGTCACCTTGCAGGACCTCTTCGTTTTCGAAAAGCGCGGCCTGTCGCCGGAAGGCAAGGTGCTCGGCCGCTTCGCCTCCACCGGCATCCGGCCCAGGTTCTACGAGAAGCTGCTGGCGGCCGGCATTCATCTTCGCCCGGAATTGTTCGATGAGGTGGTAGAGGTGTGAGGGGGGCCTCACCGCCGTTATGACGCTCGTGATCATCTTCGTCGTGGCCTGGTTGGGGGCGATGCTGCTGGTGTGGCTGCTGTGGAGCGCCCGCCGCGGCGCCGACGTGGAGCGCATCAAGAGCCGGGTGGTCGGCGGCCCCAAGGCGCAGAACGGCGCCGCCCGTAAGGGGCCGGCGCTGATGCAGCGCGACGACCAGCACCGCGGCAAGCTGCTGGTCCAGTTGGTCCGGCGCCTCCGGTTGATGGAGCGCCTGAAGGTGCTGATCGAGCAGGCCGGCTCGAAGTGGGACGTCGCCCGCACCATCCACGGGTGCGTGGCCCTGTCGCTGGCCGCCTTCGCCGCCGTCTGGTACATGGCCCCGCTGTATCGCTATCTCGCCCCGGTGCTCGCCCTCGCCGGCGGCGCGCTGCCGATCCTGTGGCTGCGCCGCGCCCGCAGGCGGCGGCTGGCCAAGTTCGAAGAGATGTTCCCCGAGAGCCTGGAGTTCCTGGCCCGCTCCATGCGCGCCGGGCACGCCTTCACGGTGGCGCTGGAGCTGATCCACACCGAGTTCCAAGAGCCGCTGGCCGGCGAGTTCCGCCGCGCCTTCGACGAGCAGAACCTCGGTCTGCCGCTGGAGATGGCCTTCGAAAGAATGTCGCAGCGCGTGCCGCTGCTCGACGTCCGCTTCTTCGTCGCGGCCGTGCTGCTGCAAAGGCGCACCGGCGGCAACCTGGCCGAGCTGCTGGACAAGCTGGCCTACCTGATCCGCGAGCGCTTCAAGCTGCGCGGCCGCATCCGCGCCATCAGCGCCCACGGCCGCATGACCGGAACGGTGCTGTCGCTGGTGCCGGCCGCGGTGGCCTCCATCATGTTCTGGGTCAACCCCGACTTCATCCTGTTCTTCTTCAACGACGAGACCGGCCAGCTTCTGGCCGGCGGGGCGGTCGGCTTGCAAATCCTCGGCTACGTCATCATACGCAAGATCGTGGCCATCGAGGTGTACTGAGATGACGCTGCTGCTCGCCGTTGCGCTCTTCGTCGCCCTGGCCGGCGGCCTGGTTATGATCGGGATGCGCTTATGGGTCAAGCCCAAGGCGGCCGTCGACCGGGTCACCGGGTTGGATGTGGCCGCTTCGGCGGCGCAGGCGCAGCACTACCGGCACCCGAGCCTGGTTTTCCGCGAGATGCTGGCCAGGCTTGGCACCATGCTGCCCTCCTCGCCCAAGGACATCACCATCATGCAGCGCCGCCTCTACCGGGCGGGCTTCCGCAGTCCGGGCGCCTTGAAAAACCTCTATGGCGCCAAGGCCGTCATGGCCGTGCTGCTGCCGCTGGTGATGAGCTTCGCCATCACCCGGTTCTCGGCCACTACCGAGCGCAAGATGGCGCTGATCGGCGCCTCGGTCGCCGTCGGCTTCTTCGCACCGAACGAGTTTGTGCGCCGGGCTGGACGCCGCCGCCAGAAGCGTCTGCGCATCGGCCTGCCCAACGCGCTGGACCTGCTGGTGGTCTGCGTCGAGGCCGGCCTGGGCCTCGATCAGGCCATCGTGCAGACCGCCAAGGAACTGGAACACGCCCACCCGGAGATCTCCGACGAGTTCGTGCTCGTCAACCTCGAGCTGAGGGCCGGCAAGCGCCGCGTCGAGGCGCTCCGGAATCTCGGCGAGCGCTCCGACGTCGATGAGCTGAAAAAGCTGGTGGCGGTGTTGATCCAGGCCGACCGCTTCGGCACCGGCATCGCCGTCAGCCTGCGCGGCCATTCCGATTACATGCGGGTGCAGGCGCGCCAGGTGGCCGAGGAGAAGGCCGCCAAGCTCGGCGTCAAGCTGGTCTTCCCGATTTTCTTTTGTATCATGCCGACGCTGTTCCTGGTGACGGTGGGACCGATTATTGTGCGCGTGGTCCGGGAGCTGCTCCCGATGATTAACGCAATGTAAGTAGCCGGCCCGGCCGGGTGATAGCCGGCGGGCGGCAGGAAAGGAGAGAACACATGGATGGCACGATGATTCGAGTGATCTGCGCGGTGCTGGCCCTGCTGCTGGTGGGCGTCATCATCCTGCGGCGGCGCAAGCAGGTCGAGTAAGACTGTCCGCACAAGCGGCGGGCCGGGGGGTGTCCCGGCCCGCGGGCGGGCGGCGGCTGGCTGGCGCCGCCAGAGGGCAGGGGGAGAGTTTTATGAAGCTAGTGTCGATTTCTGCTGGCCTGTGCCTGTGGGCCGTTGCCGCCGGCGCGGGTACGTTCGGGACGGTGGTTCCCATTGGCGGCCACGCCGCCGATCTGGCCTTGGATGAAAGACGGGGCGTGGTGTACCTGGCCAATTTCACCGCCCAGCGCATCGACGTCGTCCCGGTCGCCGGCGGCGCGGTCCAGTCCTCGATCAACGTCACCTGGCAGCCGGGATCGATCGCGCTGTCCCGCGATGGGAGATACCTGGCCGTCACTCATTTCTGGAACTTCGAGCCGCCGGCCCCCAACCCGGTGACCGTCGTCGATCTGGACGGCAACGTCCGGCGGACCGTGGTGCTGGGGGTGCTGCCGCTGGCGGTGGCCTTCGGCGCCGACAACCGCGCGCTCATTCTGACGGCCAAGGATTTTCGCCTGCTCGATCCGGTGAGCGGCACGGTCCAGATACTGGACACCATCGAGGCGGTCGGCAAGAAGCTGCCCGTTCCGCTGGTCAGCTTCCCGCCGCAGATCGTCCAGGCGACGATGGCCGTTTCCGGCGACGGTCAGGTCATCTACGGCCTGGCCGAAGCCGCGGGCGGCAGGGTCCTCCAGTTCGGCTATGACGTGGCCGCCGGCCAGGTGAGCGCCCGTAATCTGACCACCGTGCCGCCGTTCGGCCCCCGCGTGGTCAGCGTCAACCACGACGGCTCGGCGTGGCTGGCCGCCTGGGGCCTGTTCGACGCCCGCGGCGTGCTCATGGCCCAGTTCCGCAATGCCACCGGAGCCTACGCGCTGGGTACGCACGCCATCGATTCGGCCCGCGGCGTCGTCTATGCCCAGATTCCCACCCAGGTTGAAGGCGCCGCCGCCGCCCCGCCCCTGCTCGGCATCCTCGACGCCGACAACCTCGCTCTTCGTGAACGGATCCGCCTGCCCGAGAACCTGGCCGGCAAAGCGGTCCTCGACAGCAAGGGCGACGTGCTCTACGCCGTCTCCGACAGCGGCCTCATGATTCTGCCGGTCGGCGCGCTGGACAAGCAGCCGCGGGTGGCCGCCCGCCAGGAGGCGCTGGTGTTCCGCGGCAACTTCTGCGAGCGCGGCGCCCTCACCCAGGAACTGGAGGTCGCCGATCCCGGCGGCGGCCGGACCGACTTCCGCGTCTCGGTCTCCGCCCCCGGCGTCACCGTCTCGCCCGCCTCGGGCGTCACGCCCGCCCGTGTCCGGGTCACGGTGGACCTCATCGCCTACCAGAACCGGCGCGGCACGGCCACCGCCGACATCGAGATCCGCTCGGTCGCGGCCGTCAACCTGCCGCCGCCAGTCCGCCTGCTGGTCAACAACCGCGAGCCGGACCATCGCTGCGCTTTCTACAACGTCCACGGCAAGCTCGTGGACCTGCTGGCCGATCCGGCCCGCGACCGCTTCTATGTCTTGCGGCAGGATAAGAACCAGGTCCTGGTGTTCGACGGCTCGACCTTCAGCCAGATCGCCACCCTGCGCACCGGCAACACGCCCACCGGCATGGCCATCACGCTCGACGCCGCCTACTTGCTGGTCGGCAACGACGATTCCCAGATCGCCAATGTCTTCGACCTCAACCGGCTCCAGCCTACCGAACCGATCGTCTTCCAGCCGGGGCACTATCCCCGCTCGATCGCCGCCTCGGGCGGCGCCATCCTGGCCGCCTCGCGGGTGGCCGGCCCGGCCCACACCATCGACCGCGTCAACCTGTACACCCGCAACGCGCTGCCGCTGCCCAGCCTGGGGATTTACGACAACAACATCAACATCAACACCGTTCTGGTGGGCACGCCGTCGGGCTCGTCGATCCTGGCGGCCATGGCCGACGGCCGCCTGCTGCTCTATAACGCCAGCGCCGACACCTTCACCATCTCGCGCAAGGACTTCCCGGCGCTCGCCGGTCCCTACGCCGCCGCCAGCAACGAACAGTTCCTGGTGGATAAGTACCTGTTGAACCCGTCGCTGGTGCCGTTGCGCCAGTTCGACATCGACGCCGGCACGGCCTCCGGTTTCGCTTTTGTGGACCAGTACGGCGTCCGCACATCGGCGCCGTCGGCGCCCGCGCCCGGCGTGATCGAGCGCATCGACATCGAGCGAGCCCAGAGCGTCCGGCCCACCGGCATGTCCGAGGCCCCACTGGTGGGCGAAACCGGCGCCGTTTTGACCCGCACGCTGGCCCCGCTGGCCAACCGCCGGTCGATGGTCGTGCTGACCACCTCGGGCTTCAGCGTCTGCCCGTGGAACTACGACGAAGCCGGGCCGGCCCCGCGGCTGGCGCGGGTCCTAAGCGCCGCTGACGGCTCGGGTGCGCTGGCGCCCGGCGCGCTGGTCAGGATCGTCGGCGCCGACCTCGGCGCCGCCGTCGCCGCCCAGGGACTGCCCCTGCCCACCGCGCTGGCCGAGTCCTGCCTGACCGTGAACGGCCGCCTGGTTCCGATGCTCGCCGTCTCCTCCGGCGAGATCAAGGCGCAACTGCCCTTCGAGATCGCCGGCAACGTCGCCATGCTGTTGCGCACTCCCTCCGGCGCAAGCAACACCCTGAATCTCACGCTCCCGGCCGCCGCCCCTAGCGTATTCCGCAGCGGGGCCGCAGGACCGCTCACCGGCCTGGCCACGGTCATTCGCGCCAGTAATGGCGAGTTCGTCACCCTGTCCAACCCCGTGCATCGCGGCGACGCGCTCGTCATCTACGGCACCGGCCTGGGACGCACCGACCCGGCGGTCGAGGCCGGCCTGGCCGCGCCAGCCGATCCGCTCGCCTCGGCGCTCATCCCGCCCCAGGTGGAGCTCGGCGGCGTCGCCCTGCACGTTCTGTTCGCCGGTTTGACGCCGGGACACGCCGGCGTCTACCAGATCAACGCCACCGTGCCAGGCTGGGCGCCGCTGGGCATGAGCGTGCCGCTTACCATCCGCCAGGCGGGCCAGTCCACCACGCTCGAAGTGCGGGTGGTGGAGTAGGCGCCCAATGCGACCGACCCTCCTGTTGTCTGTCCTCCTTGCGGCGTCGCCCGCCGCCGCCCAGCACTGGGAAGCCGGTGCGGCGGCGGCGGTGGGTTTCTCCAGCGGCCGCACGGCCGCCGGCGCCGCCGGCCAGGCCGACGCCGGTTTCGCCCGTGGGCTGGGCGCCAGCGCGTACTTCGGCCAGAACCTCTATCGCTACTTCAGCGGCGAGTTCCGCTACACTTTCCAGCGGAGCGACCTGCGCCTGACATCCGGCGGCGCCGAGGTCCGCTTCCGCGGCCTCTCGCACGCCGTCCACTACGATTGGCTGGTCCACTCGCGTCCCGCCGGCGCCCGCGTCCGCCCCTTCGCGGTGGCCGGCGCCGGGGTGAAGCAGTACCGCGGAACCGGCCGCGAGTCGGCCTGGCAGCCGCTCAGCCAGTTCGCGCTGCTCACCAGGACGCGCGAATGGAAACCGCTTCTCAATGCCGGCGCGGGCGTAAAGCTCGCGGCCTCGCCGCGGGTGACCTTCCGGGTCGAGCTTCGCAGCTACGTAACGTCCTTCCCCGACAAGGTCATCGCGCCCGCGCCCGGCGCCAAAATCGGCGGCTGGCTGCACACCTGGGCGCCGCTGGCTGGCGTGAGCGCTACCTTCTAG
>ERZ1292640.3964-Hain-H43-02um-R1-3964-length-11399-cov-6_pt1 | contig 11399 bp, 14 predicted proteins | sample MGYA00564404_ERZ1292640 | MGnify/ENA primary metagenome ERZ1292640 (study PRJEB36523, sample SAMEA6512636) | groundwater metagenome | collected 2019-01-08 | study: AquaDiva: Metagenomics assemblies of 32 groundwater samples | reverse complement strand
TACTATGCATTTGTATTGTGAAAAAGTGTAACCCAATTATCGTGAACCGCACTTTGCTGGAAATCCATGTTGCTTTTTAATGAGGACATCTTGTTCTTGCTCTCTAATAGGGAACTCCGGACGCTTGGTATTTTCACAAGCTTTGCATCGATATCAGTTGAGAGGCTCTTCATGTTCTGCCAAATCGCAATCAGGTTGGTCTCGACATGGGTGGCGGATACATCAGAAAATTTCCCCTGCAATTGCAATGCAAGGGCGTTTGCAACAATTTCCTTTCCGGGAGTATAGTAGGCGTACATATGCCTCCTCCCATTCCCATCGACCTCCATGCTAAGGCCCATTACCGCTTTTCCGGACAATACCTCGCGTATCATATCAGGCTTTGATTTGACCAAATACACAAATTGCGATTCCAGCTCTGGAAGGGGATCGCTTAATTCCGAATGGACGGCAATCAGGACGCCCTTTGCGCCAATAGAAGTGAAAATTGGCCCGACAACCATCATGAGCACAAGGGGGTAGAGCAAAATCAACAGGGCAGTCGACCCTTGCGAGGAGATGAACTTAAGCTCCATTTTCATAACGGTAAAAATGCCCATTATTTGACACCTATTTCCCTTCCAACAAGCGCCTTGAACACATCATCCATCGTGGGCTCCTTCACGTATGTTTCCTGCACGGTCAAATCCTCCCTGGCAATGAAAGTCCCAAGGGAGGTTATGACCCTAAGGACATCGATTGGCGAGCAATTAACAACCAAAACCTTGCCATTTGCCTGCGCACTGATGATCCCCTTGATTTTTTTTACGGAATTTTCTAAAGATGCGGCTGGAATAGATAATTTCACGAAAATGGTGGTATCGCCACCATACTTGGCAATCAATTCCGTAGGGGTGCCAAGCACCAATATTTGGCCCGCGTAAATTATTGCAAGCCGATCGCATAGGTAGGTTGCTTCCTCCAAATAGTGCGTCGTCAGTATTATCGTCTTTCCTTGATCCCTCATCTGCTTTATAATTTGCCAAACGGTGAAGCGGATGTCGGGATCAAGGCCTACGGTAGGCTCATCCAGCAAAAGCAATTTTGGAGAATGGAGGGTGGAGAGTGCAAAATTCAGCAAGCGCTTGTAGCCCCCAGAAAGGTTGGAAGCAACAGCATCCCTTTTGCCCCCTAGGAGGAAAGATGAGATTTGTGATTCGACCTTTTTTTCCAGCTCATCCCCGCTAAAATCGTAAAGCTTTGAAAAATACCGCAAGTTTTCGAGAACAGTAAAATCAAAGGCGAACGAATAGTCCTGCGGCACTAGACCAATGAATTTCTTGATTTCGGAAATGGCATAGGATAAATCCTTGCCCCAGTAGCCGACCTGGCCGTTTTGGGGCCTTGCCTGTCCGGTTATAACTCTCATAAGCGAGCTTTTCCCTGCGCCATTTGGCCCAAGCAGCCCGAAAATCTCATTCTCCTCGACATCAAGCGAGCATCCCTTCAGCACCTGCGTTTTGCCATAGCTCAGGGAAATATCCTTTACACTCAGGGCAATTGGCATGCGGATTCATAACTAGGATGTTAAAACCAAATATTAACCTTAGCAAGCATGCAAAAAAGCGCTCCCGCATCAATTTCCAATTCAACTAATGGGCAAATTACCTCGCGCCGGCTTTTTCAAGTTCAAGAACTATTTCCTCCGAGGATAGGCTCCTCGAATCCTTGTATTTCTCGACAGCACTCTCCCCGAGAACCAGGATGGTGCCGCTTGAATTGACGGAAAATATTTTTGCAATCGCCTCCTCGTCGGGATTTGCCTGCGGAGGAATGAATTTGACGTTGAAACCGGCGACGTTGCTTAGGGCCATCGATTTGAAGGTGCCCTCAATTACGGCCTTCTGAATCTCGCAATCCGGGCATGCGCTTGATTGGAAAAACATGAGGATGATTTTACCGGAAAGCAGGGCATTCTCGTATTGCTCCTTGTCGTATGGCACGAATTTGGAGAGGCCGGAAATGGGCGAGGGCGCATTTGACGGAATTATCGTTGAGGCGGAAACTGAAGAGGCCAGAACTCCCGAGGGCTGAACGGACGCTACAATATTCACCGACGGGCTTGCCTGCGGCGGAGTGCTTGTGCAGCCGAAAAGCAAAATGGAAGCCAGTAGAATTAATGCAACGAATTTCATGCTTAACACCTTCCGGATTCTTCTGGAAATCAAGCTATTTATAGGTTGGGATTCGGGAGGCAAAATGGGCTAATAGGAAAAAAGGCAAAAGCTTAGCAGGGACTTTGAAATTTTATATTTTCTGGATATTTTTTGAATCCAGCACGCCAATCAAATAATTGAGGGCCGCAAAACCCTTTATTCTCCGGATTTCGGCAAGCTCGGTTTCCTGTAATGCAAACGGCAGCACTTCCACCAATCTGGCAAGGCCGGTAAAATTCCCACTTGCATCGGCCGTATCGAATTCGAACCCTGCGGCTTTCATTTTTGAAAGTGCCTCAAAATATGCGGGATTTTCGCCAACTTCCTTAGCGCTCATGGCAGGCTTGATGTTGGGAAAAAATTTGGGGAAAAGATAATGCGTGATTTCGGCTTTCCCCTCCCCTATGTTTTTTGCCATAATCCCGTAGGCGCCGCTTAACGCCAAGGCCTCCAAAACCATGGCAAGCTTTTCCAATTCCCCAATTTCCATAGGCTACGATTTGGGAATTAGGGATTATAAATTGCACCTCCGAAAATTACATCATGGGGATAAAACGCAAGGCTGGTGGATCGGGAGGCGGTCGCGCATCGAAGGCAGCAAAAAAAGGCAGGATGGCGCTTAATGCCAAAGGAATTAAGAATGATGCAACCGCGAACGCATTGGATGGGAACACTGTTTTCAAATACCTCCTCGCAACGGCGGCCCTTTTTTCCCTTGTGATGCTCCTGATGCTCTTCCAAAAGCAGCCGGAGAAATACTCAGCATTGGTTTTGCTTGAAAAGACCATCCCCAAGGAAATGGAGGCAAACGAAACATTCACATTCGGCTTTGACATATTGAACAGGGAGGGCAAGGGGGGGCTTTATTCCTTCGAAATTATGGTGGATGGAAAAAGCTCGCAAGCAAAAAAAGCCGTTCTTGCAAACGGAGGGAGAAAAACATTTTATGAAGCGCTTAGGATCCGGGAAAGGGGCAAACACATAGTAAAAATAATCCTCGAGAAGGAAAACGGGGAAAAATTCGATGTGTTTTTCAAAATTGACATCACCTAATTGGCCGCAATGGAAATCTTAAATGTAATCGCATTATAGGAATGATCGCATGCAAGTATACAACGAAATCGCCTCCGAATGGGAAAAAAGCAGGAAAACCCCATTTTCGGCGCTAAAATTCTTCCTCCCTAAAATCCAGCCCGGGGATCGGGCACTGGACGCCGGCTGCGGAAATGGCAGGAACCTTGTGGAAATCGCAAGGGGATGCAAGGAGGCATATGGCATCGATTCGTCATTTGAGATGCTCAAATATGCAAGGCAAAGGCTTCTTGACTCGGATGCAAAAAATGCATGCGTCGTCGATGGTCAAATCCAAAAAATCCCGTTTTCCGCCTCGTTTTTCGATGAAATCGCCTGCATAGCGGCCCTTCACCACCTAATTCCCAAGGAGCAGCCCCAAGCAATTTTGGAATTTTCCCGCACCCTAAAAAAAGGCGGCCTTCTTTTCGTTTCAGTTTGGTCGGAAAACCAATCCGGGGGAAAAAAGGAGGCAAGCATCGAGTGGAAGGTGCCCGGAGGGATTGGCCGGGGCAGGTACTACTATTTCTTCAAAAAAGGGGAGCTCGAAGGCTTGCTTGAAGGCAAGGGCTTTGAAATCATGGATAGCTTCTATGAAAAGGATGGCAAAAAGGTTCCCCTTGAAAAATCGCAGAATTTGGTTGTTTTTGCCAGGAAATTGGGCAAAGTGGAAGCCATTTAAAGGAAGGGATGCAGAAAAATAGGGCTAGCCCCGTAGTGTAGCGGCCAAGCATGGCAGGCTTTGGACCTGTAGACGGCAGTTCGAAATGCCTTTAAATTCGGCGGCTTCGCTTCTGAGAAAAATATCATTTTGATCCGTAAATCAAATTATTTCTTTGGCGCGGAGCCGTTCGCACCTTTCTTTTTTAAAGAAAGGGGCAAGGCGCGAAAATCTGCCCGGGGCTATTAGAAAATTGCTTAAAAATTGGTGATATGAATGGGAAGAGTAAAGGGAAGGGTGACTAAAGTGGCAGCGCACAAGCTGGTCGAGGCAAATTCGAGCCTTTTTAGCCTGGATTTTTCCAAGAACAAGGCATCGCTCCGGAAGCTTGGGATAATGAACCAAAACCAGGTGGAGCTAAATAGGCTAGCCGGAGAGATAACCGTCCTAATGAAACAGCATGCGCCAGCGCCAATAGCTGCCTAGTTTTTTGAATTTTCGCAAATGGGCACTAGCCCCTAAGCATATTTGAATTGTCAATTGCCCCCTAATTCTTTGTTTTTACCGCATGCGCACCAATTAAAAGCCCCGAAAAATTACATTTAGGGATGCAAAATGGATCTTGAGGGTAAAATGGCGCTAATAGAAAGGGCGCCTTGTGAAGAAATTGTTGCCAGGGACGAATTAAGGGAATTACTGGGCACAAATAGCCACCCGTCGCACTACATTGGGCTTGAAATATCCGGAAAACTGCATTTAGGAAGCCTTCTAATCAATGGATTCAAGGTCAACGATCTCACAAAGGCCGGCTTCAAGACGCAGGTTTTCCTTGCGGATTGGCATTCCGTGATAAACAACAAGCTATCCGGCGATTGGGAGAAAATCAAAACCGCCTCGAAATACTACGAGGAGGCATTCAAATTCTTCTGCCCCGGCGTAAAAATTGTCCGCGGCACTGAATTATATCAGGGAAACGACGAATATTGGAAGGATGTGATCACCTTTTCAAAGCACATGACACTTGCCCGGGCAACGCGCTGCCTAACCATCATGGGAAGAAGCGAGCGCGATTCACTTGAGCTTGCGCAGTACTTTTATCCTTCGATGCAGGGAATTGATATCAAGCACCTGGGAGTTGATGTTGCGCATGCGGGAATGGACCAGCGAAAAATACACATGGTTGCACGCGAGGTTTTCCCGAAGATGAAGCTAAAAAAACCAATTGCATTGCACCATCATCTGATTCCGGGCTTGACTGAACCCAAGAGTTCAGATGGCCGTGACTTTTCGAAATTCATAGAGCCAGCCGGCGAGCGCCTTGCGGAAAAAGAGGAAATCGTTGCACAGAATAAGATGAGCAAATCACTCCCCTCCTCGGCAATTTTCATCCATGATTCCGAAAAGGAAATTTCGGAGAAGATGAGGAAGGCGTACTGCCCGGCTGCAATAGAGGGCAATCCGGTTCTCGAAATTGCAAGGCACATAATTTTCCATGAGAAAAAAACATTCTCCATTAGCCGGGATAGCAAATATGGCGGTGATTTGGAGTTTGGAAGCTATGACGAGCTGGAATTGGCCTACCTTGCAAAAACCCTTCATGCAATGGACCTAAAAGCCGCAGTTGCCCTTGAGCTCAATAAAATCATCGAGCCGGCCCGGAGGCATTTCGAGGGAAAAAAACATTTGCTCGAGGTTTTTGAAATGGCTGAAATCACAAGATGAGAAAGCGCAATGGATTAGGATGAATTGATCAGGAACAATGCCCTACCAATTCCAATTCATACATAGTGCAAATACAATTGGCGTCAAATATGGCACAATTAAAAATTCCGAATATGCAAATCAACCTAAGAAAGCTCGATCTCATGAAGGCGATCCATAAATTCAGGCTTAGGCCGGATAGGAAAAAATGGGATGGCAAATCCAACCTGAAAATCGGCTTTTACACGGATACCTACCTGCCCAACGTGGATGGCGTTGTCAACGCCATGATAGGCTACAAGGGCGAATTGGAAAAAAGGGGCGATGAGGTATTCATTTTCACTTCAGGCACGGCCAATGAGAAGAGGGAATACGGCAATCCCAAAACGTTCTTTTTTGATTCACTGGTTTTTCCGCCATACCCACAATACAAGCTAGCGATATTCCCGCTAAATTCCATAAGGGTTGCGCAAAAGCACAAAATCGACCTCGTCCATTCACACGCAATTGCGTCCATGGGGGTTGCCGCTATTGCAAGCGCCAAGGCGCTGAACCTTCCCCTGATTGGCACATTCCATACCATGATGCCTAAAGCCCCCTCCTATATCACAAAAAACTTCATTGGGAAGAAACTTTTTTCCGCATTTGCATGGGGCACAATAAAGCAGTTCTATTCGCCCTTTGATTTGGTAACCGCCCCATCACATGTGATTGAAAAACTATTGAACAAGAATGGCATAGGGAACACGGCAGTTGTCCCAAATGGCACCAATACCTCCAAATTTTCCGCAAAATACGACCCGAACATTGTAAGGGAGCTACTTGGGATACAAAGGCACGAAAAACTCATAGTGACGGCAGGAAGGCTATCCGAGGAAAAGAATGTGGAAGTCCTCATCAAGGCATTTGCAATGCTTCGGAAAAGCCAGGAGGCCAAATTCATCATCCAGGGCGATGGGCCTGCCAAATCGAAGTACATGAAATTGGCCAAAAAGCTGGGTTTGGAAAAGGAGATAATTTTCACGGGCTTCGTGAAGGAATTCGAGGTGCCGTTTTTTTACTGCGCAGCCGATGTGTTTGCAACCGCCAGCACTTTTGAAACCCAGGGGCTCGCCCTGCTCGAGGCAATGGCATGCGAACGTGTTTGCGTTGGCGCAAATAGCCTTGCGATTCCGGAACTGCTTCAGGAGGGAAGGAACGGCTTCCTGTTCAAGCCATTTGACGAGGAGGAATGCGCGGAAAAGATGCTTAAGGGGCTCCAACTCCGCGATGGCGCAAAGCGCAGGATACAGCAGAATGCAAGGAGGACTGCGCTTGGATTTTCCATTGAGAAGAGCACGGATAAGCTGATGGATGCGTACAGGAAAGTGCTCTAATTAGGATGGAAAAAAAGCAAAATATGAAACAAGGTCCAAACCCCGCAATACACCTTAAATTCCATTCGCCTTAGAAACTAGTTCACTTTTCCATAATCCCACATTACAGGGGTAATCACAACCGCATCATAGCCTTTTGAATAAAGGAAGCTTGAAATCTCGAGGGCAAGATGATTGGCATAAAGGGAAGTTGTTCCCCGAATTACACACCTTTTTTCGCAAATCGCATACCCAATTGCCCGAAACGATACGGTTGAAATTTCAACTGGAGCTGCATTCCCCCTAAGGATCACAGTTACCAGTCCTTCCCTGTCCTCCTGGCTATCCGCCTCCCCAAGGAAATATCCCTTTGGGGAAACACTTGGCTTTAGGGATTTCACAAGCCCATTTACAGCCAATTCTTTTGATGGCACCACTGCCGCATACCAGCCATACCTGTAAAAAGAGGATAATTTCGGGGCGTTAAAATTGGAAAGCGCATTGTCCGTTGCCAAATCATCAGGAAAGCCATAAATTATCGCCTTGCCGGAAGGGCCTGCATTTTCCCCATTGTAGACATAATTGAAAAGCGAATGCAAGTGCCAGGCTGAAAAAATCAATAAAAAAATTGAGGCGTAGGCAAGGAATTTTGGAAATTTCGGGAGATTGGATTTATACAAAATAAAAATCGAAATCAAAATTCCCGCCAGTGCAAAATAACTAAGGAAAACCAGGTTTGTTCCAACAAGTTTTGGAACAATTGCACCGATGAAATAAACGTAAGCAAGAAGAAACGCGTAAAACTTCCAATCCATATCCGTTTTTTCCCCATTCCCCCAATAAAGCGCAAGCAACACTATTGCATTGATCCCCGCAACCGTGAAAAGTCCCCCGTCAAGCACGGAAATGATGGATACTATGGATGCCAATTGGAGAATAAGCAGATTTGCGTAATTTTCCTCCTTTATGGCCAAAATGATGGAAATGGTAAAAATTAAGGCAAGGATTGCAAGCGCAATGATTGAAACCGCATCCACGTTGGGCTCGATTTCAGACATTGGCCGTCCGGTATCAACCATCGAACCCAGGTTAAGATGGAGCTTTTGGTCAATGAAATTGATTGCGGGTTTTAGGGAATGGGAGTGCTGGATATAGGTTGCCTCCCAACATGTCGATATCCCGCAATTTGCCACATGGGCAACATACCCATTGATCGGGGCGCCGTATTCCTGGAAGATTAGCAGGTTTGCAATGATATTGAAGGCAAAGCCAATTGCAATAAGCGCAAAAAGAGCCGTTTTGACCCGATTAATGCTAAGCATCGAAATGAAAGGAATATCCTTATTTCCCAATCCCAGCTTAAGCAAACCAACAAATATGAAAAACCCAAGGAACACAAAATGCTTGCCAAAAGTGTTGCCTTCGGTGAGAAGGCGGATTAGTGATGAGAGGAATTCCATTAAGGTAGGGGACAAAATCATCCCAAAAAGCGCAAGGGAGCAAACCCCCACCTGCACCGCCAAATATTGCCTCATAGGAAAGGGTTAAAACCAAAAAAGTATAAATAGCTGCCGAGGGGATGCTTGGGATGCAAATGAACGCCGGCAGGAGGGTATTCAGGAAAGGCAGCAGTGGATCGCTATTTGCGGCAATCGCATCAGTTTGCGCGCTTGGCGCGATATTCTATTTCATTTTCGAGCTTTTGCCCTACTATGCAATATTCCTATCCGTGAACTTCTTTTTCCTATACGTTGAGCTTGTTTACATACTCAAATTCAAGGAGGACCATGAGGTAAAAACGACGGGCAAACGGCCATTTGTTACTGTGCTTGTTCCCATTTACAACAGCGCAAAAACGCTTGAGGAATCGCTTAGGGCAATAAAGGCCCTCAAATACGACGGAAAAATCGAGATTATCGCCATAGAGGATGCGAGCACCGATGATAGCTACAAGATCTTGCGTAAATTCAGGGGCATAAGGATAATCCGCACGCGCCGCAACATCGGAAAAGCAGCTTCCCTGAACCTGGGAATTGCCAAGGCAAGGGGCGAAATGATCGCAACAATAGATTCGGACACATTTGTGCATCCTGATGCCTTGACGCACCTTGCCAGCCATTTCACAGGCAAGGAAATCGCATCCGTTATTGGGCTTGTCAGTGTCAGCAGGCCAAGGAACCTTTTGCAGCGCATTCAAGAAGTGGAGTACTATGTCGGGCATGGCTTTACCCAGATAAGCTATGGCAAGCTCGAAAGCATCTTCATCACTCCTGGCCCCCTTTCAATGTACCGCAAATCAATACTATTTGAAGTGGGCGGATTTGACGAGGACAACATCACCGAGGATATGGATATTGCGCTAAACATCAGAAAACACAGCTACAGGATCATTACCACAACAGAAGCGCGCGCATTCACAAGCGTCCCAAGGACTTTAATGAGACTCTACAAGCAGCGGATAAGGTGGTTTAGGGGCGCAATTTACAACGGAAAGAAATACTTCTCACTTTGGTTCAACAAGGCTTATGGCACATTTGGCAGGTTCGTATTCCCGGTTTCCTACCTGATTCAGGCCCTATCCATCGTAGTGATCGCAAGGCTTGCGCAGCTTTACCTGACCCTGCTTGCGGGTTTATTTTATGTTGCGCTTGCAATAGCGCCTGAATCGCCCGCCGTTGCATTTGGCATCATCTCCTCGTTTGCATTCAGGTTCCAATCAGCGGCAATATTCTACATCACCACACTTCTGATATGGGGCTATGTGGTCTATACGAGCTTTAGCATAACCAAAAGAAGGATCGGGCTTTCTGACCTTCCCCCCATACTATTATTTATGACGGTCTATCCTATGTTCCTCTCGATTATTTATTTCATAAGCTTCATAAAGGAAGTTTCAAGCAGTGAGCTAAAATGGTGAGCGTTTTTTACAAGGCGGGGATAATTGTAGTCTTGGTGTTCATAGCCAATTTTTTCGCCGTTAAAAGCATCGAGGATGGGAGGCAATCCGAAATTGCCGGGAAATTGGAGCAAATGGAGCGCGATTCCCAGATGGCTAGGCTCCTTCTCCTCTATTCGCAGCTGGAAGGGTCAAAAAAAACCGACATCTGCCCTGCATTGGAGCAGCAAACAAAGGACCAAATCAAGAGGGCTAATAGCCTTGCTTACCAGATGGAGCAATACTCCCAGGCAAATCTCCTATCCAATCTCCAGGAGGCCAAGGATAAGTACATCCTCCAAAGCCTGGAGCTATGGCTATACATGAGGCAGCTGGAATCGCTTTGCGGGAAAAAGGACATTGTGCCAATACTTTATTTCTATCCCGAAGGCAGGGCATGCCCCGAGTGTGATGCGCAGGCAGCATACCTTGACAATTTCAGGGATAAATGCGGAAATGTGCGCATCTTTGCATTCCCAAACAAAGGCGAGATGGGGCTAATAAGCATTCTCACGACAAAATACAACATTACAAGCACACCTTCGCTTGTGATCGAGGACACTAAATACGAAGGGATTGTCGGTGATTCCAAACTGGCATCCCTAATCAAGTGCTCTGCTTGATTCGCCTTTGAAAAACGCCATCTGCGACGATTTTTAAACGTATATTGGAATAACACTAGAGCCTTCATGCCCTGGTAGCTCAGCCGGTTAGAGCGGCTGACTGTTAATCAGCAGGTCGCAGGTTCGAATGCCTTGCCTTTCTTTCGAGAAAGAAAGGCGATGGCGCCGCCAAAGAAAGCCTTTTGCGGCTCCGCCAATTATAGGCAAGGAAATCCTGCCCAGGGCGCTCCTTTTTTATTTCTGCTAATTCTTCCCCTAGCATATGCCTTTCCATAAAATAGTTGAATTGGTAGAAAAACACCTCACAAAGGAATATGCAAAGCATTATTCAGGGGAAAAAATTGTCAACACTGAAAATATGCATGCTATTTTCACGGTCGAGGGGCTAACTCCAAAAAAATTAGATGCCCTGGAGGCACAAATTAAAGGCAAGTTCCCAAAGAAAATTGGAGGCACCCACATCAGGCTTTCAACGGTCCCAGTTCCAGGAATACGCAAGCCAGGGGCCACTTACTTGCCCCAAACCCACTCAGATGGGATAATAATAAGGACCTATTCGAGAAACAAGCTGATGATTAGGTATGTTCCAAAAAAATAAGTGGATTTGAATGGATGCAAAAAAAATCGCAACGGCAACAGAAGAACTCCTCAAAAGGGCAGTCACCGGCTTGCCGCTTGATGTGGAAAAGGCAATTGAACTCGCATTGAAATCCGAAACCAAGGAAACGGCTAAAGAGCAGCTTGCAATCATTTTGGAAAACATCAAAGTTGCAAGGAAGGAAGGGGCCGCGCTATGCCAGGATACGGGAACAATTAGCTAATTTGAGAAAGGAAGGGTTTTGGATAGGGAAATCGAGA
>ERZ1292640.3963-Hain-H43-02um-R1-3963-length-11400-cov-5_pt1 | contig 11400 bp, 8 predicted proteins | sample MGYA00564404_ERZ1292640 | MGnify/ENA primary metagenome ERZ1292640 (study PRJEB36523, sample SAMEA6512636) | groundwater metagenome | collected 2019-01-08 | study: AquaDiva: Metagenomics assemblies of 32 groundwater samples | reverse complement strand
TAAGTATAGGTCCATGCTTTAATTTAATAATATCTGGAATATTATTAAAAATAGAGATTTTCCATTTTGCTAGAACTAAAGATAAGCCTGTATAATTTTCAGCAACTTCACACGCAATATCTATCATATTCATAATCATTTCATTATCATAATCATGATCTATTCTTAAATATTGTTTGAGCTTATCTAATGAAATGAAATTTGCTTTGCTTTTTTTAAGCAATTGAATAGTTTGATGCATTTTTTATCTCTTATATTTACTCGTCATACTGAACGGAGTGAAGTATCCATAGCAACTCATGATGGATCCTTCGGCTGCGCTCAGGATGACGAGAGTTTTGCCATCAGGAGACGGTGCTAATCACCAAAGGAGCGAGGAATATTACTAAGTGAAAGCTTAAAAATCTTTGATACTTGATTAAGTAATTGCTGATTATAGTTATTTTGAGTGTTTTTAAAAACCGCTCTATTAATAGATTTACCTAACAAATTTTCATCAAATAGTTTTTGAGAATCTGTTTTAATCATCGCCTTTAAGCTATTCACTTCTTCTGATAACTCTTGAACTTGTAGCTTTAAAGCATTAAGCTCAAGATAATCATCACGTCTTCTTAACATTTTTATGATGCTAATTTTAATAGCTTGATAGCTTCAAAATTAGTTACATCACCACCAACGCGTTTTGTTGTATAGAATTTAACAAAAGGCTTGAATGTATAAGGATCACATAATACTCTAATTCCTTGACGATCAACAATTTTATAAGCTGCTTTAAAATCTGCTAATGCAATGCTTAAAGAATCTTTTGTTGCTGTTGGCATATCTGCAGCTTCAAACACTGGAAGTCCAAGTAATGTATCTGGATTTCCTTCTACAAGACCTGGGTTCCATAAATATCTTCCACTTACATTATCTTTTAAGCTTCTAACCATATGAAGAGTGAATCTATTCATTAGGAAGCTTGCATTATTGCAATATTGTTCTTTTAAAGAGAAATATAAATTAAGCAGATCATCAGCATCAAATAAGCCATCTTTACAAGTTTTTATTTGCTCTATTTTACCCCATTCTTTTCCGTCCGCATGGCTTAATATACCTTTAGGGCAGCTTATACCATCTCCATAAATAAAAGCTTGGTTCTCAAGTTTAGAGAAACTATTTATTAATTTTTCAGCAAGCCATTTTTCAATATCAATAGATGAATCATCAATTAATTTCTGAGTTGCGGAAGGTTGTGCATAAAGTTCAAATACTGGAATATTTCTTTTATTGATTTTTGGAGTATCAGTATCTACAGCTAATTTAGTTTCAGCTGTCCATCCTGCTCCTGCTTTATCATAATCTTCTATTACATCTAATGAGCTCGTAGAAATTTGCTCTCTTGATGCAAGTTTACGCATTGGAGAGATTTCTTCTAGAATCTGAGTAATATTTGCTGAAGTTTGACGAGTTATTAAATATCCACCATCAGCATCTGAACCTGCAGATAGACCTTTTTGCTCTAATTTACTTAAAGTTAATTCATTTCCTGATCTTAAATAATTAGAGAAGGCGGCTTTATGTTCATTATCAAAATGCCCTGTTAGATTAGATCCTGAGAAAGCAGGTCTTGATAGACTGGTCTCAATATTTTCTATGCGAGATTTTTGCTCATCAAGATGAGAATTCATTCTTACTAATTGTTGAGTAAGTAAAGGATCATAAGAACCTTTTTGTTCTATGGTCTTTAAAATTTCATCGTTTACTGACTTAAAATTTTCCCAAGTTTGTTCTTGATTAATAGTCATTTTTTCTCCTATATGTTGTTGTTTTATTACGGTTATATTTGCTTCGATATTTGCTGGGAATGTAACTAAGCTTATTTCCCAAAGATTGATATTTTCAATTATTCTTACATCACCTTTATAATGGTAGTTAATAGGTTTGAATCCTATGCTCACACCAGAAATGGCTTTTTCTTTAACTAGCTTATAAGCTGCTTTTGCTTGAGGAACATCAAGTAATAATTTTGCTTTAAAAAATAATCCATGATTATCTTCTTTGATTTCTAGAATTGTGCCGATAGGTTTATCTGCCTTATGTTGCCATAAGAACTTCACTTTTTCTTGATGAAGATTTTTAAATGCACCTTGTTTGATAAGATCATTATGCTGATCTACTGAATTAAATACACTAGCATAGCCAGCAATAATGCCTTCTTCTTCGCTTTGCAAAGAAAAATTTATAGATTTTTTATCCATTTCGTACCTATTTGAGTTTTATCTCAATATATCGTACGATTGTACATATGTCATGCACCATTGCTGTATTTTTTGAATAGATCTCTTGCGAAATTCACTTATTTAGATAAAGCAGCTTTAGCAGCGGCAATTATAGCCACCGGCACTCTATAAGGTGAACAAGAGATATAATCAAATCCTAGGCTATGGAAAAATTTGATAGATTCTGGGTCTCCACCATGTTCTCCACAAATTCCAATTTTTAAGTTTGGATTAGTTTCTTTGCCTCTTTTTGTTGCGATCTTTAATAATTCACCAACCCCTTCTTGATCAATTGAGGCAAATGGATCGGTTTTTATAATTCCTTTTTCTTTATATTCATTTAAGAATATTGCAGCATCATCTCTAGAAACACCTAAAGTAGTTTGAGTAAGATCATTGGTACCAAAGCTAAAAAATTCAGCTTGACTTGCAATTTCATTCGCTTTTAAAGCGGCTCTTGGCAATTCTATCATTGTACCGACCATATAATCTAATTTCATTTGATGTTTTTCCATCACCTGTTTAGCAACAGAATCTACGATGTCTTTCATCATTTTAAATTCTCTTATATCGAAAACCAAAGGAATCATGATTTCAGCGATAGCGCTAGCTGACTTTTCTTTTTCTGCTATTATCATTGCTTCAAAAACAGCTCTTGCTTGCATTTCATAAATTTCAGGATAAGTTATACCAAGCCTACATCCACGATGCCCTAGCATTGGATTATGTTCTTTAAGTTGTAATGCTCGGTTCTTCACCTGATCAACAGAAATATCCATAGCAATCGCTAAATCTCTTATATCTTGTTCATTAGAAGGAAGAAATTCATGTAAAGGCGGATCAAGAAAGCGTATAGTTACTGGCAGATCATGCATAACTTTAAAAATATCTACAAAATCTTTTATTTGCATTGGAAGAAGTTTATTTAAAGCAGTTTTACGTTGATCTATATTATTTGCTATAATCATCTCACGCATTGAATTTATACGGTCTGCGTCAAAAAACATATGCTCCGTACGGCATAGGCCAATTCCTTCAGCGCCAAATTTTCTAGCAACCATACTATCTTGCTTAGTTTCTGCATTAGTTCTAACTTTTAAACGACGAACGTCATTAGCCCATTCAATCATCCGGTTAAATTCTTCAAAGAATTCAGGCTGAATCATTTTTACTTCACCTAAGATTATCTCACCTGTGCTGCCATTTATAGTGATTATATCCCCTTCATTCACCGTTACTCCATTAGTTGTGAAGTAATTTTTACTATAATTGACAACTAAATCTTGAGCGCCACATACACAAGGTTTACCCATTCCTCTTGCAACTACTGCTGCATGAGAAGTCATTCCACCCCTACTAGTTAAGATGCCTTCTGCAGCATGCATTCCGTGAATATCTTCTGGGCTTGTTTCCAGCCGAACTAAAATAACTTTCATGGATTTTGCAAGCCTCTCTGCATTATCTGATGAAAACACAACTTTACCAGTTGCTGCCCCAGGTGAGGCTGGCAGTCCCTGTGTAATAACTTTATAACTAGCATTTTCATCAATTGTGGGGTGAAGAAGCTTATCTATGCTATTTACATCTACTCTTTCTATAGCTTCTTCTTTGCTAATTAAACCTTCATGAACTAAATCTACTGCAATTTTAATAGCAGCTCTTGCAGTACGTTTTCCTGATCTAGTTTGCAAAAGCCATAACTTACCATCTTCAATAGTAAATTCAATATCTTGAACATCTCTATAATGAGCTTCTAACCTATTACATACGTCCAATAATTCTTTATAAAGCTCAGGCATTACCTCTTCCATTGCCGGAAGACTTGAGCCAGAGTCATTTTTTCCTTGGATGCTGATATTCTGAGGGGTACGAAGCCCAGCGACTACATCTTCTCCTTGGGCATTTATTAAATATTCACCATATATTTGCTTAACTCCATTTGTTGGGTTTCTAGTGAATACTACTCCTGTAGCTGAATTATACCCAGTATTACCAAATACCATTGACTGAATATTTACAGCAGTTCCAAGATCTTCTGGAATATTATTTAGCTTACGATATGTAATGGCTCTGTTGCTCATCCATGAATCAAATACAGCTTTAATAGCAGACCATAATTGCGCTTTAGGGCTTTGAGGAAAATCATTTCCTGTTTCTGATTTTATCTTCTCTTTGAATTCTATGATGAGATCTTGCAATGCAATAAGAGAAAGCTCGGTATCCTCTTTAATAGATAGATCTTGTTTTTTCCATTCTATAATTTCTTCAAATATATAATGATCTAATTTTAATACAACGCTTGCATACATTTGAATAAAACGACGATAGCTATCATAAGCAAAACGAGGATTATTACTTGCATTCGCAAGACCAATGACTGTTTCATCATTTAGCCCTAAATTTAAAATAGTATCCATCATCCCTGGCATTGAAACCCTTGCCCCGGAACGTACTGAAACTAGCAATGGATTTTCGAAACTTCCAAATTCACGACCGAGTTCTTCTTCAATTACATGGAGCGCTTCTTCAACTTGTATCACTAACTCGTCTGATAAAGTTTTTTCATCCATATAATAAGATTTACATACTTCAGTAGTTATAGTAAACCCTGGAGGCACATCTATTCCAAATGAGGAAATCTCTGCTAGATTAGCTCCTTTTCCGCCAAGCAAATCTTTCATTTTGCTATTCCCTTCTTTTTTTCCGGAACCAAATTGATATACTAGTTTTTCCATAATAACCTTTAAATCTCTATTAAACTAAAGTCTGCTATCTCTTTGCTTAAAACTGCTATATTAAATAATAAATTTAAGCGATTTTGCCTAATGTTTGGATCAGGATCATTCACCATTACTTCATCAAAAAATTGATTAATTATATTAACTAAGCCCTTCATATCTTGAATAGTAGCTTTGGTTTTAAATATTTTATTAAATAAATCTTGTTCTATTGGTATAAAAAGATCTTTATTTATTTCTAGACCTAAAGATGATTTAGATTCAGATAAAATATTTAAAATTCTTTTTATTGCTAATATAAAACCTTCAGCTTCTTTTAAAGAAACAAATTCTTGTAACTCATTTAAATTACTTATAGCTTGATATATATTATCGCTATTAGTATTTAAAGAAGCCATTATCAAGTCATGACGATAATCTTCACCCTTTAAATAATATTTGAGTCTATCATTAAAGAACACAAGTATTTCATCAATATTCACTTTTGAATCATAATTTCTTGTTGCTCGTTCAATTAATTCTGATAATGAAAGATTAAGGCTATGATGGTTGATAAGTTTAATAATACCTAAAGCACTTCTTCTTAATGCAAAAGGATCCTTAGAGCTGCTTGGTTTTTCTCCAGCAAGCCAAAGGCCAACAATAGTATCTAATTTATCAGCTATAGATATTATGGCTCCAAGGAGGGATGTATCACCAATGTCGTTAGCATCAATAGGTCTGTAATGTTCAGCAATAGCTAAGGCCACTTCTGGCTCTTGCTTTGTGTGAAGAGCGTAATATTTTCCCATAATTCCTTGAAGCTCAGGAAATTCTCCAACCATTTCAGAGACTAAGTCTATTTTACAAAGGAGAGCAGCTTTTTTAATTAAATTATTATCAAATAAGCCATTTCCTACAAATTCAGCCAATGCAATAATTCTATTAACTTTATCAAACATATTTCCAAGCTTGTGATGGAATGTCATTTTAGTAAGTCTTGCTAGCCCCTCACTACTTGGTGTTTTTAAATCTTTTTTATAAAAGAATTTAGCATCGCTGAGTCTCGCTCTTAGCACTTTCTCATTGCCAGCAATAATTTGTTCATTATTTTTAAAATCAACATTTGCAACGGTTAAAAAATATGGAGCCAGACTCCCCGTTTTCTCTTCTAGATAAAAATATCGTTGATGAACTTTCATTGCGGTGATCAACACTTCTTTAGGAAGCTCTAAAAATTCTTGATCTATCCTACCTAATAAGACATTAGGGTATTCGACTAGGCCAGTTACTTCATTAAGCAAATCCTGCTCAACTACAGGAGTTAAATTGAGACTCTTTGTTATTTTCTCAATTTGTTTTTGGATATTTTCTTGGCGCTCTAAGTGGGAAAGAATAACAAAGTTTTTCTCCATCTTATTCTTATAATCTGATATAGAACTAATATTTAAAGAAGCATTTGCCATAAATCTATGACCATAGGATATATTATTTGCTTTAAGATTTGAAAATTCTATTGGTAAAATATTTTTATCAAAAATACATAAAATATTTCTCAAAGGCCTTATCCACTTTACCTTACTCTGCGCTGATCTCATTGACTTAGGCCAAGTGAAAGAAGTAAGCATAGTCTCAATAATCTGCTTTAATATTTCACCAATTGGTTTTACAGCTTCTAATTTTTTAGCATAATAAAAATTATCAATAATAGATAATTCTTCTATTTTCATTCCAACAGATCTTAAAAAACCTTCAATAGCTTCAGGCTTAGCATCTATTTTAGGCCCCTTTCTTTCGATGATTCTTTCTGGCAGAAATTTCGGCAATCCCTCTATAATTAATGCAATTCTTCTTGGAGTTACAAAAAACTCAGCATTATCATAACTTATTGATAAATCTTCGATTGCTTTCTTTAAATTATCAAGCATCTGATTTGCAGCCTTAACTTGCATTCTAGCTGGAATTTCTTCAGAAAAAAGCTCAAGTAATAATTCACTCATTGTTTATCTATCCATTTTTGACAGCATGCTTTTGCTAAGCCTCTAACTTTTGCCATATAAGACGCCCTTTCAGTAACGCTTAAGGCTCCTCTAGCATCAAGTAAGTTAAAATTATGACAAGCTTTTAAAGCTTGGTGATATGCAGCTAAAGGTAAATTATTTTCAAGGCAGTTTTTGCATTCATTTTCTGAATCTAAAAACGCTCTTCTTAATATCTCTACATCTGCATATTCTAATGCATAAGCAGAAGTTTCTTGCTCTTGCTTTAAAAACAAGTCTCCATAAAGCAATGGAGGTTCCGTATTATTCCAACGAATTTTTGTAAAATGATCGACATTCTGGATATACATCGCAAGTCTTTCAAGCCCATAAGTAAGCTCAGCTGGAATTAACTCACATTCTATTTCACCTATTTGCTGCATATAAGTGAATTGGAGCACTTCCATTCCATCGCACCATAGCTCCCACCCCAGGCCCCAAGCGCCAATGGTTGGATTTTCCCAATCATCTTCAACAAAACGTATGTCATGCTTGGTACAATCTATTCCTATAGATTTCAAACTTTCTAAAGCTAATTCTTGAATATTTTCAGGTGATGGTTTTAATAAAGCTTGAAATTGATAATAATGAGATAAACGATTTGGGTTCTCGCCATATCTACTATCTTTTGGCCTTCTTGAGGGTTGAACGTAAGCAAGTTTTAAAGGTTTTGGCCCCAAAGCCATAAGAGCTGTGGCTGGATGCAGAGTTCCTGCTCCCACTTCACTATCATAACCTTGCAGAATTGCACAGCCCTGGTCTGCCCAAAATTTTTGCAAATAGAAAATTATATCTTGAAAAGAAAGTTCCTTCATTATAAGAAAAAATATATATTACTGGCTATTTAAGATAGCCAACTAATCAAATCTTGGCAAGAAGAGATTCATCTTGTTTGAGACAAAGAAGGATCAGTTTTTACTTTTTTAGTAGCAAAACTTAGATGCTCAGCTTTCCTCTTAGAAGCCTTTTGTTTCTGAATTCTTTGAATAATAGGAATATAAGCGCCTTCATCTTCTTCTCTTAATCTAGCCTCTCTTTGCAAAGGATTATATTTTCCTTTATTCATACTTTTCTTAACACTGTCTATAGCATGTTTTATAGAATTCTCAGCTTTACCAAAAATCTCATTATTAATAGTTAAGCTAGGATAATTCTTTTTAAAATACTTATCCAAACTAAGAACCGAACTACAAAAATCATTAAAAAACTCTATATCTCTCTTGGCGCTATTATATGCCATCTCTGACAATCCATCTTTTGGTATATTTAATAATTGATTGCTCATTGACTCCATTTGTATACGCAACTGTTCAACATATTCTTGACGCTCTTTGTCACTTGCATTATTTAGTTGATCCTTATTTTTTAATATTCCTATACCATCTAAATATTCTTGTTTTTGGTTATCGCTTATCATTTTAACCATTCTTGAAAAATGATTATAGACTCCAAACACCGGATCCAGCTCACTTGTTTTTACTTTATCTAAAATTTCTTTTGTAGGTTCATATAGCGATGAAGATGCTATTTCCATTACATTCACTAAAATCTCAAAATTAGCAATCTCTTCTTTATTATAAATTGGAGATTCAAAATCCTCCATTAATTCAACAGCTTTATAATCTAAAGAACTGGTAAGATTATCTAATTTTGTTTGATTCTTTAAGAAGTTATCTTCAAAATCTTGCTGTGATTTTGGATAAGGGGAAGCATCTTCTGTTTTACTGTTAATATAGTTATAGAAAACTTCAAATTTATCTTTACTCATAATTACTCCGAATAATCTTGTAATATTTTATTGTATATAATAAATAAAGTAAATTATTAATTGAATAACTTAGATATTATACCAATCCTCACCTATAATTGAACGTTTAGGATTTTAACAGTTATATACGTGCTAAGAATGGTAAGAATTGTAGTGACCAACACTTTAAGTAATAGCCTTGGATTTGTGGGAGCACTGTCTGCATGACCTGCTCTAGGTTTTTTAGTAATTTGATTACCAAAAGGTAATACCATAAAAAATATTACCCACCATAAACATGTAAATATAATTAGATAAGAAAATATCATAAATCTTTTACCTGAATATAATACCAATTCCAGCCTATAATTGAACATTTATTAATTCGATTTTTGGCATTCTACAAAAATAAAAAACCATTAAATATAACCGATATTTGCAGCCTTTTATATTTCCGTATAATACTCAAATCTCAAATTCTAAATGCTCAATTATAGGCTGGAATTGGTATAATGATATTAATAGTAAAAAAGCCCCTTGAAAAATTCAAGAGGCTTTTTTTAAAATTTAATTTTATAAATTTATAAAACTAGAATTTAAGTTTTGTACCAAGAATAAACACAGTAGCTTTCACTTTATCTTTGTCACCATTCATTGCTGTTGGTTTGAATTGAGCCATGCTCACTTCAGCAAATGGTTTTAAACCAGCTACAACTTCATAATCAGCACCTAAAGATAAGATTTGACTTTTAATTGATGGATTTTTTCCATCTGCAGTGTAAGTTTTCTTACCAGCTAAGTATGTTAAGCTTGTTGACATTGGTCCATTTTCATATGCAACACCAGTTGTCCACCAGCTTGATTTAACTGTTGAATTTTGTGGAGTTAAGCTTTTACCATCATTAGAATATGATCCAGCTAAGCTAAATCCATCTTTACCAACCATACCACCTACAGTGTAAGTTTTAAGATCGTTAAATTTAGCGTTCCCAGCAGCTGCAACAAGTTTTTGGCTTTCAATAGTTACTGAACCATTGAAGTTTTCTCTTACAGCAGTACCTCTGTCAGCAACAACAGATAAAGCTACATTAACATCTTCAAATGTATTTGTGTAATTTAAACCAAATGACCATACATTTTTAATTCTTACTGGTAAACCGAAGTATAAATCTGAATAATATTCTTTAGTTCCAGAAGCATTAAAGTTGTTTGATGTTAAAACATTGCTTCCACCATTATTGTTAAAGTCAGGAGCGAAAGAAACACCTAATTGTAAACCAGAAATTCTTGGTGACATATAAGTAACTTTTCTGCTGCTTTCACTATTGCTATCCATTCTGTTAGCAAGAGTGTCAACGCCAGTAACGCCAAAACTTTTTATGAAATTTGCTGTCGCTAAAGCACCAGTAACTGTTTGTCCATTTACTGTGAATGTTGGATATTGACCAAGAGTTTTGAAAGTAGATTGACCATAATTTGTCCAATCACCATCGACACCACCTGTTGCTGAAGCAATTGTGCTAGCATCAACTTGCATTAATTTACTTGCAGAGAAGTTGCTACCTAATTGTACAGAACCAGCATCTGTATCTAAATAAATGTGTGAACGATCGTTACGAGCATCACTCATACCATCTGAACCGTTACCAAGTACTCTTAAACGTAATACAGCACCATATGTTAAAGTATCAGATTTTCCTTCAGCTTTTAAAGCAGCTTTTTGTGAAGTGTAGAAACCTGTTGTTTTTTGGTTAGGACTGAATGATAAAGCCGCCTTGTGGTTTGAATCTTGCTTTTTTGTTCCCATTTCAAATTTACTTGATCCACAAAAACTCACTTTCACATCTTCAGCAGCCATAGTTGAGCAAGCAAAGCCAACTAAAGCTGTTGTACATAATAAAATTTTTTTCATAAACTTTTTACCTTAATTTTTATTTTAAGTTTCAATTAGAATAATTTCTAAAAGAAGTTACACAGATAAATTTCTGAATAACCTATTTATAAACCCTTTTTACCGCTATCATCAATTCTTTTCTTAAAATAGTAATAATTCAGCTAAAGGTTTTTAATTCATGTTGCAGAAATGTGACTTGATATTTTTGAGGAGATTGCTTTAATTAAATATGTGGTGACCCCTACGGGAATCGAACCCGTGTTCCCACCGTGAAAGGGTGATGTCCTAACCGCTAGACGAAGGGGCCATATTTAATGACAAGAGTGAACTTTATATCATAATAAAAAGAAAAAGCAAGCTATCTTTTGAAAAATATTGAGATAAGCTTATTGCAATTAAGAATTCTTTATGATACAAGCTTAACTCCACGTTTTTTTGCGGGTGTGGCGGAATGGTAGACGCGCTAGACTTAGAATCTAGTAACGAGAGTTGTGGGGGTTCAAGTCCCTTCACCCGCACCATTTAATTTTGTTGTTTGCTTTAGATAAGGATCAATTTATGAGTGTAGATATTTTTCAAGATAATTGTCAACTTAGCTTTTCTTTAACCGATCGTGAAAATAATAATAAAGATTTTTTTGCTATCCTTAATACAGCAGAAAATAGCGAAACAAATAAAGCATTTGATATAAAGATTTCAGAAACCACTCTAAATAATATAAAAGATTTTAAACAATATTTTA
>ERZ1292640.3962-Hain-H43-02um-R1-3962-length-11400-cov-12_pt1 | contig 11400 bp, 13 predicted proteins | sample MGYA00564404_ERZ1292640 | MGnify/ENA primary metagenome ERZ1292640 (study PRJEB36523, sample SAMEA6512636) | groundwater metagenome | collected 2019-01-08 | study: AquaDiva: Metagenomics assemblies of 32 groundwater samples | reverse complement strand
TTCTGCTCTTCAATTATTCTCCGCAAATTCTTAAGCTTCTTATCAAATTCCGTTTCCTTAATTTCCTTAAATTGCAAATAAAAGAACGAAAGCGCCTCGCTGAAAGATGAAAATTTCTTTTTGTCTTTGCCTTTATAAAATTCCATATCAAAAGGAATAACATCTATAACCAATCCGTTTTCAAGAACAACATAAGCATCAATTTCTTTATTTATTATTTTATTAAGCGAATTAAGTATTGAATGAGTAGATTTATCACCAATATTTTTTGGATTAGTAGTTTTGTCAACATTGGATAATAAACAGGTCTCTTCAGCATACAGTCCCCCCAATCCCAGTTCTATTGCAAGAGAAGTGATTATAGAATCCTTTTTGGAATTTTTAAAAATAATATCCAAATCTTTCAAATCAAATAAATTATAATTCATCATAGGGTAAACATACTTTAATTTAGGCCTAACCGACCTTTCCCTGAAATCATGATGCTCAAGAGCATTGAGAATTGCATTATTCTCGTTGCATAATATTGCGTTCCCTTTTCCAAAAAACTCGATATAAAAGAATTTCTTCTCATCTTTGATTTTAAAAGCGAATTTTAAAATCCTCTCAGGCTTAAGCTGCTCAACATCCTCAAGGAAAAACCCGTCAAGATGCTTCCTTAAAAACATTCCAAAGCCAAGAGTTTCATCATAATTCTCTTTTTCATCAATAAGATAGGCGCTTACGCCAACCTTAATCTTTAATATTTTCCTGCCTGCATTTGTCTTGTAAAAGCTGAAAACTATCAAGTCTGCCTCCGGCTGGTAAATCTTGTCTATTCTGGAGCCTTTTAATTGCTCTAATTCTTTGGTTAAATAATGGGTATCCACTGATGAAAGATGTTTTTTCATTTTATTGGGCAAATGATTTAAATATTGAAGTTTATACCTTCTTATTTAAATCTAGCTATAATCAAAAAATGGTATTCGTAACTTTGGAAGATGAAGTGCCTTTGAATTATGATAGTCCTCATACAGACCTAGATGGAATAATAAAGGTGGATGACGGGCCATGGAAATGCATGGATATACCTGGAGTTGACGCTGCCATGAGGATAGTAATAGCAGAGATGTTGAATGATGGCAGAACTCTTAGTATTTTTTATTATATTGTGCCTCTTGGTGTGAGTGATAAATCCTTTACTCCGGAATTGATTGCAAAAAAAGTTGGGCTTTTGAGGGTGGATTTTGTAGCATGGTCAGAGGAATATGGAGCAAGAGTTGGACGTGAAATAAGAGCTTATTTTCCCAAACCAACTCCTAAAATGAGGAGAGAACTTGAAGAAATGCTCGCTCGTACGCCTGAAAATGCAGGTGCCGCATTGCGACAAATGTTATGAGCCTAGTATTTCTCCACAATCACCAAATCACCATTTCTGACGCTCTTAAACTCACTCAAGTCTCCTTTGATTTTGCCGAACACATTTACTTTTGAAGCCGCTTTTATCTCTGTTTCAGTTGAAGCAGGAGTTTTCCCGAAGAAAATACAAAAGCAGCATCCTTCCGGCCAGTAAGCTAAGTCTCCCTTTTCAACGACATCATCCGCATCCTTCTCTAAATCCATCCTTAAATGAATCACAAAATAAATCTCGTCTCCCCACCTGTTCGCAGCTCCGTCAACAGGAAGCATCTCATAAATGGCCTTTGCTGTCGGAGTGTTTTCCAGTTCAGCTTCCGCTCCAATATCATTAACAAAAATTTTTATTTTCATTTTATTTGTTTATCAATTAAACTTATTTTAGTGATATATTAAACATCTAAATAATAATTAGGTAATTAACAAAAAGATAGTTTAATGTAAAAATTCTAAACTCTAATCGCGTTTTGCTTCAGCCATTTCTCTATCCTGTCCATTCCTCTCTGAATTTCATTAATGAAAGTTGCATAGCTTAATCTGACGTGCTTGTCACTTCCAAATGCAATCCCGGGAACAACCGCAACAAGCGCTTCATCAAGAAGTTTGGAAGCAAAAGTCATTGAATCCATTCCGGTCTCTCCGATATTCGGGAAAGCATAAAAAGCGCCTTCCGGCTCAATGCATGAAATGCCGTCAATCTCGTTTAATCTCTTGTAAATAAATTTCCTTCTCTCATCAAAAGCCTTAACCATAGTTTTCACAGAATCCTGCGGCCCAGAAAGAGCTTCAATAGCGGCCATCTGCGCTACGCTTGTAGGGTTAGAAGTTGAATGTCCCTGCAGATTATCCATTGCTTTGATTATTTCTTTAGGCCCTGCCGTGTATCCGATTCTCCAGCCGGTCATCGCATAAGTTTTTGAAACAGAATTTGAAATCAAGGTAAGTTTTTTTATATCATCTCCGAAAGATGCCATGCTTACCTGCTTATTATTGCCGTAGACAAAATGCTCGTAAACCTCATCAGAAATAACATAAAAATTGTGCCTGACAGCAAGCTCGGCAATTTTTTTAATTTCTTCCGGATCAACCACGGCACCGGTTGGATTGCTGGGGCTGTTTAAAATAAGCATCTTTGTTTTTGGAGTTATTTTAGATTCAACCATTTCTGCAGTCAGCTTGAATTTACTATCAGTCTCGCAAAAAACCGTCTTAGCTTCAGCAAGCCTAATCATTTCATCATAGCTCACCCAGTAAGGAGTTGGCAAAATGGCTTCATCTCCTTTGTCAAGAACACACATCATTATGTTATACAGTGAATGCTTTCCTCCGCAGCTTATCAAAATCTCAGAAACATCATAGCTTAGTTTATTGTCTCTCATTAATTTGTCAGCGACAGCTTTCTTCAGCTCAGCCATCCCACCTGAAGGAGTGTACCTGGTAATATTATCGTCAATTGCCTTTTTTGCAGCCTGCTTTACATTTTCAGGAGTATTGAAATCCGGCTCTCCCGCCCCGAAAATAACTACATCATTTCCTTCTTTCTTCAACTGTTTAGCTTTTGCATCAATTGCCAAAGTAGCGCTCGGCGCTATATTTCTTGCCCTTTGAGATAACATTTAACCACCACAACCTTTTAGTAAAAGCTTGACTAAAACTATGCAATGCGGAATTAAAAATTCCGCGGAACGATTGTATAACATTTATTCACCTAGCTTACGGGTTAAATCATTTATATTAAAAGGTTTTGTAGTGTTGATTACTATAATATTATGTTTTTTGCGTTTTGCCTCATTAAAGCAAACATCAAAAATCTCAGCTTCAATATTTTCTTTTATTTTGGATTCATGAAATTTTTTCTTCTTCAGCCGTTTATTCAATTCTTTGATATCACATTTAGTCACAATGCAGAAATCAGCATATTTTCTGGGAAGATAATGCGAAAGATGTGAGTCAATTATTATTCCTTTGTATTTTTCATTTTGCCTTTTAAAATTTTTAATTTCCGCAATCAACTTATTATTCAATTTGTTAGTATCAATAATCTTGGCTCTTCTCTTCTTGTCGTACCCTTCAGATAATTTATATCTAGAAATAAGTTTATTTACATCAAGATAATAAAAATTTAATTTCTTAGCCAGTAATTTAGATAACGTTGTCTTTCCCGTACCTGGCACGCCGGTAACTATGATTATTTTCATAATGCTTAGTTTTATAGGATTATATTTAAATATTCTTAAATAATGTCAGTTATATGCAAGAAGAATTAATAATTTCAACTAATAAAAAGCAGGAATTAATAGATATAACAGAAAAAGTAAATTTAATAATCAAGAAATCAAAAGTAAAAAACGGATTATGTAATGTGTTTACGGCGCATGCAACAGCAGCAATAATCATAAACGAAAACTATGATCCAAATATCTGCCTGGATTTGCTGGATTCATTGAACAAATTAATTCCAAGCGGAATCTGGCGCCATGACAAAGTTGACGGCAACGCGGACTCGCACATAAAGGCAGCTATTTTAGGCCCTCAGGAAACGATACCTATAAATAACGGCAATCTTCAGTTAGGCAGATGGCAGAGTATCATGTTCTATGAGCTGGATGGACCCAGACAAGATAGAAAAATAATTGTAACAATTATCGGTGATCCAAATTAACTGCGATTTATGCGGAAAAGTTGATGAGCAATTAAACAGAACCCTTATAGAAGGTGTTGAATTGAATGTCTGCGGTGCCTGCAGCAAATTCGGCAAAGTTTTGGCTCCTATAAAAAGATATTCTCCAAAAGAGCAGCATAAAATGGTGCAAAGAGCTCAGCCACAAGCTCCAAAAGAAGAAAAAATGGAAATTCTGGTGGAAAATTACGCAGATTTGATTAAAAAAAGGCGCGAGTCAGTGGGCTTGAGCCAAAAAGATTTTGCCTTGAAGCTGAATGAAAAAGAATCAATGATTCATCACATTGAAACGAGCACCTTTGAGCCTCCTTTGGAAATGGCAAGAAAGCTTGAGAGAATTCTTGGAATAAAATTAGTGGAGGAGCACGAAGAAAAGCACCAAATGCAGAAAACAAAGAGAGAAGAAGGTTTCACCTTAGGGGATTTTATAAAAATAAAGAAGGGTCAAGAATAAAGCACTGCAAAAGTTATAGCAATCCATAATATAAGGGTTGCAACAAACCTTTTATCGGTCAAAACCAATTCCGGATTTCTGGCAATTTTTGAATTAGTATAAATAAACTGAGAATACCTAAATAAGGCATACAGCACAACTGGTATAGTAAATATAAGTTTATAGTCCACAGTCAAAGTATAGAAAGTATAAGCAACGATAAGGATTACGGTTGTTATTATCATCAAAGCGGTTGTCATTTCTTCGGTATAATAAGACAAAGTATTCCTGTGCATCACGGCTTTTTTGCCAAGATTGGCAAGCTCAACTCTTCTTTTTCCAACGGAAAGGAAAAGTGAAAGGAAAAAAGGGCACAAAATAAGCCAAGAAGATATATAAACATTGATTATGACTGCTCCTGCAACCGCCCTTATTGCAAAATTAATTGAAATCAAAAGGATATCGGCAAAAATCTCTTTTTTCAGGTAAAATGAATAAGCAGTTGAGATAATCACAAAAAATAACATAAGCAAAAAGAAATTTAGGTTGGTTAAGTAAGATAAAACCAGCCCAGCAGAAAATAAAATAATTGAAAAAATAACGGCATTTTGAACCGATATTTTTCCTGAGGTTATCAGTCTGGATTTTTTAGAAACATCCTGTAGATCATTTTTTCTGTCTGCAATATCATTAAGAATATAATTTGCAGATGAGAGTGTTATTAAAATTATAAAACCGAAAAAGCTTAACATCAGTTTATTAAAATTAAACAGATTGAATGAGAAAAATACAGCAAGAAACACGAGCAGATTTTTGTACCACTGCTCTGGCCGCATTATCTTAACGTAGTCAAACACTCCCATTACAATAGATTCGCAATAGTTATTTAAATAAGTTTTTATGCATAGGTATTAATGAGCACAAATGAAATAGTCAAAAGATGCCCCAGTTTGGGATTGAAATTATACACTTATCTGCGATTCTTGATACTTCCTGTAAAGAAGATAGATGAAATTGTGCCAAAAAGCGGAATAATTACAGACTATGGGTGCGGTTTTGGAATTGTTTCTTGTTATCTTGGGTTATCATCAAAAAACAGGAAAATAACAGGAATAGAGTACAATGCTGAAAGAATTAAAAAAGCAAGATTAATCGGCAAGAATATCAAGAATGTAAAATTTGAAGTCAGGGATGCTTCAAAAATAAGAATATCAAAATCGGAAGTTCATCTTTTAATTGATGTTATGCATCATATTCCTTATAATGACCAGATTTCATTGCTGAACAATATATTCAAATCAATAAGAAAAAATGATTTAATAATAATCAAGGATATTGATAAAAAGCCGTTTCTTAAGTATTTATGGAATTACACGCATGATAAAATCATGACAATAAATGACAGGTTATATTTCAGAAATCAGGAATGGTTTGAATCCTTCTTCAAAGAAAGGAAAATGAAAACAGAGATAATCAGGTGTGATAATTTCTTCTATTCACATTTCATAATCATTGCGAGAAAATAAACTGCTCATTATCATTAATTTTCTTGTAATAACTGATATTAAAATTATTTTTTAATAAATTAATGAATTGGGCTGTTTTCTTAGGGCATTCCAAATCTTTTGGATGGCACGGTATGTCTTCAGTATCCACAAAAATATAAGAAATATTGGATTTATTTTTATTAACATAACTGATATAGTAATCAATTCTGCTGGAATTATAAAGCGGATAATAAATCAGGTTTAGTTTCATATCAGTATGCATTGTAATAAATGGATTTGTCGTCAGTACTTCTCCGTTAATTTTTTTATCCGATATATAAGAATAAAATTCAGCATTATTTAATTTTTGATGAGCATTTTTTAGTGTATAATTCAAAACTAAGGATAAGGAAATTAAAAATACAATGATTAATGCAATTTTGATATATTTTTTATTCGACCTGCTGAAAATTTTAACAATTCCGTAACCGGAAATCATAGCAATAAAAGGCAGCATAAGTATGGGGTATCTTTCTGTCTTGCATCCCAAGTTGGAAAAATAGATAAGGAATGCAGCAGCATAGAATGAAATCTGAATCTTATTGATTTTGTTTTTACTAAAAAACGCAAAGGTTATTCCAATTATGGAAAATAAAAACAGAAAATTATCTTTTATAATCAGAGGAATATAATAATAAAACGGCTGTTTGTAAAGCACGTTGCAGCCGACAACATTATCTATAACATATTGCGCGGATTTTAATGGGAACAAAGCGTCATTGTAACTGAAATAATTAAATAAGAAATATGGGGAAATTATCAAAATAAATCCAAATCCGATATAAAAAAACTTTTTAAAATATTTAGAAAAATTATCTTTATAAAAAAATAGATAAAAGGAATCAACACCAAATATAGCGATCAAAAAAAGCACTGCGGGGAATTTTGTAAGAAAGGCAAGCCCAAATAAAATGCCAGAAACCAAATTTTTCTTCTCAAGATAAAAATAAAAACCCAGCAATAAAAAGAAAACAGCTAAAATCTCAACCAATATTTGATGGCTTGTTTTCAGCATCAAAGTGGAAAAAGAAACCAAAATTGAAGCAGCAATCGCGGTATTTTTATCAAATAATTTATTTGATAAAATATAAGTCAAGATTATTACACCAATGGATATTAATAAAATAAAAATCTCCCCTGCAATCAGGGAGTTTAATCCTATCTTCCAAAAGAATCCAAGAATAATCGGGAGTGTTAATGGCCTTATCGGCTCCCACAACCCTGCCTGGCCGTGAGAAAACAAATACTTGCCCATTCCGACATAAACAGCCGAGTCCCATTCAGGATTATTAAAATTTATAATAGCAAAATTAAGAATCAAGAACAACGTAATTATAATGACTATTCCTAAATTATCTTTCAATTTCATTTTAACAGCCTGATAAGAATTATATTAATTGATTAGCTTATTTCCATGCTTGTTCAGCATGTACCATTCCATAGGAACTTTTGCAATGGCTTTTATTATGCCAACATTCACGTAATAAGTCACAACCAAGCCATAGCTGAATGAAGACGCTATCATTTTCAAAGTCAGCTTGCTTTTGTTTGCTTTTAGCAAAGCCACGCATCCCGCAATCAGCAAGCCGCTCGTCAGCAGAACGTTTCTTGTCAATTCATAACTGAGTTTTTCCCATTCGACGGGAGCAGGAGCATGCGTTATAAGGCTCAATGTCCCGGTTATGAAAAGGGCTGCCAATAGCACAGAAATAAGATAGCCGCTCAAGAAAATTGCCATGTAAGTTTTATCAATTAAGCCGATTTTTTTGCTTTTTAAGATAGTGAAAAAGTGATTTTTCCAGGAATAGATGACGCCATAAGCCCATCGCATCTGCTGCCTGTATAAATCTCTTAAAGTGTGGGGCACTTCCCCGTCACAATCAAGACTATCAATGTATTCTATTTTATAGCCTCTTTCAAGAAGCCTCAACGAAAATTCAATATCCTCTGTCAGATTTCCGGATTCCCATCCTCCAAGCTCAATCAAAGTGCTCCTTCTTACGGCCTCTGCTGAGCCGCACAAGAAACTTATTTTTCTCTGAGTGTGAATAAAAGGCAGAGTTACATAATGGCAGGTATAGATTATTGTTGCGCCCAGCGAGGTTACCATATTTTGACCGGGGTTCATTAATTTCCATCTTGCCTGAACTCCGGCAATATTCTTGTCCTTCATAAATGGCCTGACAATTCTTGAAAGAAAATCTGGCTCAGGCACAAAATCAGAATCAAATACCACCAAAACTTCCCCTTTGGAATGTTTCAGCATATTATTCAGGTTGCCTGGCTTGTAGCCTTCGTTTGTTTTTCTTTTTGTCACCTTCACCAAATCGTGCTTTTGTGCAAACTCAGTTATTTTTGCTGAAACTTCCGACCTGTTGCTGTCATCACCAATTATTATCTCGTACTTGTCTTTCGGATAATCAAATTTCAAGCAGCTCTCAGCACATCGTATAGCCACGAGCTCATTGAATGTAGGAATCTGCACTGTAACAAAAGGCAGTTCTTCCTGGCATTCTTCGTCTTCTTTCTTTTTTTGTTTGTGGAATACGGCATAGACTGTCATTATAAGATACAACGCAGACACAACAACTGTAATTATCAAAAGAACTTTGAAAGTATTGTCAAATATATTATGCAGAAAATCCAATATATTTCTTCCGGTAGAGTTATACCATGCAAAAAAGCTTGTTACCCTGTCCGCAAACAAAGCGCTATATTGCTTTATGATATTGATAAGGCTCATTATCTCACTTTAGGTAGTAGCTTTTGGTCCAAAACCTGTTCCTCAACAAGCTGACTAAGATTATTATATTTAAAACTATTGTATATGGAAAATAAAAGAAGATTGCCAGCACGTTTTTTAAAGTTATCCTATCTTTAAATATCTTAAGGGCGGATATGCTTAAGATAGTTGTCATCAAGCCCGATAGCACGCCAAAAATGCTGTATACCGAGATGCCGGAATCAGGAATCCTGTATATAACATAAATGGGGCCCAGCAGGCTGAACCATTTGAAAAAATAGCTGAAAACAGCGTAAAAACTCTGATTGTTATAAGGAAGCCAGTAATTGACTAGGTAAATTACCAGCGGCAATGACAGAAATGCATAGAACGACCACCAGAACTGGCTGATGTAAAAAAAAATTATCGAAGGAGAGGATTTTCTTGAAAACAATTTCTTGTTCTTGACCATTGACTGCAGAGTTCCAATCCACCATCTGGAGCGCTGTTTGTATAAATCCTTAAAATTGTCTGGAACAACTGTATAGCCGAATGCCCTTGGCGAATTTAATGTTTTATATCCTGCTCTCCTCATTTCCAAAGCTATGTCTTGGTCTTCTGTCAGGGTGTCTTTTTTGAAATGTCCAATTTTCTTTAGCGTTGTCCTCCTGTAGCATGCCAGCGACCCAGTAAACCATATTCCGTTGTTAAAGACGGTTGAGAAACTATTGGCTATTAAGTTATTGAAGTGGTACTCGACATTCTGAAACGTGCTGGCTATTGATTTCTTGTTCTTAACGTTGTTATTGCCGGTTGTGGCTCCGACTTTTTCATCCGCCAAAGGGATTAACAATTCGCGGATGCAGTTTTTGTCAAGAGTTGTATCAGCGTCAACTGTAAAAATAAAATCATAGGAAGAGTTTCTTGCGCCTAAATTCAATGCTTCAACTTTTCCAAGATGGTTTTGTTTAAGTATTTTGATTTTTTTATATTTCCTAAGCAGTCTTAGTGTTTTATCTTTTGAACCATCATCAACAACAATCACTTTCATCTTATCTTTAGGGTAATCAGAATTAAAAACAGAGTCTAGACAATCTTCAATATTCTTTTCTTCATTATACGCTGGTATAACCACACTTACATTTGGCTCGAATTTTTTGATTTTGTGCTTGAAAAATCTTGAAATCACAAAAACTGAAAAGATGAAAACTAAAAAAACAAATAGTATTCCGAAGAGCACGCTTGATATAAGCATAATTAGGTCTTTCATGTGGATTAATTTATTATAGAGAATAAGCAGTTGAGCTTTTAAACATTTCTGATGGCTAAGTCAGAAAACCCAATCCAATGCTGCTGCATATGCCCTTATTTCCAGACAAGCACGTACCAATACCAACAAAGTAGGTTATCCAAACCAAAGCTCCAAGGATTAAGCCGATTAAAGCAAGCCATTTCCCGCTGTATTTTGATGGTTCCTTCCTAATATTTATCAAAGCCCTGATGCCAAAATAAATCGCCCCAATTCCGAAAATGAGATTAAGTATAGGTATCCAGAAAGTTAACCCAAAAATAAAAGATATCGTCGCTTTAAGGCTTGATTTATTGAATTTATTGCTTGCGTTTTCCATAAGTTAAGTTAATTGGTTCAATATTAAAAGTTTGTGATAAATAATTTTAGTTTACTGGGTATTTTGTTATTGAATATTCTAGTTTAGGTTATGTCAAAGTATTAAGCTTTTGTTAATAAATTTTCAATCATTGAATTTACAGCATTAAAGGTATTTTATAGCAAATTTTATAATAATTTGGGTTATACTAGTCAGGAATGGAAGAAATAAACAACATCATTAACAACAAAACACCAACCGGGAGCAGGATTCTGGATGAAATGCTAAATGGCGGATACGAGAATGATGTCATTACTACAATTTACGGCCCTGCCGGTGCTGGCAAGACGGTCATCTGCATTTTGGCAGCCATGACAGCAGTCAAAAACGGCAAGAAAGTCATCTACGTGGACAGCGAAGGTGGTTTTTCTGTAGAGAGGTTAAGGCAGGTAGCTTCCAGCATAAATAATGACTACAAAGAAATATTAAACGGCATGATTTTCCTCAGGCCGACAAGCTTTGACGAGCAAAAGAAATCTTTTGAAAAATTAAAAGAAATTGTGAATGATAAAATAGGGATTATTATTGTTGATTCCATAGCGATGCTTTACAGATTGGAGTTGGGCAAAAGCGAAGATTTCCAGGAAGTCAACAGGGAGCTTGGAAGGCAGATAGGGTACCTTACAGAGATTGCAAGGAAAAAAAACATACCTGTTTTGGTAACTAATCAGGTCTATATGGATTTTGATGAAAAGGACAAAGTAAATATTGTTGGAGGGGACATTCTCAAATACGGAAGCAAATGCCTGATAGAGCTGCAAATAACCCCGGATGGAAACCGAAGGCTTATCATAAGAAAACACAGAAACATTCAGGCAGAAAGAGAGTTATTATTCAAGATAGTTGAAGCCGGCATAATAAGCACAAAAGAGAGCAAAGGGTTCAAGTTGTTTTGATTTTCCTCCCCAAAAGCTTTTTAAAGCCCTATGTATAATCTTAAGCCTATGGGGAGCAAT